>Ga0255779_1000780_pt1 | contig 38392 bp, 34 predicted proteins | sample 011ome_21_FD_179977 | JGI IMG/M metagenome (GOLD analysis project Ga0255779, IMG submission 179977) | Coastal salt marsh microbial communities from the Groves Creek Marsh, Skidaway Island, Georgia - 011508AT metaG (version 2) | ecosystem: Environmental > Aquatic > Marine > Intertidal zone > Salt... | reverse complement strand
TCCGGCAGTGCGGAATCGATGACCAGACCCTTGGAGTCGCTTGCGAAGAGTGGAGTAGTTATAGATTTCTCCATTGAAAACAAGGTGTATGTCTTCGGTTTCATTCGTGAGCGGCTGTTTCGCACCCTCTAGGTCGATGATGCTTAGCCGCCGAAATCCTAAGGCAGCACCTAGATATTGACCACGTGCATCACGATGTTCGTCGCACCTCCAAGTGCTTGAAAGGTCTGGTCCTCGGTGCGCGAGAGTATCCGTCATTTTCGTAATCAGATCAGGTGGTAAAGCGCGGTTTGGATCGAGCCACACTGCACCCGTGATACCGCACATTCTGCGCTCCTAAGCCGGTAAGAATTGAGGAAATCTTAGTATGACTACGAGAAGTGACGGGAGGAAGATTGATTCCTACTTGAAAATAAGCTGGTATCATTGGAACCTCCCTTGAATCGTGGTAGCCTTGAGCCGTCAATTCATCAAAAATGAGCGATGACGAAACATACGTTTTCTTTCATCTAGATTAAATGCGATGAGAAAAACCTCTGTGGCAAGATCTGTGTCACTAAATTTGATTTTCTTCTGCCTGATTTGTGGCATTGTCAATTGGAGTGATAAAACTCAATTTGGATATTTAAAATATGGGCAGTTGACTCAAGGGGTTAGTGCTAGGCCGTTGGCTGAGGTCAACTCTTATGCGCAAGATACTGGCTCGTCGCCGTCAAAAGAGGAGAATCCCGGGCATTTCAAATCGATACATGTTGGAAAGACGCGAGAGCCCGTTGTTGCGGAAAACTGCTCGTGGTCAGAGGGTGAGATAGAACGAAATCGAAAGAAGATAAGCTTCATAAGCTCGATCGATGGAACCGAGCAAAATGCGTTCTTGATCTCACCTAATCGATTGACAGGTGAAGAAGCTTTTTTGGTAGTGAGCTTACATTCTTGGAGTTCAGATCTGAATCAGAGAAATGAGCTGGAAAAGCTTGTTTTCGAGAGAGGTTGGTATTATCTCTTTCCGGATTTTCGTGGTCCTAATCAGCGTCCCGAAGCATGCGGTTCTCGTATCGCGCAGCAAGATATTTTGGATGCGTTGGACTATGCATTGAAACAACTTTCCCTAAACCCATCAAATGTGTTGCTTACCGGTACTTCTGGTGGAGGTCACATGACAATGTTGATGGCGGGACTCTATCCGGATCGATGGCGGGCTGCCTGTTCCTGGGTTGGCATCAGTGATCTGGTTGATTGGCACCAGAAGCATTCTGGAACTCGGTATGGTAACATGATGGAAAAAAGCTGTGGCGGAAGTCCCGGATCCTCTCCGATGATCGATCGTGAATATCAAAATCGAAGTCCGATTCACTTTATTTCTGCGGCTAAGCAGATACCGATGGCATTTTTTGCAGGTGTGCATGATGGCCATCAGGGCAGTGTTCCCATCTCCCAATCGATCAGAGCTTTTAATGCGATCTGCGTCGCAAACGGAGATAGCGTGGTTAGCGAGTCTGAGATCGCGGAGCTATCAGCGGTGAACGGTCGTTTACTCTTGCCGCGACTATCGGATCTCGGTTTTGATAACGCGATTCAACGAGATTATTATCTGTTGCGTCGCTCTGGTCTGGCTCAGCTCATGATATTTGAGGGAGGGCACGAAGGCATTGCTGCTGGGACCATGGATTGGTTCGATCGAGTGTTGTCAAACTAAATTTGGACGTACTCTGTTTGTAATCTTGTACGGAGTAAAAAACGATGAACCCTGTACAATGAATGTAGCATGCTTTTGCTACTCCGATTTGAGCGGTAGCCAGTCTTCACCAAAGAAGTCAGCGTGAATCACTTTGCCAGGTGTTTGGCTGGTTGCTCCGTTGGTAACGTCTATTAATGCCCAGTCCGGTAGTTTGGGTGTTTGTCTTGCATTATTTAGGTAATCGTATTCGCGAAAAGTAAATCCACTATTCAAAACCACATACCGACTTCGGTTGAGTGGATTTGGATAAATCATGACAGGAACATGTCCTTGACGATTAACTTGATGGTGACCAATTTGGATTGTCTCGTCATTCCAAATAAGCGGTAACTGATCGGATATTTGCCGGATTACGGAATTGGAATCAATATCACCGAACAAAATAAGATTCGATTCAGCGATGTCTGCTTCCGTAAGCTCTTCATCTCGCACTCTTCGGATATCACCCCGAAAATGTTTCTTCCAATGCGTCATCGCATGATTTGATTCTTGCGTAATCCACTCATTGACGTGTTTGTCAGAGCTTGAGCCGCTGGGCAAGACGAAGATAAACCTTTGCATAAACGCATCGTCAATTGGCCCTTGGAGGTTGGGTGATTTACTTAAGTCGTCACTCCCTCGATTTGTCGCACTCCAAGAACCGTTTCTACGCGTGAGACTCCAATGCCACGATTGGTCTGATTCCGGAAGTGGACCCTCGAGGATTTGGCCGTCAATATTGACGGTAACTGGACCACTTTGATCCATAAGCGATTGTCCGGGTTCGAATTCGAACTCAATTTCTGAAATATTTTGCGTTGTCGCAAAAATAATTGATCCTTCAACGTTTGCTCGAACATAGGATTCCTTCCAGTGTTGTTCCAATCCAATAATGGAAATCCAATGATGTTTGTTGTACTTCAATGTGTAGGTCGTGAAGTCCAAGCGGCGAGGTAAGGTATTTTCGAGGCGATGTTCGGCAAGCGATCGCATTTTTTGCTCGATCACATTTTTCGAATCTGGGTGGATGCTATGTGCCGTGTCTGGCGCAATGATATGGGCTAATCTCAATCCATGTTGTTCGAGCGAATCAGCCATAAGATCAGCGGCCTGCTTTTGCTTGTCGATTTCGCCGCTGTATGCAACGGTTGGGCAGCTCAATAAATTTCTCGACCAAGGGGGACAGTCATAGAGATTCCAAAGTGTTTGTTCGTACTTGGTCGCTGTGACGCGAACATCTTCATCCTGGAATATTCTTAGGAATTCAGGTGTTTCAGAAAATCCTGCTCCTGGATTGGCGGCAAACCACAAATCAGGGTAGTGCGTTGCGAATTGCCAACAGCCTGCGCCTCCCATCGAAAATCCACGAACACTCACAAGTCTTGAATCAACAGGAATGCGATTTCGGAGGTAGTTAAGTGCTTCGAGCACATCTACTTCACCGGCAAATTTAAATGCATTGCAATATCGGCCATACGGATGAAGTACGAAGGTGTTAGCGGGTGTGTATTGACCAGTTGAAGCTTTTTGTTGGGTGAGAAAATGGATTTCTGCCACTTTTTCTCCCCTGCCATGGAACCACAAATCAAGCCTTCGTGGTGTTTCGCTGGATCTATGAAAATTTGCGGGGACTACAAGCCCATATGGCTGAAACGAGTCGTCAATCTCGGATTTGTAGCCGCCAATGATGGATCGAGTTCCAGTTTCAGAATCAAGCCCGACGACCTCAGGCCAATCGGCGCCGTTTGAAATTCTGATGATTCTCTGTGTGGCCTCATCTAAAAGGTTTGATGCAGACTGCAAATCTTGTGGCCGGTAGAACTGATCGAATTCGATCGCCAACTCTACGGCTCGGGGAAAAACCAAGACCTCCGGCTCAAGTGTCTTTAGTCGGGCCAATTCAGCGGTATTTTCTTGTCCTTTTAATTTTGAACCAATGCTTTGCCATTGGGTCCGAATGGCTTTACAGCGCCAGAGTAATGCTTGTCTAGCTTCGGGCTCAAGCGTGATCCCTTTTGGAGGGATTTCTCGAACAGATTCAGGTTGATTATCAGCTGGTCCATCGGCATATGCAAATTGAAGACCATTGGTCAACAATAGAATGAGCGGTACTAAAAATAGTAGGTGTCGATAATTCATGTTCTTGCTCTCCCCAGTGTTAAACGGATCAATCCAAAATCACGATAACCTTGGTCTTACTACAACCTTCATTTGCTCAGGGTCGCCTGAATGAAGACGCTCGAACCAAGCGGGACCTTCCTGAAGATTGATCTCTGCTGTGATCAATGGAGCAACATTGATAATGCCCCGATTCATCAGGTCGATGCATTCGGGGTATTCTCCATTGCAGCCACATGTTCCTTTGAGGGATATTTCTCGAGTAACTACCGACTGCAACGGCAGCTCGATTTTGGGTGAGACATTTCCCACCAGTGTTACATTTCCGCCTTTTCTAACGGACTCTATCGCGGTGGATATTGTTGGCGTTGCTCCCACCACCTCTAAAGCGACATCTGCGCCTCGGCCGTTGGTGAGTTCTCTTATCTTTTCGGGTACGGAAATCTCATTTCCATTGAGGGCATGATCTGCACCCAGGTCCTTCGCAACCGATAATCGTTTTTCATTTACATCGACAGCGATCACTTGTGTCGCGCCAGCTGCTCTTACGGCTTGAAGCGTAAGCAACCCGATCATACCTGATCCAACTACTACCGCCGTGTCACCAAGTTGAACGGGGGTGATGTTCACTGCGTGGACTGCGACCGAAACTGCTTCGACTAGCGCGGCGTGCTCGAACGAAAGAGAATCAGGAAGGCGATAGACAATTCGACGCGGGACACTGATTCTTTCGGCAAATGCGCCATGACGCCGATATTCCCCGCAAGAGACGCCAAGAACCATGCGGTTGTCGCACAGATTACCCTTTCCTTTTCTACAGAAATCACAACGACCGCATGAAACCATGGAATCGAAGGTGACCCGAGCACCTTTCTGGAGGTCATTGACATTTTCTCCCGTGGCTACAACGATGCCCGCAGCCTCATGCCCCATGATGAGGGGTGGGATTCGGCGTCCCGTGCTGCCGTCATATCCATGAATATCACTGCCGCAGATTCCGCATGCTTCTACCTGAACAAGGACGTCATCAGGACCCACGTTGGGCTCTTCGACGTCTGTAACCACCATCTTTTTATACTCAGTGAGCAGAAGCGCTTTCATATGATAAATTCGCAATCGTGTATGGGTTTCGGTTAACTCAGGGTTTTCGCACTTTCACTTCAGATTCCTTTTCAAGATTATCTGCAGCAATAACCTTGGCAGTCTAGCACAGGATTGACGATTTTTGGATGACGAAGAAGTTCTAACCGCATACCACGAAGCAGGGCACGCAACGGTTGGGTTCGCGCTTGGCGGCATAGTAGAGTCCATACAGTTGGGTGGAGAGCACCCTATTGTGGGTGTTAGCCAATTTGGTGAATGCAGGATTGCCTGGAACGCAATTTCGCAAGCGAGCGATTCGCAGCTGCAGCGAGAATTGGCGACGGTTTTGGCGGGTCCTGCAGCGGAAATCGTGTATCTGGGTGAAACACTTGAATTAGTTGCAATGAAGCCTTGGAAGCAAGATCTAGATACTGCGTGGTCTTTGGCCGGAAGTATTGTATCCAGTGAGAGTGAAAAGAGGAAAATGCTGAATCAAACTATCTGCCAACTACAACACATTATTGCTAGGGATCGATACTGGCCTGCTGTCGCGGGACTAGCGGATGAACTTCTTGCACATGAATTTTTGGAACAAGAAGCAATCGAAGAGATTTTATCGTTCTGGATAAATCGCTATTGAGAAAACCGCATTATTCAACCTTGTTATTAATTTGCACCGGGAACCGAATCGAAAACATTGATAGTCTAAGGTCCAAAAGAAAATAAGAATCTATCTCTGTGGCACTGTAGGTTGTTTTTGGTAGTTGGTTGGGAGATAAGAAATGCGTTCGATGACGTTGGTAATCGTTTTTACTTATGCGGTAATTACTGCTGATTACTTACCCGCATCGGATGGGAGCAACACGCTCTCTAAGCCAAACGTTTTGATTGTCACCGTTGATGATATGAGTGCCGATTCACTAGGTGTTTACGGCTGTCAATTGGCGGGTACTTCACCAAGTATCGATGCTTTCGCAAAAACTGCAATGCGATTTGAACATGCACATGTTCAAGTTGGAAACTGCATGCCCGGTCGGAATATCATGTGGTCTGGTATTTATTCTCATTTGAATGGGGTAGAAGGATTTGTCCAAAACCTTACTCCGGATTACCCAGTATTGTGCGACTTAGCCCAAGAAGCTGGGTACTTCACGGCTATCAGAGGCAAGGTTGCGCACTCAACACCGTACAGTCCCTACACTTGGGATGCAGTGTTGGACCTAGACACAGAAGGAAATAAATACCACACCAAAGATCCAAAAAGTTATGGGGATTCAATTCGCCAAGGCATCTCGCTTGCGAAGAAAGCAGGTAAGCCGTTCTGCTTGATGGTCAATATTTCTGATCCCCATAAACCTTTTTACAAGCCCGGCGAGCGTGATGGAAAGCCGATAGATTTATTCCTTCCTACACGAGTTTTTACATCCGAAGAAGTGCCGGTTCCAGCTTTCTTGTTTGAAGATCAAATCGTTCGACAAGAATTATCTCTTTATTACTCTTCGGTTCGGCGAGCAGATGATGCGTTTCGGGCGATTCATGACGCCTTAAATGAGTCTGGAGAAGCTGAGCGAACGGTTGTTTTCTTTTGCTCGGATCATGGCATGCCTTTGCCGTTTGCAAAGACTCAATTGTATTACCACAGTACCCACACACCTTTGATGATTAGGTGGCCAGGAGTTACCTCTCCGGGTTACGTGGATGAAAAGCATATGGTTTCCTCGATTGATTTTCTACCAACGCTATTGGAAATCATCGATCAAATTCATCCAGAACCGGATCGCTTGCAGGGTCGATCATTTGGATCCATTTTGAAAGGAGAAGAGCAGGAAGGGCGCGATCATATTGTGCTGCAATACAATGAAAATTCGGGTGGGAATCGTCATCCCATGAGAGGTGTTCTTACGAAGGATTATCTCTATCTTATTAATCCCTGGTCTGATGGTAATAGGAAATTTGCCACCGCTACGACGGGTACGGCTACTTACCGCAGGATGGTTGAATTGGCCGCCGTAGATTCCGAGATGTCTAGGCGATTAAGACATTTCGATCATCGAGAGCTTGAAGAACTTTACGCCCTGAAAGATGATCAGGAATGCCTAGTAAACCTGATTGGCTACACCGAGCATCAGGGGCAAACACAGGTGATGCGGGAGCTTTTAGAGCGAGAGCTTACAAGACTCAAAGACCCTGTTGCTTCCCTGGTGATTGGAAATCAGCGAGATATGCTAATTCATGAATTCATGTTGGATCAGGACGCGTATTCCGACAGAATTCGGAATAGACGTCGACAAGGTCGCTCGGACATGAAGCCGCTGGGTACGCAATTACCTCGTGAGGCATTAGTAATGAGGCCAAATCTGCAAGTACATCGCGGACAAGAATGCGAAATAGAAGTTTCGTACGATTTACCAAAGAGAATTGGTACACAACTGCTTCAGATCACACTGAAGCGCGTAGCTAATTTAGATTCAGCACGCCTTCCAGAGAGGATTGAGCGAAAAACCGTCGAGATTTTTGGCTCAGGGACGATCTCCGTTTCTTTTTTAGTTCCCGAAGATTTGGATGTCGACCAAGTTCGGTTTGCTGCATTTGTTGGTGAGAACTATGAGAAGAATCTCATTCACCAGAATAGTGCTTCGATTGAAATTAAGAATTGAGATTCATTCTTACGCCATTGAGCCATCGGCAATGTTTTCAGTTCATTTCATGCCTTGGACTTGTTCCATCTTTGCTTGATGGCATCGGTTAGTACCGCTGCAATGATTACTGATCCTGTGATAACTTGTTTGATCGGATCGCTCGCACCAAGTTGTGCGAGTCCTGTTTGGAGTGTCGCAATGATCAGAACACCCAAAAAAGTGGAGAGTACATTACCTCGACCTCCCATCAGACTTGTCCCACCGATGACGCAGGCGGCAATAGCGGAAAGCTCTATACCTACAGCGGCATTGGGGTCGGCTGTGGAGAGTTTTGCAGCATGAATAACACCCGCAATACCGCAAAGTATTCCGCATAATACGAAAGTTGCGATCTGATAGGGAGCAACGTTAATGCCTGACAGACGCACTGCATTTTCGTTTGTGCCAATCGCGATAAAATAGCGTCCAAACGCCATGCGGGATAGCAAGAATTGTCCGGCGAATACTGTGAAAAGAGCGAAAACAAATGCTGGTGAAATTAAAAGATAGGGAATTGGATCGCTGATAGACTCGATGATTGTGCCAATATATTTCGTCTCCGATTTAGTTACCAATTTCGTCAGTCCCCTCGCAACTTCGAGCATTCCAAGGGTGACAATAAAGGATGGTATGCGAGCTTTGATCGAAATCAATCCGTTGATCAACCCGCATGTTGCCGCTGCGATGATTGCGGTTGCACCCGCGACGATGAGAGGTAGTTCTCGATCGACAATCAGTACCCCAAAGATTGCAGAAGATAGCGCCAACACAGATCCAACAGAGAGGTCTATTCCTCGCGCGATCAAAACAAAGGTCATGCCTACGGAAACGAGCGTAAGATCCGGTATTTGATTCGCAATTGATACTAGGGTAGCGATTTCCGAAAAATGATCTGTGGTCATGCCAAAGATAAGGCAGATCAGAAGAAGGACGGCGATAAGACTGCCATGATGCTTGGCAATGGAATCCAGATGTTTTGATTTCACGCACTACCCTCGTTTTGATGCGTGTGAAAGCAAGATTTTACAATGGCTTCTCGGTTCCAATTAGTCCGATCAAATGTTTCTGTAATGCGCCCGCCAGCGAGGACTGCGATGCGGTCGCAGATTTCCATCATCTCATGTAAGTCACTGCTCACCATAATAATGCTCTTTCCATCCGAAACAAATTGTTGCATCAAGTCGTAAATTGATCGTCTTGCTGCCGCGTCAATTCCTCGTGTTGGCTCGTCCAATAACAAAATTTCGGCATCGGTAATTAGCCATTTTCCTATTGCAACTTTTTGTTGATTGCCTCCACTCAATGTTTCGACCGATTGTGAAACCGCTGAGCTGTTTATTTTCAAATTGGTCCTAAGGGTCTCCGCGGTCATGATTTCGTCGTTGATCTGAATGACACCAAAACGTGTGAATCGTTTCCATAAGGAAGAGACAGTAAGATTGGTTTTGACGTCCAATTCAACCATCAAACCAGCGGACTTGCGATCCTCAGGAAGAAGGCCAATCCCCGATTTCGCTGCAACGTGAGTTTTGGAAAAAATTCGGCGATAATCGTCGCTGAATAGTTGTTGTGTTCCGCTGCAATCAGCTGTTTCGCCAAAAATTGCATGTAGTAATTCTGTTCGCCCTGATCCAACAAGTCCGGCTATGCCTAATCTCTCGCCGCGGTGCAGCGTAAGTGATACATCGGTTAGACGCCTGCCGTCAGCGAGGTGTTTGATCTGAAGTGCAGGCGTCGTGGTGCAATATGATTTGAATGATGAGGACTCGCGTTCTTTAGTTTTTTCACCAGTGATCCAACCCAGTAATCGATCATGATTAATCGAAAAGTTTTCTGCTGTGGTGATTTTTACTCCATCACGCAGAACCGTAATTCGATCCGCGAGATCCGTGAGTTCCTTTAAGCGGTGAGAAATAAAAACAATACCTATCCCTCGATTCTTCAGGACACGAAGCCAGCGAAAAAGTCTGTCGCACTCGACCGCATTTAAGCTAGTCGTGGGCTCGTCTAAGATGAGCAACTTGGAATCACGTGCAAGAGCGATCGCAATTTGAACTAATTGCTGTTCTCCAGCACCAAGCGTAGCCACTTTAGCTGATGGATTAATGTCGGTCAGGCCAATCTTTTCAAAAACGTTGCTGGTTCGTTCTTGTAACTCTTGGTCTTGGATGACTCCGATGCGCGTTGGTAGTTCACCAAGAAATATATTTTCGGAAACGGTTAATGTGGAAACCAATGATAACTCTTGATGCACGATTTGAATCCCAGACTGCATCGCGTCTTTAAGAGTTTTCGGTTGGTACTCGTCGCCGCAGATTTGCATTTCTCCTGAGTCAGGATGAATAAGACCGGCGATGATTTTACATAACGTACTTTTTCCCGCTCCGTTTGCTCCAATTAAACCGTGTATCTCTCCGTGCAATACCTCAAAATCAACGCTTTCTAAGACTGGTACTGCGAATCTCTTAGAGATGTTTTTCGCTGAAAATAAAACAGACGGCATTATGATGGATCTATATCTTTGATGATCAGGTCAACAGGCGTCTGAGTATTTGCTGTGACATCCGTCTGTTTTTCTAACAACTTGATTGCGATTTCAATGCCAAAGACCGCTAATTCTGAGGCGTGTTGGTCAGCGGTAGCAAGGACGGTTCCGTTTTCTAATAGTTTTTTCATTGCACTAATATTATCAAACCCAATAACTTTGATTTCATTTGCGCGGCCACTGGATTTGATTGCCGCTACTGCCCCAAGTGCCATGGAGTCATTTGAAGCAAGAATTGCCGTAATATCTGGGAATTCTCGAAGCATTGACGAGGTAATTGTGTTGGCTTTATCGGTTTCCCAATCTGCGGACTGGCTGGAAACAATCTTTAGATTGTTCTCTTTCGCTGCGTCTTCAAAACCAAGTCTTCGCTGTATGCCGTTATATGCGGTTGTTTTTCCCTCCAAAATCGCAACTTTATCTCCCGGATTCAGTTGGCTAGCGAGGTAGTTGCCAACCATTTTCGCACCTGCTCGATTGTCAGGTCCTACAAATGGTATGTTTACCGACTCTTTTTCCATCACAGTTTTATCAAGTTGGTTATCAATATTAACAACAACGACTCCCGCTTCCATAGCGCGTCGAAGTGATGGGATTAAAGCCTTTGAATCTGCTGGGGCAATAACAATCGCATCTACTTTCGAAGCCACCATTTCGTTGACCAAAGCCACTTGTCGTGCCAAATCAGTTTCATCTTTGATGCCGTTGCAGATTAGTTCATAGTTTTGATTTTCTGCTTGGTGATCCCTAGCACCCTTTTCCATTGTCGCGAAAAATTCATTCGCTAAAGACTTCATGATAAGTCCGATGCGAGGCTTTTCGGACAAGTCCTCATTTGACTCGTTGCGTGTGATCCTATTTGTTGCTTGATTACAACCAATGAGGTTAACAACGCAGCAAACGATCAAGAATTGATGAAGGGTAATTAGTCGCGAAATCATTATTTTTGATGTCCATAAAAAGATAGGATCTCTTCGTTGGTAGGCATGCTTGTTTGAGCACCATTTCGAGTCGCTGATAGTGATCCTGCAATTGACGCATATCTAGCTGACCGATACACACACTTGGTATTTGAGAATTTCACCGCGAAAGCACCGGCAAAGGCGTCTCCCGCAGCAGTGCTGTCGATCGCCTTGACTTGGTTTGGAGGGATGAAGTGGGAGCGTTGACCATCATGCACAAGGGTTCCTTTATCTGACATCGTGATGATGACCGTTTTGGGGCCAAGCTTGAGTAGTTTGACCGCTGCTTTTTCAGCATCTTGAATATTTTTTACCGGTAGATCGGTTAGTATTTCTGCTTCTGTTTCGTTTGGGCAGATGAAATCAACATCAAAGATGTCATGCTGAATCGCATCAATGGTGACCGGTGCAGGATCTAATAAGATTGGCACATTAGATTGTTTTGCGATTTTTATAGCACGTTCAACGGTAGCAATCGGGATTTCCAGTTGTAGTAATACGATATCGCAATCTTGTATCACAACTTGGGTTGTGTCTAAGTCGTTTGGTGAAAGGTAGGCGTTGGCGCCTGCCGACACAACGATCGAGTTTTGTCCACGTTGGTCGACCATAACCGCGGCGAATCCACTATCGCATCCTGCAGTCCGAAAGACATTTGAAGTATTTACATTGTGAGCATCTAGATTGACAGTCAACTGATTTGCAAAAGCATCATCGCCAACTCTACCGATCATAAAAACGTCTCCACCTGCCTTCGCGGCGGCTACTGCCTGATTTGCACCCTTGCCGCCAGGGATATGCGCTGTTCCGGTGGAGAGAATCGTTTGGCCGGGAAGAGGTAGCTGATTGCATTGGAAGACGGAGTCCATATTTAGGGATCCAATGACGGCAATTTTTGGGGATCGCATCCTTGGTATTCCTTTCCGTCAAAAAGTAGTAGATGGAGGTTGGCTAGCAAGACCAACCATCGTCTCGATTACTTGAATTTGCTGCTTGGAAGAGAGTTTTAAGTAGCGATGTTGCCCATCCGGTTTGGCGTTAAATTTCGTCAGCCCGGAATCGTCGACGGTGACAACACCTGCCGGCGACAATGCAAAGTAGCCACGTTTTGGCCTGACAGCGTATAAAACACTAGTGAGATCCCAAGTGGGTCGATCATGGGGCGGAGGATTGTATGCGTAGTAAGCGTCTTTCAGCGGATGATGTGCTGTGTAATTAAAGTCCTTTTCAATGCTTTCGTGCGGGTAGGGCAACGCGATTCCAATTTCGAATCCACTCCAAATCACCGGTGTTGGCCAGTGACTAGCGAGAAATTTTGCGGAATTTAGATCCTTCACAATGTTGTATTCTCTATGGTCTTGGGGATTACCTGCGGCATCGTTTATCTTCTGAAAGGCACCGGCCATCATCGAGAGCAAAGATACTTTTTCTCGAATCAAATCAACGCCACTTGACTCGCTGATCTCATCTGCCGGTGATCGTAAAAGATTTGCAAGGTTCGTAGAAAAACCGACTTGAACAATGGTGATGGATTGATCTTCTGCATCCGACAGTAATTCTCTCAAAAGCTTTACTGCGTCTTTCTTTACAACGTCATGTGGGTAGATTGGATCACCATTAATGGCTGCATCAACCAAGCTGTTAAAACTTCCTAGCTCGGGAGTAACGCCACTATTGCAAATTCCAATTGGAATTTCACCTCGTCCGTAAAACGTATTAACGGCGTCAGTGAATGCTGATGCTTTGGCATGATCTTTTGTGATAGTGACCGCTAGTAATTCACATTCCCTTCGGCTCTGGAGTGCATGTATCATTCCCAATGCCAAGACATCATCAACGTCATTTCCGATGTCAGTGTCAAAAATTATTTTTTGGGGAGTCGGAACATTTGAATCGGCTATTGATGAATTTCCGTGACTAAATAACAAGATCGCGATAGCGATCGACCATGCTTTTTTGCAATTCGTGGAGTAAGTGTTCATGTCGGGAGGAGCGGTGTGAGTGGACGGATTGGAAAGCGAGATATTGGAAAGCCAGTCAATTAGATTTGACGACTCACATCATCCGACGATTTTAAAAGATTACGAGCATGCGAAGTTTTCGTGACTAAAACTAGCAACCTTTTTGCAAATTCCGGTTGATTCGATGTCTTACGAAACGCCCGCATCGACGGCGATTAAGGTTAATTCCAACTGTAATACGGTAACGCCTCGTCGCTAACTTGATTTGGCAATAACTCCACAAAGCCTGAACTCTGCCCCAATGCCACAAGGTCACCAGATCCCTTGTTATCGCATAGCGAAATATTTCCGTCAGATGATTGACGCACTAGCCTAAACCAGTGTAACGGAATGGTTTTTTCGTCTGAGTTTTCTACTCGAACTGAAGGTGGAGTTTGATTCCAGTGTTTAGCGCCTGCCATGTATTTCATGAGTGGAATGCCTATTCGGAAGCACCCAATCATTGCGCTCACTGGATTGCCTGGAAGACCGAGAATCAATTTTCCAGTGTTAGTAGCAGCGCCTAGGATTGGTTTTCCTGGACGGATCGGTAATCCATGAAAAATCAGATTGGCACCCAATGTATCAACCACCTCAGGCACGTGATCATGATCACCGACAGAGACACCGCCGGTCAATAAGACTACATCAGCGGTGTCTAGGCTTTGGGTAATCATGCTCTGGATAGCTTGTTTACTATCAACGCAATGTTGCTCACTTGATATTTCTATCCATGGAAATGCGTCAAGCAACACACAAAGAGATCGACGATTGCTATTCCGGATTTGCCAAAGTTGTGGGGTTGAATCTTGGAAATCGCCAACTTCATCACCCGTTGTAATGATCGATATGCGTAGCGTTCGCTTCACGGCAATTGAGGTGTGACCGAAATTGGTAATAGCAGCCGCATGTGCAGCATTGAGAATGGTGCCTTTTTCGATTATCTCTGATCCTGCAGTCGCGTTTTCGCCAGCTCGCCTGATGTTGATGCCTTCAAAAAAATGATCAGCTGCGTGCTGGATACTGATAGTGTCGTTTACTTCAATGACATCTTCACGCTTGATTACGGCGTTTGCGTTATCGGGAATCATGGCGCCGGTGAAAATTCTAACAGCTGCTCCTGAGAGCAACCTAGGTGGGGGACTCCCGGCCTTGCATTCACCTACGATGGTTATCGGTTGTTGTGGTTTTAAGTCACGTAAATTCAGTGCAAATCCGTCCATCGCGGAAACATTCGCAGCTGGGCTATCTCGATCTGCGATGATGGGCTCACTCAATACTCTTCCATAGAGTTCCCGGCTAACTATTTGGCTCTCCGAATCATTGAGCGATTGCAAGTGGTGCGTTAGTTCCCTGATTGCTTCGCTTGGGCTTGTAAAGGTGTTTTTCATGAAGTTTCGGCGTCGGGCTTGGTAAAGGCGAAGAGTAGAGTTATTTGCGATACGGATCCTTACAAAGACCTTGTTCCGATATGAATTGGATCATTCATCGGTGATAAAAATCTTTGCGAATTATTTGCTTACTTCAAAAAAGTGACATAGGGTTTTTGTTGGAACGCGACGCGTTTGCTCTACCGCAAATCTATCGCGAGCATCAGGTTCGGGCGTCCTTGTTTTAACCATTTTGGCGAGATCAGTGTCGAAAAGGATGGAATGCTATGGCAAGTCTCTCTAAGTATCGGTTTCTAAAGAGTTTTTTGACACTCTGCACGATTTGTGAATTGTCAGCTGTTGGTGCCGTTTGTGGCAGCGAGCCTGATGTATGGAAAATTGAGGAAGATTGGGAGTTGGAAACATACCAGTCTGACCCTGTCATCTTTTCTCCACAAATCACTTTTTTTACCGTGCCAGACAATCGTGATTCCTCAACCTATTTTCAGCTTCAAATGAATTACGCAGCTGATGATAGTTTTTCTGCTGGCGGTTTTCATGTGGCTGCTATTAGGAATGACGACAGTATCGATGAAGAGCGAAGCGAGCAGCAAATCGCTCTATCGTTCAATAGTGACTTATTGAAATGGACCAATGTAATGGCCGTCGTGAACAATGAAGTATTGTTCGCTGTGAAGGATGGGATCGGCCAAGAATGGGGAGATTTCGGGGGTCCGGAGTACTTAGTCCGTATTGGTCAAACCTCAATTACTGATCTCAGATTCTATGACCATCAATTGAGTGTAGAGAGTGTTGATGTCGGCTTCGGTAAGAATCGAGTTTCCTCTATCAAGCTAAAAAGAGTCCGTCTATTCCGGATTGATGGTACGACCACAACGATTGAGCTCAAACAGTAACCACGCATCTCATAATAGAGCTGGAAAATCGGAGCTAATCATGATGAGTATGAAATCTCTTGCGATAGCAGAACGATCTCGGAACGCGAATAGGCAAAAGACATTGTCATTCGCATTTCATCCTCGATCGCATCAACGCACTGGGAGTGCGTTGGTTTTAGGAATTGTTCTCTCTATCGGTGTGCTTAGCATAACAGCCCTGAGCATGGATTTAGGCTATGTGCGACTGGTGCAGGCTGAGTTAAGGAGATCTGCAGATGCTATTGCAATGGCTGGTTGCTGGGACTTGTTTGAGCAATACCAAGCCACGACAGTCGGAGATTACGATTTTAGTTCAATCTACTCAGCTTGTAATCAAGTTGCTGTGTTGAATCCCGTCGGCGAAAGCTTTGCCGAGTTGAATTCAGCAGACCTCTCTATTGGCACTTACCACCTAGATGGGTCATGGGGCGATGAAGGAGGTTTGCCACCTAATGCAGTGCGTGTTGTGCTGCGTCGAGATGATTCAGTGAATGGAGAATTGCCGCTTTTTTTCGGGAGTCTCACAGGCAGACATATTCAAAAACTAACAATCTCTGCTACAGCCGCGATGTTTCATTCGATCGAAGGTTTTTATTTGCCTGAGTCAGAGGAAGCTTTAAACATCTTGCCAATCGCTTTGGATTTAGAGACTTGGGAGAAGGCGCTTAATGCGGAAACAAAAGATGATTATCAGTTCATCAACGGTATGGTCTCACTGGGTAGCGATGGCTGTTTTGAGGCAGACTTGTATCCTCGGGGCACAGGTGCATCTGGCAACCGAGGAACCGTCGATATAGGTGGAGAGGACAACAGTACGAATGATCTTTCTCGGCAGATTTTGCATGGTATTTCTCGCCAAGATTTAGTTGATTTGGGCAAGCCCTTGGTGTTTGACGATTACGGTGAACTAGAGCTCAATGGCGACACTGGCATTAGCGCCGGTATCAAAGATGAGCTGGCAGCAATTATCGGCGAAGTGCGTATTATTCCCGTTTATAGTCAAGCAACCGGAAATGGTAATAACTCGACATTCACAATCGTTCGCTGGGAAGGAGTGCGAATACTCGACGTGAAGCTTACCGGAAAGAAAGAAGCAAAACGCGTGTTGGTACAGCCTCAAAAAGTATTAGCACGAAACTCACGAATCGATTACACCGGGAACAGTGTTTCCACTCATCTATTCACTCCGGTTCTTTTGGTGGAGTGAGCAATGGTGATGAAATTCGCACAGACGCACGTTGTTAAGCGTAGCAAGCAAGCCACACAGCGAAATCGAGGGGCGGCTGTTGTGGAGTTCGCCTCAATTGCGCCGGTCATGATCCTTTTCACTTTTGGTTTGATTGAGATCGGTAGAGTCACAATGGTGAGGCAAACGGCTACTCATGCTTCCCGCGAGGGGGCAAGAGTTGCGATTCGACCGCTCTCGACGACTCAAGATGTTGTTGGCAAAGTGAACCAAGAATTAGCAGTTCTTGATATTATCGCTACGACAATTGAGACCGTACCATCTGCTTTGCATGACACTGAACCTGGAGCCAATGTAACGGTTCGTGTGAGAATCGATTTGAATCAAGTGAGTTGGGTTCCGGGCTATTTTTTTTTCTCGGACGGAGAGATGGTGGTCGAAACCGTTATGCGGAGAGAAAGTACAAAATAATTCGGTCTTCATTTGCAGATTAATTTTTTTTCACTTGCTCTCTTCTAATTGCTTTGACTTCAGGCGAGTTATGGACATTGAGAAGGGATACGCGTTTACGTGATAGAACAGAATCCAAGTCTTCCGGCGTATTGATGTTCTCAAGGGATGATCCATGTAGTTGGACGATCAATGGTTGTTTCTTGCTTAGCCAACGGTGAACCGATAGTTCGCGTTTTGTTAAAGCGTCAATTATCGAAGGGCACATACCAATCGGGATGATTGACACCAGCGGTTCGATCAATCCGCTCGATTGATTCTCGACACAAACAGGCCTCAAGGGTGACTGAGACCATCGCTTTCGTACTTGTTGCAAGTCTTGAGCGCTAAGGTTGGGTAAGTCGATTGGTGTGAATAAGCAAGCATGGAAATTGTTCGTAATTGCGTATTTGACGCATGTCGCAATTCCCGCTAACGGTCCACTTTGTTGGAACTCATCCGTGTCTGGTAGCGAGGTGATATTTCTTCTCGCTTGCCCAGCGGAGATTTTGCTTCCCGTTGAGATCACAACGTTTGAGCAGAGAAGTTGCATTCGCTGAATGGCATGCTCAAGAAACGAATCACCATTTTCTAGTCGTAGTGACGCTTTATTGTGCCTCATTCGCGTGGATTTACCGCCGTTGAGAACAACCCCCAAGAGCTTGGATGAGAGATCTTTCGAAGCGTTATTCATTTTCAATCGCTTCATTCAGCCAAGATCTAGCGCGCATCATGGTTGGGAATCCGATGGTGGGGGCGGCAGCGATCGCGATGTGATTCAACTCATCGATGGTGCAGCCTGCTTCGATCGCTTTTCGAGTATGTGATTTTGCTGCACCTTCAAGCCCCGCGCCGATTGAAACAGCAAGCTTCACCAATGCGATTTCACGTGGACTTAGTGGCCCTGCAGACCGAGTCGATTCACTAAATTCTTCATAGGCACGCATCATTTCAGGATACTTTTGATGCATCGCGCGATAAGACTTGGGGATCATGGCTTTGTTTTCAGTATGGATTGGATCAAACCTTGAGAAGTGTAGGGGCTTGCTTCAGCTGAAACGGTCAAACCTAGCTCCTTTGCCACTTGAGAAGTTATCGGGCTGATCGTCGCAAGTTTGCAGTCTCGCAGTGAGTCACCAAAGCATCGGTACAGATTTCTCAACGTTTCACTGCTCATTGCCGTTACCCAATCGATTTCACCCGACGCCATCTTTTCTAAAATAGTGTCGTCAACCTCCGTTACGTCCTCGTGAGAGTAGGAGGCTATTTGCGTTACTTGCGAGCCAGCTTCAGTCAGGATCTCTGAAATGCGTTGATTGCCTCGACTTGCACGAATGATCAAGACTTTCTTACCGTTGGCTTCTGAAGCAATTATTCCCGCAAGCTGGTCTCCATTAAAGTCCGTGGGGACAATATCGCTTTGGATCCCATATTGCTTCAAAGCTTGTTCTGTTTTGGAACCAACCACTCCAATTTTGATGCCAGCTAACGATCGAGAATCTAGGTTCTTTTCAAAGAGGCGTTCCATGAAATGTCGCACACCATTCTGACTACAGAAAATAATGTAGTTCCACTCCCCACGATGATCGATTGCCCGGTCGATCTCATCAAAGTTTGGCAGGGAAGAGATCCGAATCATTGGTTGGATGATGACATGTGCACCTAACTTCCGCAGTTCTGCAACCAGTGGTTCTGCTTGTTCAACGGGCCTCGTTACTAACACTGTTTGCCCGGACAGCGGCCGATGATTTGCAAACTGTTGAAAGTCGTGGGCGTGTAGTTCCGAGACCTTTCCAATAACGACAATGACAGGTGGCCGTGTTTTCATGCCAACGCCTAACAATTTTGGTATCTCCTCGAGCTTACATCGAAAAACCTGCTGGTCGGGAAGGCTGCAGCGTCGAACGATTGCGACAGAAGTTTGGGGGGACAATCCACCTTGGATTAGATTCCGTGTCCAAAGATCAGCTGTCGTTACTCCCATGTAAATGACGAGGGTGCCTGGAAATCTAGCTAATGCCTCCCAGTCTAGTGATGAAGCCGATTTATCAGGTTCTTCGTGACCCGTTACCAGCGCGACGGCAGAGGCGAGTTGTCGGTGTGTGACGGGGATGCCAGCGAAGGACCCAGCGGCTAAAGCCGCTGTAATGCCGGGTACAATTTCAAATTTGATGCCCTCTTTGGCCAGTGCGTCGACTTCCTCTGCAGTTCTTGCAAAAACAGCGGGGTCACCCCCCTTAAGGCGGGATACGTTCTTTCCTTCTTTTGCATATCGGATCATCTCTTTGATGATTTCATCTTGCTTCCAGATGCGGGATTGGCCGTGTTTTCCGACGCAAATGTGCGTCGCCTGAGGGGATTGAGCGAGTATTTCCGGGTTGCAAAGCCCGTCATACAGCACAATATCTGAGCCACGAAGCAATTCTGCTCCGCGCATCGTCAATAAACCGGGGTCCCCCGGGCCGGCACCAATAAGAAAAACACTGCCATTCATAATTTGCATTGTGCCTGAAGGGCATCGAGTCTGGACAGCGGACGAATCGGAAGCCATACTACTCGACCGCGAAAACTACAACTGTTTTTTTTCTCCAGCTAGCCGACGCCCAAAGACGTCCTCAGAAGATGCCAAATACCGCCAGCGCCAAAAAACGACTTCGCCAGAGTGAAGTACAAAGATTACTCAATCGTTCCGCTAGGAGCAGCCTCCGATCTCAAATTCGGCGAGTACACGACGCAATTAAATCGGGAGACGTTGATTCAGCGCAAACGGAATTTCGCCGCGCTCAAAAATCAATTGACCGTGCAGCTAGCCGACGATTGATTCATCGAAATGCCGCAGCCCGAACCAAAAGCCGTCTTGTAAAACTGATTAAATCAGCTGGCTGATTCTTTGACGATCTAACACAGACAAATAACACTTGCCATCTTTTTTTTGGCGAGTGTTTTTTCGTGCGCTCGCTTCCAGAAAGTGCTCCCCACGTCTCTGATACTACAGCACTGCGTATCAGCGAGTTTGTAGTTTCTAGCAGGTCGTTTGACCTCGTTTATAGTGGCAAAAACGGGCGTTCGCCCAAAGTGTTTTGTCATGTGTGTAGTGTCTATCACCAATAGAGACCAGCGCTGAGGAGCCGATTTTTAGTTTCCTCCATCAACGCGTCTTCATCGGCTGCATTCTCGGCAACGTAGGTCACGCTGAATCGAAGGAACGCACCAGCGTCATCCCAGGGCACCGTTACGATACCGTGCTGTTCAATCAAATACCGAGTGGCATCTTCGGCCGCTGAAAACAGTTCGCCCGACCTAGTGCCCGCAGGAGATTTTGCGTACAGGAAGTACGTCCCCCCGGGCATCTCGCATTCAAATCCGCAGGCTTGTAGTGCGGCCACTAGTTTTTCTAGCCTGCGGCGATATTTCGAGTTAATTTGATTGGGTATCACGTCATTATCTAGAGCAGCAGCGGCCGCCTTTTGTGTCGCCATGAATTGTCCACTATCACTGTTGTCCTTCACGTCGGCAAAGGCAGAGACGATAAGCTGGTTTCCGCAGACAAATCCCATCCTCCATCCAATCATGTCGTAGCCCTTGCTCATTGAGTGAACTTCGACTCCGACATCAACAGCACCAGGCGTTTGTAGGAAGCTTCTCGGTTCTCCATCAAAGGTTAGAAGTATGTGGGCGGCATCCTGAACAACGACAAACGATTTTTCTTTTGCAAGTTGAACGACTTTTTCGTAAAACTCTGCGGGTGCGGTCTTACCGGTTGGTGAATTGGGGTAGTTGAGAACTAGTAGTTTTGTTCGATCATAAATTTCATCGGGAATGGAATCCAAATCCGGAAGAAAATCGTTCTCTGCCAAAAGCGGTAGCTTGTAAACTTCACCACCGTAATACCGAGTGTGTGTGGCAGCAACTGGATAACCAGGTACTGTCATCAAGGTGATGTCGCCGGGATTGATGAAGCATGCTGGAAGCATGGCATAGGCCGGCTTGCTTCCGATGCAATGGTTGATTTGTGTAGCCGCATCCAAATCAACACCAAATCGACGCTTCATAAATCGCTGAGCAGCTTCCTTGAATTCTGCAACTCCGTTATCTGCATAACCACGGTTCTCTACCTTGTTGATTTCCGACGCCATTACTTCGCGTATTACTACGTCGGCCATGGAATCATTTTCACCAATACCAAAATCGAGTAGCTTTCGTTCTGGCTGCGAAGCTAAGGCTTTGCGTTTAGCTCGCTTAATCTTTTCAAATTTATAGATTTCTGTGTCTTTGCCGTAATTAACGCCCCCAATGCGATCGGCAAAAAGTTTTTGAAAGTAAGGATCGGATTTAGTTTCGGGAGCTGTATCAGTCATGATGAAACGGATCTAACAGAGCGAGTGAAGAATAAGTTTCTTGGAGTACTTATATGACTACTGGCAAGTGCGAGTCTTTAAAGCGTTAGCTTCATTACAGATGATTTTGAATGTCTGGAGGCCAGTGCACAACCGTCCCAAAGGTCGAAATTCGAGCTTCGTTGATTAGTCGCGAAAAGATGCCAGCCTTTGGGTAGAGATCATGTGAATCGCTACCTGTAGTCTTACGCAACAATACTATCAAAACCGGCTGTGATTTCTATTGGGGCGATAGCGAGCAAAATATCAATCATTCTGATCAAGTTGTTCTTGGACTGTTTCTCCTTTCTCTGCAGCGGTACTTGATTTCCAGGCCCGGCAGTAGGATTCAAGCAAGCGTTCTCGTCTGTCTGAGTTACAATCTGATTTGACCGCTCGTAAATTCATAAAGTGATTGATTTTTTCCGATGACTACTGCCAATCAAAAACAGAATAGCGAAATCGATCCGATGCGTGCTCGGTATGAAGAACTCGCGGAGTTAGCTGGTTCGCTTGCACACGAAATCAAGAATCCGTTATCCGTGATTCACATGAATATCGACTTGCTAAGCGAAGACCTTGCGGAAATGGATTCCCGGCTGAGTCGTCGATTGGTGAACCGTATTGATATTGTTCGAGGTCAGTGTGAGCGAATGGAATCACTTTTGCGAGACTTTCTACGTTACACGCGTCTACGTGATATCGACCTCGTCTCAGGGAATTTGAACGACCAAATTGATATGGTTTTACGTGCTTATCAGGCACAGGCTGAACAAGAGGGGATCGATATTGAGCGTTATCTTGATGCTGACTTACCATCCATCTTGTTGCACAGTGATTCACTGCAAGCTGCTTTGATGAATTTGGTTAAGAATGCTATCGAAGCAATGGTTAACGGTGGGCAGTTGCTAGTGAGAACTTACACGACGCGAAATAGTGTGGCTTTAGATCTGATAGATACTGGCCGAGGAGTAGACGATGTAACGGTCCTGCATATGTTTGAACCGTTCTACAGCACAAAGGATGGTGGTACAGGACTAGGTTTGCCAACTGCTCGAAGAATCATCGAATCTCATGGTGGTCGGATCAATGTTCAAAGCGAAGTAGGAAGAGGTACAAAATTTGTTATCGAATTCCCAATACCGAAGCGACTTCAAGGAGCCTCGTGATCCTAGATAATCCCTTGTCTGCTAAGTTGGCGAAAGCTTTCAGCATGAAGGAATAGACGAAAACTTTTGGGCATTTGTTTCGTAAGCTCAGAGTTGTGCTCCTGATTTTATTGTCGGTAATCGGCTGAGAGTTCACTACGGTAACCTTCCGCTGCTTCTTCCGGAATTATGAAATTAATATTGTTTTGCGTTGCAATTTCGAATCCTGCGTAGCCAGAGATTCGAGGGCAAATATCGATTGACCAGTGAAATGCGTGTTCATGGTCGTTGCGATTTGGTGGTAAGGTCGAGATGATAAGGTTGTAGGAGACTCCTACAATCATTCGCTGCAAAGTCATGATCAGATGGCGAGTCAGTAATGCGCACTCATCAAGTAGTTGATTGCTCGCCCCATGAAAGTAGGGTTTGTGAGAAAGTGGACTAATGCGAATTTGCATCGGGAAATCGCTCGCATACGGGCAGTAGGCGATTACTGATTTACCTTGATGAACAAGCCGTGTCTCGTCGCGCAACTCTTGGTTGTTGAGATTGCACAAAAGGCATTGACCGAATGAATCAAAGAAGTTTTGCATCCGGTTAATGTTGTTTTGAACGGAGCTTGGTACGTAGTTTGTTGCTATCAGTTGGCAATGAGAATGAATGAGCGATGCTCCTGCTGCTGCACCGCAATTTTTGAAGGCACTAACGTATTGAACCCCATCGTGTTCGTGCCAAAAAGAGATGCGTTCCTGTAGTGCTCGGAAAAGCAAGCGAGTCTCTTCCGGTGAAGTCTCTTTCATCAGTTGTGTGTGGTTCCGACTGTCAACAGTGATTTCGTGTGCGCCCACAGTCTGCATCTGCTGTGATGCCAGTGGGTTTTCTATCTCGCTTTCGCTTGATTGAATCATTGAGACCGCTGGGTACTTGTTTTCGAACACCCTGACAGACCAGTCGAGGTCCGTTTCAAATGACAGGTTTTTCTGCGTGTTCCCATACGTTAGGCTGGAGCCTTCATGTTTACCAATCCAGACTGACGGAGGAGTGTCACTTTCACGCCCCACGCAAAATGGGCAACTTACCAGCTGATTTGGGACTATCAATTCATTAGAGAAGTCTGTAGGTCGCCTGTCTCGTCCGGGCGAAAACAAAATCCAGTTTCCCGTAATCGGATTCAGTCTAGAGAAAGATCTAGTTGGGGTGTGACGTTCTGGCAAGTTTTCTTTCCCTCAAGCTTTCTTCATAGCAGTTGACGTACTGGCTTGCGCTTCGTCGCCATGACCAATCTTGCTGCATACCAGTTCGTACGATTTGAGACCAAGTGTTCGGTTGATGGAAACGAGTGGCCAGCGCAACTCCAATCGCATCGTCGAGCGATCGCGGATCTGGATGATTCAGATGAAAACCTGTCGCGGTGCCTTGAGAGATCGTGTGTTGATCGGTGTTGGTCACGGTGTCAACAAGGCCACCAGTCGGATTAACGATCGGAACGCTTCCATATCGAAGACTGTAGAGTTGATTCAGACCACACGGTTCGTAATGGCTTGGCATTAGAAAGATATCAGAAGCTGCCTCGATTAAATGAGCCAACGGATCGCTAAAGCCAATGTGTACTGCTAGTTGCGAGGGAAATTCATTGGCTAGGTTCTTTAATGTATTCTCGAGGTGGGGATCCCCGTTACCTAGTACAACCCACTGTGTGGGCCGCCTTTCCTGCAGGTGCCAGCGTAGCACTGGGAGAATAAGGTCCCAGCCTTTTTGATCAGCTAGTCTGCCAACAAGCCCGATCAACGGGATTGAATCACTCAAATTAAGACGAAACTTATTTTGCAGGTGTTGCTTATTGGCTTGCTTGCCAATTAACCAATTTGATGCGTCATAATGATAAGGAAGAAGGGTGTCACTGGTTGGATTCCAGATGAATTCGTCAATTCCGTTAATAATCCCCTTTAGCCTTGAAGAGGACGCTTTTAGGACTTCTTCTAATCCACAACCGTAGCGAGATGTTTTGATTTCAGCGGCGTATTGTGGGCTAACCGTTGTGACCGTGTCGGCGCAAATGATTCCTGATTTAAGAAAGTTCAAGTGCTGATAAAACTCAAAAGAATTTGGGGAGAAGTGCTCCCAACTCAATCCCATAAATTCAAAGTTTTTCGCTGGAAAGTGCCCTTGGTAGGCCAGGTTGTGAATCGTCATAACCGTGGCAGTTTTATCAAAGTACTGGCTGACTCGATCATTTTTTCTGACGAGTCCGGGTATCAGGCCGCTCTGCCAGTCGTTGCAGTGGACGATGTCCGGTTGAATTTGTAGCCGCTGAATCGCCTTGATTGTCGCGCGGGAAAAAAATGCAAAACGTTCTGCATTGTCTTGGTAATCACCGGACTTAATTCCATAAAGCTCTTCGCGATCGAAGTACTTAGGTTGGTCAATGAACCAAACGGTTACACCACTATTCGGGAGTTCGCTCCTAAGAAGCCGACAGCCGACCGGCATCCCCGGTTTCATTTCGATCATGAAGCTGATGTCGGTCGGTACGACAGGTATCCCAGCGTTGTGGATGCTCCGGAAGGCAGGCAAAAATACCGAAACAGTGTGTCCTAAGTTACAGACTCTGTTTGGCAAGCTACCGCAAACATCCCCAAGCCCGCCGGTGCGAGCAAATGGGATCGCTTCGGTCGTGAGGTAAACAATATTCACCTTAGATATGTTCCGTGGCAGCGGGCCGAATAATATTAAGTCTGTATGGTTGGTTTTGCAGACTTTTCGAGTTTAGCCCACACGATTTATCGACGCCATCATTATCTCGTAGGGGCATTTTCAATCACCGAAATCGTACCGCTAAAGATGATTTTAGGGTGCTCACGTATCCGCTCTTTTCCCGATGTGGTCGCTGTAATGCTCGGCGAATCACTGACATTTCGGTAGACTTAAGGTGACAGAATTTATAAACCGTTTCGCTCGTAGATACATAAGTAAATTTGTATGACTATCTCGGTAGCCGAGTTTTGGAAGACGCTTGAGTCATTAGGGCTCTGCGATAATCAGACTGCCAAGGATCTCAAATCCGCTATTTCTGCTGGGGCTACAGGTAAAGCTACCGACGAGTCCGTGGATATCGCGAAGTACTTGATCAAAAATGGCCATTTAACTCGTTATCAGGCCAAGCGTCTGCTGTCGTCTCGAGGGTCCGAATTGCGGCGCGGAGTTTATCTGATTTTAACAGATGAGACCGAATCGCCTTTTGAAAATTACCTAGTCGCTCGAGATACTGAGACGGGGCATGTCGGTATGCTCGCCAGCATACCCTCTGAGAATCTGATACCGATCTTCGGTGATAGTGTTAAACTTGGGCGTTCTAGCGAAATCAAGTCACTTCAGTATTTTCGCGCACGTGTCAATTCTGGGCGATGTGATTTTTTTGTTAGCTTGCCAGAGGGCATGCTGCTCACCCAAGTATTGTCTGAGAAAGATAGATTTTCACTCAATCAGATTTTCCGCCTTGGCTCTTCTTTATTACAAGCTCTGAGTGGTTTGGAAAGTATCGGACTTGCTCCAGACTCTTTGGCCACTGATCTAATTTGGGTTACCAAAGCAGGCGACGCGGTCGTCTTGATCAACCCTGAAAAAAGCAAATCATCGTCGCTGTTCAAGATCTCAAAGGAATCAGTTTGTTACATTGCTCCGGATTCGAAACACGATGAGTACCCAAGTGCTGCAAGATATTTGATTTTTTCAGTTGGCTGTATCTTGTTTCGAATCGCTACAGGCCGTAATCCATTTACTTCACAGGATGGAGTTGAGTTTGCTCAAGTAGCCGAGACTTCCACGGGAGTTCCCGTGGAAATAATTGAAGCAGTCAAGGCAAAGAATATGGGTTCGCCTCTTTATCGTGTTTTAGCCCACGCGATTGCTCCGAATCCCAGTTCAAGATTTCAGTCATTCGACGATTTCATCAACGCTTGGGAAGCAGCGAGTGCGACAGGGTCGCAAACTGGTAGTAGTTCTTTGAATCGAAGCCAGAAGGCGTCGCAGGATCCGATCCCTAGCACCAACCCTCCAAATAAATCAAGTGTGCCATCGCGGAATTCGCGAAGACGAATTGTCAAAAATCAAACAGAGACGCATGGTTCAAAAAAGTCAACGGATAGGACCAATCCTCTTACTGAGGTAGTTTCCGCGGAAGATCACTACTCGGCTACAGAATCCGTGGCGAGTGAGCCAACCATCCCTTCTGAAAACTTGAAATCTGATGCTAATACAGGTAGCAAGGCAGACAAGCGACCAAACAAAGAAGTCAAGAAAAGTGAGACGGGTCGCGATGGTAAATCGGATACACCTAATAAGGTATCTGGGCTTTCGTCTCAGAAGAGCCAGGCAAGCAATTTAGCCGATGAGACGCCGACATTCGATTCACCTCAACTCAATCAAGGTGTTGACGCGTTTCAGCTTAGCAATGGCAAAGGTGAACTTGACTCAAATCAAAACCATTCACAAACACGGGACCATAGCGAAGAACCTCAGTACTTAAATCTGATGAGCGATTCAAAGTCCCAGATTGATTTGTCCGGCGAATCCCTCGGAGAATCTCTTCCAAAAGGAGATGGTAACCTCGAGGGGACTTCGCCCCGAAAAGACTTGGCAATGAATCGTGCTGCATTGCGACGCAAAAAGAAAAAATCAAATGCTCCATTGATTTTAGGTGGAATGTGCGTCGCCGTACTGATGTTACTGATTGGTCTTCTGGTAAGTGGTTCAGGCGATAGTTCTGTTGAGGCAGAACCACAAGCAAGAAGAAAACTTCCTGATGTCGTTCCACCTGTCGGTGGAAATAAGCCAATCAGAGATGATCAGGATGTGACTGAAGATAAAGCTAGCTTGGTAGGTTACGAAGTGGTAGAAGATGATCGACTGCTTTTTGTGCCGCCGTACGGAACGGATTCAGAAACGGTTCCACTTTCGCTTTTACCTCCTGGGCCAACGGTAATACTTTCTTGTCGTTTGCAAAGCGTTGTTAAAAATCCACTTGGAGAGAGCCTTTTAAAGGGTGTTGCCACTGGATTAGAGGGGTTGATTGATACAGCAATTCGTCGAGCGAAAGTTCCCGTGGAGGATATAGAAAGGCTGACAGTTGCGATGTTTCCAGGGGAGGAAGGGTGGCCTGAAGTTGCCTTAGCAGTCGAATTGGTAGATGAGGTTCCTGTTGCTGAATTCATCGATCGACTGTCCGTTGAGCAAGCCAGAACTCGAGAGAATCAGGTTATCTACGTTGGTGAACAGGATGACGCTGACGCATTCTTTTGGAACGCTGATGAGGAAACAGAATCGATTGCAGCTTTTGCAATTGGTTCGATTCCCCTCATTACTGAAGTTGCAAATTTGGAGGGAGCGGAAATTCCACTGCCGAGAACATCCCAGTCACTTTGGTCAACAACGAGCGTCGAATCGGATTTGGTTGTTTTATTCGCTCCTAATTTTCTGTTTGCGGACGGACGTGAATTGTTAGCCACTTCGGCGCCAGAACTGGTCAAGCCTTTGAAGGATTTTCTTCAACCTGACGTAAATACTGGATTGATTACCGTGCGATTTAACTCGGATCAAACCGTATTTTTCGAGACACGTTTTGCACCGAGTGGAGGAATAAGTGAAGCGGCTCTTATGAAAAAAATTAGCGAATCAGCAAACGCGTTACCTGACTGGGCTAATCAATTTATCTTAGATTCGGTTCAGGACTCATCGTGGAAATTATTGGCGATTCGAATGCCTCAAATGATGCAGTATCTCGTCAATAATATGAGATTTGGGCTCTCTGAAAATGCAGTGGTGGCAAACACTTACCTGCCAGACGCCGCGTTTCCGCAGTTAGTTTTTGCTGGATTGCTTGCCATGAATACTTCCACATCGCAAGGTTCCTCTACCGTGAGTATTCCTGATGAGCTATTGAGCGTCGAGCAAATGCTAGATAGGGAAATGACAGTTTCGTTCGATCAAGAATCGCTTGAATTTGCATTAGAGGCAATTTCAACGGCTTTTCAGGATGATCTTCCTGCTGGAAATCAAATGCCAAAAGCGGTCATCATCGGAGGTGATCTTGAGTTGATGGGTATAACGCAGAATCAGCAAGTGAGAGATTTCTCAAAGTCTCAAGAGCCGTTGCGATCGGTTCTGACGGATTTGGTTTTGCAGGCAAATCCAGATAAGACAGCAACCGGTCCACAAGATTTAAAGCAGTCTTTAATTTGGGTGGTTGTAGATAGCGATGGCAAAAAAGAAATACGGATCACCACAAGACAGGCAGCTGATCGAGATAAATACACGATTCCAAAAGAGTTTCAACCAACCGAATCATAGAATACTAGACGCTTACGTGGACTTTCTTTGAAGTTTCATTACTCGAATGGGGTGCAGTGGATCATCTGGCAAATCAATGGACGTCTCCTGATAAGTCCAAGGATTTTCCTTAATCCATTGTGAAAATTCGTTTGCGATGATTCGGTATGGATCACTTAGGAAAACCGCTCCCTCTGGCGTAAGATGATCATCGATGCAACGCATTAATTCTGGCCACAATTGTCTTAGATAGGTTACGTCGCTTCCAAGAATGATTGGGAATTTCTCGGTATCAATGCGGTCAATCCCAAAACGAAGCCGTGAAACGGTGCATCGTTCTCTGACTTCCCACGTGCTCAGATAGACAAGTACCAATGGGTCAATCACACCGTCGGTTAGCGTGACCTGAGCTCCTCGTAAAGCGGCAGATAGCCCAACGTGACCAGTGCCACATCCAAGCTCGAGGACTCTCGTATCTTTGACATTAAGTTGATCTAAATAACGATCGAGACCTGCAGCGGCACGCCAGGTTGTTGCCCAAAAAGGATCAATCACTCCTTTTTCTCCTGCATCCTGTCGTCTGCAGGCTTCAAGAAGCATCTGGTCAGGTTCAGAGGCCACTGCAAGCCGCGTGGGTTGATTGGCGATGGTAGTAGGCTCCCAGTGCCAAGGAAAGCTTGAGTTGGCCTTCGCAATCAGTTCATCAAAGCTAAGTCCATTTAGATTCTCAGGGGTTTGATTCATTTGCATTTAATCCTGTGATTTCAGCCAATCCCCGACTTCCGCTGCAAAGTAGGTGAGAATGCCGTCAGCACCCGCTCGTTTGAATGCGAGAAGACTTTCCATTACGGTTGACCTTTTATCAAGCCACCCTTTTTCCGCTGCCGCGGTGAGCATCGCGTATTCACCACTCACTTGATAGACAAATGTCGGCACTTTGAAAGTTTCCTTTACGCGTTGAAGGATGTCCAAGTAGGGCATGCCTGGTTTAACCATTACGCTATCGGCACCCTCAAGTAGATCCAGTGCAACCTCGTGTAAAGCTTCATCCGTTTGGCTTGGAGATTGTTGATAGGTTTTTTTATCTCCAGTTCCGAGATTACCCGCGGAACCGACTGCATCACGAAATGGCCCATAAAAGCTGCTCGCGTATTTGGCTGCGTAGGACATGATCTGAATCGATTGGTGTCCTTGATCATCAAGTGCATCACGAATTTCTCCAATTCGGCCATCCATCATGTCACTGGGGGCAACAATGTCACAACCCGCATCAGCTTGAACAATTGCTTGTTGGCAAAGAATCGCGATGGTTTCATCGTTGAGGATCACTCCATTTCGCATCAGGCCGTCTTGTCCGTGACTGCTGTAGGGATCTAGGGCAACATCGCAGATCAAACCAATTTCGTTTCCAAATGACTTCTTGATTTCGCGTACCGTTCTGCAAATCAAGTTGTCCGGGTTTGTTGCCTCCAACGCGTCTTCGGTTTTTAAGCTGTTATCCGTAACGGGGAAGATCGCGATTGCTGGAATTTTGAGTCGGCAGGCTTGCTCCACCGTTTTGAGAAGATCGTTCGATCCAACTCGATTGACTCCGGGTAAGCTACTAATGGGTTCGGATTTAGGTTGGTCAATCACGAATAACGGCCAAATTAAGTCGCTGGCGGAAAGGTTGGATTCCTGGACCATTCGACGCGACCACTCATGTGTTCGATGGCGCCGCATGCGTGTCGACGGAAATGGGCCTCTGGCGAAGTCTGGCATCTTGTTTGATCTTAAAAGAGCAGGGGATTTGCGAAGCATTGCAGCTACATTGGGGGCTTTCGCCCCCAATGTAGCCGAATTTTATGTCACGCGACTAGGCTCTCATCATTGTTGCCTCTTCCTAGCCTGACAGCATTTTAGATGGAATCAACGGAGTGATTCCATTTGTTATTAACTCCAATTTTTAAATTGCAAAACCTTATGACCTAAGGTGTCACTGGTGACGCGATCAATAGGCTAGAAGTCAATAGCCGACGCTGCTGTTGATTATTGAAAATGACTGATCAAGGAAGTCGCTTCCATAACCGGTTGCCAAGCAAGGAATTAGCAATGCCAAATTATTATGTCCAATCGGGATCATTCCGAAGAATCATTGAGGCTGAATCAAATCGCAGAGCTGCCGTTTCTGCGGTACAGCTTACTATCGAGCAAGTTCTGTCACTCGACGAGGAAATGATTGAAGGAGGTGAAGATTGCGTCTTGTCGAGAACTAAAGACTCATATGCGGTTTTGTCCGGAAGACTATTTGTAAGCGAAATCGGATTTGAAGCATCCGATGCAGTTGAGCTGCAGACTAAAGATATCGTCAACGAATGGAATCATTTTGTTACAACGTTAGATCGCTTAGAACGGTTGCTAGACAGTGCCGTCTAAATCGGAGGATTCCTCCTTGTCAGATCGAGAGTGCAGATGTCCCACGCTTGTTTGGAAGAAACGTGAGTGTCTTGCTTGGTTCTGACTACACGGAGTACTGCGTGACAGCAGATCAGCACAGTTTGCTTGACAAAAACGACAGCCCATTTGAATCAAATGGAACCGAACATACTCTGCAGCGTCATGCTCTAAATTTTCGCTTATGAACTGAGCTAATTCGGTACGAGAAGGGCAGGTAGCGTTTGCTCTCTGCCAGATGCTGCCGATGGTGTGTAGGCCGGCAGCTTGTTGGCCGATTTTGTATTGGAGTCGTTGCCGAAGCGAGGAATCATTCTTAAGAGAGCGCTCTAATTCTACTGATCGCTCTGCCGGCAAGGATTCATCCAAGAACGCAATAAGTTCAGCGTCAGTAAACGTTGGCATTGCGCGTTGTGATGTAGGTGAAAATCGGTCGCAATATTGATTAGCCGTCGTATCGGCTTAGGCATAAACAAATGTTTTGGCCCCCGAATCCAAAGCTATTGTTTAGTGCGAATCTAACAGACGCATCCCTCGCATGATTTGGTACGTAATCAAGGTCACAGTCTGGATCTGGATTTTCGTAGTTGATCGTCGGTGGTATCACTGAATCTCTCATCGCCATTAAACAGACGATCATTTCTGTTACTCCCGCCGCAGCAATCAAGTGGCCCATCATACTCTTAGTACTACTTACTGGAACGCTGTCCGCACGGGATCCGAATACTTCTCTGCACGCTTTTGATTCGACCTTGTCGTTGACCGTCGTACTAGTTCCGTGAGCATTAACGTAGTTGATGTCATCCGGCGTTAAATTAGCATCTGCAATTGCCATTCTCATTGCAGCAATTCCGCCGTGTCCATCTGGTGGGATATCGGTAATACGGTAGGCATCTGCCGTGGTTCCATAGCCAGCGACCTCTCCGTAAATTTTCGCACCGCGTGATACCGCACTATTGAGTTCTTCTAAGATCACCATCGCTGAGCCCTCACCGAGGACAAATCCATTTCTAAGTCGATCAAATGGTCGGCTGGCTTTGGTAGGTTCATCATTGCTTTCACTGAGGGCGGTTAGCAAATTGAATCCGGTAACTCCGAAGGGGTGAATCATGCTGTGGGCACCGCCGGCGATCATCACATCTGCGTCCCCTCGGCGAATCAGCTCGGTTGCTTCTCCCACCGCTTGGCTGCTTGCTGCGCACGCCGTCAAGCAATTAAAGTTTGGTCCTTGGGCATTGAGGAGCGTTGCAATATGAGCCGCTGGCATATTGGGCTCTTGCTCAAGTTCTGCTGCGGGATTGAGGAGTTCTAGTCCAGCTTGAATGAATTTTGAGCCATCGTAAGTGCCGTTAGCGATGGCGGCAGCCATCATTCTACTGAATGTAGCGAAGTCTTGATTTCCCTCTCCACTCCCGAGGTAGACACCAAAGCGTGTTGGATCGGTGATGGTACTGAGAACTCCACTGTCAATAATTGCCTGTTTGGCGGCACCCGCCGCAAAACAAGTGTGTCGACCCCTATGCTTCCAGTCCTCGGCTTTTTCACCGCAGTGAGTGATATCCCAATCTTTGACTTCGGCGCTAATTTGTGTTGGGAAGCCTGATGCGTCGAAAAGCGTTGTCCTTCCGACACCACTCTTGCTTTCTTTAAGCCCGGCCCAAACCGTCTCGGGGTCGTGACCCATTGGGTTGACCATGCCAATACCAGTGACAACAACACGGCGACGCATCGGGATACTCTTGGGAGTGTAAGGGAGTTACGTTGGTGATTCTCCGTGCATCAAGATTGTTCAACTAATCTCGTCACAGAGTGCAGGATATTTTCCTACAGCTTTGCCCTCTGAATCGACGGCGACCGAGAAGAAATTCATCATTCGGAGCATGGTTCTTAGATCGCCAGGCCCGAAAAGTGGACCGTCAGTAAATCGGCCTTGCTCGAGGAATGCAAACATCAAATCTACTTCGGCTTGCAATTCACCATCACAGTGACTCACTGCATTAACCGTTGCTCCAAGGTCCTGAACGCTATCGAGGGTCACTGTGTAATGTAGTTGATCGCCATTTCGAGCGGGCCGAAGAAAACTTGCCTTCGCAACTTTTGCTAAAACGACCTGCTTCTCGAACTGATGGTGCTCAGCAACTAAGATTCCACCCAGTTGGGCCATCCCCTCGATAATTAGTGTCGAGGGCAAAGTAGGGTAATCCGGCCAATAACCGTCAACCACCTCTTCATCCATGGAGACATTCTTGAGGCCTTTCGCGCATTGACCACTGACAAAATCAGTGAAGCGATCGATCCAAAACCAACGCATGAATGAGAGTTCTACCAATAAGTGAAATCGAAGTAGTGGGAGCAGTATGAGTATGCCGCTCGTCAAGCGAAAATTAGGCGGTTTTGCTGCCGACGTAACCAACCAAGTCACCGACGGTGAGTAGGTTGCCAAAATCCTGAACTCGCGGATTCTGTTCGAATGCGTCCAAGTTAGCCCATGGCATACGGCTTTTCAGTTCTGCGATTCCTTGACTTGTAACAATGCCGTCTTTGACAAGATTGCTGTCAGTGAGGATGTCTTCAGGAGACAGTTCTTCACGAGGAATTTGAATACCGAACGCTTTTTCCAGCTTGAAAACGATATCCAAAAAATCGATGGATTCAGCCCCTAAATCGCCTACTAGCGTAGCCTCCTCTGTCACTTCGTCGTCATCGACACCGAGTGCCTCAACGAGTGCTTCTTGTACTTTGTCAAAAATCTCATCTTGGGAAAGTGCCATTTTAAATACCTTTGGATAGTTTGTTTTTACAGGGGAAGGATTCTGGATAAAGGTTGATCGGTGAGGAACGCTAGTCAATAGATTTTGGGATGCCACTTGGATCGCCATAACGATCAAAGAACAATTTCTTTGTAAGCGATCGAACGCGTTCGTCGGTACCAAGCCATTCTGGGTCGTCGCTTTGGCTTCGTTCCATCGTCAATCGTGCGCTGACTGTTACCCGGCCTTTCTTGGAGGCGGTGGCTTTCAGAGTCGCTAAGTGACCGTCGTCTTTGATAATTTGTGCTGAAATCTCCAACGTTTCACCAGGGCTAAGGAAGTCGCCAAACTTGACCCCCTTCGCTTCGCGTAGAAATACCAGTGGGAATTTAAAGCTGTCTCCTAGATGTAAAAGCCACGCGGAAGCCTGTTGTAAGGCTTCGAGCATCATGACTCCCGGCATTACGGGGAACAGTGGAAAGTGATCTTTTAGGTATTCTTCCTCGGCTCGCAAGGTCCGTTCGGCAGTTAATTGATGCCCAAGGTCCAAGGAGGTAATACGATCGAGTTGACAGTACTTCATTCGTCGGTGTTTTTCGGATAGCCAAAAGTGCCCGTAAACGGGCCAGATTCAAACCCAATACAATAGAGTTCGGGCATATTTGTCTCAAGTTGGGTTTCGGATGTTCGACGCGGTTTCGCCAGTTTCCCTAGCTTTTTTGCGTTCAGGCGTGGGTTCTCGGCTTGAACAATCCGCAAAAGACTACTTTGACTGTCATGAAAAAGGGGAGAATCGGCAATTCCAGCCTATTTTTCTATCGGATGTTCGGGCGAGTTTCGTTTGGAAACAGATGGAGAGATTTGGTTGGAAGGATCTGCTTTTTCATGGTTTTTGGCATAAACGATCACCAAAACGCCAGCCACTAGAAGCGTGGTACCGAGTATCCGAATCGGTGACGCGGGGGATCGTGGATTACCCAGCATTCCATAATGGTCCAAAAATAGAGCGGCAACCGTCTGACCAGTCATAACCGCCGCAAACCACGGAAGTGAGCCTACCCGAGGAACGAATATCAACGAACTCGTCACTAAAATCACGCCAATGAACCCCCCTGTCCAAGACCACCATGGCAAGCTGCTCAGAGGGTGGGTGAAGCTCGGCGGGAAATTTCCATTGACCATACACAGAGCTAGCAATGCCGCTGTTCCGGTACTGAATGAGATCAAAGCCGCCTGCAATGGGTGGCCAACATGACGTCCTAGGTAGCCATTGACGCTCGGCTGTGTTCCGAGAAGCCCTCCTGCCAGAAGGCCAATAGCAATTGCGACGAGCAGCAAGCTAGAGTTGTGCACGAGAATCAGACTAGGTGGAGGAGGGGCGTTTCGAGGGGCCGGCAATTTCCGGTCCTTCATGGCTGATTTGGTTTTGGTCATCTACAAAAATCAGCTTTGGTGCATGCTTCTGTGCTTGATCCGAAGGCACCAAGGTGAAAGCAGCTAGGATGATCTTATCGCCCGGTCGCACTAGATGAGCCGCCGCACCATTTGCACAGATATCATTCGATCCAGCTGATCCTGAGATCGCATACGTCTCGAGTCGTGTGCCTCGCGTCGTATTCCAGATATGAACTGCTTCGTAGGGCAGAATACCTGCTGCTGCTAGCAACTCAGGTGGAATCGTCACACTTCCTTCATAGTCAACATCGGCAGCCGTCACCGTAGCTCGATGGATTTTCGCAGCAAGAAGTTTTCGAAGAGGAGTATTCATAATGGCGCCGGGCCATCGCTTTACGGCGATAGCGATCTATCTGATGCCTTTTGCGGATTAAGCGAAGTATATAGACAAGTTACTGCAGGAGAAGTAAGGCGAGGGATTTGCATCATCCTAAGAAGGGCCGCAAGCGTTCTCGGGTAGACGGTGCTGCCATAGCAAGCTTGCCAAAGCCTCGTTCGCAACCAATTGCAATCGCCGCTTCTTGGTGATCTTCGTAGTTGGTGATAAGCATTACAGGTGTTTCACAAAGATCTGGATCGGCTTTGATCGCTTCTGCGATTTTGATTCCGTCACTGTAGTCCGCATCTAGTTTTCGATTAATCGTTACTAGATCCACCTTGTTTGTTTTTAAAACCTGTAACGTATCTTCCATGCCGTGACACTGAATAATGTTGGCATTGAAGGCTTGTGATACAAGTCGCTTCATGCTTTGAAAGTCGGGTGGGCAGTTGCCGCAGTCAAGCAGTGTCTTCGACATAACGAACAGTTGCCTTTTATCTGCTTTCAAAGACAGCCGCGTCGAAATGGCGGCTACTCGGTTGCCGGATTCCAAAGTTTGTAAGCTGCAAGGAACGCCATGAGCTCAACTTGCTGCTTGATTGATCTACTCTTTCGGTTCACTAATTGAGAAGAGCTTGTCCTTTGTGCTGATGTACAAAGTGTCATTCGCGGCAACCGGTGTGCTGTAGACACTACTGCCCATGTTGATTTCATCGACAGGCTCATTGTTTTCAATGCCGAACTCAAAAATGGCAACATCACCATCTTCATCGCCAATGTAAACATGTCCATTAGCGATTAGTGGGCTTCCCCAGCTTTGTGCAAGCATGTCGTAGGTAAAATGAACGACAGCTTTGCCATCTTCAGAGCCTCTTGCATCGAGGCAGTGCACTAAACCTGAGAAGTCAGCGACGTAAAGGATGTCATCCTTAATCGCACAAGTCCCAATCGAACGATGCATTTCTTCTTCGAAATCAATTTCGCCGTCGCCATTTCCGTCATTCATGCTGTAGTGCCAAACAACGCCTGAATTGGGATTGTCCACTTCAACTTCGCCATTTTCTGGTTCGACAGCTTGAATTCGACGATGGGCAATTGGAACCCTTTCGCCGTTTTCATCAATTTTCATCGCAAGTGTAGGTGAAATATCGCCGCGTTTCTTGGGGTCGATACACCAAAGATGACCTTCACCTTCACCATGTTCTGGATCTTGTCCAACAGCGATGTAGACATACCCGTTGTAGGCGACCGGAGTAGCGATCAAGTTATTCCGAGTTCCTTCTCCCCCTAGGATCCACTTGCTAGTTTTTGGGTTACAGTCAAATTTCCAAAGGAGTTCGGGCTTTCCGTCGGTTCCGACGTCCGCTCGGAAACTGTAAAGAATTCCGTCACCACCGGCGAACAGCACTTGTGGCACGCCATCGAAGATTCCCACTGACGGACTCGACCATTGGCCGTGAAGGATATTCTTACCTGGTGAACTGTCGGTCCAAAGCACCTCACCCGTATTTTTGTTCATGCAGATGAAGCTGGGTGCTGTCGGGGCAGGGAGGTTGAGGTGAGATTCATCTAGTCCGTTGCTGGTGTTCACAAACAACAGATCTCCATAGCTCGTTACACTACACGAGCACATATTGTGTTGACTGATTCCCATTTGAGGTCCCATCATGTCATAGACCCATATGACGTCAGCATCGTTCTTGTCATGGATGCCTAGATTTTTAAAGAAAGAAATCCGAGGGCCAATTTGTTTAGCGGTTAGGGATCGTTCCACGCCATTAAAGGTGCCATTGACTTTCCACGCTTTTCCCTCAGTGATGGTTTCAATCGAGACATCACCTTCGATTGCTTCACCGGCCGAGGCTAATAGAGATCTCGCCGCCTCGGATAGCGTTCCCGCAGACAATTCTGCGACGGTGGTCGCGTGTGCTTCCGCAGTTGGTCCAACATTCATAAAGTCTGCAACGTAGGCTACCTCATCGGTTACTGGGCCATCGTCTTCACCATCATAGAATCCCTCGGTATCAACGCAGCGAACTTCACCTCGATTGGTTACAAACCAAAGTCGGTTGCCTTCAACCAATGGTGCACAACAAACGCCCTGCAGTGGCCAGTCATGAACTCGACCGGTAATCAGCTTTTCACTACTGTGTTGCCAAAGAAAATCACCTGTGGCTTCATCGAATGCAAGGAGGCAGCCCAGATCCACTTCTGAAGGATATCTTTTTAGATGTCCCGCTCCATTGTTGGTTCCAACGTAAACAGTCCCGCCAGCGACGACAGGGTTGCCATAGGTCTGGCTCCCCAAATTACCGTACCAGTTGATGTTGACTGCCTTCGAATTGTCCCACTCTCCGGTTCTTCGATCAAACTTTCCAATATTCCACTCCGTTGGAGCGTTTTTCACACCCGGAACATTGTTCTTTTCTCTTGTACCACCCCACTGTGGCCAGTCTCCGCCAGCGGATAGCACATCGGAAGGCGTCGATACTTCTGCTTGC
>Ga0255779_1000761_pt1 | contig 38748 bp, 28 predicted proteins | sample 011ome_21_FD_179977 | JGI IMG/M metagenome (GOLD analysis project Ga0255779, IMG submission 179977) | Coastal salt marsh microbial communities from the Groves Creek Marsh, Skidaway Island, Georgia - 011508AT metaG (version 2) | ecosystem: Environmental > Aquatic > Marine > Intertidal zone > Salt... | reverse complement strand
CTGAACGATGCACCTGGGTTTACCAACCAGAATACAGGGGGTGGGACTAGCTACAGCTTCGACTATGCAGAAGGATCGAGCACAAGCGATGTGCTTGGCCAGGTGTCTGCAAGCGATTCTGAAGGCGATACGCTGACGTTCAGCATCACAGCTGGCAATGCCGATGGCTGGTACACGATTGACGGCTCGACAGGCGAGATCACGCTGACAGACGCTGGTATTGCCTCACTGGCGAACGACTTCGAGCAGACGCCGAACACGCAGACGCTGACGGTGACGGTTAGCGATGGGAGCAACGACACGACAGTCCAGGTTGCTCTCGACGAGACTGATGCGAACGATGCACCTGTGATTACAGGCCCTAGCGGCAATGCTGGTGATGCAACCTCAGGGATCACCATCAATGAAGGCCTGACGGCGGTCACTACCTTTACGGCCAACGAAGATGTTACCTGGTCAATTGAAGGAGGGACGGATGCAGGCAAGTTCCAGATCGAACCGGACGAAGGCGCAATCGTGTTTTTGGCTGCTCCTGACTTCGAGAACCCGACGGATAGCGATCAGAACAACATCTATGTTGTTAGGATCAAGGCTGTTGATACGGCGGGCAATGTAAGCTTCCAGACTCTGACGGTCAAAATTGGGAACGTTGATGAGATTGGTCGCAAGCTGGCTGAAAGTGGCGATAAGCTGAGAACTGGCCTGCGCATGTATGTGGCGCAGAGCCTTAGCGATATGCTCAGCTTCAATGAAGGCCTTATCCTCGGTGCGAATGATGATGCTTGCCTAAACTCCAGTGGGGACCGGGATGTGTCGGGCGGTTTCAATGCCAATAAAACGCAGGCCAATCTGGACCTTAACTATTCTGAGCGCCTGTCGCAGTGCGGCCGCCCCTATCAGCTTACCGCTGATGTCGGTTTGTCTAATTCACGCACGAGCGACAGATGGAACCATCGCTATTTTGGTTCACTGCGCTTCGAAGCGAAGCTCGATGAAGACACCAACTTAGGATTTGGAGTGATGGGTTCGCGTTCGAACGATCGCCTGCTCGGCTTTGATCAAAGCGAGATTTCCGACAAGAGCCTGCAAGCCAGCCTCTATGCCCGATATAGGGTTAACCAGACCCTGCGAACGGGTGCATTCGCCGGCTTAGGGCGCGCTTGGTATAATTTTGGCCTTACGGAGAGCGATGGGTTCGTTCTTGATGGTTCGATGACGGGCAAGCGCCAGCTGTATGGTTGGATGCTTAGCGGTGATTTCAATATAGCCAACACTGTCATCACAACCGATGCCATTGTGTCACGGGCGGTTGAAAAGTTGGGCAACGCAACTCTCAGAGCACAATACCTCGGAGAAAATCGTTCTGGCATCGCCTTTGGGGTAGGCACTGTTGATGTAACTCGCATCAGTGTACCTTTGACGGCACCAATCAACCTCACCGGAGCGGAAGGCTCTGGTATGGCGTCTCGCCTCCTGCTAAGCTCTGGCTTGCTGTGCGAAGATAATAATGTCTATAGTTCTTCTTTGAATTGTGGCTATCAGCTTGGCGCTAAGTTTGTGGCTAACGATAATGACAAGAGCAGCCTTTATGTTGACTATCGTTGGGAACGTGTAGGCACCACGCGCAGGTCGCTGTTGGGAATGGGCTATTCTTACCGCTTCGGACCCCAAAACGGCTTGGAATTGTCACTCGAGGCAAACCGCGGAGTTATCGGAGCGATGGGTCAAGATAGTAGAGCAATGCTGAGCCTTCGGGTCGCTAAATAATTGGTTTGCAAAGGTCGTCGAAAAATCGGCACCATTTCCTTTCTGGCACAGCTTCCTGAGTCCATGATGCATATGGTCGGGTTACCCGATATGAGTTACTGTTTAACAGTTACTTAAATGGCGGAGAGAGCGGGATTCGAAATCGATTGCTGCCTAGGCAACAACGCTTTGCCTAGTTAAATAGGTGCAGTTATTACCATTTAGCCGCATTGTCCTGCACTGATTATGACAGGAAAATGACATGAAGCTAGATGGGAGGCGGGGGTTATTCGAGAGGCAGCCTCTGCATTAGTATTCATCAACAGCCTCCAGAAAAAATTGCAGGCCTGATAGCAAACCCTACGGCTCATGAGGATGTTCAAAAGCCAATGAAGTCAGGTATTGCACTCGTGGCTCTTTCCTCGACGATAGTAATCCACTAGGCCGCCTATCCTCAGATTCTATCAATAATGAAGTACTACCAGCATCAGTTTGATGAAGTGACGAAATACCTCCATCACCGCCCTCCCTATTTGCTTGTCGATGTAGTTGTCTCTGTCTCATCAAAAGAGGCAGTAACTCAAAAAACGGTAACAAGCAAAGACGGATTCATCCATGGACACTTCCCCGGCGCTCCGGTTTTTCCAGGCGCGATGATGCAAGAATTAACGACGCAATCGGCAGGCGTGTTGATCGCATCGCAATACAACCCAATGAAAGACTTCAACACTGAGGATCCTCATCACAATGAGTACGCTTTAGGAGTACTCGTAAAGATCGATCATGCCAGATACAGAGGATTTGCGAGGCCGGGTGATGTATTAGTGACGACCGTCTCGCTAAATGATCAAGTTAGCGATATGTTTGATTTTTCAGCATCCGTCTCTGTAAACGGAAAACCGATCATGAAGAATCGCTTTCGGTTAATTAATATCAGATCCTCCGCCCTCCAGAAAACCGATTGATCGCAGCTCATCACATCCCTAAACCCGAGGTTCTGGGACAGTGTCGCGGGAGTGAACGACAATTAAAATGTCGCGGTTTGGATTTATCTTAGCAAAAACCCTTCCCCAATGAATCTAATAACAGCCGAAACTGCTTTCAAAAAGCTACAAGACGACAGGACCGCGGTGCTAGTTGACGTAAGGACACCTAGCGAGTTCCGATCGCAACACATCCACGGCTCCATAAATCTCCCTCTGGAGTCCTTTAAAGCCGACAAGCTGCCATTCAAGCACGAGACAGCAATTCATGTAGTTTGCCAATCAGGCGGGAGGTCTGCCAAGTTCTGTGATAAGTTGCAGGACAATGGTTATCTATTCGTTTATGACGTGGATGGAGGAGTAGACGCTTGGAAGGCCTCAGGAATGGAATTGGTCAGCGGAGAGAAAAGCATGTCGCTGGAGAGGCAAGTTCGGATAGCCGCTGGAACAATGGTTATTATAGGAGTAGCTTTAGGAGCTGCCGTAGCTCCAGCATGGTATGCCCTATCGGGCTTTATTGGGGCTGGTTTAGTCTTTGCAGGAGTGACCAATACTTGCGGGATGGGCATGGCTCTCGCCAAAATGCCATGGAACCAAAAGTAAAAAAACTGAATTCTGATCTCCTTGAGACAAGGCATAATCGTCACCCACTCGCTTCTGATTTTTCTGGCCTTCGTCGGCTGCTCAAGACCCTCAACAGAGCCGAAAGAGGATGAGCCAATGCTCACGCCCATTGAAGACTTGGGCTTTTCCCATAACGAGGAGGCGGACGATGGCGAGTGGGATGGTTTTGAGACAGTACATGCAAAGCTCACTGCTCAATGGTACGTAGATCCAAACGATCCTAAATGGGGCTGGAATGTTGAAACCCCTGGATACGTCCTGCGTGAACGGGAAGTGTTTTTGGACGGTGCCTGCTTTTTGAAACTGAGGCGAGACGGCGGCGAGTGGCTCATCAATATCTACGGATCCAAGTTCAACATTGAAGGCAAGAGAAGCCCTGCTTGGTCATCTAATAGCCCTTCCAAAGCCTCGTAGGTTTTGACGGAGACATTGTATTTGTTCTCTTCCGGAATGTCACTTGCTGCTGAGTACGGGATAATCGCGATTGCACTGTAATCACTTGGAGAGAGAAAAGCCTTCGTGCGGTCGTCACTTACTATTTGGCTCCAACCAACTGGTATATCGATTTTGAAGTAGTCATTGATCTCAAACTCAACCCCACGAGTGATACCCGGAAATAAAATAGAGACAAGAGATAGTAGTAAGAAAATCTTTATTTTATAAATTACATTCATGAAAACAAATTTGATTCGGTCGTTATTAAATCTGGTCCTATCATTCCGTTATCTCATACACCTCCACCAGCACCTCGCCCACTCCCTCGTCGGCCGAGCTAACCTGTACTGTGTAAACCCCTAGATCGAGCGTTACAAGGGCTGCAGCACTGCTTGTATCGTCGGTCATGAATGGGCGTCCTTGGAAAGTCTCAGCCGGCTCTAGCGGGAAGGCTCCGGCGGAATTCATAGCCGAGACAATCTCCGCAACATTGTCATTGTCAGCTTTCCAGTCGTCGATGGTCGCTACAACGTCCGGCGGATTGCCGTCGTATCGTGTCTTGTAGACTGTCATCTTCGGATTGGGGAGCGGCGACCCAACGCCCAAATCCGCGAGCTTCGGCCCAACTGCGCGAATAAGCGTTTTCTTCTGTTCACCAAGAACTACGAAGCCTGGAGTGACTATCTCGTCCTCTCCAAGCGCTTGTAATGGTAAGATCCGAAAGAATGCCGCAACCCATTGGCTTTTGGCGTTACGCGACTCTCAGCATGAAGCCTTTTGCGCAGCACGTTGTAGGTCTGTTGGCTTTTTGGAAAAATCCTGCCAGACTCGTCAACCTCGCACAGCCTCAGCCATTGGAGGGCGGTCTTGTTCAACTCTACATTTCTGCGACTTCTGGATTTAGCATTTACAGACCTAACCGAAACGAACGGCATCTCCTCAAGCCTCTTCACATCTTCCCAATCTAGTTGGAGCAATTCCGCGGTTCGCAATCCGCAAAAGAAGCCCAGAACTATTAGCGGCATTATCTCGCAGCCAATACTATTTTCCAACAGTCTTCGCGCCTCCATGGGCGTGTAGATTTCCGGCGACTTATCGTCCTGCTTGCCGAAAAGATGCTTCAACTTCGATTTGGGAACCGAGGCGAGGGGATCCTCCTTGAGGATTCTCTCGTCTTTGGCCCAGGAATATAGGGTTCTGACAGTCTGGTAGTAGTTTCTCCGAGTTCTTGAAGCTAGCCCTAGGCTACGTATCCAATCCAGAACATCTTCCGCAGTGACATCCGTGATAGAACGGTTGCCGAAAGATTCACAAAACTTCGCCAGCCTAACTCTCAAGTCCTTAGTCGTGCGATCCCTGAGATTCATCTCGCTCTTTGCCTTCAAGAGCAAGTGAACGGCCTGTTGAACAGTAACGTCCTCTTGCTCCGGCTTGAGCTTTGGCAGAGCAAATTCGACTACCTGCTCGAGTCTGAGATCTGTACCCTCCAATAATCTAAGTGCCTTCGAACAGTCGAACAATTGATCTGGAGTCAGGGTGAAAATATGATGCCCGTGTCTTTGTGCGTTTTGGTGTTGCTGACTAGCGAAATCCTTTGCTGCGCAAAGAGACGAAAACTGCTTCTGCACGCGGCCTTTGCCTGTCATCGCGGCAGGCAGATTTACCCGGTACGACAAACTGAACTTCTTTCCATCGGTTTTGTTTGAAACGGCTCCAATCCGTATTCCGGAAGCCTTCGGAAACTCGATAGGGGAGGCTATGCCTGTTGAAGACAGCATGCTCCATCCAATACCAAACATGACTGCTTATCAACGAAAAATCTGGTAGGAATGCGGTAGCAATACTTTACTTAAAATACCTAAGTAGTTGATAAGCAGGACTTAAATTGGAGGCGTGGGCGGGAATCGAACCCGCGATAGAGCTTTTGCAGAGCTCGGCCTTACCACTTGGCTACCACGCCTATCACGTTTGCCGCCGACGCGGAAACGAAAGGAGGGAGAGATTTGCGATGCGCGATGCAGTTTCAAGCAGAATCTCTATTAATTGAATAAACACTGGGTGGTTTTTTGATATCGATTCATCCGTCCACGCCTTCATCCGCCGCCGCCCTACGGAATGTGGCGAGATGTATCCGCCGCTAGGGCTTGGACTGTGGCGAGATTTTTCTCGGCTGTGGTTTTCTCTAAATTCCGCCGCTGGGAACGCCGAGCCCCAGCTCGGCATCAAGTGGGCCTCATCGTGGCCGAGGTAGGCTTCGGCGCTCCCAGGAACCGATCCGACAGCGGAATCGAACATGGCTCGCGAGACGCATATTCGTCTTTACGCTGAAAGAATTAAAAATTCTGATTTCGATATTCGGATGGCTGTTGATGGCTCTGACTCGCCCAGTGGGTCCCTCAAGCTCGATGTCGTCAAGAAGCGCCCGAACGCGAACCCCGCGATCGGCAGCAGCGATTAGGCTTTGGATCAAGAGAATGCTTGTTGCATCATTTTTCCATATGAAGTACTGCAAATCTATGCTCGCGTCTGCTGCCTCGATGAGCTCGATGCGACTGGTCAAGGCAAGTTGCGGATCTTGGATCATCAAGGAGCGGTCGAGATCCAAAGGCTTTCGGCCAAGTAGAGCAGCGATTGTAGAGTCCTCGCTGGGTAGGACCGCGTAACTTTTGAGCGTCGCTGCTTTTTCTTTGTGAAAATAGACGCAGCCGGACAACAGGAGGAGCCCGATCAAGGCCCCCTGCAAAAGTCCCGACATGCTATGCATCTTGGAGGATGCCTTGCACGATCCGCGCGCCTGACTACTTTGATCGCATCTATTCACCGTTGAAGTTGGATGAGCATCTTGCTGATGCACCCATCTCTATTGTACGTGGCATACCTTTCCTCCCTCACTCATAATAGACTCCGAACTCCCAATTTAAATACTTCAAAAGTATACAGAACGCAAAAAACAGGAACCTTGACGCATGACATAAATCCTCACTTCTCTTCCTTCCATTGCCGGTTACGGTTGATAGGAATTTCAATAGTTCCGATTCAGTTTAGCGGTCTGCGTCGAGAACTTCACGTCGAAGGGGAAAGTACAGTTTGACCTCATCATTTGTATTTAGGTCGGCCTAACACCTCAATTCTTTCCGCTCACGAGCTTCTAATCCGCTACGCGACACTTGTTACTGAAAGCAAACTACAAGTGGTTATTTGCTTTGGAAATGGTCGTACACCACCACGCCCAGGCCTTCAGTGGAATTGAACAATTCCTCCGAGGGGCGACCATAGACTTCGGCTGTAGGCACCAAAGGGAATGCTCCAACGGAAGCCATCGCCGTATTCAAAGCTTCAATATAAGAAGCGCTTTCCCGCTAATCGTCCACTACCGCTATCACTTCTGGAGGCGGCCCACCAAAACGGCAAGTGCGTAAGGGCGTCAATTACTAACGTTGCAATTTGAATTGTTAATTTACGTGACAGGCGGCGTTATCTTTCCTTCCGATTTCGGCTGCATCTCTTTGAGCAATAGACGACCTCTTCCCAGCATCGTTCCCATTTCTTCCGCCAGCTGAAAGGCCTTTGGCAAACGGGGCAAACCTTACTTGGGAAATTGAACTTGCTTCGGGTTTTACTCATCAGCTCCGAGATTTTTCAGTGTTTGAGTGTCCGACCAATAGAAAAAGAATGTCGAAGACAGTACAAAGAGATCGCATTTAAGAGGTAACAAGTAACACAGGTTCTTTAGTAGCAAATTTTTTCTGGGGGGCAGTTTATGCTTTGTATCAGAAGTACCCAAAGATGCGAGGGATGTAATGTAGCTCGCGCTTGAAAATTAAATTACTATCAGTATCACTTTTATTTAGTGAAAAAACGGGGCGACAGACCTTTAACGAAGGTAAAAAATCCAGAACCGAATGTAAATGATCCAAGTTGGATCATATGGGCAGCTTGGGCTGATCGGATCACGTTTGAGGAAATAGAAAAAAGAACTGGAAAAACAGAATCCGAAGTTATTAAAATTATGCGAAGAGCTCTTAAGCTTAATTCATTCAAATTATGGAGAAAAAGAGTTAATGAAAAAGCTCTCAAGCATGGTAAAAAATTTAAGTATTCTAGAAAAGAAATAACGAATAAGGGCCATCAAGATGGATTCAGTGATTAGCGCGAGTTGGTTCCATTCCAATTTTCTTTTGAAAAGGAAGCCCGAAAAGATCGAGTAGTACGCAGTTTGCCTAAGCTAACATTCGTTTGCTGCTTTCGACAATGAATCCAAACTCGCGGAAGAGCCTCTCGGGCCACAATCTTTTCTGGGGGCAGTCGATGATTATCAATGCAAGTACGGCCGTTTCCTCGACCCCGCCTCCCCCTTTTTATTTCCTGTTATATTCCTGCCACAAACGGTGTATAGTATGGCGGTCAAATGCTATTTCATGCTCTTTTTTAATTGGTAAGCGCCTCTTCCCCAGTGAAATATGGACTTAAATGGTTCGGTCTTCGCTCTCACTTGTCGTCGCTGCGCTGCTCGAACCCCGACCTTGGCATGGCTAATTTGATATTTGCCATGCAGGAAACTTCAAATTTATGGGTGGGACTAAATTCTAATTCAGCGTGACAAAGCGCCTATCGCAGAACAGCCTGAAGCGATGTATTCATACGCGAAATCGATTGTTCCTATTGGGTATCTTTCCCTCTCGGTTATAATTTCCCTATCGCTTCATGGGGATACAGAGGCTGACGAAGCCTACCGTGGCAATTCGGATACGTGGCATCCCGTGGTGGACTACTTGAAGTCCGGTAAAACGCGGGCGACCGACGAACATTTGAAGGCATTGGAAGAGCTCCCTCTGGAAACCGTGTGGGGAGTGATCCGCGGCATGGGCTATGAGGAGACATTCTATCCGGGCATGACGCCTACCTTGCCTGGAGAGCGCCTGATTGGCAGGGCGGTGACGATTCGCTACCTTCCCCGTCGTCCTGACCTGGTCAAAGCGATGGAGGCCATCGCTGAAGAAGGAGGTTGGTCTTCGAAATTCCATACGCGTGCCGCTGAAGAATCCCGTCCAGGCGATGTACTGGTCGTCGATATGGGTGGCAAGGTCGAAGGGGGTGTATTCTTCGGTGATATATCCGCCCTAGGCGCTCAGATGTCTGGAGCCCGGGGAGCGATCCTTTATGGCTCGACACGCGATCTCGACGAGCTGAAAGAGATGGATGGGTTTCCCGTGTTCTCCATGGGGTTTCACCCCTCAGGAGCGACGCAAGTCGGCGTGGACTGGAATGTCCCCATACGGGTAGGCGATGCCACTGTGATGCCGGGCGACTTGGTCTTGGCCACTGATGAGGCCGTTATCTTCTTTCCGCCGGAAATCGCCGACGAGGTGATTGCCAAGTCCATCAAGCATCGAGACGAGGAAAACTATAAGCGCGATCTGGTTCGCAGCAAAAAATACCGCTTTCGCGATGTGTATCCACTTCGCCCTGACCTTAAAAAGGCCTACGAGGAAAAGCTCAAGAAAGAGGGCAAAGAGTAGATTGCATCATCTGAATTGTGGTTTTCGGAGTCGAAAAGGAAACGTCTCCTCAGGCTTTGAGTTCAGAAGGATGAATCTTAGGGCCCGCGTTTGTTCGATCGGATCGTGAGTTTTATGAACGACTCGAGGTTGCGAACTAACAACGAACAGACGAGGAAGGGTGGGAGTGTCGATCCGTCTGTTAGAAGGGCCCATCTTCTCAAAATGTGAAGGCCTTCGATCCGCAAAACTGTAATATTTTCTGACAAGTGTAAGGCTCGCTTTACGACTTTGGAGTACGTGAAAATTCAAGAAATTATTCTTCCATGATCTCGTTTTTCCTAAGTCGCTATAGGAAAAGCCCTTAGGCTATTGAATGGGAGTGGGCTGAAATTGCGGCATATCCTATGCTAATAACCAGATCTAGCATTCCACGAATTTGAGCATGACCTTCCACATTCAGAAGCACTATCGTGCAGTAGTCCTGACTCTTTGGAGCATCGCCGCATTTGAAACTGCGGTCGCAGTTATCATCGACGGGGATCCCGATATCGAAAATTCCGTTGAAACGTCAATCCGAGGAAGCAACAGCGATGCCGTCGAATGGTCCCATTTTTCTAAAATGAGCGCCCCTCAACCATTAGATCAAATCGCTTACAGTATATTGGGTCCGGTGAGTTACGGAGGCCAACAACCTCAGCTTTTGCTTGAAGATCCGAAGAAAGGCAGTCCAGCGAAATCGGGGGAGACGCTCCCTTTAGAAAACGCTTTTAGTCTGTTTGGAATCGCTCTTTGGGCATTGGGTTTAGCGATTTGCTTCCTTGGCTTGTTGAGTCTTTCATTTGAAAAGAGAACGAGCGATTTGAATTCCGAGGAATTCCTCAATCAATTCCGTATTCAGAACCTCCTAGTCTGGATACGTAATATATCGAAAAACTGGGGGGTGAAAAAAGACGCCACCTTGTCTGTTATCATGGGGCTTTGCTCCATTGTCGCTGGATTAGCCGATTGGGCCTTCCTCTAAGATTAGGAAGCGCTTAATAAAGTTCGCGAAATTTAAGTCAATTATCGCTATTCCTCAGAGAAGCATTGCGTAGATCTCTCTGGGTCGAAGAAGTATTTGGGATGGTAAATGTCATTGCATCGATCCGAGTGAAAGAGGACCAGAGGGCCGACTTCATAACAATATTCAAATCGAATATCCCAGCTGTTCTGGAAGAAGAAGGCTGTATTCGCTACGCGCCCGCAGTTGACATTGATGCGGGTTTGCCTGCCCAGAATCTGGAGCCGGACGTAGTCACTGTTATAGAAAAATGGAACACGCTAGAGGATCTGAAGGCGCATCTAGTGGCCCCGCACATGCTCGCTTTTCGGGAGCGAGTCAAAGGCATGGTCGAAGACGTCACCTTGAAAGTGCTCGAGAGCGCTTAATCCAAACGGCAGAAATTAGAATTTCGCCAAATTGACTGTTGATCGGTGGATCGCGTCTTCTGAGGTCCTTTGCAAATCCAGACATGGGCCCGAGAGAGCCGCATGTCTGTTTCCACTATTGGATTACCTGCCTAGGCGGCCGTGTATCCAGAACCTCTATTCTCCTTCTTCTTCGATCTCGTAGGCTTCGACGAGGACCTCACCAAACGATCCGTCGACTGATTTGACGACCACCGTGTAGACGCCTAATCCTAGTTCCAGAATCGTTGCCGGGCTCTTGGTGTCATCGGTGGGGCGAGGAGCGCCCTGAAAATCCTCGACAGGGTCCAAGGGGAACGCTCCGGTAGACTCGACCGCTGCCTTAATGGCGTCGACATCTCCACCATCGACTGTCCAGTCATCGATATTCGCGAGAAGGTCTGCGGGTTGCCCATCGAATCGCGCCTGGTAGATCCAGAAAATGGGATCGGCTAGGGGGTTCTCGACGCCGAAGTCCGCTAGCTTAGGTCCAACGGCGCGGATGAGGATTTTCTTGGTACTACCGACGATAGTAAATCCAGGAATCACCACCTCTTCTCCGCCGACGCCTACTCGAGCCGAAACGTTGATGAAGGTTCGGGCGGCCTGGGCGGCAGTCTCGACTTGGGTCTCCGTGAAAAGATTGTACTCGTTCGGCATGGCGACCACGGTATCAATCGTATCCTGCACCAGATTGGCGAAAATGCCGGTTCCGGACGCCGCCGTTTCAAACTTTGCCAGAATGTCGCTGTTGTCCTCATTCGGATCGAATCCGTATTCCGCCAATGTGATCTCCGCTCCGTCGAAAACATTGTCCCCGTCACTATCCTTTTTCGTGGGATCGGTTCCGTTTTGGAACTCCTCGAAATCGCTTAATTCGTCGCCGTCGGAATCAGCGTTAGCGTCATCAGCAACCTGAGGGTCGAATCCTTCATAGAGTTCTTCCCACTGATTCGGAAGACCATCATCATCATCGTCGAGCCAAAGTATGTTGACTGTTTTGAAGGCCGGCCAGCCTTGATTACCCGCGGCATCGAACGGCGTCATGAGCCGTGGGAAGGTATCCGAAAAAATCGTGACAATAAGCCCCAATCCACAACTTTCGGTGACCAATAGCGTTTTGAGTAGCGAGTACATACCCGCTTACGACTTCTCTGGACAGGGCCACCAAAGTCAGGTCGTTCCCGAATTGCCATACTGCTAAAGGAGCATCGTAGTGCGATGGTAGGGATTCTCCTTTCTCTAGGGCATCCCGCATCGTCGCCGCGCTCCCTCGCAGCCAGTTTGGACCCTTCGTGGCGATTGCTTCCAGCTCCTCGATCGGCTTGGGGGGCTGCAGCGAAAGCCGGGCATGATCAAAGGCGGTTTTCAAAGGACCGTTAATGGGTTCGAGGTCACTCTTCAGTAGCCGATCCACCTCCAGCGCGACCTCATTCCCATGCTGTCGCGCCAGTTCCATCGTTCCACGAGGGTAGGGGTTAGCGTTGCCTGCGCACCCAGTCATGAACATGGCATTGGCTCCGGGGTACATCGATTCCACTTCATTCTGGGCAAACCCCGAATAGTCGCCGCAGAGGGCGTAGTTTCTGGGGCCAAGCGTGGTATTGTGACACGCCACTTGGAAGAGTACTGCCATCAGTTTGCTATCGGCCGTGGTCACCTTCAGGCACGGTAGACTACGATCGACGTGGCCGCTGGGATTCGGGTTCAGCCGAATGCCATCCTCAGTTCGCTGGCGTCGGTTCATGACGAAGGAAGCAAATCCGTTGCCCCATTCCAACGTGACCGGTTGGAGGCTGCGAGTGGCTACCTCGACAAGTTCGGCGAGCTGGACTTGAAGTCTTTTTGTATAAGCGATGGAATGGTTTGTATCCTGCTCGGCTGAATCCAGAGAGGCACCCTCTTTCAGGGTAAGCCGAGGCCCACTGTGAGTGTGAGACCAGGTGATAAGAATATCGGATCTTTGAATACCCGTTCGTTCGGCGATGCCTTCATAGATTGCGGGCGCTATGTCCGCATACACCCCGATGAGATCCGTCGTGAGGATCGCGACTCGTTTGCCCGTTTCGTCCTCGAGAACGAGGGCTTTCGCCCAAAGGTCTCCAGCAATCGAGGTAAACGGCTTGATGCGACTGGCGTATCCCGCTAGTGCCACCGGTCTTTCCGGAGTGATTTTGATTCGAGCCGTTCCCGCCATCCAATCTGCGTGGACCCCGGTATTGAGACTGAAGAAAAAGGGCAAGTGTCGCGCAAATAGTGAGGGGCGTATTCATACGTGGTTTGATAACTCCTCGCTGCACCTTTGGCAAATGATTAAGCACGATATAACAGGATAGAAATTCCGGCGGCTGGTGATCCAGGTGATTAAGTGATCCGAGAGCCAAGATTAGCTCAGTGCTTTATCCTGAGCATTCGTGCCGAACACGACTCGCGCGACTCCCTGCAGTCGGATTTCGTCGCTATCGGTTCTCAATTTACGAGTATAGATCGACAATAGACTTGGCTTGTTTCTTGACCAGTGAACGTAGGGTTTTGGGCTCTAGCGCCTCGGCTTGGTTGCCCCAGCTGAGAATCCATTGAGCGACTTCCTCAAGGCCGCCTAATTTGAAATGGACGATTACGCTGCCGTTGTCGTTGGATTCAATCTTCTGTGAAGGGTGCCAGATGTTCTCCGATACATATTCCGCGAGACTCGGCTGAATACGGATCGCCACTTTGTGATTTCCGGTGGGCGACCAAATACCAAAACTAGTCCAGAGATAGTCGTCGACGGAGAATTCGGGCGGAACCTCGAAGGTCTCTTTCCCGAGCTCTAATTGAAAGGCCCGAGCCAACAGGAAGGTACGCATCGCTTTGCGAGCATGGTCCCACGCAAGGAGATACCATTTCCCGAGGTAGTTGGTAACATGGTAGGGGTTTACGACTCTCTCTTCGAGGGATCCTTCCCCGGGCTTTTTGTACTGGAATCTCAATACACGTTTTTCCAAAGCGCTTTTGATGGCGATTTTCAACGTATCTTCATCCAGTTTGGAAAGCTGACCGTGTTTGAAGGAAATGGTGTCGCTGAGCTCTGTCAGATTGGCCGTGATCGTGTCGGGCAGACTGGCGGAGAGTTTGTTGAATGCGTTGGCTAAAGGCTTTTCAAAGGGAGTGCCCTTGTAGTGGTCCAGCGCTTTTTGGGCGACGCTCAAGGCCAGCAGCTCCCCTTCGGAAATGTCGATTGTCGGGAGGCTTTCAACTTCGCGCGTGTAGCAATACCCGTGTTCCGACGCTTCGTACTCGATAGGCATCAGCATCCGGTCCCGCATGAAATCGATATCGCGGCTGATCGTCTTGGTGCTCACTTCCAGTTCCGCTGCCAATTGGCTGCAGTTGGGGAACCCGCCTCTTTGCAACGCTTTGTGTATGAGTAGCATTCTCTCAATGGCAGGACGCTTAAGGCTGTGAATGCGAGGCGATGACACGATCCATAAAGAGATGGAGACTCAAGTGATGGCAATCAACATTGAAACGCAAAATCTGCTGGCCTTGGCACGTGAGTTGCTTATGGCTCATTTTTAGATGTACCGCTGTAAAAGTGGTTTGGCTTGCTCAAAATGAAGACGAAACGATGCTCCTGGTGCGGTGATGATCCATTGTATGTGAAGTATCACGACACGGAATGGGGTATCCCCGAATACAACTCCAAGGCCTTATTTGGAAAGCTGATCCTTGACGGGGCCCAGGCGGGGCTGTCCTGGATAACGATATTGCGAAAACGCGACCATTACCTTCAGGCTTTTGATGGATTTGATCCGGTGAAAATGGCCCGTTACTCTGACAAAAAGCTCGAAGCGCTCCTGCAGGATCCCGGCATCGTTCGGAATCGACTTAAGGTTAACAGCGCCCGCCAGAACGCTCAAGCCTACCTACGCATGAAGCATCGAGGGGTTGATTTTTCTGAATATCTATGGAGTTTTGTAGGCGGTAAACCGATTCAAAACGCATTTGATAATATGGAGCAGATGCCGACCACGTCACTGGAAGCCCAGGCTATGAGCAAAGCGCTCAAGAAGGAGGGGTTCAACTTTGTCGGCCCGACTATCGTCTACGCTTTCATGCAAGCGGTTGGCATGGTGAATGACCACCTAACGAGCTGTTTTCGCTACAAAGAGATTGCAGGCTAGTCTGTGGCTTTAGTCGGAATCTGCTTTACGTCTTCATCGGGTGGTCTCCAAGCTGCGCAACGTGGGCACGGCAAATTCGCAGAATGAGATTTCGGAGGAGGGCGACTTTGTTGTCATCGGAACCTACAAATCCGTCCGTCTGGCCCATGAAGCGGGCCTCGCTATTCTCGCTGCGGGGCACCACTATTGGGTCTATCCGGTCGAGGACCTTTACGCATTAGCGGTTTTGCCGAAGCACGCTGAGACATTGCGACGGGAGGTCGACATCGCCCAGTTGAAGAATCGATTCTGGCCACCCGTTTCGATCGACCTTCCCAATCAGTCCACCCGAAAGACACCTACAGTCATTTTCGCCATGTCCTTGCTAGGCATGTTTACCGCCCAAAACGCGATTCCTGGCTTAAAAGACCTAGGGATGAATAGCAGTGAGGGCGTTTTCCAGAACGGAGAGTGGTGGCGGATCGTTACTGCAATTACGCTCCACGCCAATCTCGCTCATCTGGCGGGGAATCTATTGGGGGTCGCGCTTTTCACGTACCTATGTTGCCGATACATGGGAAATGGGCTCGCCTGGTTGCTGATCGTGCTGGTTGCTAGCTTTGCCAATTTGACCAACGCTTATATCCGGCTGGGCGAACCCTTCTTCTCACTGGGCGCTTCAACCGCTGTTTTCGCCGCTTTGGGGCTCTTGGCGGGTTTCCCAGTGGGGACCTTTTTAAAAACGCGAGACCCCATTCAAAACAGGGACTGGCTGATACCCTTTTTCGGTGGCTGTATCCTGTTCGCCTGGATGGGAGGAGGGGAGTTTCCCACTGATGTGATGGGACACGTGCTCTCTTTTGTTTTCGGCACTGTGGTAGCGATTGGAATCGCAGGGACAGGGCTTCATTCGAAGCTAAACGCGCTCCACCAAAAGGCTCTTTTATTAATTTCTTGGGGGTTGATTGCCGTCAGCTGGTGGTTGGCTCTGAGGTAATACGAGGAGAAAGCAAAAAGCCTTTCCCAGCCGCCTTTCGGGTAATTAAGAAAATCTATGCGATAATGTCGTGCACGACTTTTCCATGCACATCGGTGAGTCTGAAATCCCGGCCCTGGAAACGGTAGGTGAGACGCTCGTGATCGAATCCGAGCAAGTGCATGAGGGTGGCCTGGAAATCGTGGATGTGAACTTTGTTTTCAGTGACCCCAAATCCCAGTTCGTCGGTAGCGCCGTAAGAATAGCCGCCTTTTACGCCCCCGCCCGCCATCCACATGGAGAAGCAGTCAGGATAGTGGTCGCGACCCAAAATCTTTGACGCTGCGGTGCGACCTTCGCGAAACGGTGTCCGCCCGAATTCGCCTCCACAAATGATAAGTGTGTCATCGAGCATACCTCGATCGCGCAAGTCCTTTATAAGCGCCGCGATAGGCTTATCAACGGTGGCTGCTTTGGTTAGGAGACCTTCGCCCACGCCATTGGCGATGTTTGTGCCGTGGAAGTCCCAGCCCCAGTCGAAAAGCTGAACGAATCGCACGCCTTTCTCGACCAAGCGACGGGCTAGCAGGCAGTTGTTGGCGAAACTGGAGGCACCCGGTTTCGCTCCGTAAGCCTCGAGCATCTGGGGCGATTCCTTAGAAATGTCCATGGTCTCCGGTACGGACACCTGCATGCGGTAGGCCAGCTCGTATTGAGAAATTCGCGTACGCGTCTCGGGGTGGCCATACTCGTCAGCTTGGAGATCGTTGAGCTCCTGAATGGTATCCAGGCTCCGGCGGCGCAAGTCTCGATCAATTCCTTTTGGGTCGGAGACATACAGAACCGGATCTCCGCTTGAGCGGCATTGGACTCCCTGGTAAACTGGCGGCAGAAATCCGTTCCCGAATGAGTTCTTTCCTCCATTGGGTTGCACACCGCTGGATATTAACACGATAAACCCTGGCAAGTCTGCGTTGTCGGTTCCAAGGCCATAGCTCACCCACGACCCGAAAGAAGGGCGACCCGGGCGCGGTGAACCAGTTAAGGTGAAAAGTTCCGCGGGAGCGTGATTAAATTGATCCGTATTCAAGGAATGGATCATGCACATCTCATCCGCCACTTCGTGCAAATGGGGAATCGCGTCGGACAACCATAGACCGCCTTTTCCGTATTGCTGGAAGTTTCGCCGCGTACCGAGCAGTTTTGGAGTGCCCGAGGTGAAAGCGAACTTCTTCCCCTTCAAAAACTCGGCCGGACAGTCCTGGCCGTCTCGTTTTACCAGTTCGGGCTTGTAGTCATAGAGATCAAGATTGGGAGGAGAACCCGTTAAATGAAGGTATATTACCCGCTTTGCCTTTGCCGGGAAGTGAGGCGCTTTGGCCGCGAGAGGGTCTGCGGGTTTAGCCATTGCCTTGGGGTTCATCAGAGAACCGAGAGCCATTCCCCCCAGACCTGCAAAGGTGTGTTTAATAAAGTGTCGCCGGGTGGCCTGTTGTATTTGCTCGAGCTTTGGGTTCATGGCTTCAGAAACATTTCATCGAGATTAAGAAGGGTGTTCCCCAAGACGGTCCACGCAGCTAGATCAGCGGCCTTAGAACCTTCGGGGATATCGCCAATCGGATCAGTCGCCATCGCCAGAGCCTTCTCTGGATCTTGCTGGTAACGGCGTTGGGCATCGAAAAAGAGTTTGCTTAGCGCTTGAACCTCCTTCGCGGAGGGGGGACGGACCAGGCATTCCTGGAATCCGTACCGTATCTTGGCCGGAAGGTCGCCTGCAAAGGATTCCATTTTTCGGGCGAGGCCTTGAGAGGCTTCGATGTATACGGGATCATTGAGCGTTACCAATGCCTGTAAAGGCGTATTAGTATTTTCGCGACGCACAATGCAGACTTCCCGATTGGGCGCGTCAAAGGCGGCCATTGAAGGGTAGGGGTTGGATCGTCGCCACGATGTGTAGATCCCCCTTCGGTATCGATCCGACCCTTCACTCGTCGTCCAGTCGGTTTTACCTCCGAAAGCGGCCTTGAGCCCGAATTCGGGTTGTGGCGGATTCACAGAGGGGCCGAACATTGAGTCGCTGAGCAAGCCAGAAACCGCTAGAGCCTGGTCGCGCACCGTTTCCGCCGAAACACGAAACCGTGGGCCACGGGCGAGCAGCCGATTGTCCGGATCTTTTTCGAAGGTGGCGGGAGTGACCTTCGATGATTGGCGATAGGTTGCGGAGGTCGCCATGGTCTTTAGCAAGCGCTTGATGTCCCAGCCGCTTTCCATCAGTTCCACCGCGAGCCAGTCGAGCAGCTCGGGATGGGAAGGAAGCTCTCCTTGTGAACCAAATTCTTCGCTCGTTGCCACAATTCCTATTCCAAAGAGGGCCTCCCAATATCGATTGGCTATGACGCGAGCGGTGAGGGGATTGCTTGTGTCAACCAACCATCTAGCCAGATCAAGCCGATCGGGCGTTTCACCTTGAGGCAAAGGATGGAAGGCCGCTGGGGTTCCGGGGAACACTTCGGGGCCTTTGTCGAAATAGCTCCCACGGTATTGGATGTGGGCCTTGCGTCTATGGTCGTCCGTTACCTGGCGCATCACGGGCACTGTCGTTGTTGGACGGATTTGGTTCAGCTCTTCTTTCAACTGGGCGATTTGGGATAGCTCTTTTGCAGATCCCGGGTCGTGCTTTGTGAAAAAGGCCAATAGCTCCTTCTCCTCGGAAGCGGAGCGGTCTTCGGGCTGTTTGGCCAGAACCGCCTCGAGGGGAAGCGGGACCGCAGGGAAGGGATCCACTTCATCGGTGACGGAAATACGAAACCGCTTAATCTTTTTGTCAGGAAAATTTTGGATCAATCTGATTTCCAGCGAATCGCCTTCACCCAGCTCAAGCCCAGAGGCAAATTCCAGCACTGCTTCATGGGGCGTGTTCAATTTTCCTTTCACTGCCCAGCCGGAGAATCGTTCCCCTCCAATTCCGTCATGCAATGTATCCACGGAATACCACTCCTGTTCGAAGCTCGCGGTTGCGTTGCGCAGTTTCAGTTTCGGAGATTTCGTAGGGGGAGACGCATTCTCTTCATCGGAATCCGATTCGCTGTCATTCGCTTGCGTCTGCTCTGTCCCGATCTGACGGATCTCGAATTCATTGAGCACCCATTCAGATGGATTTTCTGAACCCGCCTCTTTGTCTGGCAGAACCTCCAGGCGGATCGCAGTGATTCCTTGGATACGTGGAGAATAATCGACTTTGATGGTATAAGTATCCTGGGGCCTCGCGTTATCAGCAATTTCGATCACGCCTTCTGGGTTGATTGAAAACGGGGCTCCGGACACTGCCGTCATGTCGTCAATTTCGGGCCTGAGGGTCTGCCAGCTTGTTCTCGAATAAAGGGCTTTCTCCCATTGCTCGCGTCGTTCCCCGTGATCTGGATGGGCGAGTTTTTCTTCGAGCTCCTTTTGGGCGATAGAAATAGCGGATTCGATTTGCGCCCGCTTCTTTTCTTGGACTTCCGAAAACAGCGCCAATACGGGTTCCTCGTCCTTGCGATCCTCGTCAGCCGTATTGTTGAATAGGGCAAACATCCTAAAGTACTCCTCTTGGGTAATGGGGTCGTACTTGTGGGTGTGGCACTGGGCGCAATCGATGGTCGTTCCCATCCAGACAGCCATGGTCGTATTGACTCTGTCTACGACCGCCTCATTGCGAAACTCCTCATCAATCGTGCCTCCTTCGCTGTTTGTTTTTGTATTGCGGTGAAACGCGGTCGCTACGCGTTGATCGAGAGTGGGTTGATTGAGCAAGTCTCCCGCGATTTGCTCAATGGTAAACTGATCGAAGGGCTTGTTCTGGTTAAAGGAACGGATGACGTAGTCTCTGAACGCCCAAATCTCGCGAGGGGGATCATCCGCGTAGCCTGCGGAGTCGGCGTACCGAGCCAGGTCCAGCCACATCCGTGCCCAATGCTCTCCGTAGCTCGGCTTGTCCAGAATGCGTTCAATATAGCGAATGAACGCTTTGGGATGGGCATCTTGCAAAAACGCCTCAACCTCTTCCGCCGAGGGCGGAAGTCCCACGAGATCCAGCGAAACACGGCGAGCGAGTACGTGTCGGTCGGCTTCAGGCGACTGTGTAATATTATTGGATACGAGTTTTTCTACAACAAAGTGATCGATGGGGTTTTCCAGCCGAAAGCCCTCCGGCGAGATTTCGGGAACCTCTGGTCGAATCGGCTTCTGGTAGGCCCAGTGCGTATCGTAGTTCCCTCCTTCCTTAATCCATTGCGAAAGCAAGGCAACCTGTTCCTCGCTCAAGGGATTGCCTTCTTTCGGCGGGGGCATCCTCTCTTCCGGATCGTCGCTAGAAACCAAATATAGCAGCTCGCTCTCGTCGGGATTGCCCGGAACAATGGCAGAGTAGTCTCCGAGATCCATCTGCGCCCCTTCAGCCGTATCCAACCGCAGATGCCCATTAGCTCGCGAGCCCCCTTTGCGAGAATCCTCGTCTGGGCCATGGCAACGAAAGCAATTTTCGGAAAGGATCGGCCGAATTTCCCGATTAAAATCTACTTTCGCAGGCACGGATGTCGCAAGTAGAAGGGAAAAGACGGGGATGGCGATTTTCTGTGGCTTCATCGATCTAGACTCAATGGCCTCGAAAGAAAGCTAAATTCAGCCAGAAGGCCACCAAGAAAGTTTCGAATAACTCTGAGAGAGCGTCACCTTTAATGAACAAGCAGGACTAGCCTGCTCTCTCTACCGAGGTTCGCAGGCACTGAAGCCTTAACCGTTAGGAATTTAATGCAGTTATCTTAAGTAGACTTCCAACCCAAGTCTTTGGATAGCGCCTTCGATCGTGTCGACGGTTTCGGCGCATTGATCCAAGGTGAAGAGATGAGATTCACTCGCTCCCTTGCGACTCCGTGAAGTAGCGGCTAGCGTTTGGCCCTCTAGTCTGCTGATCGACCTCAGATCGGGGAACGAAAATGAAAACAGAAGGATAGATTTGTTCTTCATTCCAGTGCCTTTCCTGATGTTCCAGAAACGCATCTTTTTAGTACGCAGTCTTCCCTTTGGGTCGGTGGCCTGGGTCTCGATCGAGGTTATCGAGTGGAGATTCGTTTCGGAAGAAATAAGGGCTCCCGTCCAGACTTTGTTTCCGTCTATGAAGAATACCAATTCCGAGGAATGAGAATCTGGCCTAGAGTCCTGTTTAATGGCGCTCTTGACCGAGGCACCCAGTCGGTTGGCTTCCTGCGATTGGCTGATCTCCCACTGGGCGGAGAGGGGCAATGCGAGACCCATCGATAGGAACAGCGAAAAAGCGATGAAGGATTGGGCTTGCATACGTTGATTCCGATTTGGGATTCGCGTTGATTCGCAGAATCCGATCCTGCGCACACCCTTCTACTAACGACTGGACGCCCTTACCCTGAAGCTTTCGCCTCGAGTATTCTCATTGGCCTGGTTTTCTCTTCGCTTCCTTTATCCCAGTTTCTCGATTTCCTTTACCAGCTGGAATACGCCCACCGTTGTCATCAATACCGCTGAGGTCCAAAGAAACAGGACCCAAGTAATCGGGGGTCGCAAAGCTTCGTGGGTTTTGCGATAGAGGAAATAGAGGGCGGCGAAACTCAGGAAGGGAAGCATGAGGGCTTGGGCAACCGCTCCTATCGTTACGAGCGTAACGGGTTTCCCTACAGACAGATAAAAGATGCAGTAGAGGGCGGGAAGGGCGACACAAGCGACCTTGGTCCAGCGAATTCGGTCTGCTTCCGAGTCTATCTTTACCAGTTTAAGGAGATGGAAAAAATCGGTAGCGAGACGGCTGTTGGAGGCCGTGGAAATGAATATGGTGGAGTACAGCACCGTAAACGCGCCAATGACAAATATCCATAATCCTACTACTCCGAAGGATGTACTGTACAGCTCGGACAGATTGATCATGAGATTGTCATTGGTCACGCCAATGTTCTTTCCATTGAGAACGGCCGCTCCCAGTAGGTAGAAGGCGACCGTAGCGCCCGTGTAGATGACCATGGAGACAAACGCGTCCCACTTGAGAACCCGCATCCATCCCCGAGCGCGTTCGATCCAGGCTTCGCTTCCGTCGTCGGGACCCACATGCCGAGCGTATCCTTTTTCCAGACACCAGTAGGGGTAGTAGATTAATTCGGCAGCGCCGACTCCAATGACTCCAAAGGCGGCGAAGGCTATGACGAACTGGTCGGGCAAGCGAAAGGATAGCCCTTCCTGGATATTCTGAGCGGTGATTCCATAGTCCGTCCAGTAGAGCGAGAGGACGGCGAAAATCGTGAAGATCGTGAAAAATGCGATCATGGAGGTCGCGAATTTCTCTATGAAGAAATACCGCCCAATAAAGAGCAGGACGGCGCAGGAGCCCGTGATGAGTACAGCGAGACTCGTATCGGAAAACGACGATCCGGCTAAGCCCGCCACTTGAGCGATGCCACCCACCATTCCGGAGAGCTGGAAGAAGGTGGCTACGAACATTAGAAACCAAAGCCAAACCAGCCAGGAAACGCCTGCCTTTGGCCCCGGGACCGAATTCAGGGCCTCGAGGGCGGTCTTACCCTTGGAGAGGGTATAGCGACCGAGTTCGACTTGCAGGAAGACCTTGATGAGACAGCCGAAAATGATGAACCAGAGTAGAATGAAACCCACATCCGCCCCGAGTTTAGTGGTGACGATCAATTCGCCGGAACCGACGATATTAGCAGAAACGATCAGGCCAGGGCCGAGTTGTTTCAGGATTCCTTTGGCGTCTTTAGGGGCGTCTTGAATATCTGACATAGGGGAGGATTGAATTAGGGTTGGGAGGGAGGTATGAATTATTGGATAGGGTGCGGGAGGATCACACTCGAAACCCCGTCTGACAAGCGCTTTTACGACTGGGCTGGATTCGCGTCTTTCGCCTTGCTTGTTCAGTTAATCTCTATTCGTATAATTACTTATGGGTTTTCCGACTCCATCTTGCCTTAGCATGCTCAGCTTTGTTATCTTGCTGGCCCTCTCGCCTATGCTGCCGATAAGGCCAGAGAGGGCCCACGTCATGCCACGCAAGCCGAAGTACCGTCCACGCATCGCTTCAGGCGCCAGGTTGCTGCTGTAGGCCATGCCAATAGGAAGGGCGATGATCTCTCCTAGTGTGAGCAGTCCCATCGAAAAGAAAAAATCGAGCTGAGTCTTGGACAAGCCAAACGCGACACAACCTAGGCCAATCAGGGCGTAGCCTAGTGCGAGTATCTTTCGGTGAGCGAATTGCTTCAGCCAATGCGTAAAGGGCACCTCTATCAGAATTATCAATACGCCATTGAATCCCATAATGACACCATAGACGCTAGGAGAAATCTCGAAACGTTTCGTGGTCAATGCCAACAGGGTAAAAATCTGGTTGAAAGCGATTCCCATCAGGAGGCAGGCTAATAAAAATTGGGCATAGAGCTTGTTTCTAATCGCATCAAAAAATGCGTCGAGCCAGCTGCGAAGGATAATCTTTGGAGAGCTCACCCGCCCTTTGATTGTTCTAAGTCCATGTGGAAGACTAAAGTAGGCAAGGGCCGCAAACGCCATCGTCGTGGCCGCGTCACCCATAAATATCAATATCGGAGAATAGAGGAAAAGCAATCCGGCGACCATTGGACCGGCAGCGAACCCCGCATTTATGGCTAGACGCAGCATGGCGAAAGCGGTGATCCGCTTGTCCGCAGGAACCAGGTCGGTAATGAGAGCGCTAGTTGGCGGTCCGAAGATGAAATTAGCGAATCCGTAAACGGTCGACATGACTATTAGTAGAATGTAATTCTCACAGAAATACAAAGATAGTAGGCTTATCGCTGAAGACACGAGGGACACTATGATCGTGTTCCGTCGGCCAATCGCGTCAGCCAAATATCCTCCCGCCATAGGTCCAAAGAAATTGCCCAAGCTGATGGCGGCCAAGACTCCACCGATTTTGCCAAGACTGTAGTCTCGGTCCTCAAGGAACAAAGTCAGGAAGGGAAAGACGAAGGCTCCGAACCGATTCACGAACTGGCCGATGACCAGGATGTATACGGGCTTTGGAAGTCCGCGAATGTCGGAAAATAGATTAGTAAAGAAGAGGCGCATCGCGTTTTTCAGTTTGGTTGTGACGCTGAGCGGGAATCGAAGAGGAGGTATGAATGAAACAAAAAACCTCTGCCGATCCGAGATCAGCAGAGGTTTTGGAAATTCGTTATAATGTATTATACTTTACCTATAGTCGTTCTCTTTCTGCCATTGATCTCGGTGTGTGCGATTTTGCATGACGCATTCCCACATACGATAGTCCCGCAATCGAATTGCGTTTATCGCTGACTAGGGTCGTATTGAGATTTTTGATTAGGAGGCTCATCAAGGGATCGACTAAAAAAAGAATCGCAGCTTTATCCTATGGCAAGCTTAATGTCGTCGGTCCTGCGTTGACCCGTGATTTTCAAAGGCAAACAGTGGGGACGCCGAGCCCCAGCTCGGCAACAACGACTACAACCTATGCCGCGCTGGGTCTCGGCGTTCCCAGAGGAACCAAGCGGTGAATCACGTTTTTGACTGGACCAGAAACGGACTTTCGGTGTCTTTGGGACTTGAACTGCCCGAAAACTAGAATCACATCTGCCTACTATGCGAAATCTCGATGCTCTAAAATACTGTCTTCTTACGTTACTATTTGCGGCCTCAACTTTTGCCGCCGAAAAGCCAAACGTCATCGTCATCATGGCGGATGATATGGGCTACGGCGATGTTTCCGCCTATGGAGCAGATACGTTCCGCACTCCTTACATTGATCAATTGGCGGCTGAGGGACAAATGTTCACGAGCGGATACTGTTCCGCGTCGACCTGTACGCCAACCCGCTACTCCTTCCTAACGGGAACCTACGCATTCCGTCGTCCCAACACTGGAATCGCCCCACCGAATAGCCCTGCAGTCGTCAAACCGGGTACCGAGACGATCGCTTCCATTCTAAGCACCGTGGGCTATAAGACTGCCGTTGTTGGTAAATGGCATCTAGGCCTCGGTGGTCCTGAGGGTCCGGATTGGAATGGCGAACTCAAGCCTGGGCCCAGAGAAATTGGGTTCGACTACAACTTTCTTCTCCCCACAACGAACGACCGTGTTCCGCAGGTTTATGTGGAGAATAGCCGCGTTCTCAATCTAGACCCGAATGATCCTCTATGGGTAGGAAACGAGAAGCCTAGTCCCGACCACCCGACGGGTATCACGCATCGAGATACGCTCAAAATGGATTGGTCGCACGGGCACAACTCGACGATTCACAACGGCATCAGCCGTATTGGTTTCTACACGGGAGGCCACGCGGCCCGTTTTCGTGACGAGGATCTGGCCGACGAGTGGGTGAAGCAGTCCAACAAGTGGATCGAGGAAAACAAGGACGGACCCTTCTTTCTCTTTTTCGCTTCCCACGACTTGCACGTTCCTCGCATCCCCCACGAGAGATTCCAAGGTGTGACATCGCTCGGCTACCGGGCTGACTCCATCGTACAGCTCGACTGGTGCGTTGGGGAGTTGATGAAGACACTCGATCGCCTTGGCATCGCGGAAGATACGCTTGTCGTTTTCTGCTCTGACAATGGGCCTGTAATGGATGACGGATACGAGGACCTGGCCCTTGAGAATCTCGGAACGCATCGAGCAGCTGGCCCCTACACCGGCGGTAAGTACAGCATTTATGAGGGAGGTACCCGAACACCCTTCATCACTCGCTGGAAAGGAAAGATCAAACCGGGTGTCTCCGATGAAATGGTCTCCACGATCGATCTCCTAGCCAGTCTCGCCGCTTTAACGGGAGCGAAAATCCCGGATGACGCCGCTCTCGACAGCTTTAACGTCATCGATGCGCTGCTTGGGAAGTCCGGAGCGGAAGGGCGCGACCACCTCGTTCAGCAAGACAATGGCAGGGGCAACAATTACGGCCTGCGAGTCGGTAATTGGAAACTGCAGCGTCACGATTCGAAAACCGCTCGCAACGTAGTCGTCGAAACCAAATTGGCCAATACGAAGGTCAACCAGTACCGGCTCTACGACCTTTCCAAAGACCCAGAGGAAAAAAACGATCTTTACAAAAAGCGCCCAAGGATTGCCAAGCGATTGACCGAGCGCCTCGCAGAAATTATCGATTCGGGACGCAGTCGGTAGCTCATCTTACAATTTCTACCAATCGTAGGAGCGGTTTTATACCGCGATTATTGCGGTGAAATCGCGGCGTAAAGCCGCTCCTACACTTATTAATTCGCTCGTTAACCGCCCAAAGATCGTGTAATCGTTCGTTGCCGTTCGAATTCCCTTCGCTCTTGCATCGCAGTCGAAGATCTACCTCAATCAATCCATGTCCCCACGGATGACTACCTCTAACAAGATTCGGTGTGTAACCCTATGCTCGCTCATATTTGTAGCAAGCATACCCATATTCTCAGCGGAGAAGCTCAACATCATCCTGATCATGGCGGATGATTCGGCCGTCGACAATTACAGCTGCTACGGGAGTGACTTTTTCAGTTCGCCTCGTATCGACTCACTTGCAGAGACTGGGGCCCGCTTCAATTACTGCTATTCAGAGCCGGTCTGCACCTCCAGCCGGGTGAAGATTATGACCGGTAGGGATGGAGTCCGTAACTACGTCAATTTTGGGATCCTGGATAAAGGGGAGACGACCTTCGCTGATATGCTGAAGGCAGCCGGCTACGCCACGGCGGTTGCGGGAAAGTGGCAATTGCACGCGGACCCCAATGGATCGCTGCCGGAAGACTGCGGATTCGATAGCTACTGTCTCTGGAATTTTCCAGGCACGACGCTGGACCGCTATTGGAATCCGAGCCTCAATCAGAACGGTAAGATTCTCGAGACAACCGAAGAGGATTACGGGCCTGATATCGTGTCCGATTTCCTAGTGGATTTTATCGAGACCAATCAGGATCGACCGTTCTTCGCCTACTACCCAATGATTCTGGTCCACAATCCTTTTCCGGAAACGCCCGATAGCCAACCCGCTACGGCAGAAGAAGCGAAGTTTTCAAAAGGTCTCAAGAACTACCGCGATATGATCGCCTATGCGGACAAAATGGTAGGCAAGCTGGTTGACACGGTGGATCGACTGGGATTGGGCGAGAAAACGGTTTTCATCTTCACGGCAGACAATGGAACCAACCGTACATTGACCTATCCTTTTAGAGGTTCTCAGCGGACAGGAGAAAAAGCCTTCGCCACCGAAGGCGGATATCATGTGCCGCTCGTAGTGAATTGCCCTACCGTTGTTCCGGCGGGAATTGTCTCCAACGACCTAGTCGATTTTTCCGATGTGCTTCCTACTTTAGCAGAGTTGAGTGGCGCTGAATTGCCAGACGTCGAATTGGATGGCCGCAGCTTCTGGCCGCAATCCCTTGGAAAGGAAGGCAACCCGCGGCAGTGGATTACTCAGTACTACTATCCCAAATACAAGCCGGCCGCCGAAAAGCACGGTCAAGGAGTCCGTAGTCGCGAAATCATCTGGGCCCAAAACCAGTACTATAAACTCTATCAAGACGGCTCCTTTTATGCAGTCGCGGATCGGCATGAAGTAGAGTCGATTAGGCCGGGAGATGGAACCCCATTCGCCGAGAAAACGAGGAAGATGCTGCAAAAGGCCCTTGAGTCCATACCGCAAACCGGGCAAATGCTCAACGCGGAGGCAAGCCCCTGACGCAATGATTCTGGCCGATAGATTCAATTATAGTAGAACAGGCATCCTGCCTGTTACTCTCCTTTTAACCACAGGCAGGATGCCTGTTCTACCTTAACATACCATTCAAGTGATTAGATCCTTAAGTTTTTCAAACCGTCGAGCGCGAATAATTGCCTCCATTCTTTTCCTTGTCGGCCTGGTGTATCCAATATTTGGTTCAAAAAATGTAGAGAATGTAGTCTTCATTATTTCTGACGACTTGAAGGCCAGCGTTTTGGGCAGCTATGGAGATGAGATTTGCCATACGCCAAATATTGACCGTTTGGCAGAAGAGGGCGTGGTATTCGATCGGGTTTATTGTCAGGGGACGTCTTGCGGGCCGTCGCGTCAGTCCTTTATGCACAGTCGCTATCAGGGCGCCGCAAAGGTGAACTTGGGAAAGCACTTTATCGACAATGGGGTCTTCAGCGCCCGCATTGGAAAGATTTACCACATGAAAGTTCCGGGCGACATCATCGCGGGCACGGATGGACTGGATGTTGAAAGCACTTGGAACGAACGTTACAATTCCCCCGGTCTGGAAGCGCATACACCGGGAGACTATGCGTGTCTCAATCTTAACATTTTCACTACCGATCTTGCCGGTCGGTATTCGACCGCGATGCCGCATCGCTGGTTTGTGACGGTCAGCTATAACGGGGACGGCTCGGACCAACCCGACTACAAGACAGCAAGCAAGACCATTGAGGTAATCCGTCAGCGAAAGGACGAGCCATTCTTCATCGCCACTGGTTTTGTTCGTCCCCACTATCCCATGGTGGCTCCTAAGCGATACTTCGACATGTACCCAATCGAAGACATTACGTTGCCCTATGTTCCTGAAGACGACCACGACGACATCCCGCCGCTCGGTTTTCCGAGAGTAGTGTCTACCAAAGATCCGATCGGCAAATATCCGGACAATCAGAAGCGCATGTGGGCGGGTTACTACGCGACTGTCACCTACATGGACGAACAAGTTGGAAGAATTCTAGATGAGCTCGATCGGCAGGGCCTGCGAGACGAGACCGCCGTCGTGTTTACCAGCGATCATGGATACCATTTGGGCGAACATCATTTCTGGCAGAAAAGCAACCTGCACGAAGAGGCGCTTCGAGTGCCGTTGATCATATCGAGTCCTGGAGTAAAGTCGGGGCGATCGTCTGCGATCACAGAACTGATGGATATCTATCCAACCCTTTCGGAACTAGCCGGATTTGAGGCTCCCGAAAGCGTACAAGGTAAGAGCCTGGTTCCCGTGCTGGAGGATAAGTCGGCCCGCGTCAGGGAGGCCGCGCTCACCATCGATGGATCCGGCTATGCCCTGCGGTCCGATCGCTGGGCCTACATTCGCTACAATGACGATACGGAGGAGCTCTACGACATGGAGTCGGATCCGGGCCAACTCACAAATCTCGCGATCAATCCCGAGCGCGAAGGCGAATTGAAGACATGGCGCTCAAAGCTGGATTCTAGACTGAAGGGTGCCGGTATTACGCGAAAGGTAAAGAAAGGGTAGTGCCCTACTTGTTTATGTCTGTAGGAGCGGTTTTACACCGCGATAAGAAAGGAATCGCGGAATAAACCCGCTCCAACGAGTTTCTGCCTTATTCGCAGAAAACCCGTAGGGCTATAAATCAACCAAAATTAAGAGAGTGGCTATGGAGTCTCAATCGATATCAACCAAGCTTACATTAAATCATTTTAGATCGTCTCGTCAAATGCACCGACACGTCGCCGGATGAGGCGACGTTTGTTCTAATTGGCGGGTCAGCGACCCGCCCTACAGTCTCATTCAATCTTAAAATTATAGTTGCTGGACACTCTCTAAGGCTAAATGAAATTACACATCGCGATCACCTCCGCTTTTCTCGCATTGCTAAACCTAGCCATGGCAAGCGACGCTTCGCCCAATATTCTTCTCATTATGGCAGACGATGTTGGATACGAGTGTTTCAGTAGCTACGGAAGCAAAGAGTATTCAACCCCCCGGCTGGATGCCTTGGCTGAAGAAGGAGTACGGTTTGAGAACTGTCACTCAACGCCCTTGTGCACGCCCAGTCGGGTCAATTTGATGTCGGGTAAGTCGAACGTGTTCAATTACGTCGATTTTGGAGTCTATCCTAAGGGAGAGCCGACTTTCGCCAATCACTTTAAAGAACAGGGTTACGCAACCGCTGTAGCCGGTAAGTGGCAGCTTCTCTTGGAGGATAAGGGTATTTCTCCCCGGGAAGCGGGTTTCGACTCTTATATTTTGTGGAACACGCCTAACACAGAACGAGCCCGATATTGGAATCCTTCTTTGGAGCAAAATGGAGAAATCCTCGATTTACCGGAAGGAGCTTACGGCCCTGACATTTGCGCGAGCTTCCTCGAAGCTTTTATCGAAGAACAAGCCGGCTCGAATACACCGTTTCTCGCTTATTATCCGATGATCCTGCCGCACAATCCCTTTCCGCCGGCTCCCAATAGTAAAGACCAAAACAGCAAGGACAATAAGGCCAACTTTATCGATATGGTGAACTACTTGGATTCCCTGGTGGGTCGCTTAGTTGATGCGCTTGAGGAATCTGGAGTCAGGGAGAACACCCTGGTGATATTTACGAGCGACAATGGAACGAATGCGGATCTAACGTCGACCTTCGATGGAGCTCCACTCCAAGGCGGCAAAGGGTACACCAAAGATCATGGCACCCACGTTCCGCTCATTGTAAATTGGCCCGGAAGGATTCCCGAGAATCAAGTAAACGATCGCCTGATCGCATTCTCCGACTTTTTTCCTACCATAGTCGATGCGGCTGGGATGCCGCCAAAGAAAATTTCCGATGGCGATGGGATCAGCTTCTGGCCACATTGCCTTGGCCAAGAGGGGGCAGAGAGAGAATGGATTTATGGATACTATTTTCCGCGACCCTACTCGGAGAGTTTCGACGATAAATACCGCCATTGGGAAGTTCGTTACGCGCGGGACAAGCGTTACAAACTGTACGGCAACGGAGATCTCTACGACACGCAGGAAGACGTCCTCGAGAAAAGGGCTATCGATCCGGAACGCTCAAGCGCCGCGGTCAAGCGAGCCCGCAAGTCGCTTCAAGCCATCTTGGATTCCTACCCAGAGCAGGGAAGGGGAGTCGACTACTCGCGAGTGGTTGGTGAACGCCGGTAGGGCGAGAGCGTCCCCGCTCCGCCGCGTTAGCTTGATCTTCTTATGCGGTGGAGCGGGGACGCTCTCGCCCTACCTTCACTTATGCACATCCGACAGGCAATTTTGATTGTATTATCGCGACATTGTCGTAAATGTACAATGCTTTTATCGGATTCCTACTATCCCAAATTACGGGAACCGGCTATGGTTCCCGCAAGCTCAACGTTTTGTTTTTTGGACTTATTAAATTGGCGTCTCTTTAAGCGAATCGTGCTCGCCTTGATCCCTTCATGATAACTTCTGCCCCCCCCAATCGTTCAAGGATTTCCTTAAGGACGTCGACCCCGTACGGCGCGGGCTGGGGCTGTACGAGCATCTCTCGGATATCTGCTACTTTGTGAAAGACCAGACGGGGCGTTTTGTCCTGGCCAACGAAGCGCTGGTGCTCCTTTTGGGTCGTACACGCGAGTCGGAAGTGCTGGGTAAAACCGATTTCGAATTGGTGCCCCGATATCTCGCGGACAACTACTTCAAAGATGATCAGCAGGTGCTCTTTTACGGTCAGGAGGTAGTCAACAAGGTCGAACTAGTGACGCACAACGACCTGTCCGTCTACTGGTACACCACGACCAAGGTGCCGCTTTACTCGAAAGACGGCTCCATCATCGGCCTCGAGGGAGTAACACGGGAGTTTAAGGCGGCAAGCAGCGCCTTGGGCCCTTACCCAGAACTTTTTAAGGTCATAGATTTTGTTGAGAAAAACTACTCCAAGAAAGTCACCGTTGCCGACTTGGCAAAGCGTGCAAATCTGTCGGTGAGAACCTTTGAAAGGCAATTCAAGCGTCGCTTTAACCTGAGCCCGATCGCTTACCTGAAAAAAGTGCGAATTAATGCCGCTTGCCGTGAATTGATCCATGGCAATCACACGATTGCCCAGATCGCCCAGGACTGCGGATTTTGCGACCAGAGCTATCTTACAAAGGAATTCGCCCGCTTAATGCGAATCACCCCGCAAGCCTATCGAGACGCCCATTCCATCTAGCGCATGTCCTCCACCTCGACCCATTTTCATGGCTAAAAACCTCTTTGCGCTTCGAGTTTGCCACGCACGTGTAACGAACCATAAATCCTTATCTGTTAAAAACCGAGTCTAGAACCAACCGAAAAGAAGTAAGAACCTTTGCCCGGTTTTCAAATTTTCCATTCAATCAATCATTTCTTGAAATCAATACATACTATGCTGCCTAGAATCATCCTATCAGTTTTTGTTGGCCTCCTCAGTTGGAATGCATCGGCAACCTCATTGCCTCTCGATGTCGAAGAGGGGGAACGCATCGTCATCATTGGAAACGGGCTGGGCGAGCGCATGCTCTACTTCCCGCATTTCGAAACGGATTTGCACCGCCAGTTTCCCAACAAGGCGCTCATCGTTCGCAATCTCAGCAAACCGGGAGACACACCGGGTTTCCGGCCGCACCCGTCGCGTGAAACCCAGTGGGCTTTTCCCGGGGCGGAGAAGTTTCATCCCGGACGCCAGACTCACTTGGGAATTGGGCATCATCCCTCTCCGGACGAGTGGCTAACAGAATTGAAAGCCGACACCATTATCGCTTTTTTCGGCTACAACGAATCCTTCGATGGACTTGGTAAGCTTGAGAACTTTCACGACGAGCTAGACGCATTCGTGCAGCACACGCTAAAGCAGAAGTACAACGGGCAATCTGCCCCCAAACTTGTGCTCGTCTCGCCAATCGCGTTCGAAGACCTCTCCGACAAGCAGGATTTGCCTGATGGCAAAGAGGAGAATTTGCGACTCGCTGCCTACACCGATGCGTTTAAGCGCGTAGCGGAAGCGCGAAATGTTGGTTTTATCGACCTTTTTAACCCGACCAGAGAACTCTACGAAAAAGAAAAGAATCCACAGACCATAAACGGTTTCGCTCTCAGCGACGAGGGCTACCGCAATCTTTCAAAGACTCTCATCAGCTCGCTCTATGGGGAGTTTAAACCCCAGGAAATGGTCTCTCGCGATGCAATGTACGCTGCCGTAAAGGACAAGAACTGGTATTGGAACAACGATTACCAAATTCTGAATGGGGTTCACGTCTACGGACGCCGCTACAAGCCATATGGCAATGTAAACTATCCAGAGGAGATCGAGAAGATTCGCCAAATGACTGAATTGCGTGACGGCAAGATCCATGCGGTCGCTCTCGGGGCTCCCGCGAGCATTCCAGTCGATGATAATGCAACCCGTCCACTCACTGAAGTTAAAACCAACTACAATAGGCCGATCGAGTTTCTTGATGTAGATAAAGCAATCGATAAGTTCACGCTTCCTGAGGGATACAAGATCGATTTGTTCGCTTCCGAAGCAGAATTTCCGGATCTCCGCAATCCCGTCCAGATGACCTTCGATAATCAGGGTCGCCTCTGGGTCGCAGTCATTCCGTCATACCCTCATTACCGCCCAGGGGACGAATTGCCTAACGACAAGCTTCTCATCTTTGAGGATACTGACAACGACGGTCGAGCAGACAAGCAGATGGTCTTCGCCGATGGGCTCCACATGCCGATTGGTTTCGAACTCGCTCCCGAAGGAGTTTACGTGGCGACCCAGCCCAACCTTTCCCTTCTAGTTGATGACGATGGGGACGACCGGGCTGATCGCATGGAAATCCTTGTGCACGGATTCGACTCGCACGATACCCATCACTCGATATCCGCCTTTCTGGCTGACGCCTCCGGTGGTATCTACATGAACGAAGGGCGTTTCCTCCACTCGTCTGTAGAAACGCCTTATGGTCCGGAGTACATGACGGACGGTGGGTTGTGGCGCTTCGATCCGAAGAACTGGAAGCTCGAGCGTTTCATGCAGGTCGACGTATCCAATCCTTGGGGTGTCACTATCGACGACTACGGCCAAACCTTTCTTTCTGACGCGTCTGGAGGAGCCAATTGGTGGTCGTTGCCATTGTCCGCGAAGGTCCCACATGGACAGGAAATCGAAAAATTGGCTCAATTTACCACTCACCGTGTGCGCCCAACTTCGGGAACCGAATTCGTTTCTTCGCGACACTTTCCTGAAGACACTCAGGGAGATTTTCTGATTAACAACACGATCGGCTTTCTGGGCACGAAGCACCATAGCATAGTAGAGGATGGCGCGGGATTCACGGGGGAGCTGAAGCAGGATTTGATCATGTCCACCGATTCGAATTTCCGACCGGTAGATATGGAGTTCGCCCCTGATGGTTCGCTCTACATCGTAGACTGGCATAACCCGTTAATTGGGCACATGCAGCATAGCGCTCGCGATCCCAATCGCGACTCCGACCACGGCAGAATCTACAGGGTTACGTATCCATCGCGACCCCTTGTCAAACCCGTCAAGGTGGCAGGAGCCTCTATCAACCAGCTGCTGGAAAATCTGAAAGAACACGAGTATCGCACTCGCTACCGGACTCGTCGTGAACTTCGTGGACGTCCAGCGGAAAAAGTGATCCCCGCTGTTAAGAAATGGGTTCGAGGGCTGGATAAGAGCGATTCAAACTACGGTCGTAATCTTCTGGAGGCGCTTTGGGCAACCTGGGGTCAGAACCAAGTCGATCAGGGAATTCTCGAGCTTTGTCTTAATCATGAGGATCACAAGGTTAGATCAGGAGCGGTACGCGTTCTGCGCTACACTTACGATCAGATTCCCAACAGCCATGAACTCTTTATGAAAGCTGCGGTAGATGAGCATCCTCGCGTTCGCCTGGAAGCGATTGTTGCGTCCTCTTGGCAGGACAACGAAAAAGGAGCGGAAATTGCCTTGGAAGGACTTAAGAAACCTGTCACCAAATGGATGGGAAGGGCCTACGAAGCCGTTTTTAGCACCCTCGAAGATGATGCCAAAGCCCTCAGCGAATCGGGAAAGCTAAATCTTGCAGGCAACAATGCGGCCAAGGAATTTTTGGCAGGGAATTTTGAGTTCTACGACAAGAACCAAGGTGAAGTGGTAGTTGAGCAGATCAATCTGTCAAAGGAGGATCTTGAACTCTACCGTCTGGGTGAAGAGGTCTATCACCGGGACGCTCACTGTGAGACTTGTCATGGTGCCGACGGCAAGGGTGCCATCCCCAATATCTATCCACCGCTGAATGCGAATGAGTGGGTGATGGGCGAAGACGAGCGACTGATTAAAATCGTCTTAAAAGGACTTTGGGGAGCAATCGAAGTGGCTGGCAAGACCTACGACCCGTCAACAGGAGTCCCTCCGATGACCGGTTTTGGCGGGATGTTAACGGACGAGGAAGTCGCGGGAGTACTCACTTATGTAAGGGCCAAATTTGGCGACAAAAAGGCGCTCGCCAAAGCGATTAAACCCGAAAAAGTAGCTGCTGTCCGAGAGGCTACTAAAGATCGTCAGAACTTCTACATGGTCGATGAAATACTAAAGGAGCATCCCTTCCCCAAAGGAGTGGTAACGGGTTCCGCGACCAAGCAGTGGCAATCCTATCCAGGTAAGTCAGGAGCAGGGAAAGGCAAAAGCGTCGTCCTTATCTCAGGAGACGAAGAGTACCGGTCTGAAGAGGCAATGTCGCAACTTGGGAAGATCCTTTCACAGCGTCATGGTTTCGATTGCACGGTCCTCTACGCGCAGCATCCGGGCGAGCCAGGAGTGATCGATCCCAATTTTGGAAATAACATCCCTGGTCTGGAGGCGTTGCGCACTGCGGACCTGATGATCATTGCTACCCGGTTTCGGGATTTGCCAAACAATCAGATGAAGGAGATCGACGACTATTTGAAATCGGGAAAACCAGTGATTGGAATGCGAACTGCAACCCACGCCTTCAACATCGAAGACAAGAACGCTAAATACGCGCATTACAGTTTCAACTACAAGGGCGATAAGAAGGCCTGGAAAAACGGTTTCGGCGAACTCGTTCTAGGTACGACGTGGGTAAGCCATCACGGATGGCACAAGTTCGAAAGTACGCGTGGCATTCTGGTGGGAAACCACGAAATCGGCAATGGCATTGGCAAAGGAGACATTTGGGGTCCTACCGATGTTTACGGTGTTCCGTTACCACTTCCTGGTGACAGTAAGCCAATCGTGTTGGGTGAGGTCGTGGCAGGAATGGGCAAGCTCCATCCCGCTATAGGTCCAGGGCCTTACGACAGAGTTCCAAGCTACGGGAAAGAAGCGGGCTTTCACAAGAACGATCCCATGATGCCGATTGCTTGGACGAAGAGCTACCAAATTCCCGGGGGTAAAAAGGGTAAGGTCTTCACAACGACCATGGGCTCGTCGAACGATCTGGAAGCAGAGGGTACGCGACGCATGATTGTGAACGGAGTACTTTGGGCCATGGGCATTCCTGTTCCGGCAGAAGGGGCGAATGTGGACCTTGTGGGCGACTTCAAGGCCTCAATGTATGGTTTCCAAACCGAGGAAGGCTACTGGCAGAAGAAGGATCTTAGAGTGACCGATTTCGATCTCTAGTCACGCAGGAGTTTGTCAGTTCCCGTTATCAAAAACCTTCAATTTCGCTTTCCAAGATGCCATTATACCGAATCGCTTTTATCCTAGTCGCCCTGGTCCCTACGCTGTTTAGCTTAAGCGGCAAAGATCGTCCGAACATTCTCTTTATAATGTCGGATGATCACACGGCCCAGGCGATCGGCGCCTACGCAACCTTGCTCAAGGAGCTAGATCCAACGCCCACCATAGATAAATTGGCGGAAGAGGGGGTCGTCTTTGAAAACGCGTTCTGCACCAATTCGATCTGTACGCCGTCCCGAGCGAATATCATTACCGGTCTCTACAATCATAGCAACGGAGTATTTGATCTTGGGGGAAATATCACCCCTGACAAACAGACGCTGCCCATCCTCATGCGTGAAGCGGGATACGAAACCGCCATGATCGGAAAGTGGCATCTGAAGCAGGAGCCGAATTTCGATTTTTACAAAGTGCTACCCGGTCAAGGAAAGTATTTTGATACCGAATTTCGGATACAAGGCGATCAGCCGTGGCCTCAAAACGTAGTCATACACAAAGGTGAGCATTCGTCTGACGCTATCACTGACTCCACTTTAGACTGGTTCAAAAACAAGCGAGATGCCAGCAAACCCTTCTTCGTCTGCCACCAGTACAAGGCCCCGCATGACTATTTTGAGAATGCCCCGCGTTACCAATCCTATCTGGCGGATGTGACAATCCCCGAACCGGAAACGCTCTACGAGGTACCGAACACTTTTGGTTCATTGGCGACCCGCGGCTGGCAAGACGAGCTTATGCCTCACATTGGCACCTCAATCGGAAAGCGAAACCCCCGGCGATCCTACGCCACGCATCTATTCGCGAAATTTCCCGAAGAGTTTCCTGCCGACTACGATCCCGCCCTTCTCAGCGAAGAAGAGACAACCCGTATCGCTTACCAAGGGTATCTTAAAAAGTACCTTCGGTGCGTCAAAGGTGTGGACGACAACCTGAAGCGGCTATTCGATTACCTGAAGGCGGAAGGCCTCTATGATAACACGGTTATCATTTATACCGGTGACCAAGGCTTCTGGCTGGGCGAAAAGGATTATCAGGACAAGCGCTGGGCCTATGACGAATCAGCTCGCATGCCCTTCATCGTTCGCTACCCCAAAGCGATTCCGGCCGGTATCCGGAGCGACGCTCTAATCGAAAACGTGGACTATCCCGCTCTCATGCTCGACTATGCAGGTGTTAAGATTCCCAAAGAGTATCAGGGAAAGTCCTTTCGCTCGATCTGCGAAACCGGGAAGGAGCCCGCCAACTGGAAGCCCGCCACGTACTATCGCTATTGGATGCACATGGCCCATCACGACAACCCAGGTGAAATGGCAATACGTACCAAGACGCACAAACTCATCTACTTCTACGGAGCTAACTACAAAGGCGAATACCAAACACCACCTGCCTGGGAATTATATGATCTTGTTGAAGATCCACAAGAGCTTCGTAATGTGTACTACGTTCCCAAATACAAGAAGATCCGGGACGACCTGAAAGCCCAATTTGCTCAGCTTCGCAAAGATATCGGAGATGATGGCTCTCACTATCCAGAGTGCGAAGCAGTTGTGCAGGAGTTTTGGGACTACAGCGAAGCAGACCGGCTCAAGGCGATTGAGATTTCCGCAAACTTCAAGAAGGTCCGAGAAGCCGAACTGGCGAAGAATTAGGTTCTTCAGCATTCGCTGCAAACACAGGACACCAAAAAATAGAGCGTTGGCAGGATTGGGGGCTACTTTAAATTGTTATGTTGTCCTGTTCCTAAAGAACGAAACGCTTTAGGGTAAAATTTCCTTTTGGGAGACAATGACCTGATTTAGAGTCAATAATCAAACCGTTGAGAATTTACTAGATCGGCGGTTATCCGAGTAAATTAGTAGACGCATTTTAGGCGATCTACACTATCGCCTCCTTGTAGTATCCCCTCAGGGAATTCCTGATAGATTCCAACAGTGAGATCTGTTATAGTTTTGTAAATTCGCGTTTCCTAACCGAAGTTTGCTAGGTCTCGTTGGGGAGGTTTAGTTAAGCGGAGGATCCCGCTTGGTGAAGGGCGATCATTTATAAATAATTGATCCTTAATGCTATGCATCCTGTTGCCGACTATCTTCCGACCGCTGCCTTGTTGTTTGCTTCCATCTTAATCCCGGAGGAGAATCAATCGGGTACTCAAGAGATTGAGATAAATGATATGGAGTCGCTCGAACTTGCTCAGCTCCATGTGGGTGAAAACTCGACCGCCATGGAGCCGCTAACGCTTAAAGTCGCCAAGGGAGTTTATGTTTTAGAGGAGTCTTTCCATATCGCCCGTTCGAATGTAAATCTAATCGCCGAACCAGGGGCGCGATTCGTTCTTGGAAACGAGGTCAATCAACCCGTAATCGCAATTGGAACGCAAAACGAATGGGTAGACGATGCAGACATCATCGAGAACATTCATATTTCTGGAATTGAGGTAGATGGAAATCGCG
>Ga0255779_1000749_pt1 | contig 39012 bp, 34 predicted proteins | sample 011ome_21_FD_179977 | JGI IMG/M metagenome (GOLD analysis project Ga0255779, IMG submission 179977) | Coastal salt marsh microbial communities from the Groves Creek Marsh, Skidaway Island, Georgia - 011508AT metaG (version 2) | ecosystem: Environmental > Aquatic > Marine > Intertidal zone > Salt... | reverse complement strand
CAGTATGATTAGTGGTGCGCCACTCAGAGATTGTGGTTAAGCAATGATTAGGCTGTTCCAGATTGATTTCTGTGAATTGGTATTAGATTGGATGGGCGGTTTCGATGTTAAGCCACTTACCTCGAATCTGCAGCTATCAAATCAGTGTATGGCTGCTCGATGTTGTGCGCAGTTTGCTCTGGCTCGTTACTCTGGTGCGTTACTTTGATCCTGCGGCTGCCTGTTCGGCAATCACTTTGGCCCTGTTAGCGACATAAGGTGCGCGAGCCTGAATGTAGATAAGCACTGCGGCACTATAGCCAAACAACAGCAGCCAACCGGTATTGCCGATAAAGTCCCAGGATGAGTAAATCCCATAGCCATAGATTATGACAGCCAGAAGCGGCAATGTTTTTGTCGCCCAAAGCGGGAGCCTGAAGGGTGCGTCTCGATAGGCTTCAGGATGCTTGCTGGCCAGATTGAAAAGTGCGAATACGGGGAACAGGCCAAAGATAGCGCCTACGGCATTGCCTAGAATAGCGACATAACCGAGGCTCATGCCGGTAAGAATCGGCGTAATACCGATGAGGAAAAACACGGTTAAATAGATGTAGGGGATGCCGTGTCGATTCAGTACAGCGAGTCTTGGTGGCAGCCAGCCATCTGCTGTGGCCATGTAAAGACCACGGGTACACCAGCCGAAAATCGCGTTGAGGGATGTCACTAAAGAAATCATAATGCCGCCGCCAATAAAAGCCACGTAAACCGTGGGCGAAAATATGATCTCCGCCGTCGCAGCGAGATTCTTGCCGGCTATCTGCTCGAGTGGCAACACGCCGGTGGCGACGATCGCAATGAGAATGTAGAGCGCAACAACAATGGTCAGTGACAGCCCCATCACCAGTGGAATCATTTTTCCTGGGTTTTCCATTTCGTCGCCAAACTCAGAAATGAATTCCGAGCCGATGAGGCTGAGCCTCAAGAGGAACGCAGCAGCGAAGAAACCGCTAAACCCATTAGGCATCACACTGGGGAGAGTCGTATAGGGTGAAAAGTCCGCAATGTGGTTTATGCCAAACACAATATAGAGCGCCAACGAGATGAGTAAACCGAACACCATCAAGGTTTGAAATCTAGCCGCCATTTTTATTCCGAATAGATTAGCCACAAAACATAGAATCATGATGCTCGCAGCGGCGATTGCCAGATCAATACTTGGGATCAGAGCGTCGGCATACTCGGCGAATCCGATCGCGAAGCTGGACAGAATAAGCTGGCCAACAACGAGCAGTGACAAATAGAAAAACGAAGTTCGGCTGCCGAGCAGATCTCGGACATAGGTATAGTTACCACCAGTACTTGGTATCGCCGAACCGAGCGCTGCGATGCAGACTGTCGGTATTGCAACAATGCCAAATGCGAGTACGAATGCCCATGGTGCACCGTATCCTGTCATGCTGATGCTGACGCCCGTGAGTACAACGACGCCGGTGCCGATGATTTGCCCTAAGGAAATACTCATCAGATCCCAAAAACCGAGCAATTTTCCGCTTGTCGCGTGGTGCATATTGACTCTCTGAGTTTCCGAGTTCAGGAAATCTGTCTTAGTGCATTATCAAGATCCTCGATAAGATCCTCAATGTTCTCTGTAGCCACCGAAAGTCTGACGATATTGTCTGTAATTCCGGCTTTCTCTCTTTCTCTCTTTCTCTCTTTTTTCTTTTTTTGGCGTTGCGCTGTGAATCATACTCGCCGGATGTTGAATCAAACTGGCTACATTGCCGAGGCTCACCGCCAGCGTGGGTGTCGTGACCGCCTTCACCCTCATGATTTACAATCGTGCCCATGCCGTGGGAGGGTCTCACGTTTTTTGTTGTTATATATCGTCTCTCAACTAGCTGTTGTCAAACATCTATCGTTAAATATCTGTGGCGCCAAGATGCTTAGCGTTCACAACATGACGGGTGGGATGCAATCTTCATCGACTGTATGACGAAGCACATCGAGCATAAGGTTGGTCATGTTCTCTCTAACTTCAACGATATTATCTGCTACCAGGGTGATCTTATCTTCTAAGCCGGCTGCAAGGTTAATAGGCAAAGCAACGGCTGCGAAATTCATTCCTAACTCGGCTGCCAGATATACCTCGGGACAGCACGTCATACCGACGACGTGTCCGCCAAGCATCTGGTACATTCGAATCTCCGCTGGAGATTCGAATCGAGGACCGTTGGTGGCGACATAGGTTGCGCCATCGTGACACTTGATATTATGTGTCGAAGCGAGCTCCATGAGTTTGTTGCTCATCACAGGACAAAATGGCTTGCTCATTTCAACATGTCCTACGGCGCGCTCTAAATCATCAAAAAACGAAAATGCCCTGCCGTGGGTGAAGTCGAGAAAGTCACGAAGCACTGCAAGGTCCAACACGGGGTAATCTGCGGTGATAGAACCCACTGCGTAGGTTGACATTATTCGCCTCACGCCTAAATCTTTTAGTGCCTGGATGTTAGCGCGATAATTTATTTTGTGGGGTGGGGTACTATGATCGGGACCATGTCGGGTTAGAAATACGATATCTTCGTGTTCACCCTTGCCAATAAAGACTTGTGCTGTGCCATAGTGATTGGCCATTTCTCTTGCTTGTACTTCGACGCCGGACAGGCTGTAAATTCCGGTTCCCCCCATGATGGCTGCGGGCATACTAACTCCTTTGACTCTAAATGTTATGCGCTACCAGTTTGGGTAGTTATTCAGCATGTAGGGGTTAAGTACCCCGTGAACCGTCACGATACCTGAAACATATTTCGGTGGAGTGATGTCAAAAGTCGGATAGCGCGCATTGATGCTATCGATCGTCGTTGGCATACCGAGTGCAAGCCTGATCTCAGCCGGATCGCGCTCCTCGATGACGATATCATCCCGGACAAGTTTAGTATTGTCTCGTCCCCAAGCGAAAGCAAAGAATGGGATGTTGTGAGCATGGGCCGCGATTGCATTTTGGAAGGTGCCTATTTTGTTCACGACATGCCCATCGACGGTGATGAGATCAGCCGCAGTAATGTACTTCTGAATTTTACCCTCGGACATGATGTGAGCGGGCATATTGTCGGTGATGAGAGTAACCGCAACGCCAATTTCTTGGATCGACGGCGCAGTAAGTTTAGCGCCTTGTAAGTAAGGACGCGTCTCAGGCGTATAGACTGTTATTTTTTTGCCGTCTCTGGCTGCAAATGCCAATGCTAGAATGAATCCTGCCTCAGCAAAACAGTTGGTTAGAATGCCATCGCCATCTTCGATAAGGTCAGCCATGGCGCGGGCGCGGGTCGCGTAGTCGTCATAGATGCCTTGCAGGATCAGTTTGATCGAAGCCGCGATCGCGTCGTCAACACATTGTTTGTTATTAACCGCCTCTGTCGCCGTGCTGAGTACAGCAGCGAGACGAAGTTGTATTGCTGTATTTGTCGGTCGACTCGCCACCAGCTTGTCTCGTGCTTGGCGTAATTGCGACAGTAGTTCTTCCTGGCTGCCGACATCAGTGAATGCATCAGCAGGTGGATAGTTGCTGGCGACAATGCGTAATGCGTGAACCGCAGAGAGCCATGGCCCGCTACCCTGGGTTACCATATTTTTGATGGCGCCTGCGACCTCATCGACTGTTTCACAACTAACGAATGAATTAGAAAATGGGAAAGCGCGGCGGTCACCGATGATGACCTTTCCGGCTTCAAATCGAGCAATATTACTGGGGTTCAGAATGAACGGTAACAGTGCATAAACACCTTCGCGTTCAGCGGAGGAAATTCCTTCAGTTAGGTTGTTTGTTGCTGTGCTCACTTGGGCGCTCACTTCTTTTTAATCGGACCAAAAAAGGGGATATTTTGACTATCCTGTTTAAATTATTGGTTTGGCCAGACACCGTACCCAGTTGCCATTCGCTCTCTTACTTCTCGCATTTGTTGGGCAGTTAACAGATGGGGTGTGCCAAGTTGGCAGGCGAGATGATATTGTTGACAAATGGCTTCGAGCTCACCTGCTCGCCACATCGCTTGTTTCAAGTCTCCACCGCACGCAATCATACCGTGGGTCCCGAGCAAGCAAGCTGTTCGGTCTTTCAATGCGATGAGTGCGTTATCGGATAGTGTTTGGCTGCCGTAGTGGGCATAGTCTGCGCAGCGGATACTATCGCCACCAAAAATTCCGATCATGTAGTGCACGCTTGGTATATCCTGGCGGAGCATAGAGAGTGCGGTCGCATAGGGGGAATGGGTATGCACCACAGAGTGAATGTCTTCTCGCGCTTTGTATATGTCAGCGTGAAATTTCCACTCGGAGGACGGCCGATGATGACCAACGACGTCTCCCGATAATCCATCACCGGGTAATAACATGATGTCTTCCGGGCGAGTCTCATCATACGGTAGGCTGCTGGGAGTTATCAAAATCCCATCTAGCGTTCGAATGCTGATATTGCCGGAGGTGCCCTGGTTCAATCCGGAGCTATTCATCCACAAACAGGCATCAATAATAGACTGACGAAGTTCGGTTGTGTCTTTGTGTATCATGGCGGGTACCTAATAAAACTGCCTTCTATCTAAAGTTGATTATCTCCCCTGCTTCTTCGTTGATGCTATAACGAGGGACTATTGTGCCCTTCGACGGACCATGGTTATTCTGCTGCATAGGGCGAATATCTAGCTAGGGGTTGATAAAGAGTCTAACTAGGTTCGAACCTTTCTCTGATTCTAACGTGCCAGTTTTGCCGTTGATACCACTAAGTTCTGCGCCTAATGTGTGATCATTATGATCAGTTTTTGTCTTAATTTTATTCCACGCTCTGGGAACGACGAGCTCTCTCATTGTTTGTGCATATCTGGTAGTGCTCGCGGTTGCGGCAGCAGGCCAGATTGAATTAGCTGATTATTAAACCTATACTCGCCAACCCCCGCTCATCCGTCCGGAGAAGGGCGGGCAGGCGGGACCGGCATGCTCATTGACCGCGTAGATGACATAGATAGACGGATGGTTATGGAAAAGCTATTTATTACCTCCAATGAACTGCTGCTTGATTCAATGCGGCTGGCTGAGCAAATATATATGAGTGGCTACCGGCCCCACTTCATTATCGGCGTATGGCGCGGCGGCACCCCTATAGGTATCGCAGTCCAGGAATACTTAGATTATCTGGGTATCGACACAGACCATATAGCGATCCGCACCTCGTCCTACTATGGCATCGACAGGCAATCCAAAGAGGTTCATGTGCATGGACTCGAGTATGTGATTGAGAATGTTGAGGCCGACCAGGAGTTGTTGATCATTGATGATGTTTTTGATTCAGGCCGATCAATTCGCGCCATCATCGACAAGCTCAAACGCAAGTGCCGACGTAATATGCCTGCCTCAGTGAAAGTGGCCTGTCCTTGGTATAAGCCAAGCCGCAATATGACGGATATCACTCCTGACTTTTACGTCCATGCGACTGATAAATGGCTGGTGTTTCCGCATGAAATGCAGGGGCTGACCATTGAAGAAATACGTGCCGGCAAGGGCCCTGAATTTGCCGATATCATTGGCCGCGCCCTTGCGGCAAAGACGCAAACATCTGATTGACGATAACCCCCTCAAGAGGAATGCGTTCGGCTTGATCGAAATATTTAGGGTCGGGGTAAAATTTACAAAATAATAGTTTTTCACGTTACTTAAGTGGCAAGTAGGTAGGGCAAACCTTTCAGGCCCGGCTCAGCTTGAATTCTTTTCGCATGCCAAGAATAAAGAAACAAGCGAATTCAATAGCACAAGCCCGATCTAGCTCACAATGAGCGGTAAGCCATTTGTAAATTTTACCCCGACCCTATTTATCCCGCTTGCGGGGCCAGACGTATGGTGGACATGACGGCGCATCTGGTTGATGAGGTCTTGCCGAATAGACCAATCAGGTAATGGGTGCTGAGTGTTCCGTTCCCCTTACGCTTTCGGTTCGCGACAGTCCGAAGGTCATGAGTCAAGTGCTGATCATCGTGCACCGGATGATAAGTACCTATCAGATCAAAGCTGTGGGAAAGACCGTCAAGTCAGGTGCCCAGCGTGGTACCGTTACGCTGATCCTGATATGAGACGTAGGAGCAGTCGGGGCGAGCGCGCAAAACCAATGGCCGCGGCTACCTTAAGGGCTGACGACAAGGGATACGGCAAGGTGTGAATGCCGCCGTGGACTCTCATTTGCCCGGGTACAGGCATGGCTGGATGCAACCAGTCATGGACCGCCAGCAGACCGTTTACCTGTCGCGATTGCCGGGGCGTGAAGGTTTCGACGCCTAAGGCGGCGGCACCGCCGAAGGCAGCAGCAAACACAGGGTGGTCGAGGGATCGGGTACGGGTGATAGCGGCAGTATTGGCAGACACCCGTAGGGGCTTGGGCTCGTCTGATTCGGGCTGGCCCAGGTTCGCCCAGCATTCGGCGGTTAATATTTTGCCGAGATACTGGGCGGCCTGGTAGCTTGCGCCCTGAATGTCGACCACGGTGCGAGTAGTGGCAGCGCTCTGGTATTGCTCGCTGCCCCAGCCACCTAACAGGCCTAGTTGGTCGAGCGCGGCTTCCCATCCTGGACGCGTGTTGCGGCGTGCCTGCATCATTTCAAGGTCTTGAGTGCCGAGTTGTGTTGGCGTGGTCGGCGACACCAGCATGGTGATGCTATTGATTAGCGCCTGCGGTAAGGCGTTAATGATCTCACTCATGCTCGCCGTTAGGCGCATTTCCCGAGCCTGTCCCGGCGCATAGGCATACAGTGCCAGATCCACAGGATCCTTGCCCGCAAAAGCGCGTATCGTGCTGAGAATTTCCGTGGGTTGCCGCAGTAGGTCTGCACCTGCCGGACACCATTGCAGGTTGCCGATAGGATTTTTGGGGTCTGTCCATTCCGGCGGTGGCGCGGCGACATCCAGCCATAACACGCTGGCGCCTGCTTCAAGCCACGATCGCGTCGGTGCCATTTCCGCATTTGCGCCCATCACCACGATCTTGCGGCCGTCGAGGCGCAGAGCGCCATCCGTTAAAGCGTTGTGGTGCAGCCAGGTCAGGGCGGTCCCTGCCGCAGGTGTGATCATGTTGCGAGACACCAGGTGATCGGCATAGTCGCTCAACGCCTCGGCGGGCCAACGTTTGCCGCGGTAGACCAGGCTCGGAGACCAGCCAGTGGCGGGCGTGGCTTGAACCGCCTGCAGGGTAAGCGGGTCGCCAGGCGTGTCAAACAGTTGTTTAAGCGGCAGGTCCTGGTCTTCAACGCGCCATACCACACGCGCCCGCGCTAACGCGACGAGGTAGCTGGCAATTTTCAGGCGCTCAGGACTAGCCAATCGCACGGCTTCAAACCGCGGCAGGCAGCGAGGATAGTCAGTGCGGAAGGCCTTTTGCTGCGCAGGCAATCGCGCATCTTGAAGCGCGTCGGGAAAGTGCGCCACCGCCGCCGCCAAGACCTCGAAGAGAATTGATGAGGCTGACTGCCCATGAGCCAGCTGAATACTACCCTCAGACTCTGCCATCAATCACGTGCTCCATTACGCCGACCCTAATATTGCCCACATTGCTGAAATGCGCATCAAGGCCACATAGTAGCGCGGGTAAGATGCGACCGCCATGGTCTAAAAAACGCTATCTTTGATATCCGCCGACATCTGGTGATGCGAGCACTACTCGATCAATCCGCCAGCGCACTGCCTAGCTGCTGAGCTTCGAGACGGCCAACGCTAATGACATCAATGCCTGCTCTGGATCCTAACGGTCAAGAGTATGCCAGCGGACAGGCAGATAGTTCTTGTTGGCAATAATTAGGGTCGGCGTAAAATGAGTGGGGTCAGCGTAAAGTGCCAGAATAAAGTTCGGCCCCTAGAGTTTGCCCCTAGATTTTACCCCGACCCTAATATAGTGCGACCCCAATATAGTGACTAAACGGTCACGACGATTTTACCGAAGTGTTGCTGTGCCACTTGCAGCTCAAAAGCATCTTTCAATTGATCGAGAGGAAACTCATGGCTCACTAGCGGCTTGATGTCGTGGGTTTCAATGGCGCTGATCATATCTTCCTGTTCCTGCATTGAGCCGACGGTGATCCCCTTCAGGGTGATGTTGGCTGAAAACAATTGCGCCGTCGGGACTTCACCGGCAAAACCAGCCAACACGCCAATCAGGGAGATGTGTCCGCCGATGCGGCAAGCGGTGATGGATTGCCCGAGGGTACCGGCACCACCAATTTCGACGACTTCGTCTACGCCTCGGCCACCGGTGAGTTCCTTGGCCTTGGCGCCCCAATTCGGTGTCTCCTTGTAGTTGATCAAATGGTCTGCGCCCAAGGCTTTGAGCTTGGCCAATTTTTCAGGGCTGGACGAGGTGGCGATGACGCGAGCGCCGGCCGCCTTGGCAAACTGCAGGGCGAAGATCGAGACACCGCCGGTGCCCTGGGTCAGAACCCAATCGCCGGGCTTAATGCGGGCTTCCACCATCAAGGCGCGCCATGCGGTCAAGGCAGCGCAGGGCAGAGTTGCGGCCTCGGTCATAGAGTAATTTGCGGGCGCGCGGGTAAAAGCGGTGGCGGGCATGGCGACGAGTTCAGCGGCAAATCCGTCGACGTGATCGCCGGGTACACCGATCAGCTTGCTCAAGTTGGGCTCGCCACTTGCCCAGTTAGGGAAGAACAAAGACAAGACGTGATCACCCACCTTGAATTGGCTGACCCCCGCGCCGAGGGCCACCACTTCGCCGGCACCATCAGACATGGGAATGCGGCCGTCAGCATTGGGGATCATGCCGGAGACTACTGCAAGATCGTGGTAGTTCAGTGAGCTGGCTCTGACCCTGACCAGGATCTCGCCGGGGCCGGCGACGGGGTCGGGACGTTCTTCGATGATGATTTTGTCCAGACCGCCGGGTTTTTGAATAGCTGCTACTTTCATAGGTGTGACTCCCAATTGATGATGGTGTTAAGGATAGCAATCCTAGCCCGGTAAAAGATAATCTATTTCGTGAGCTTGGGCCTGGCCAGCAGCGTGTCTTGCTGGCGAGTCAGCCTGTGTTATCTTGATGTTTCAATACATGGGGTCTAAGACCAGGAGTGAGCAATGCAACTTGAGAACCAAGTGACGATTATCACCGGTGGTGCCAGCGGTATGGGCCTGGCCACGGTCATGCGATTTCTCACCGAAGGCGCGCGGGTCATGATTGCCGACTACAACCAAGCGACCGGCGAGGCTGCGTTGCACGGGGCCATTGAGGCCGGTTATGCCGGTAGGGTCGGTTTTGTGCGCACTGACGTTGCTCAGGAAGCCAGTGTTGAAGAGATGATTCAGGCCACCCTGCGACAGTTTGGCCGACTCGATGTGCTGTTCAACAATGCGGGGGTCGGTGGTGCTATCGGGCCCCTGACAGAGACCACGGAAAGTGATTGGGATTACACCTTTGATGTCCTGGCTAAGGGGGTCTTTTTTGGCATCAAACATGGCGCCCGGGTGATGCAGTCTCAGGCCGAAGGCGGCGTGATTATTAACACCGCATCCATCGCCGGCCTGAGTGGCGATGGTGGGCCGTTGGTCTATTCTGCTGCCAAGGCCGCAGTGATCAGCATGACCCAGTCGGCAGCCGTGGAGCTGGCGGCCAGCAGGATCAGAGTCAACGCCATTTGCCCGGGTTTTATTGTCACGCCGCTGGCCGATGGCGGCAACGCGGGGGCTACCCAGAAAGTGTTCGCTCACTCACAACCCTGGCCAGACTACGGGCGAGGCGAGCATATTGCCGGTGCGGCGGTATTTCTGGCCAGCTCAGATTCCGCTTTTGTCACCGGTGAAGCACTGGTAGTAGACGGTGGTTTGACGGCAGCAGGGCCGGAACTGTCGAAAAAATTCCCCAAGACCTCGGGGCGAAATGCCAAGGTATCAGGGATCACCAAGGGCTCCACCGGTGATGCGCCAGAGATCCGCCGGTTGGATAGAGACTGACAGTGAGTCCGCCTGTCGTCCCCAAGACCGGGCTGCCTGTAGAGTTGGTGCTGGCAGAGCTCAGTGAGCGGCTGCAAGCCCGCCATGAAGTCATTTTGGAAGCCCCGCCGGGGGCCGGCAAGACAACGTTGGTGCCGCTGGTGCTGCTGGCGGAACCTTGGCTGATGGGACGTAAAATTCTGCTGCTTGAGCCTCGGCGGCTGGCCACTCGAATGGCGGCCCACCGATTGGCCAGTCTGCTGGGTGAGGAACCTGGCGAGACCGTCGGTTATCGCATGCGTCAGGACACCCGGATCGGTCCAAACACCCGTATCGAGATTATCACCGAGGGCATTCTGACGCGCATGCTGCAGGATGACCCGGGCTTGGCCGATGTGGGGCTGGTGATCTTTGATGAATACCACGAGCGTAACCTGGACGCCGATCTCGCCTTGAGTCTGTGCTTGCACGGGCGAGCCTTGTTCCGGGGTGCAGACAATCCCCTGAAACTGTTACTGATGTCGGCGACGTTGGACAGTGTCGGCGTTGCTGCTTGGCTGGATAATGCGCCCATCGTTAGCAGTGCGGGTAAGCAATTTCCCGTCGACATCATCTATGGTCGTCCCAGCCAACCCAGAGAATCCGCCGTGGAACGTGCCGTTGCCGGGGTGATTCAGGCACTGCAGGACAATCCTGAGAGCAGTATTCTGGTGTTTCTGCCCGGCCAGGGCGAAATCACTCGGGCTTGTGCTGCCCTGACCAGCTGGCTGTCAGCACAACAGAAAAGTGATGTTCAGGTTTGCCCCCTGTATGGCAATTTGAGTCTGCAAGCCCAGCAAGAGGCGATCGCGCCCGTCGCCCTCGAGGGTCAGCGTCTTGGTCAGCGTAAGGTGGTGCTGGCCACCAATATTGCCGAGACCAGTCTCACCATTGAAGGGGTTGATATTGTGGTGGATACGGGCCTCGCCCGTGAGCCGGTGTTTGACCCGGGAACGGGTATGACGCGGTTGCAGACCCGAAAGATTTCTCAGGCCGCCAGCGTTCAGCGTATGGGTCGCGCCGGTCGATTGCGCCCCGGTCGCTGCTACCGGCTCTGGTCCGAGGCGCAACAACAGCAGTTGGCCTCGCAGACTAGCCCGGAGATCCTCAATGCTGACCTAGCGCCATTGGCGTTACAATTGTTGAGCTGGGGTGTACAAGCGCCTATGGAGCTGCGCTGGGTTGATATGCCGCCTGCCGGCGCTTGGCAACAAGCCATTGATTTACTGGTGATCCTGGGGGCAGTAGCGAAAGACAATAATAAGCCGGAAGGGTCGAGGTGGGTGCTGACCCCGCACGGCATCAGGCTGGCAGCACTACCGCTGCATCCACGCCTCGGTCATCTGGTGCTGGCGGGGGCAGAGGTAGGCGAGCTGAAGACCGCCGCACTGCTAGCCAGCCTGTTGTCTGACCGTGACCCCATGAGCCAGGAGAATCCGGATATCTCGCAGCGTCTGGCGATTCTGCGCGGAGATCAAAGCTGTCCGCCCCGCTACAGGGGCTGGGCCAGTCGAACCCGTGACTTGGCGCAGCAATTCAGTCGCCAGGTGAGGCCGCGAGTGTCGCCTACCAGCGCCCTGTCACTGTCGCCCGGGCAATTGCCGGGTTACCTGTTGGCTTGTGCGTACCCCGATCGTATTGCTCGGCGGCGGCATGCCGGTGGTTACCAATTGGCCAATGGCCGAGGTGCAGCCTTCGCGGTGACGCATTCTTTGGGGCAGGCGCACTGGCTCGCATTGGCTGAGGTCACCGGAGGGGCCAAGGGTGACAGCATTCGCTCGGGTGCGACCCTGGATCCGGTGCTGTTTGATTCCCTGCTGCAAAATTTGGTGCGGGTCGAGACGGTGGCGGAATGGGATAAAAAAGCCAATCGATTTATCGCTGAGCGCCGCAGGCTATTGGGTGCGTTGGTGCTGCAACGTGAAATGCTGGAGCAGGTGCCGCCGGGTCTCAGAGGCGAGGTGCTGGTGCAGTATGTGCGTGACCAGGGTCTCGACATGTTGCGTTGGACGCCTGGCTTGCGCCAGTGGCAGGCGCGGGTTGAGCTGGTGCGCGCTGTGACCGAGGATTCAGCCTGGCCGGATGTGAGTGACGCCGGTCTGCTGGCAACCTTGTCGGAATGGCTGTTACCTTACCTGGATAACGTCAAGAGTCTGGCTGACTTTCGAAAACTGGATTTGAGTGCTATTTTGAATGCGCGACTGTCCTGGCCGCTGAGCCAGCAACTGGACAAGTTGGCGCCACAGCGATTATCGGTGCCCACGGGATCACACATCGCGATCGACTATACTCGTAACCCGCCGGTGTTGGCGGTCAAGCTTCAGGAAATGTTCGGCTGCGACTCAACGCCGCTGATTGTCAACGGCCAGCAGCCCTTGCTAATCCATTTGTTGTCGCCGGCCGGCAGACCCTTACAGGTCACGATGGATCTTGCCGGCTTTTGGCGATCCTCTTATCACGATGTAAAGAAAGAGATGAAGGGCCGCTATCCTAAACACCCCTGGCCAGATAACCCATTACTGGCCTTGCCGACTCGACACACTAAAAAGTAGCCACGCTGCAGTTTAAAAGTGCTGTCTGTGCATTGTGAATATTCCGTTAGTCTATGTATCCTTTCGCTCTGTCTCTACCAACCTAACAAAATTACTAGGTGGCAAGGATTTATCCCGTATGTGGTTCGGCTTACCGCAGAGAAGTTGAACGCAGCAAGGTTATTGGTAACGTTCTTCATGTGCCTTCGGGTAACAATCTACTCAACGATAATATCGGAGTAATACTATGAATAATCGACAAAAGCTTATCGCGGTAATTATGGCGACAACCTTCTGCGGCACGGCTATGGCGGGGGAGGTGGTGATACAAAATCACGAGCATGAAAGGGTTGCGGTCAGTTTTTCTGATCTGAACATCAACAGTCAAGCTGGTGCCACGGTATTGTACCGGCGCATTGAGAAAGCGGCTCGTCAGGTTTGTGGTATCACTCATGGTCTCAAACCCATTCAAGTAATCAATAATGAAAAAGCCTGCCTTGCGGCTTCAATCGACTCGGCAGTCGCATCGGTCCACAGTGACTTAATAGAAAACGTTCATGCGTCTTAGGGAGGTATCGTAATATTTTTATGGCAAGGGTAAAGGTCTGTTGCCGGGTGGCGACCGATAAATCGGCGCTCGGCAGCAGGCAGTCTGAACCGACAGTTTAAGCAGGCAGTCTAAGCAGGCAGTCTAAGCAGGCAGTGTAAGCTGCCAGTCTGGGCTGACAGTTGCGACACAACAGCGTATGGTCAGCACCATGTCTGCAGTCCATCATCCCATTCACAGCTTTCCACTGACCTTGAAGGCTGTCAGCAAACCCTGGTTGGCGACTGTATTGGCGGTGCCAGATAGTGATCTGTTGGCGTTCACGGTTACAGCGCCGGCGGTGAAGCGGGGCTACGGTAGTGATATAGGCTTCATTCATCTGCAATGGCGGCCAGGAACAGCCACTCGTCATTTGCCCGAAAAGCTCCTGATTAAAGTCATGCCAGATTACCCCGCGACTGCCGAGATGGCTCGTCAGCGGCGAACCTTTTGCAGAGAAGCGCGTTTCTATCATGAGTTCGCGGCCTCGACGCCAGTCCGTTTGCCCAAGGCCTATGCGGCGCTTTGGGATGATGCGACGGGTGATGCGGTATTATTGTTAGAGGACTGCTCAGCCATGCAGGCCTTCTCTTTCTTCAATCCGCCAGATCTTGCCCAGCTTGAACATATCGTTGATGCCGCGGCGCGGTTCCATGCTCACTGGTGGGGAAGAACTGCTGCGCTTGATACCAGCGAGGCAGTGATGAGCCCCTCACATCCTGTTTGGCGGCAGTGGGCCGGTGAAATGGCCGCCAATTGGTCCGCCTGGCTCGACTCGTCGATGGCGGCTTCGATGTCTCCGGAATGGATTCATTTGTGCCGAAAACTCGCCGCGACCGCTGCGGCGCGGATGACGGAACAGTGGCCAACGATGAATCTGACGTTGTGTCATATGGATATGCATTGCCAGAATATATTCTTTGATGCGGCAACACCCTTGGATCCAGTCGTTTTGTTTGATTGGGATGGCTGTCATCTCGGCTGTGGTGTTCATGATATCGCTTACCTGTTCGGCCTGCTGCCCGTTGAGCTGCGCCGTCAAGTCGAGACACCTTTATTGAATCGTTACCACGTGAAACTGTTGCAGGCGGGTGTCGATGACTATGATCATGCAGCTTTGATCCAGGACTATGCCTTTGGTTGCCTGTTCAATACATTTTTAATTCCCATGCAGCTGGCGCTGGATTTGACCGACGAGCAAGGGCTGGCGGATGCCCAACAAATGGTGATTGGTCTGCTGCAAATGGTCATAGATAATGAGGCAGCGCAGTTGCTGGCGGCGCCTGAACGTGGATAACACGTATGGGTAAACCTTGAAATTCACGGGCTGACCACGAAACTTGCCGCATACCCTCAATCACTCTAATATGCGAAGCTCGCTAGTGACATAAATAGCTTGGGAATGAGCCCCGTTATTGGGCGTGCCGTTGCGGTGAGTTCCCAGAAAGATTTCTAAATAGGAGTATTACCATGCCAGAAGCTTGGATTATTGACGCCTGCCGGACCCCCCGTGGAATCGGCAAAAAAGGTAAGGGCGCCTTAGCCGATCAACACCCTCAGCATTTAGGGGCCGCAGTTTTAAAAGCCTTGCAGGAGCGGGTCGGGTTCGACACCGCTGAAGTGGACGATATTGTCTTTGGCACCAGTTCTCAGCGTGGCCAGCAAAGTGGTGACCTGGCGCGTATGGCGGCCTTGGATGCCGGCTATGATGTTCGCGCTAGTGGCGTCACCCTAGACCGCTTTTGTGGTTCGGGTATTACCTCGGTGAATATTGCTGCGGCGAACATCATGTCCGGCATGGAAGACCTGTGTATCGGTGGTGGCGCAGAGATGATGTCCTCTTATGGCGGTGGCGGTGGCGGTGGTTCACCCTTCCTCGACAATGATAACTTTCGCCTGCGTTCGGTGCATCCCCAGCCCCATCAAGGCTTGTGTGCTGATACGATTGCGACCCTTGAAGGCATTGATCGCGAAGCCTTGGATGCGTTGGCGGTAGTCTCCCAACAGCGTGCCGATCACGCCATCAAAAATGGTTATTTCGACAAGTCGCTGATCACCGTTTACAACGCTGATGGCACCGTTGCTCTGGATCATGAAGAGTTTCCCCGCCCGCAAACAACCCTTGAAGGTCTCGGTAACCTGGATCCCTCATTCGCGAAACTTGCGGATGTTCCATTGGACGAGTCGGGCACGACATTCCGCAGCCTGGTACTGCAAAAGTATCCAGGTCTGGATATCAAGCATTTCCACCATGCGGGTAACTCGTCTGGCGTGGTTGATGGCGCCGGTGCGGTTCTGTTGGCATCGCCTGATTATGCAAAAGCCCATGGCATGAAGCCTCGAGCGCGAATCGTTGCCATGTGTAATATGGGAGACTCGCCAACGCTGATGCTGAATGCGCCCGTACCGGCTGCGCGTAAGGTTCTGGCTAAGGCGGGTATGACGGTTGACGATATCGATTTGTTTGAGATCAACGAAGCGTTTTCCGTGGTTGCTGAGAAATTTATTCGTGACTTGAACCTCGATCGTGACAAGGTCAACGTCAATGGTGGCGCGATGGCGCTGGGTCATCCGATTGGTGCTACTGGCTCAATGCTGATTGGTACCGTGCTTGATGAGCTCGAGCGTCGTGGTCAGCAGTTTGGTTTGATTACCATGTGTGCGGCCGGTGGTATGGCGCCAGCCATTATTATCGAACGTATCTAGAACGCTGCGCGCTTTTGCTGCGCTGGCATTTTATTGCTTGGTAAGCTATTGATCAGCAAGCGATTGATCAATAAAAAACGGGTAAGACCCTTGCAGGTCTTGCCCGTTTTTTTGCCTGGCATTTGAGTTGGTCGCGTTCGTCGACCTAGGCATCTAGGTGACAATTAATCGAGGCTTTGTCGAGCTCTGGGCAAGGTGATGTGCCATTGGATAGCCAGCAGGCGCGTGCTGAATGCGGCGAGTACGCCCAGCACTTCTGCTAGTTCCTGCAAAGCTGGCACCTGCAGACAACCTACATAGACGATCGCTCCCAGTAATGCGGCGGTGGCGTATATCTCATCTTTAAGCAAAATCGGCGGTTCATTGCAGACGATGTCGCGAAGTAGGCCGCCAGCAGTGGCGGTAATCGTGCCCATCACAATAGCGATCACAGGACTGCTGCCGACCCTGAGGGCGCTAACCGTGCCGAGCACGGCAAATACCGCCAGTCCTAGGGCGTCGGCCCAGAGCATGACCCGCTTGACGGGCAGGGGCGCGCCGAGCGCAAAAGCACACAAACTACCGAGTGCGGCAGGTATCAGGCTGGTGCTGTCAGCGAGCCAGAAGACCGGCAGGTTCAACAGTATGTCTCGCAGTGTGCCGCCGCCGACCGCGGTGATGAGGCCGATAACCATTACACCAAACAGATCCATGTTGTGCCGGATAGCGACGGCACCGCCGCTAAGGGCGAAGACAAAAACGCCGGCATAGTTGAGTATGCGTAACACTTCTGCGGTGATTTCAATCATTGACGTTTCCTGTTTGTGCTGTTGGCTTAGCGCGTGCCAGACTTGCTAAGGATTCAATGTTGTCCAGCTGAGTTCAAATTCACCGGCATCACCGGCGATAAAGGCTGATTCCTCAGAGATGGTTACCGACAGCGTCATGGTACGTTCGATCAAGGTCGTCAGGGCTTGAATCTGTGGCCAGGAAAATCGGTAGTAAGTGGCCTTCAGCTGACTGAATTCGTTGGCCGATTTTTGCCACCAGACATCGGACTTAGAGTTGAAGCTATAGACCTGCACCGACTTGGCGAGCCGAGTAGACTTCTTCACTCGGTCCACGGAAGGTTCGCCCACATCAATCCATAGCTCGGTTTGGCCGTCAAGGCTGTGCGACCAGATATCTGGCTCATCATTGTCGGATAAGCCGCGACTGAATGTCAGGTGCTCTTCAGCGTTCAGGCAAAAAGCCATGATCCGCGCCATCATACGAGCGTGAGTTTCCGACGGATGCAGAGCGATCGTGAGTTGATGGGTCTGATAATAGTCACGATTCATGTCAGAGATGGTGACGCCGAGCTTAAAGATAGTTGGCTTAGTGGCCATAAGGTGCTGCTGCTCGTGGTAGCGGATCGTTTGATTACAGTGGTTTTCGGCAGGCTTGGGTTCAGTCGCCGTCGCGGAGATTACGTTGAAACAGGTCGAACAGTCGTGACCAGTGCCGTTCGGCGCTAGGCTTGTGATAAATCTCGCCGCGATCGGGAAAAGCAAAACCATGCTCGGCGCCAGGATACCACTCGATACGATAATTGATATTGCAGGTTTTCAGGTGAGCATCCAGTGCGTCAATGGTTTCTTTAGGTGCGTAGTGATCGATCTCGGCGCAGGCGAAATACATCTCGCCTTTGATCTTGTTCGCGCTCAGATGGGGCGAGTCATCTCGCTTCGTCATGAGGTTGGCGCCATAAATAGAGGCTGCGCATTGAATGCGATCGGCGAACTGGCTTGCCGCGGCGAAGACGAAGGGACCGCTCATACAATAACCCACTGCGCCAATTTTGGTGACGTTAGCGTGGGGGTCGGTTTCCAGGAAATCGAGCAGCGCCTGGGTGTCTTCCATGATGAGCTTGATTCGCAAGTGGCTTGCCACCTCCATCATGCTCTTCATGCCCGCATCGCTGCGCTCAAAGACAAATTCCCGGGTCTTGCGGTAATAGAGGTTGGGCAATATTACATAGTAGCCGACCGTGGCGATTCGCCGGGCCATATCGTGCAGCTCCTCGCGCTTGCCCGGTGCGTCCATATAGAACATCACGACGGGAAAGGGACCGCCTTCTTCGGGGTGGGTAATGAAGGTGTTCATGGCGCCGTCTTGGGTCTGAATATCGATATGCTGCTCTATCACTGTGGCCTCTCAATAATTTTGGTGGCTGCTGCTAGCGGTTGAAAGCCACTATGCTAGCGCATTAGCTTGCGGTTGCCAGCTATTGCTTATGATTAGGCTATATAAACCTCGTAAAAACGCTATGCTTAAGTCTCTGATCCAGACTGGTAGCGTGACATTGACCCGAGTTGAGCACCCTATTCTTTATAGCTTTCGTCGCTGCCCCTATGCCATGCGGGCGCGGTTGGGGTTGTCTGTGGCGGGGGTGACTGTGCGTCTGCGAGAGGTCGCTTTGAAAAATAAGCCGGCGGCTTTACTACAAATCTCGCCCAAGGCCACGGTGCCGGTGCTAGTGTTGGCTGGCGTTGAGGTTATCCATGAGAGTCTGGATATACTGCTCTGGGCTCTGGCGCAAAATGACCCGGCCGGCTGGCTCAGCACCGATGGGCCGCAATTGGCTTTGATGGCGGCCTTGGTAGCAGAAAATGACCAGGTCTTTAAAGGGCATCTGGATCGCTATAAGTATGCCGGTCGGGATGCTGTCGAAGAAGCGCACGCCGCCCGCGATCAATGTGAGGTTTTCCTGTTTCAGCTGGATGAGCGACTGCGCCGCGGGTCTTATCTATTTGGTGAACGACCGTCTTATGTGGATATGGCCATTTTGCCTTTTGTTCGCCAATTTGCCCATGTCGACCTGGCCTGGTTTCACACTCGACCCTATAGCGCTTTGATCCGATGGCTTGACGGGCTCCTTGCAGGAGACTTGTTTGCCGGGGTTATGACAAAATACCCACCCTGGCAACCCCAGGACCCAGATACCTTATGGTCTGGTTCGCCCCTTGAAAACTGATTGGAGAGAAGGAAATTGAAAAAGAACAGCAAGGGGGGCTCATCGCTGCAAGATCAACTCCGCAAGGTGGGCCTCGTCAGCGAAAAGCAATTGCGCAAGGCCCAGAACGGCCTGCATCGTAAAGACGTTCGTGAAAAACATGGGGCAGTGGACACCAGCAAGCTTGAGGCCAAACAAGTGCTGGAAGACAAGTTGGCCAGTGATCGGCTGAAAAACGAGGTCAAGAATCAAGTTGCCAACTCGCGGGCACTGGATGCCCAGATCAAGCAATTGATTGAAACGAACAGTCAGCGCCAGGCCGGCGATATCGCCTATAAGTTTGCCGACCAGGGTGTGATCAAGAATATTTACGTGTCCCAGGAAAATAAAACTCAGCTGAATCAGGGTTATCTGGCGATCGTCAAAAAGGCTGATGGGTATGATATGGTGCCAGAGCAAGTTGCGCGTCGCATCATGGCGCGCAAAGACGACGTCGTTCTCTATCTTTATGAGCGAGACAAGGACGCGGTTGATGAGGATGATCCCTATAAAGACTTCCAGATCCCTGATGATCTCGAATGGTAGGCAGCATGCAACACAAGCGTAGTCCCAACAAAAAAACTATCACGGAGAATCAAGCCTATGCCAGATATCGCAAATGACTTATATACACTGGCCATGTCCGAGAGGGCCCAGCCCCTCATGGATGCGGTGAAGAAACATATCGCTGAGAACGTTGAGCCTATCACTGAGGAGTTTCACAGCCTTGAAAAAGGCAAGGCCGATCGCTGGTCTTGGCACCCCCGTCAATTGGAGCTGTTGGAAGGCGCGAAAGATAAGGCCAAGGCTTCAGGGTTGTGGAATTTTTTCTTGCCTGACTCTGAAATGGGTGACGGACTGACCAACCTGGACTACGCCTATATCGCCGCCGAGCTGGGCAAATACAGCCTGGCGTCTGAGACACTGAACTGTAGCGCGCCAGATACGGGTAATATGGAAGTGCTTGAGCGAGTAGGTACCGAAGCGCAAAAAGAGAAATGGTTAAAGCCATTACTCAATGGCGAGATTCGTTCCGCCTACGCCATGACAGAACCGAACATCCCGTCGTCGGATGCCAAAAACATTAGCACCAGCGCGGTCCTCGAAGGCGACGAGTGGGTGATCAATGGCGAGAAATTTTATATTTCTGGCGCTGGCGATCCTCGCTGTAAGATTATGATCACCATGGTGAAAACCAGCCCCGATGCGCCGCCCAGTCGTCAGCAGTCGCAGATATTGGTGCCCACCGACACGCCGGGAGTGGAGATTCTCGAAGGCATGCAAGTATTCGGGCAAGATCATGCGCCCCGGGGGCATATGCATATTCGCTTCAATAATGTTCGAGTGCCGAAAGAGAATGTTTTGTTGGGCGAAGGCAAGGGTTTTGAGATTTCCCAGGTCCGCCTGGGGCCCGGTCGAATCCATCACTGCATGCGTTCCATCGGTAAGGCGGAAAAAGCCCTCGAGTTGATGGTCACCCGTGCCGGTTCGCGGGTTGCGTTTGGCAAGCCCATTGCCAAACTGGGTAAAAATCTTGAGATCATTGCCAGGGCTCGAATCGAGATCGATGCCATGAAATTAATGGTGTTGCAGGCGGCGAAAGCCATGGATGTGCTTGGCAACAAGGAAGCCCGGGTTTACGTCAGTGCGGTTAAGGCTATGGTGCCTGAGAAAGTCTGCCTGATTATTGACCAAGCGATTCAGATGCATGGCGCGACGGGTATCTCTCAGTGGTCGCCGCTGGCATCTATGTACACCGATATGCGTCATCTGCGTTTTGCGGACGGCCCAGATGAGGTGCATCACATGGTGGTCGGTCGCGCCGAAATACAGAAATACGACCTGTGGTAAGTTGATTGTCAACACGTACGGTCGGGTTTTTACCTAACCCGACCGTACGTTTTTAAGCCACACATTCATCCCGTTGATCTCGATATCACACTAATATCCAAAAACCCAATCCCTTTGTTTACTTGTTGGCCCCAACACTCTAGGATGCCCGCTGCTCGCGTTTAGGGGGAAGCAGCGCGCGGCTGAAAAAAATAGTCAGTTTAATCTGATGCCTAAAATATTTGGAGGGGTAATGAATTTTAATCTTAAAAGATTAACAGCGTTTGTGCTGGCGGGAAGTGCGGTGGGTATGCCTGCACAACTGTTGGCTGCTGATCGACAAATCGAAGAAGTGGTTGTCACCGCGGAAAGAAAAGAATCTTCTGTCCAGGATACGTCAATCTCTATCACGGCATTCACGTCGGAAATGATTGATGATTTTGGTATTCGAAATCAGTCAGATTTGCAGAACATGATACCTGCCACCACGATCCAGCCTTACGACTCGGCGATACGTGGCGTTGGCCGAAATTTTCGCAACCTGGGCGGTGATCCCGGTGTTGCTACTTACATGAATGGCATCTATTCAGAAGATTTGTATACCGCGACTATTGGTTCTTTTTGGGATATCGATCGTATCGAAGTGCTGCGTGGACCCCAGGGCACTCTGTATGGTCGTAATGCCGTCGGTGGTGCCATGAACTTTTTATACAAAAAACCAACCGACGAATTAGAGTTTGCTGCCAAGGGTATTGTTGGCAGCTATGGAACCCAGGATTTCTACGGCATGGTTTCAGGTCCACTGATTGCTGAAGTTCTGAATGGTCGTTTGACATATTCATCCCGAGAACATGACGGCTGGGTTGAAGAGAAAGGCTTCGGCGAAGACCTGGATAGCGGTGATGAAGAAAACGTATCTCTGTCTTTGGAATGGCAGGTCAACGACAGCATGACTGTTAACCTGCGTAGTAACCTGGCCAAAGTCGATCGTATTATGGGCGGTGCTGATGGCGGTGGTTTAATTGTACTCGATGGTGAGAACAGCGCCCCTGGTGGCGATGGTCTGCGTAACTATACGCGTCTCAATAATGCGCTACGCGTAGTTGACGCGACTAATACCACTAACCCGCTGGCGTCGACTTTCATTGACCCGACTCAGCCTATCCTGAATTACACGAACCCGACTACCGGTGATCAAATCACGGCGCAGTATGTTCGTCCAGGCGTAGACACGGGCTTTTACCGAGCCAATATGGCGCAAGGTGCCACTGACGCGAATGGTCAGCCGTTAGACCCAAGCTCTTGTGTGATAACTGATCGCGAGAATATCGATGGCGATGATTTGTGCGCCTATACCAATGGCCTCAATCGTGAGCAGTTCGACCAACAGGGTAACCAGTTGGAATTCACCTACGATATCAGCGAAGGTCTGACCTTCAAGTACCTGTTTGGTTACAGCGAATTGTTGTACGAACGTACGACTGATGACGACAATACGGCGAATACGACTCGTGATAATCAGTACTACGTTAATCATGAAGCGGAATATGCCTCACATGAATTCCAGTTATTCTGGGATGTGGGCGATGCATTGACATTTACATCAGGTATCTTTTTCTACAACGCTGCGATCGATCAGCGGTATGATTTCTATAGCTCCGTAGGCCAGACTCAATATACGGATCCGGCTTTCGCGCTGGACACCATATTGGCCACTGTTGCGCCAGGTGTGGTACCGGGCGACCCAGCGTTGACTTTCTTGACGGGTACGACTACACCAGTGAGCCTGGCAAGTGCTAAAGCAGCTGGCGTTGATGCGCCTATCGGCACTGGAACAGTAACTGCTGGGCCTTACTTGGGCGGCAGCACACTGGGTAGTGTGGAGCATGGACCGGTGACTATCGGTACCGAACGTCTGGTGAATAATCAGACCAAGCGCGATGCTTTTGCGGCCTACACCCAGGGCGTATGGGACATCAATGAGCTGTTCACACTGACGGCCGGTATTCGCTATGCTCGAGATGAGGTCAAAGGCGAAGAAGTGCTGGCACGTTATGCTGAAAACAGCGACATTCTCGCCGCAGTGGGCTTGGATCTGGCGACTGCCAACATTGTGCGTGGCGCTATCAGTCCAACAACACTGCAGCCTACTGGTGTGGTTGAGCCTTGGTTGAACGGCGTGCCGATTACCTTCGGTCTGTATCGTCAACTCGAGCGTGAAGATAGCAAAGTCACCTGGCGCGTTAACCTGGACTACAATATCTCTGACGACACCATGATGTACGCTAACGTCACCACGGGCTATCGCTCCGGTGGCTTTAACCTGGCGTTTTTCAGTCAGACACCTGACTATGAGCCAGAAGAGTTGATCGCCTACGAAGTCGGCTACAAGACTCAAATGCTGGACAACACGTTGCAACTGAATGGCTCAATCTACCGCTACAACTATGACAGCATTCACACTCGTACTGAAGAAGCTTGTCCGCCAGTAGCAACTGAGCAAAGTTTGCAGAGTGCTTGTGCTGTCGTTGCATCAACGACTTCGATTCAGGCCGCACCTGGCGCAGTTATCAATGGTCTCGAACTTGAAGTTCTGTGGTTGCCAACTGACGAGCTGACTGTGGGCGGTAACTTCAGCTATACAGACACTGAATATACCGAGTCTTTCTTTGTGGTTGACGGTACTGATCCAACAATCCCGGGTGTTTTATATACCGACCTGACTAATCCGGATCGGGTTCGTGATATTAAAGGCCGTTCGCTGCCACAGGTGCCGAAGACTAAGGGAAGCCTTTACGGTGTCTATGCGCTGGACTTTGATGAGGCAGGCAAGGTCGACTTGATGATGACTTACAGTTACATCGATGACGTCTACTTTTCTGCCTTCGAAAGCGCTCGTGATTTGGCGCCAGCTTATGACCGCATCGATCTGCGTGCCACTTGGACCAGCCCTTCTGACGAGTGGACAGTGTCAGGATTTGTTAACAATGTGCAGAATGATATTGGTATTCGGCAGATTCTGGCGTCTGGTGCCGAAGACGGCTATAAGCGTACAGCTCAGGTTACCGAGCCTCGCGTCTATGGTGTCGAAGTGAGCTATACACTGCGCTAGAACAGGCAGTTGAAATAAAAAAGGCGGCCTGATGGTCGCCTTTTTTTTGCCTGTTATTTTGTCATCCATGACGATTGCTTACGGTCGCTGGGTCAGCAATGACTGCATATTAGTGACGTAGGTGAGTTCCTCGACGGACGCCTGAATCAGCGCCAGTTTCGCCAAAATCTCGTCACCCTGCTGTTGCGTTAGCCCGTATTGGGCGCTGTCTTTCAAACGGCTAAAATCTGTGACGAGGCCTTGGGTGTCAATTCTGTCGGCGAGTTCGGGTTGCTGACAGGGGTTTTCAGGTAGCGACCAAGCCAATGCTGCGGTCACTTCGGGATGGGGCGCTTCGGGATGGGGCGCTTCGGGATGGGGCGCAGTGGCGGAGATCGTCGTGGCGATCGTGGTGGATGCGGTGAGCACAATGGCAGATAACAACGGCAGATAACAATGGCAGATAACAACAGCCAATGTTTCATTACTTGGCTCATGAGTTGAGCTAAACCTTAAACCACATATTTCTCAAGGACAAATCAGAGCTAGCTGTGCTCGACAGCCGGAGGGGGTCAAGCGTGATCCGGGTCATAACAAAGTCGTGACCCGGATCCTAGGCTAAGTACCTATATCTTGTGTAGCTATGTTTTCTGTAGCTGTGTTTTATGCAGCTGTGTTTTATGTAGCTATGCCTTATGGACTGATGTGCTGTGCAACAGAGTCGATGATCTTGTTGAACGTCTGACTCGGGCGCATGGCTTTATTCGCCAGCTCAGGGTTGGGATCATAGTAGCCCCCCACATCCTGGGCAGAGCCTTGGGCCGCATTGAGTTCATCGACAATTGTCGCCTCGTTTTCCGCCAGCTGCGCTGCCACCCGGGCAAAGGTTTCCTGCAGTTTTGGATCTCGGTTCTGGTTGGCCGCTGCCTCGGCCCAATAGAGTGCGAGATAGAAGTGGCTGCCGCGGTTATCGAGCTGGCCGACCTTACGGGACGGCGAGCGGTTTTCCTCGAGAAAACGACCAATCGCCACATTCAGCGTGTCGGCGAGAATCTGTGCCCGCTCATTGCTAAAGGTCTGAGCCAGATGCTCAAGGGATGCACCCAAGGCCAAAAACTCGCCCAAAGAGTCCCAGCGCAGGTGGCCTTCTTTTTCGAACTGCTGCACATGTTTTGGCGCTGAACCGCCGGCGCCAGTCTCAAACAGTCCACCACCGTTGATTAACGGCACGATAGACAGCATCTTGGCGCTGGTGCCAAGTTCGAGAATCGGAAATAGATCCGTCAGATAATCGCGCAAGACGTTGCCTGTGACAGAAATAACGGTGTCGCCAGCCCTGACCCGTTCGAGGCTCAGACGGGTTGCCGCAGCGGGGTCCAGGATCTGGTAATCAATGCCGGTTAGGTCATGATCAGGTAAATAGGCTTTCACCTTCTTGATCAGGCAGGCGTCATGAGCGCGGTTTTCGTCTAGCCAGAAGACAATGGGGCAACCGGTGAGTCGTGCGCGGCTCACAGCCAGCTTCACCCAATCACGGATAGGGCCGTCTTTGACTCGGCAGAGGCGCCAAATATCGCCCGCGTCGACGGTGTGCTCAATCAAAACATTGCCCGCGCCGTCGGAGACTCTGACTTGGCCGGCAGCAGCAACTTCAAAAGTCGTGTCGTGGGAACCATACTCTTCGGCTTTTTGAGCCATCAGACCGACATTAGGCACAGAGCCCATGGTGGTCGGGTCGAAGGCGCCATTTTCGCGACAGTGGCGAATGGTTTCTTCGAAAACTTCGGCGTAACAGCGATCCGGGATCACGGCCTTCATATCATGCAGCCCGTCATCTGGTCCCCACATTTTACCGGACTCACGAATAGCGGCGGGCATCGAAGCATCGATGATGACATCGCTGGGTACGTGCAGGTTGGTAATGCCGCGGCTAGAGTCCACCATGGCCAGGTCAGGACCTTCGGTCAGGCAGGCATCAAGATCTGCCTTGATCAAAGCACACTGGTCTGCTGGCAGGCTTTTGATCTTGTCGTAGGCGTCGCCGATCCCATTGTTAGCGTCGAAGCGAAGTTCCTCGAATACGGCGGCATGTTTGTTTAAGGCACTTTCGTAGTAGGCCCGTACCGCATGGCCGAACATGATAGGGTCAGAGATTTTCATCATGGTCGCTTTCAAGTGCAGAGACCAAAGCACACCTTTGGCCTTGGCATCCTGGATCTGCTCGGTGTAAAACTGGCACAAAGCCGCGCGGCTCATATAGGCGCCATCGACCACTTCACCAGCTTCAACCTGAATATTCTTGCCAAGCTGTGTGGCTTGATTGTCGGCCCCGACAAATTCGATCTTCAGGGTATCGTCTTTTTCCATCACGACGGATTTCTCAGTACCGTAGAAATCGCCCTGGCTCATGTGGGCGACGTGGGTCAGTGAATCTTTCGACCAGGCACCCATCGTATGCGGGTGCTTCTGGGCGTATTCTTTAACTGCCTTAGCGGCTCGACGATCCGAGTTGCCCTCACGCAGGACCGGATTAACGGCGCTACCCTTAACCTTGTCGTAGGTGGTCTTGATGGCCTTCTCGGCATCATTCTGCGGCTCATCGGGGTAATTGGGCAGGTCATAGCCTTTGGCCTGGAGTTCCTTGATCACCGCATGCAATTGGGGAGTGGACGCCGAGACATTGGGTAGCTTAATAATATTGGCGCCGGGATCCTGGGTCATTCTCCCCAGTTCTGCCAGGTGGTCTGGAATCTTCTGGGCATCGGTTAGGCGCTCGGGGAAAGACGCAATTACTCGAGTTGCTAAGGAGATATCCCGCATTTCAACGGCGACACCGGCAGTATCGGTAAATGCTTTAATAATGGGCAGTAACGAATAGGTGGCAAGCCGAGGTGCTTCATCCGTCTCGGTATAGATGATCTTCGGTGTGTTAGTCATAGGCAAATCTCATTACTCTCGGTATCTTTTGAATACAGTTATCGTCGTCAATTAAAAACACGCCGGGGTATGGCGTGGACCCGGAGTATAAGCTAATTCAAGACCATTTTCATATGCCGCCTCTGTAAGCGTGGCTTACGCCTAAAATTAAACCTGTGGGCTTACGCGACCCGCTCTATAGATATAGGGAATGTCGCCGTCTGTTGTTTGTTGAAGAGCATCAGCCTGTCGTTTGTTGATAGAGCATCAGCCTGTTGTTTGTTGAAGAGCATCAGCCTGTCGTTCGTTGAAGACCATCAGCTCGAATAATTTTTTCACCTTAACATGACGCTAGGCGGTGGGCCCCTTCGAGGTGCTGATACTCGCTTGTTAGCAAGGCGCGAGCGAACGTTGCCGAGACTATTATTATGCTAAGTAGATTGTCCCCGCTCGTAGCATTAATTGTCACCGGTTTGGCTGCCTTTCTCGTAAGTTTTGAATATTGGGCTTTGATTTTAGTCGTTCTTGGCTTGGTCCATGGTGTTGTCCAAGCTGTTGACGAGTCGGCAACCAAGACCCTGTTAGTTTTAGCGGCCGTGGGCTTCCCGGCAATAGCGAAGCCTTGATACGATCCCGGTGATTGGTGCGCATTTGAACCCCATTACCGACCATTTTGCATTATCCATTAGCTGAGTACGCTGACACTTGATGTTTGGGGACGTGTGCTGCCTGCAGCAGAAGCAGAATCATCTGCCGCGCTTGCAGTTGTTAGTCTCCTAGTGAGTCTCTTAGTGAGTCTTTTAGGTAGCTCTCAGCGCGCCCTCAGTGTCAGCAGCCTGTCATCCATATCTCGGCGTTTAGAGCTTTCGAGGTCAAAAAATCAGCCTAGCATCGTCGCCTTTTTGCATGTTTTTTCGCTGCAAGATTGGGCACAACGACGATTGGATATAACAACCCAGTATGACAAGAACAAGGCGCAAACTTGATGCTTAGCAGGTCGAGTACAAGTTGTGAGCGCCTGTTTTAGAAGCCGCAGTACTGACATCACACTGAGTGGCCAGTTGTGTGGGTCCCTGGTTGGGTTTTGTCACCTAGAAAGCGCTCATGCCCGTGGCTTCCTGAAAACGATAAAGCCAGTACTTGAATCGCGAAGGCTCTTGGTAGCGCTCAAATGCGACGGTGAACTGCCTGTTCGGCGTGTTGTGCCAATAGGTCTCAAACATTTTGACAGCCTCCTGTACCGGCAAGCTGGTCTGTGGTCCGTGAATCTGCACATCAGTTTCCAGATTAAGATTGTCCAGATTGCGGCGGGTCAAATTAGCTGAGCCTAAGATGATATCGCTAGTACTATTTTTGTGGTGTAACAGAATCATTTTCACATGACATTGTTCACCGTGCGTATCACACCATCGGATAGGGATGCCGGTCTCGGCCAGTTCAGCGGCCACGGGCCGATTGGGGATGCCGTTTTTATTAAAGCCAAACGCATCCTTGTTCGGATCGAGAATCAAGCGCAGCTTTGCGCCACGCCGGAGCGCGGCCTTGAGCGCGCTGATAATCTGACGGTCAGCGAGATAAAACATGATCATATCGATGGCGTCGCCGAGCTGGCTGCTGTCCAGCTGATCCAGTAAAGCCTGTTTGATTTCACGCTCAGTCAGAATGCGTACATCAATAGTGTGGCTTGCAGTTGGGTTCTGGACGTTGCTGAATGGCGTGCTGAATACAGGCGGGGTGACTCCCTGCAGCGCCAGGATGGCGGCCTCGCTGCGCCATAAATCCTCAACAGCGGGTCCGTCGAAGCGCAACGCCACATTGCGATGGGCGCTGCTGCCGTCATGGGGGTTGCCAGAGGTGACCAGGCCCACATAGCTGTTGCCCTGATCGGCAATCAACACCTTGCGATGGTTAGCTTTGAAATTAATCATACGCAGCCAGCTGCGCGCTGACACTCGCCCAGCCCCAAAGGGGTTGGGCAGGGTTTGTACCTGACGGTTGCCGAAAGGTTTGATCAGTAGGCGCCAGAATAGGGAGTAAACGGGATTGCTGTCTGGCAACAGATCCAGGTCGCTGATGACAACCGTGATGCCCTGGTCTCGCAGCGCCTCGAAATAGGGCGACGACAAGCCGTCATAAACAGTATTGATCGGGTCGGTGATAACGATAATGGTCATTTTCGGGAAACGTTGTTGCTGGGCAATGAGTCGTTGCGTGAGTTCGGCGGCCAGTGGACGGGTGTGTTCCGGGGTCTGGCCCTGAAAGTCGTTATATAAAAACATATCGATAAGGAGAAAGTGCTGCGCGCCTTCTATTAATCGAAAGACCTCATCGAATATGGTTTGGCTGACCTGCCGCTGACCTTGATCATCGACCCAGGTGTCGTCGTGGAAAAATTGTAGGTGGCTGGCGGGCCTGAATGGCCCGGCAAACGCAAATCCCGTTGGCAAGCTAGGCATCATGCTGTATCCGATAAACACGACTACGGCAGTCATCAGCAGTAGTGCTGATAGGGTGCGGAAACTGTCCATGCTCGTGCCAGAGTGAGCGATAAGGGTTTACAATAGCCAACTTTGCACCAGCGAGATTGATCTTCATCAGTGTCAGCTTCGATCAGTTAACGCTTCAGGTTAGTGGTGACCAATATGATTTGTTTAACCGAGCGGCTATATGTCCGGCAGTTTGAGATGACTGACCTCGATGTTTTTGCAGTCTTGTGTGCTGATGCGGTCGTGTTGCGGTATGTTGGTGACGGTACCCCGTTAGCGAGGAGTGAAGTTGCAAACTGGATTCAGATCTGTGAACAAAAATATGCCACCCGAGGCTATGGCACTTCAGCGGTGTTTACTCGTAGCGATGACCGGTTCATAGGTTATTGCGGTGTGGTGCGCGCACCGAACAATGATTTCGATGAGCTTGTTTATGTTTTTCATAGCGCTGTTTGGGGTCAAGGTTTTGCCACAGAAGCCGCGGCAGCCATGCTCGATTATGTTTTCAGTATGAGTGCTCTGGCAGATATTTATGCCACGATTGATCCACTAAACACCGCTTCCATCGGGGTCGTGAAGAAACTCGGTTTTGAGTACGATCGAGAAGAAATGGATGACTTGGGGCCTGTTGCGTTTTATCGGTTGTCCCGAATCCAGTGGTTAAGACTACGGGTCTAGTTGTCGCTCGCGATCAGAAGCGGGCTAACCACAAGTCTCTCGACAGTGTCCGGTAGCCTAAGAGGTTGTCGTATACCGGCCGCTGACGTTGTATGGTTAGGCGTTTTAGTAGCCCTTGCAGGGGTCATTCGGGTGAGGAAAATATGTACGATATTATTGTGATTGGCGCCGGTATAGCCGGCGTGTCGGCGGCAGCAGAATTGGCTGCAGATGCCAAGGTGCTGTTGTTGGAGTTGGAAGCCAGGCCGGGCATGCACGCGACGGGCCGATCAGCGGCATACTATGCGCCCACTTATGGTAACGCTGTCGTCCAAAACCTGACTGCCGCCAGCGAAAGTTTCTTTCGCAGCCCACCGGCCGAATTTACAGACAGCCCTCTGCTTCGGCCTCGGGATGCGTTGTTTGTGGGAACGCCAGCCCAGGCCTTGAGTATCGCCGAGATGCAGGCAGAAAATCCCTCATTGATCGCCATGAGCGCCGAGGATCTGGTTCGGCGAGTGCCGATTGTAAAGCCAGATGTCCTGGCCCAGGGTCTTCTCGATCCAGTGGGCGGTGACCTGGACGTGGATGCGATCCTGCAAGGGTATCTGCGTTTATATCAACGACGGAATGGTGAATTACGGACGCGATCCGGGGTTAAGGGGCTGCGTTATCACGAAGGCCTTTGGCAGGTTGATCTGGGCGCCGAGACAGTGACTGCGGCGATTGTGGTCAATGCCGCAGGTGCTTGGGCCGACTCGGTCGCGGCGCTGGCCGCAGTGAAGCCTTTGGGTTTGGTGCCCAAGCGGCGCACGGCTATCTTGCTCAAAGCGCCACCTTCGGTGGATATCACCGATTGGCCGCTACTGATTGATGTCGATGAGCAATTTTACTTTAAGCCAGATGCAGGCCAAATTCTGCTGTCACCGGCAGATGAAACCCCGTCGGTACCCTGTGATGCGCAAGCCGATGAGTTGGATATTGCGGTGGCGATGGATCGATTCCTGCGAGTTGTCGACCTGGATATTCAGTCCATCAATCATCGTTGGGCGGGTCTGCGCACCTTCGCGCCGGACAAGACCTTTGTGGTGGGTTTCGATGCGCAAGCCAAGGGTTTCTTTTGGCTTGCCGGTCAGGGCGGCTACGGGGTTCAAAGTGCACCAGGGATGGCGAATCTGGCTCGCCATCTGTTACTTAAAACCACCTTGTCAGCGGCTGATAAACGGCTGCGAGACAGTGTCGAGGCGGTTGCCCCGACACGATTCTCGACCTAGGTTGTCGATGAGAGAGCCATTTTTCTGCAGGGTTATTGATCACGGCTAAGGATAGCTGGCCGCGGCATCAATGGGCCACAATGGACCGGTGGCGAACTGGCGCGGAAAAATCTCGACCTTGTGGGTGGTGAGCCCAGGGGTGTCAGCGGTGATAATCTCAGCGGCGATGTCTGTGAAACCGGCGCGAAAATGATTGGAAGACTTCAAGGCGACGATGTCGTACGCCGTCACGTCGATGCCGAGGGCCTGAAAGGGCCCAATATCAAAGGTCTGAGAACGTTTTGAGGCGACGATAATGTCTATGCCATCGACCACCAGTCTGGCCATTTTGCCAAGATGCAGGGGCATGCCCTTGAACATGGCGAGCATTCGCAGTTTTCCGTCGTGCAAGGATCTAACCTGTGCAGTCAGTGGCAGTGGCTGGCCATGGAGGTTGTCATACTTGCCGCCCAGTTCGACCTGAATCGTTGCGCCAACGCCCGCATCGCTGGCTTGCTGGGCCACCTCGGGATCGACAATAAAACCGAAGCAAGCGCGCTCAAGCTGGGCGTCGAGCATGGCCTTCAGCAAGTGAGTGCCGTCGCCGGGTGTGCCGCCACCACAATTGTCTGAGGTTTCATTGATCACCACGGGATGTGCTTGGCTCGCCATGGCCGCGGCGACTGCCTCGGCAGCCGACAAGTCTTGAGCGCGAAAATCTTCTCTGGCGGCCCACAGGTCGGTGGCCAGACCCTTGGCAATCCTCGCCGCCTGTTCGCGGTCGCCGTCGGTGGTGACCACGATATTGATGCCAACGTCCGGAGTATCGGCGTAGGGGAAACCGTGAAACCAGCTAACATCAATGACCCCGGGCTCTTCTTCCGCCGCCAGCATGATTGCCAGGCGTGCTTTGCCGATACCGCTGAAGGTCGTGGTGGTGGGCATCAACATGGGCAGCTTTTCCACGTGAGACACAGGTTTTAAATTTTCGGTTGCCATTCGCTTGATGAGCTCGATGGCCTCACGGGCGCGCCAATGCAGATCAATGTGCGGGTACTGATGACACGCAAAGGTACCGTCCAGGGCTTCAACCATGGCGGCGGTGATGTTGCCATGGAGATCAAAGGTCGCCGTAATCGCAGTGTTCGGACCCACCAGATCGCGGATCGCCTGGACCAGATCGCCTTCAAGATCATGAATACCATCGACCACACCAGCGCCATGAAGATCCAGAAAGATCCCGTCAATGGGTAGTTGCGGCGCCAGCCCCTGCAGTATTTCAGCCTTGAAGGCTTGGTAGGTCTCCAGCTCAACGATGCCGCTGGGTTGTGCTGAGACAACCAGTAACGGCACAACCTCAATGCCCAGTTCAGCGCAGATTGCCAGCGCGCCACCGATACTGGTCTCTGTGCCCCGAGACTTGAAAATCCGTTCGCCCCGAGATTGGTGAAAATCGACGGTGGTGGTTTGGTCCCGGCAATAGGTATTGGTCTCGTGGATGATCCCGGCAATCGCGATACGCATGGTCTATCTCCTGTTGTAGGCAGGGAATATAACACTTAGTCTGGACCTTTTAGAACGACCTGCAGCCAGGGGAGCTTTTGAGGTAGGCCGCTAGTTCGGGGTATTTAGCGGTGTGCTGGTGTGGCTGATGCGCCGCCGGTTTAGTTGTCGAGCGCTCGGCGCCGGCGGCCCTCAATATTGTCCATGACTCGCATTTTTTCCCGGTCATTGGCAGAGGCCCAGCGGCCGATCTCCGCAAGACTGCGGAGGCAACCGGTGCAGATATCCTGTTCATCGAGCGTACAGATCGAGATGCAGGGTGACGCAATGGGTGAAGGTTGTTCAGTCATGGGGGCGGGCTTGGGGAAAACCGTAGTTTAAAGGTCTGGTGCATAAATGCCAGTCTCGTGAGTGCGCCGCCGATATCTCCGGTTTTAGCCGGTGCTAAAACAATCGCTGGCCAGCAAAAAATACCGATAGCGTGTCAGGATGCCCGTATAATCATTGGCTTTAGGGCCGGCAGAGATTGGGTAGATGATGGAATACGCGTGGTATGACTTTGTGGGCAACCTGGGGGTAGTCTGCGTCCTGGGCACGTATCTCAGTTTGCAGCTGGGCCGGTTGGCGCTGAACGGTTTGATGTATTCCCTGATTAATGGACTCGGTGCCTTGTTGATCCTGGTATCGTTGCTCTTCAACTTCAACCTGTCCTCCTTTACTATCGAGGTGGTGTGGTTGCTCATCAGTGCTTACGGGGTCGGAAAGTACCTGATAAATCGCTCGGCGACCAACCCGTAATTCTCGTTAAGCCGCAGTGCGCTGCTCTGGACGCTGGACTTGAAAAAGCTCACCATAGGCCTTTCACCTGATTCGAGTACCCATGGATTCATTCGATTACATTATTATTGGTGCCGGCACTGCGGGCTGCGTGCTTGCCAATCGCTTATCGAAGGACCCGCAGAATCGGGTGCTGCTGGTTGAGGCTGGCGGTAAAGACGACTACTTTTGGATTAATATCCCCGTCGGCTATCTATACACTATCAATAATCCACGTACCGATTGGTGTTACACCACAGAGGCCGAGCCTGGCCTCAATGGTCGAAGTATTGGCTATGCGCGCGGTAAAGGCCTGGGTGGCTGTTCATCCATTAACGCGATGATTTATATGCGCGGTCAGCGCAGTGACTATGATCACTGGGCCGCACTGGGTAATCGTGGCTGGTCCTGGGATGAGGTGTTGCCAGTCTTCAAACAGTCCGAGGACTATCAGCACGGGGCCGACGACTTCCATGGCGAGGGCGGTGAATTACGGGTTGAAGAACGACGAGTCAATTGGCCAATCCTCGATGCTTGGCGGCAGGCGGCGGCGGAAAGCGGTATTCCAAAGATTGAAGAATTCAATCGCGGTGATAATTTCGGTAACAGCTATTTTCAGGTCAATCAAAAACGCGGCACGCGCTGGAGCGGTACGCGGGGTTTTCTGCGCCCCGTCCTCGACCGACCTAACTTGGTGGTCATGACCCAAGCCCAAGTGCTCAAGATTAATACTCAGCAAGTGGCGGGTGAAACCCGCGCAACGGGCATTCAATTGCGCACCCGATCGAACCCGTTGGTAGAAACGATTAACGCCAGGCGCGAGGTGATTCTTGCTGCGGGTGCCATCAATTCACCGCAGCTGCTGCAGGTGTCCGGCATCGGCCCGGCTGAATTATTAAAGGCCCATGAAATTGACGTGGTGCACGACCTGCCTGGTGTTGGCGAGAATCTGCATGATCATCTGCAGGTTCGTATCGTCTATAAGGTGAGTAACACACGGACACTGAATCAGCGTATGAATTCACTATTTGGCAAGGCCATGATGGGCTTGGAATATCTGTTGTTTAAGACGGGACCCCTCACCATGCCGCCCTCGCAACTGGGGGCCTTTGCCCGCAGCGATGCGGATCAAGTGACGCCCAATATCGAATGGCATGTACAGCCCTTGTCGCTAGACAAATTTGGCGAGCCACTCCATCGCTTTAATGCGATTACGCCGTCCGTATGCAATCTGCGACCCACGAGTCGCGGCCATGTGCGGATCAAGAGTCAAGATGCCAGCGTCTATCCGTCGATCACGCTGAATTATCTGGCAACACCGGAAGATCAAAAGGTTGCCATCGAAGGGATTAAATTTACCCGCAAGATTATGCAAGCGGATGCCTTGAGCCCCTATGCGCCCCAGGAGTACCTGCCCGGTATGCAGGTCCAGACTGACGCCGAGCTGCTGGCCGCGGCGGGCGACTTAGGCGCGACCATTTTTCATCCTGTGGGTACCTGCAAGATGGGTAACGATCCCCTGGCGGTGGTCAACGATCGCCTGCAGGTTCATGGCGTCGCGGCTCTGCGAGTCATTGACGCATCGATCATGCCGCGTATCACCTCTGGCAATACCAACGCGCCGACCGTGATGATTGCAGAAAAGGGCGCAACCTTTATTCTGGAGGATGCTCGCGCCTGACATCGCGATGAGCACCCGCGCGAAACCTCAAACATAGTAACCAACGGCAGAATCATAATGATTGAAATCAAGCTGGATCCAGAACTGCAAAAAGTGGTCGACGCCGCCAAGGCCGCTAACCCCAATCCACCCCATGCCGCCGATGTACCCTTGGCGGCACTACGCGCCGGTTATGTGATGATCTCCAGGTTGCAGTCGACTCAGGACATTGCCTGCGATGCTATTACTGACTTTTCGATACCGGGTCCGGTGGCATCAATTGGCGCGCGGGCTTATGTGCCAAAAGGTGCAGGCGACCAGGTTCTACCCGGCATGATCTTTATTCATGGCGGCGGCTTTATGATCGGCGACCTGGATAGCCATGACAGCACCTGCCGCCAGTTGGCCAACAGTGCCGGCGTCAAAGTCATCGCCTTGGATTATCGTCTGGCGCCAGAACATAAATTCCCAGCGGCGGTGGATGACTGCATCGCTGCCAGTCAGTGGATCCACGAGCAGGCTAGCGCACTGAGCATTGACCCGGATCGCATCGCGATCGGTGGTGATAGTGCCGGGGGTAACCTGTCGGCAGTGGTCGTTAATCATTTTGCCCACAATGATGGACCCCGCCTGGCTTTTCAGTTATTGATCTATCCGGGCATTGACCTTGGTGAGGATACGGAATCCAAACAACAACTGCGGGAAGGGGTGACCCTTGATCAAAAAATTTTGAACTACTTCACTGAAGGATACACTGGCGGACTTGATGTAGACCTGACGGATCCACGCCTTGCGCCGTCGCGGATGGCCCATCACCACCAAGTGCCGCCGGCGCATATCGTTACAGCAGAATTCGACCCGTTGCGCGATGATGGCAAGGCCTACGCGGGGATTTTGCAAGCGGCAGGTGTGCCGGTGACCTACCACTGTTATCCAGGGCTAATGCACAACTTTATTCTGCAGACCGCAGTAGTCAGCAGTTGTCATCAGGCAATAGAAGATATGGCTGCGATACTGAAAAAAGCTTTGGCATAGTCGAGGTGGGGTCCAGGTATGGTCTGGGCAGACTATTGGCATAGCCTTGCTGCAAAATACTGACAGCAAGCACGTGATAAATTTAAGTCGCTGCGACAGTGAAAACATGACGCTGACGACCGACATAAGGATCAAGGAAGCATGAACCAATACAACGCCCTTCAGGCGCACTTCGATAAAATCTATGACTTTCAGCATCTGGGTGCGATTTGTGGCTGGGATGAGGCGGCGATGATGCCTGCCGGGGGCGGCGAGTCTCGAGCTCGCGCCATGTCTACTCTGGGTGTGTTAATACATGAGATGGTGACCGATGATAAAGTCCCGGATCTTCTTGTGGGTGCGGCGGCTGAGGCGCTAGATCCTTGGCAGCGGGCTAACTTGCGTGAAATCAGTCGGGCTGTGGTCAGTGCCTCGGCAGTACCTTCGTCGATCGTGGAAAAATTGGGCTTGGCCACCTCTCGATGCGAGCAGGCTTGGCGGCTTCATCGTGCCGAAAACAACTGGTCAGCCATGGAGCCGTTGTTGCAAGCGGTGGTGGATATCACTCGAGAGCGTGCTCAAATACTCGCCGATGCCTTTGGCTGCAGCCCCTACGATGCGCTGTTAGATGAATATGAACCAGGCGTCACCTCTGCCATGGTGGATCGGGTGTTTGCTGATTTAAAGGGTTTTCTGCCAGAATTTGCCGCACAGGTCATCAACCAACAGGCGGCCGAGCCGGTGTTGCCGTTAACCGGTGACTTCAGCATTGACAAGCAAAAAGCGTTGGGCGTGGAGGTTATGACTGCCTTGGGCTTTGACTTTGATCACGGTCGGCTGGACATTAGTCATCACCCTTTTTGTGGCGGTGTGCCAGACGATGTGCGAATTACGACAAGATACAACACCGGCAATTTTGTTGAATCTTTGATGGGTGTGATCCATGAAACAGGCCATGCGATGTATGAGCAAGGCTTGCCGGCAGACTGGCGGCGACAACCTGTTGGTGAGGCCCTGTCTTCTGGCACTCATGAGAGTCAGTCCTTGTTGATGGAGATGCAGGCAGGTAGAACTCGTGAGTTTCTGCAGTTTTTAGCGCCTCGAGCGCAACGTATATTTCTCGGCCATGAATCCAATGATCCAGCATGGAGTGTCGACAATTTACATCGGTTATACACTCGGGTTGAACGCAGCCATATTCGAGTCGATGCAGACGAGGTGACCTATCCGCTGCATGTCATCTTGCGCTATGAGCTCGAGAAAGACCTGATTGCCGGCACTTTGAAGGTTAAGGATATTCCTGATGCCTGGGACGCCAAGATGAGTGAGTATCTGGATATTTCAACTGCTGGCAATTTCACCGATGGCTGCCTGCAAGACGTGCACTGGCCCGCTGGCTTGTTCGGCTACTTTCCCACTTACACCTTGGGCGCCATGACCGCCGCGCAACTGTTTGCGGCGGCGACTCGTGAAGTAAAGGATTTGCATGGTGGCATCAGTCGTGGTGATTTTAGTCAATTGTTAGCTTGGCTTCGTGACAAGGTTCATGGTCAGGGTAAGTTTTTGTCCTTTGATGAGCTGATGCTTGGCGCAACCGGTGAAACGCTGGATGCCAAACATTTCAAGCAACATTTAACCCAAAGATATCAGCAAAGGACCTGAACTGCTGTCGGCGGTGTCGTATCGGGCGAACTGTTACGCACTTAAGCAGTGCGCGTTGCGTCAAATTATACAGCTTGTCACTGGCTGAACGGATTGCGTACACTAGAGTCAGTTTTAGTCAATAACTCAGGAGAAATGCATGTCAAACCATACCGGTCAATGCCTTTGCGGCGACATAAAATATGTCGTTAATGCCGAACCTTTAATGGCCGGCGTGTGTCATTGCAGAAATTGTCAGCGCCAGGGTGGTTCTGCCTTCTCGACTCTGTGGGGCGTGCCCAAAGTCGCGGTAACCTTCACTGCGGGATCGCCGAAATGCTATTCCGATTCCGACACCGACAGCGGTGGTACCGTACAACGGTTTTTCTGCGGCGAATGTGGATCACCCATCTATTCCTTGGTCCCCGGTCAAGACGAAATGATGTTCCTCAAGACGGGCACCTTGGACAATGCTGATGATTTTACGCCAGGATTTCATATCTGGTGTGACCGCAAGCAACCCTGGGTGGAGATCCCCGCAGGCATGCCAACCATGGCGAAGGGTTCTTAAATGTCTGGCGCCGAGAAGTTGGCCCAGCAGAAAGGCGAATTTACACCAGCTCAAGTGCGTGCGCGGCGTCAGCGAGACTGTGCCTTGGGTTATCGATTGCTGGCCGCTCAGCGCTGGGGCGATTTGGGCGATGGTCACATCAGTGCTCGCGATCCGGAGCGTACTGACTGTTTTTGGATGCTGCGGTACGGCGTTTCTTATCATGCAGCGAAGGTCTCCGATTTGGTGCTGGTCGGCCCGGACGGCTCTCTGATAGAGGGTGAAGGTGCTGTGAATGTTGCCGGTTACTATATTCACCAGCCGATCTTGGCAGCGCGCCCCGATGCTGTTAGCGCGGTACATGTGCACACAGGCTGGGGTACACCCTTTTCCTCGGAAGCTCGTTTGCTGGAGCCTATTACCCAGGAGGCCTGTATTTTCTTCGAAGACCATGCATTGTTCGACGATGAAGAAGTTCAGGTTCAAAGCCTCGAGGCGGGTGCTCGAATCGCCGAGGCGCTGGGTAACACACGAGCCATTATCCTGCGTAACCACGGTTTGTTGACAGTGGGAGATAGCGTCGCAGAGGCTGTGGGTAGTTTTGTCTATATGGAACGTGTGGCCGAGGCGCATATGAAGGTCAAGCAGGTGAAGCCCATCTCAGCAGCAGCAGCTCGATTTGCTCAAGCTGATTTAGTTAGCCAGGGTATCGGCCGCTCTGGTTTTGCGTCGTTGGTGCGACGTCATATTGGTGATCCCGAGATCGTAACCCATT
>Ga0255779_1000740_pt1 | contig 39237 bp, 37 predicted proteins | sample 011ome_21_FD_179977 | JGI IMG/M metagenome (GOLD analysis project Ga0255779, IMG submission 179977) | Coastal salt marsh microbial communities from the Groves Creek Marsh, Skidaway Island, Georgia - 011508AT metaG (version 2) | ecosystem: Environmental > Aquatic > Marine > Intertidal zone > Salt... | reverse complement strand
AGGACCTTTAGGCGACCCACTCAAGGTCAACTGCGCTACGTGTCACCAGGGTGCTTACCAGCCCCTACTAGGCGCCAACATGGTCAACGACTATCCGAACTTAGCAAAGTACACCGTAGCTGCACCCACTACCGACGTAGGGGAAGAGGCCGAAGCAGCCGCGGAGTCTGAAGAAAACACAGAGGGAATGACCGCAGGGAACTGAGGTCACCCCTTGATCCCAACTAGGCAGGCAATAGCTGGCTGGGAAAGAAATCTACCAAAGAGCTCCTCGGGGCCCTTTGGGAGATCGTCGAAACATCCCACAAAGGATGCTTCGGCGGTGAACCGTCGCACGACGCCTTCTTGGCATCATTGCGGCATCTGGCTTGACAGAACATGGGAGGTAAAACCATGAGTGAGCAAGGCGGTAGCCCATCAGGGCTGACCAGCAATGAAGCCAAGGAGTTCCATAGTGCTTATGTACAGGGATGGGTAGGTTTCGTTGCTATCGCGGTGACTGCACATGTACTGATGTTCATGTGGAAACCCTGGTTCTATTAATCGGGCATTCACTGTTAACCCTGTGACAAGCCCGGAACCTACGGGTAAGTCACCTAAAGACATGGAGAAAAACTATGCATAGAGTATGGATGCTATTCGATCCACGCCGAGTGCTGGTGGCTAACGCAGCGTTCCTGTTTGTACTGGCGCTGTTTATCCACTTTGTTCTGCTTAGCTCGGCTAAGTACAACTGGCTTGACGGTGCTCACTCAGCACCTGCAGCAGGCCATGTACAAGCCCTACCCGCTTCACGCGAGTGAACAGGTAGGCTAGAGGCTCTATTGAGTCTCTAAGCTGTTTCGACCCGAAGATGGGGCGCCAACCTCATCTTAATTCGCGGAGGGACGAGTAAAAATGTGCGCTTCCCCCAGTGCCAGCTCGGTAACCTTAGTGTTAGAACTCTGCGGAACCCCCTTGTGGGGCGGGTCTTTTTCCTCTTACCTCACGACCTCAGGGGTATAGCACCATGAATCTAACCGGCGTGTCGGTCTCTTCACCGTCTGAAAACCTCATCTTAGTCTCACCCGACGATGAATTTATTGGCACGACAACCAAAGTAGAAGCACACCAACCCGGCGGCTTGTTGCATCGCGCTTTTTCCGTCTTTCTATTTACGCCAGAGGGGCACGTACTATTACATGAGCGCAGTCGTCTTAAGCCGCTGTGGCCAGGATATTGGACGAACAGCTGTTGCAGTCACCCTCGGCACGGAGAAAGCTATAACGAAGCTGCTCACAGGCGCACCTACGAGGAGCTAGGGATCGCTACCCCGCTTACAGAGATCTACCAGTTTGAGTATCAAGCCCACTTCAAAACCGTCGGTTCCGAGCACGAGCTCTGCAAAGTTTATGTGGGCTGTGTAGATCAGGAGACCCAGGTCAGTCCGCACCCGGAAGAAGTGCATGCGTGGGACTGGTTTCATATCGAGGAAGTGAACGAGCTGGTTGCGGCATCGCCTCAGGTATTCACACCTTGGTTCCTACTGGAGTGGCAAGCATTACGAACGGAACATACTCAACGCGTACAGGCAGTTCTTAAGCCACGTGGGCCCAGCGCACAGCACTAGCGATCTCGTCCCAAACCTGCTGAATATTTAAGCGCCCTAGGGGCGTGATCTCAATCAAACCCTCCGAACCGACAACATAGCCAGCACCCTCCATCCGAGCGAGTACTTCTTTTGTACGGGGGTTACTGAATCCGTCCAACGGCGCGCGCAATTCGACCGCCAGTTTGTTAAGAGCGTCACGTTCGGCTGAATCACGTCGAGAAAGCGGCACCCCCAAGTTGATTGGGTGATGACCCGTGCGGAGTGCACCGTGCCAACTATCAAGGGCGACTCGATTGCGAGACACCAAGGTCGGTAACTCCGTAACCGCGCCCAGACCCACACCCAGTAGCCATCGAGCCGGCTCAACACAGTAACCCAAACGGTTGCGGCGAAGCAGTCCCTCTTCTTGGGCTCGGCTTAAGCGATCCGAAGGCTTGGCATAGGCATTAATGCCAATCCAGACATACCCCGCCCTTTCCAGTCCATCAGATATGCCAACAAACATTGCCATTTTTTCAGCAAGCGTCGGCAGAGCTTCAACGTCGAGTGCTTTCTGGTGAGTAAACTCGTCCGCCCTCCTCACGAAGGGTCTCGTCACAACACGATCTGGTGCTAAATCGGCAGCCAGCGACACACTCTCTTTTACCGAGGTAGGCGTTTGACCCGGCAGTCCATACATGAGCTCCATGGTGATCGTTTCAAAGGCGGCTGCACGTGCATTGCCAATGACGTCCTGTAAAAGTTCTGGCGAGTAGGACCTCCCGAGTCCCTGCTGGGCCAGCGGATCTATTTGCCGCAGCTCGACGATTAGCTGCCGAAAACCCAAGCCGCGAATCAACTCTAACTGGGTCCGCGAGGTACGATCAGGAATAATCTCTATAGACGTTTCGGTATGCTCTGTGACGATAAAGTGTCGCTCTACCAGAGCCATCAGTTTTGCAAGCTGTGCTGCGGTCAATAGATTGGGCGTCCCGCCTCCCACATGAAGCTGGGCCAGAACATTTCCCTGTCCTATGCGTCGGGTAATCTGGTTGAGCTCTTCTTCGAGTCCTGCGAGATAGTCATCAATGTCCGCGCCGCTTCCTGCCACCAGGGCGATTCGATCACAGCTTACACAGCGCACCGAACAGAACGGCAAATGGATATTCAGCGCCAGACCCTCCGCTATTGCGCCTGTCAACGTCAGCTTATCGAGGGCATCGGAAAAGTCAGAAGGAGTAAGGGACTGGGTGCGCTCACCAAAGTAAGAGCTTTCGGCTGAGTCAAGCGAAACGGCGGGCAATGCAGCCGAGCTATGCGTGACCTTAGTATCGTCGTTCATGGCAACCGTCCCCCAGTGCCTGAGCACACGGCTGGCAGGTACTCATATGCCGTGCCGGCCCGAACCCCCCCCATCGCCGTTCTTCCGGCATGGGGCCTAGTATCAAGGGCCGTGGCAACCCACCAACTCGAACCACAGTATTCCTCCGCTCTACCAAGGTCAAGCATTTGCGTCAAAGTTTTGACCGATTTTAAAGAATGGCTGTCTCGAGGCCATTACTCAGCGTTTTTTGGTCAATTTTGTCTCCACTGGCATAGCCCAGTGCCAAAGGGCACTGTCGCCCAGTGGAACCATCAAAAATATGTGTTCTAAAGTCCCCAGAGCAGCCAGCATGCCTACCAACGTCAGGCCAACTATCAGGCTGAGGTCAGTCGATAGCAGAGAGCCTTGCAGCAAATAAAACGTGAGGGCTAACCCCATGAGTAGGGATAGCGGAAACAGCGCATTCAGGGGACGCCGCGGAATGTAACTGTCCAGGTAAGCAAGGTGGGCTGGCAGCCACTCCTGGTTGTAGTTCCTTACGCCCAATACCAAGTTCAACTTGGCGCTCCAACGCATGATCCAGAGCACTGAAAAGGCCCACAACGCGATTTGGTTTGGCTGGTCAGAGGAGATCCGAAACAGCAGAGCAACCATAGCGAGAAGCACGAATTCGTGCCATAAACAGGTGCCTAAACCCCGCCCAAGTCGGCCTAGGACCCCAGCGCTTGTTGGGCACGCCTCGCGATGGGGTCCGGTGATAAATCCCATCAGGTAGCCCATCTCTAGCCAACCCCAGAGCACCAAAGCGAGGCAAAATGCCAAGACCGCGGTTCCCGGTGTTAGCTGGCCCACCACCTTCGCCAGTGCGGCAAAAGAGCACACCATCGCAATCGAGCTCAAGCCAAAAATCAGACGGTGGTGTCTAGCCGGACGATGCACAAGCCACAGAACAAGGCCAGTGGAGAACCACCAGCCCGTCAGAGCAACCAAGAGCGCAAGTGCATATTCCATCACAACGAAAACCGCTAATTAAGCATGGCGGTGGTATCCGCTGAAGCAGGCAGGAGGTCGAGGAACTCTCCCGTGTTGGTGGTACCAAACGCGGCCAATTCGATGGCCTCAGTGGTGAGGGGATCGACTAGGATCAGACGCCCGTCCGAATACAAGGTCAACAAAAACCCAGCCTGCGAGAACAAGCCAGATTGCTGACGGATGCGAACCAGGCTGCGAACCACGCCACGGATAAAGCTGCCCTCTCCCGCCTGTAGGGTGCGTATACCTGCCCCATCCTCCCCGTCTCGGATGATAATTTCCCCGCCGGGTGCATCGCTGAAGGACAGGATTCGCTTCGCCATCACCTCGCCCGAGGGTTCGGGTACCGCAACGACTCGATCGGTCGTCCGCGCCAAAAGCACCGCAGCCACCACAAAAAGGAGACCGACCATGATGAGGATCATGAGTCGATCATCCACGCGGCGAACGGGTCGCCGCATACCTGTGTTAGCTGATGGCGATGGTCCCGTTGTTTCCATAAGAAGGCTCCCCTCTATCCCTCGAAGAATTATCGAGCCCTGCCTCAGCGACCTCGACGTGTCTACCACCACCGGCTTGTTTAACCACCCGTGCCAACAGTTTGGCAACGTGCTGTGGGTCAGCAATGCCGCGCAATAACGGCTGTACATTTCCAAATCCTAACAACCGAACATGCGGCCAGAGCATGAGGTAGTAGAGTCGAGCGCCGTTGTCGGGTGTGAACAGAATGTCACCAGTCCCGTCCCCAAACAGTCGAAGACCAGCACTTTTCACATGGTCCAGGGGTAGGTTGACCATCATCGGTAGCGCCACACCCGAACGCAGTACCAGCCGACGATTTGTCAGCGTATACAGCGTACTGCGGGCGTAGAGATGTCCCGCCCCGGTCAGTAGACCCAAAGCGACTGCGGCAAGTCCCATTTGCCAGCCCAATGTGGTGACGATATCAGCCCACCGGGCGCCATTTAAGACCTCGTAAATAACGCCCGCTGCGATCAACAGCGTAAAGTAGAAGCCTAGGGTTCTCACCTGAAACACACGATTGATCAGCGCGGCGGGCTTGGGCGCCCCCTGCCAAACAATGTGTTCGCCATCAGGCAGAACCTCAGGAAGACCTGGGACTGGCTCAAACTCGTGCTCCCTCATAGCCAGGGTCCCATGCGGTCAGGATGCGAGTACAACGTGCCCCCGCCGTAGAAGGCTGTGACCTTGTCCTCCTCTTGGAGGGTCACTTGATCGGGATTCGCCAAACGCGGCACCTGTGCAAACTGATCGCTACGAATCGACTTGACACTCACCGTGCCATCTCGAGAAACCCGCGCCATGGTCATCGGCAGAAGAACCGTGTGGGTCCCGACATTAACTTCCGCGTAGCGGAAATGGGGTTCTGCACGATCGAACCAAAGATCGACCACCGTTCCACCTTGTTTACCATCACAGCCAATAACGGCCATGCCCCGGGGGTCTGGATCTCTGCTGTTGACGCTGTGCTCAGCATCAACCCGCAAAGGCACGATTCGTGGACGTCCATCGACGGTGAGATCGGGGGCTTCTGGTCTGATGGCCCATGCCGCCGGACCGATACCGTCGACCATGGGGTCCCCGGTAGGATGAATAGGCGAGCCAGAAGAGGCCCCGGTTTCAACCGCCCGCAGTTCATAGCCCGGCTTGGCGGGTCCGGGCAAAGTGCGATTGCCCTGCCCATTGGCAAGCTCGTAGGTCTTGGGATCTGGCATACCCCCAAAACCCTCCGCAAAATGCTTACCCTGACCATCTAGGTCCAGTGGCCAGCCTTCACGCTTCCCTTCTCGGTGCAAATGTCGCACCAGAAAAAAGAAACCAATCCAAAAGGCATACAGCGCCAGCTGTGCCACATCCATGTACTCTGTTATGGCTCCAGTTTCCATTGCATTACTCCTCAGTGGTTGCTCGTTATCCGGGAAAGTCCGCGAGGCGCATTCCCGGTGGTTGCTCATTAAGCTCATCGGGTTGACGCACAAGGGGACCCAATGCGATCAAGGCGATGAACAAGATTAAAATTTCAAAGTGGTAGACGACGGCGTAGGCCATACTTTGTTCGGTCAGCACCGCGCCGAGCAAACCGGCATCAATCCAGGACGCGACAATGTCTCTCAATGCCCCGCCAGCAAAGATGGCTACGCCCGTAGCCGTAGTTTGCACGGCGCCCCAGGCGCCGAGCGCCAACCCGGTCAGATCGCTACGCTCCAAGGTCATCACCGCAGTTAAGGTCCCAACGGCAAAAAACCCGTTGCCAAGACCAATCCCAAACGTACCCGCTCGGAATACAAACTCGGAGTCAAATGGGGCGGCAAAAATAACAGAGGAAAAAGCGAACACCCCAACCATCACACCGAAGCCAGCCATGCGGATAGGATCGCTACCCCGGCCCAGTACATGAGCGGCGACAAAAAAAGCTACCAGCATCCCACCAGCGAGTAAGGCTGTGAGCTGAGTCGTTTCACTCACCGTCATAGCAAGGATCTGCGCCCCGTAGGGCTCAAGAAGGATGTCCTGCATCGTAAATCCCATCGTTCCCAGCGCGATCGCGACCAGTAGCCGCTGCGCTCTGGGCTGACGACTGAATTCACGCCAAACAGTCATGAAAGGCGGTATCGCCCGATCGTGTCGGGTCAAGTGAGGCTGACGGGGCTCCTGCTTCCAGAGAGCAATGAAGTTAAGCAGCGCCGTGAGCGCGGCAGCCCCCTGCAGCACCTGAATGAGTTGGTAGTAGGTGAAGTCGACCAAAAGTTGCGCAAAACCCAAACTCGCGGCAACCGTGCCGACAAGAAACATCACGTAGAGCAGGGCCACAACCTTGGGGCGAGATTCCTCATTGGCAAGATCAGTCGCCAGCGCGAGGCCCGCGGTTTGTGTGGTGTGCATACCCGCGCCTACCAGAACAAAGGCCAACATAGCGGCAATAGGGCCGGTCACTGCCGGGCCGCTGTGGGGCTCAGTCATCACGATCAAGGCAAATGGCATGATCGCCAGGCCACCAAACTGAAGCAAAGTCCCAAACCAGAGGTAAGGAACGCGACGCCAGCCTAGATAAGATTTGTGGTAGTCGGAACGAAAACCAACCAGCGCTCTTGCCGGCGCCAATAGCAATGGAATCGCGACCATCAAGGCCACCAACCAAGCAGGCTGCCCCAGCTCAACCACCATAATGCGATTGAGAGTACCGCTAAGGAGCACCGCCGCCATGGCAACCGAAGCCTGAAACAGCGACAGGCGCAACAACCTTCCCAAAGCCAACTGCTCACTGACCGCATCGGCAAAGGGCAGCCAGCGGCTACTCAGGTCTTGAACCGCCGTCAGGAATCTTTGGCCGAAGACCATCATGGCCGCACAATCTCCAGACCATGTGAAATGTAAAAACCACTGTTGATACGCTCGTCTCTCCCAATGACCCAGTCATCAAAGTGAGAAGCCCCCTGCAACGATCGCCGCAGATAGCTCACACTAATTGGTTCGATGGCGGGTGATCTATCACCCCGAGGAAAGAGCTTGCCGGTACTGTGCATAAGCGCCAGTAGGGGTGTTTTTGGCGCAAAGGTGAACAAGATGCTGGTGCTGACTGATTGCGCCATAGCGGCCAATGTCTGTATCCCGTCTTTAGGCGTGTAATGAATCAATGAATCCATCGCGACGATGTGATCAAAGCCCCCGAGCTGCATGTTGCGCATATCACCCACTTGGAACTCGATCGAACCCGCGCCGGTATCATTACCAATGCGCTCCTGGGCGAGCTGCACCAGCGTCGCTGACAGGTCGATAGCGACCACATCAGCACCGCGCCTAGCCACTTCTACCGCCAGCGCGCCGGTGCCGCAACCTGCATCCAGAATCCGTCGGCCCGAGAGGTCCTCGGGCAACCAATCCAAAAGCGTTGCCCGCATGGCGTCACGACCCGCTCTCACGGTTCGCCGAATGCCGCTGACCGGAACATCTGAAGTCAGTTTTGCCCAGGTGTCTGCCGCGGTTCGGTCAAAATAGTGCTCAATCTGAGCACGACGTTGTTCGTAGTTGGCTGTGCCCATCAAGCGAGTCTCAATCAAATCCCAAAAAGTCGAACAGGTCTCTGTCCTTCATGGGCGTTACCGGCACCGGCTCCGTCCCATTCCAAAGGCTCTCGGCAAGGGCCATGTATTCCGCCTGCACCTGTGCCAAACCTTCCGCATCATCCATCTCAAAAACGGTAGATTTTTTTAGCCGGCTGCGACGAATTACATCAAGATCTGGAAAATGTGCCAGTCGCCTCATGCCAGTGGCCTCATTAAACCGATCAATTTCATCGGTGGCGGCACTGCGATTAGCAATAACACCGCCGATCCGAACACCATAATTTTTGGCTTTTGCGTTAATTGCCGTTGCAATGCGATTCATTGCAAAAATCGAATCGAAGTCATTCGCCGTCACCACCAACGCCCGCTCTGCATGCTGCAATGGCGACGCAAAACCGCCACAAACCACATCGCCCAGCACATCGAAAATAACAACGTCGGAGTCATCAAGAAGATGATGTTGTTTTAACAGCTTGACCGTTTGACCCACGACATAGCCGCCGCAGCCAGTTCCTGCAGGCGGCCCTCCGGCCTCAACACACATGACCCCGTTATATCCCTCATAGACGTAGTCTTCGGGGCGTAGCTCCTCAGCATGGAATTCCACTGACTCCAAGACGTCAATGACAGTTGGCATCAGCGCCTTAGTTAGGGTGAAGGTCGAGTCATGCTTTGGATCGCAGCCAATTTGTATGACTCGCTTGCCTAACCTCGAAAAAGCGACGCTCAAATTTGAAGATGTCGTGCTCTTCCCTATGCCACCTTTGCCGTACACCGCAAAGACTTTTGCCTTGTCAATTTGTATCTGGGGATCAAGGTGGACCTGCACACTCCCGTCGCCATCAGGAGGATTGCCCGCCGCGTCGATCGCTTTAACAGGTATATGGTTATTTCGTACATTCATGCGACAGCCTCTGGTGAGATACCCTCTATCCAATCATCCAAATCTTCGCCCGCCTCGCGTAGTGCGTTGAGGCTGGCTTCATCCGGATCCCAATAATTTCGTTCTTGCGCTTCGAGTAAGCGATTTGCAACGCGTGCGGCAGCTTTTGGATTGAGCATGGCAAGTCGCTTGCGCATGTCCTCATCCAAAATGAAAGTGTCAGATAGCTGCTCATAAACCCAGGGGGCGACCTGCCCCGTCGTAGCAGACCAACCCATCGTGTTCGTGACGTGAGTTTCGATCGCACGAACTCCCTCATAGCCATGGTCAAGCATTGACTCGTACCATTTAGGGTTGAGCACGCGCGTCCGGGTTTCGAGCGCCACTTGTTCGGCAAGGGTGCGAATCTTTTCCTGACCCGTGGTGTGATCCGCGATGTATACGGGCACACCCGAGCTTCCACTTTTGCTGATCGCTCTGCTTATGCCACCGAGCGTGTCAAAATAGTGGTCCACCGTCGTAACACCCAGCTCAACAGAATCAAGGTTCTGATAAGCCAAATCCACACCTGCCAACATCGCTGTTAGCAACTCCTTCTCGGAAGCGACCGCACCGTGGCGACCGTAGGCGTGCCCCTTGCGAGCAGTGAAAGTTTCTGCCAGCTCGTCCTCGTCTTCCCAGGCACCACTATCAATCAGCATATTAACGTTGGAGCCGTAAGCACCCTCTGCATTACTGAAGACCCGCAGGGCCGCAGTCTCTAGATCACAATCCTGTGCTGCCTGATAGGCAAGCGCATGCGCTCGAATCGGATTCATGTCCAAAGGTTCATCAGCGGTCGCTGCTAAATATGCAGCCTCGGCCAGCAGTCTTGTTTGCAGCGGCAACAGATCCCTGAAAATCCCAGACAGCGTCATGACCACATCAATCCGAGGCCGGCCCAAGGCGCTGAGCGGGATCAGGGTTGCGCCGCAGATTCGTCCATAGCTATCCACTCTTGGCTTGGCACCAATGAGATGAAGTGCTTGAGCAATGGCGACACCACCCGATTTCAAATTGTCTGTGCCCCATAGCACCAGAGCGATTGATTGCGGCACTGCCCCGCGATCCTGAAAGTGACGCTGCAAGAGTTGCTCTGCCTGACGGGCTCCTTCATGCAGGGCGAAGTCACTGGGCACTCGAAACGGATCAAAGCCATGTAAATTTCGACCCGTGGGCAAGATCTCTGGGCTTGTCAATACATCGCCCCCAGACACCGGCGCGATAAAACGGCCATCCAACGCGCGGAGGATAGAGGGGATTTCAGCATCGATCTGCAGCGCTCGGGCCGCATCGGTCAATCGTGTCATTAACGTGGGGTTCATTTTTCTCGCCGCCGCGAGGTCCTCTGAGGTCACACCATTGCTAACACTTTCGATCAAATCTACTAACAGCTCTTCACCAACGATGGCATCTCCCTGCGCCTTTGCTATCGAACCAAGCAAATCGACTTGGTCTTCGCGGGAGAGCGTCTCACCCACGACATGCAACCCGTAAGGAATCAGGGACTCTTCAATTTCCACAAGCTGCTGCCGAAGGTTCTCGACGAAAGCCTCAGGCTCTTCAGCATCCATCTCGGTAATAACCAATTCACAGGCTTCTGCCTGCTCTCGAATAAGATTTACCAAACTCTTCAATGCCTCGGTGTCCATTGACGCATCACGCTTACGCCACTGGTCAATGGATTCCCCGAGGGCCCGAAAGCCCTTGTACAGATCTGCTTTCGCCACCGACGGCGTTAAATAGCTGACCAGTGTCGCCGCGGATCGGCGCTTGGCGATCAAACCCTCGGAAGGATTGTTGGCGGCATACAGATAAAAGTTGGGAAGCTCACCAATCAAGCGATCGGGCCAGCAGGCGCTTGAGAGGCCCACTTGTTTGCCCGGCATAAACTCCAGTGCCCCGTGGGTGCCAAAATGCAAAACCGCATCGGCTGCCCACCCCTGCCTGAGATAGCGGTAAAAAGCCGAGAAAGCGTGCGTGGGCGCATGCCCCCCTTCGAACAACAACCGCATGGGATCACCTTCGTATCCCATGGGTGGCTGCACCGTCACCAACACGTTGCCAAATTCCACGCCCAGGATGAATAGTGAGCGACCGTCTGTGAGTTGTTTTCCCGGCGCGGGGCCCCACTGCGCCTCGATCTCTGTGAGCCATGTTTCTGCCCTGACGTGATCGTCGACATTGATCGTGGCACAAACATTGGCGTCGGTGCCGTAACGCACTGCGTTGCCGGTCAGAAGCCGTTGCCGCAGATCTTCGGGGTCTTCGGGCATTACAACGCCATAACCCTCTGCTTTGAGCGCCTTCATGGTATTGAACAGTGATTCGAAAACGGCTAGGTGAGCAGCCGTCCCGGTACTCCCAGAATTGGGAGGGAAGTTAAAAAGCACCATGGCCACTTTTCGCTCTTTGGGCGGAGTGCGCCGCAAGCTGACAAGCTTGGATACCCGGTCGGCAAGCATCTCAATACGCTCTTTGTGGGGAACCATAGCGCTAGTGCTACCGGTGGGGCGCTCTTCTCGCCCACCAAACACCATCGGGCCCGTCGCACCATCTAACTCGGGAATCGAAACCATCATGGTAGCTTCAATCGGCATAAGGCCGAGAGCAGAGTCCGCCCAGGTTTCCAAACTCTGAAATTCAAGTGCCTGAACCGCGAGATAAGGCACATCCAGAGACTTCAGGAGATCTTGCGCCGCATCGGTATCGTTATAGGCGGGACCTCCCACCAAAGAGAAGCCGGTCAGTGAGACAACCGCATCGACAATGGGCGTCTCTCCCTCCATGAAAAAGCGCTGCACCGCCGGCCTCGCGTCCAAGCCGGCGGCAAACGCCGGTATGACACGCAAGCCCCGAGATTCAAGCGCCTGAATGACACCATCGTAATGCCGGCTGTTACCCGCAAGCGCATAAGAACGCATCAGCAAAATACCCACCACACCCGTTGGCTTGTTCCCAGAAGCCAGCTTTTCCAGCGCGCGAATGTCCTCGGAAATACCTGCCTTTAGGTTTGGGTGGTACAGCCCGACCTCAGGATATTCGACCGGCGGCTCGGGTTCCGGCAATCGACGCAAACTACTTCTCGGGCCCGCGGCATAACGCTGAATGAGTAATTGCATCATGCTTCCCAGATTCTTTTCAGACCCGGCAAGCCAATACTGAAGCGTCAAAAAATAGACCCGAAGATCCTGAGCCGTCCCCGGGATAAAACGCAGAATACGGGGAAGTCGTCGCAATACAGAAAGCTGTTGAGCTCCAGCACTTTGGGGTTTACCGCTTTTGCCTCTAAGCCGCTTAAGCAATGCCATAGCGCCGCTTTGTTCGCCGTCCATACTAAAGCGGCCCATGCGCGTAAGCTTCATCACCTCGCTTGCACACATACAACAAATCATCGCGTCGCAATCATCTCGTCGCGCCTGCAATGACTCGACAACAGCCGCAATGTGCGGCTCCATGAACAACATGGTGGCGATAATGATATCGCCCTCCTTAATGGCCTCCCGACACGCCTGCAATTTGTCGGGCCGGGCATCCCAATCGGCGGCGGCATGAACCGAAAGGGCCAATCCAGGAATAGTTTTGCGCAAAGACGCGCGAGCGGACTCGAGGGCCGCACTGACGTGGTTGTCCAGCGTGATCAACACCACACGAACGGATGTCGCTTGCCCCGTCTTATCGGCTGTAGTGCGCTTTTGCTTCATACAACGTCTCGATGTCGATCGCAGTCAACCCGCGATCCAGGGCGTATTGCTCGGTGTTGCGCTTTGCCTTACCTCTGACGAAAAAGGGGATTTTTTTCAACTCTTTCTCCGCACCTGCCTCCCACAGCAAACTGCTCTGGTTACCTTGTGCAACGTCACCGGCATCAACCTCTTTTAGGGTGCCGTCACCGTGGGCCAGATGTGACGGGACGGCGTTATCATTAAATTCAAAGTCATCGCGGAACATGTGCAATAAATGCTCTTCAAGCCCCATAATTAAGGGGTGCACCCAGGTATCGAAAAGCACGTTTGCGCCCTCAAAGCCCATTTGGGGCGAGTAGCGCGCCGGGTAGTCTTGGACGTGCGCGGGGGTAGAAATAACCGCGCACCCGATACCCAAGCGCTTCGCAATGTGGCGCTCCATTTGCGTTCCAAGCACAAGCTCAGGCCTGAGCTCGCTAATGGCCTGCTCAACGGCAAGATGGCTGTCGCTGATCAACGCTTCAACACCAAGTTCTGCCGCTACAGCACGGACTTCCCTCGCCATCTCTCTGGAGTAGGTACCGAGGCCCACTACGTCAAACCCCATTTCTCGCTGGGCCACGCGCGCCATCGCCACGACGTGACTACCATCACCATAAACGTACACGCGCTTGCCGGTGAGGTAAGTCGAATCGACAGACCGGCTGTACCAGGGCAATCGGCATTGGGAAACGCGATCTATATCAATCGGATAATCGAGTACATCCGCCAATTCCTGTAGAAAATCTCGGGTGGCGCCATAGCCTAGCGGTACGGTCTTGATCGTCTTCTGCTTGAAGGTACGCTCCAGCCAGCCACAGGTGGTCAGCGCGATTTCGGGATGCAAACACACATTGGCATCGGCCTCTGGGATCCTGAAGAGATCGTCGATACCTGCGCCTAGGGGCGCAACGACGTTTACGTCAATGCCAACCGACTCCAGTAGCTGGGTTATCTCTCGCACGTCGTCGCGACAGCGAAAACCCAGCTTGGTGGGCCCTAACAAATTGACCCGCGGGGGACGCGACCCCCGCTCTTGACTCCCGGCCTGCAGGCTCGTGTTTGGATGATTGCTTAGCAAAGCCCGTACTAAGTGATAAAAGGTTTCACTGGCACCCCAGTTCTCTTTGCGAGAGTAAGCCGCCATTTCCAAGGGAACTACAGGAACTGGAAGACCCGCTGTTTGGGCTAGGGTACCCGGCTGGTCCTGAATCAGTTCAGCGGTGCAGGAGTCAGCAACCAAAATCAGTTTGGGTTGATGATGCTCGTAGGCCGCCTGAAGAGTGTTCAAGAACTTCTCTGCCGTGCTGGCGCCAAGATCTCGTGCCTGAAAAGTGGTGTAGGTTACCGGCGGGCGCTTGCCATCCCGTTCGATCATGGTGAAAAGCAGGTCTGCGTAGGTATCACCTTGCGGAGCGTGCAATACCAGGTGTACATCACGCATCGAGGCGGCAATACGAATGGCACCCACGTGAGGGGGGCCTTCATAAGTCCACAGCGTTAACTCCATTCACCCACCTCCAGTTTGGCCTCTCGCCTTAGCGGTCGAGCAAATAGCTCCGCCAAATCAGCGACCTGCTCAAATCCCTGAATGGGTGAGAACAACAATTCGATTGACCACTTGGTGCGCAATCCTTCTGCCTCCAAGGGATTAGCAATTCCCAATCCACAGACCGTAATGTCGGGTCTAGCGGATCGAATACGGTCGAGCGCTGGGTCGAGGTCCTGGCCTTCGATCCAGCTGACACCCGCTGGCAATAACGGAATCTCCGCCTGCATGACCGTCGCGTCAAAATACGGCGTGCCTACTTCGACCGGCGTCATGCCACATTCAAGGGCTAAAAATCGCGCCAGGGGAATTTCCAGTTGTGAATCCGGCAACATGGCAAAACGCCGGCCGGCCAGCTCATCGCGCAGGGCACTCAGTGCCCGAGTAGCTCGCGCCCTAGGCGCTTGCAATACCTCTTCAACCCGGCCCTCAGGGATGCCAAAAGCCGCGGCGGCGGCGTAAAACCAGGCGGCCGTGCCCGCAACCCCCAAGGGGAAAGGCGCGGGGATATGATGCGCGCCCCTGCCCTGCAAGGCTCGCAGGGTCTCTCCCAAGTAGGGCTGAGCAAGTACGACCTGGGTGTTCAACCCTATTTCTGGCAACTCGGTCGAACTTTTACCCGGGAAAAACTCTACACAGTCAATCCCAAGCTGATGAAAGAGTCGCCGGAACTGATCCTCCACAATATCCGGCAAGGTACCCACCACGAGGAGGTGAGGCTGATCGCTCTCTCGCTGATTAAGCGAGGGGACCAAAGCAGTCAGGCAACTGTCCTCACCTTGTGTAAACGTTGTCTCGATGCCGCTGCCAGAAAATGAAACAAAACGAACGCCGCCCGAATACTCGCGCGATAGCCGCTGAGCGGCGTTGTCAAGGTCTAGCTTGATCACCTCGGAGGGACAAGAACCGACTAAAAAAATAGTTTTCAGCTCAGGTCGACGTTCCAGGACCTGGGCCACAACTCGATCAAGCTCTTCATGGCAGTCTGCCATCCCAGCAAGATCACGATCGCCTAATATGGCTGTCCCAAATCGCGGCTCAGCAAAGATCATGACGCCAGCGGCTGACTGAATGAGGTGGGCACAGGTTCTTGAACCCACCACCAAGAAGAACGCGTCCTGAATTTTCCGGTGCATCCAAATAATGGAGGTCAATCCGCAAAAGACAGCGCGTTGGCCTCGTTCTTGCTGGGGCTGAAAGTCCCCGCTGACATCCGCGGCTGAACTCGCGAGTACCTGTCCGGTCATGACGCGAGCCCTCCGGAAAACTCTGAGTCATCAGACCGCGCAATGGCAGGAGCACTTAATCGAGCAGCACGAAGCTTGATTAAAAACTGGAAGGCATTGATCACGTACGCCGTGTAGGCGGCCACCGCAATCCACATCTGCTGCTCCAAGGAACCCCAGCTGAGCGCCCAGCAGGCAACGTAGGCCGTGTGCAATGCGATAACGAGCATGCTGACCACGTCTTCCCAGAAGAAGGCGGGCGCGAAAAGATAGCGACCAAAAACCACCTTTTCCCATATGGCACCCGTCACCATAATCGTGTACAGAATGGCGGTTTTGGCTAACACCGAAATGACTGCAGCCGCATGCCCCGTGCCGTTAGCCAAAAAATTGATAACAAACACTAAACTCACCGCAAAGATCAAAAACTGGAGCGGCGCCAAGACCCCCTGCACCAAGGTCCAGCGGGTCGAATCCCTGCGTTTTCTCTGGTCAGGGGTGTACAGGGCTCTCTGTGCCCCTTGCTGTCTTGCAGAATCAAGCACTGCAGGCCTCCGGCAGGTTGCCAAACCTTTTAGGTCTTATGCACGCAGGGTATCCCCCAGCTCAGCGCAGTGTCAACTTTATATTACATTAGATGCAGTCTTTTTGATTTGACGTTTTGCTGCGTAAAGGCTTGATTTGTAAAGAAGTGTCAAGATTTTTAATGGCAGAGCGAACCATTGGTGTGCAACAGTGCGTAAACCCCCCATACATCGTGGGGAATCGACCCGATGATTTCCCTTTGATTTCGGCTCAGCTGAGGGTATTTATTCGTGCTTGGACACACTGATCCCGCCTTATTGGCGTCAATGCTTGAATCCATCGCTGACCTGCAGCTGCACATCGACCCGTCTGGGGTTTGTGTCGACGTTGAGGTCACCAACCCTGAACTGGCTGATCTTATGCGTCTTAATTGGCGCGGTCTTGAATGGCATTCTCTGTGTGGCGAGGAACACAAGGAACGGGCGGCACAGGCACTTCAGCGAGCAAAGGATCGTCCGGGCGAGACAGTAAGGGTAGACCTTACGCATCGGGTTGAGGACTCAGGACTGACCCTGCCCATCAGCTATCGCCTGATTTGCACACCGTCGAAAGATCAAATTATCGCTGTCGGACGGGACCTACGGGTTGTCACCGATCTGCGGCAACAGCTACTGAACGCGCAACACGCCATGGAACAGGATTACTGGGCCCTTCGGCAAATGGAAAATCGATATCGACGCCTGTTGGAACTCACCAGCGATGCGGTGCTGGTGGTCGACGAGGCAACCGGGAGAGTCCTCGAGGCCAACTCTCAGGCGAATAATCTTCTTGCCGGCGAGGGCCAGACGGCTATCGGGAAACCCCTGCCGCTGCAATCCAGCAAGTTCCAACAACTCCTGCAAAAGGCCCGGGAATCGGGATCGGCTCAAGTAAGCCACATCGCGTTACCTGGTAACGCGGAGACCAGCGAAGTCCTGGTGAATTTCCTGAGGCAGGGAACCGAGAGTCGATTCCTCATCCGCCTGTCGACCTCAGCATCCATCGACACGAGTGATGGCGGTCTGCAGGACCTGTACCACATCGCACCTGACGGTATTGTTCAGGTCGATGGTGAAGCGCGTATTTTGTCGGCCAACCCGACCTTTTTAGATTGGCTGGGGGTGAATTCTGAGGAACAAGTCCTAGGTAGAACACTAGACACTTGGATAGGGCGTTCCACCGTGGATGTATCGGTCCTATTGAACAATCTTCGACAGGGCAAAAGTATCAAGCTTTATGCGTCAGTCCTGCGCAACGCGGTAGGAGTCACGTCAGACATTGAAATTTCTGCCGCGTCCGTCACCCGTCATGATGGCACTAAAATCATTTTCTTTATTAGAGACATCAGTCGGCGCCTGACTGCAGAACACCCCCTGACCGAGCGCTTGCCCCGCTCAATCGAGCAAATAACCGAGCGGGTGGGTCGCCTGCCGCTCAAGGAACTGGTCCGAGAATCGACCGATGTCATCGAAGCGCTGTGCATCGAAGCCGCCCTCAAATTGACGCGGGATAACCGCGCCTCAGCGGCGGAGCTTCTCGGTCTGAGCCGGCAAAGCCTTTACACGAAACTCCGGCGCTATGGCATCGGCGAGAGCGATGCCAGCAACGACGCCGCCTAGGGCTGGCGAGGCACGATTTCCAAGCGACAAGAAATAGTTACGCTTCTTTTGTAAATTTGGTTTGACGATTATGGGCGGACTTTCTATAGTCGCCTGATGCCGCAATCCCACGCCCTAGAGGCTCGAGCAGGACGCCCCCAAGGGGCAGCCATGATTGAGCTGCTCAAACCCATCACGTGGTTCCCGCCTATGTGGGCTTTCCTGTGCGGCGCGGTCTCCACTGGAACATCCCTATTTGACTCCCCCTGGCTACTTTTTGGGGGCGTGGTTTTGACAGGGCCCCTGGTTTGCGGTGCTAGTCAAGTTGTCAATGACTGGTTCGATCGCGAGGTAGATGCCATTAACGAACCACACCGACCGATTCCCTCCGGTAGGGTCCCCGGTCACTGGGGCCTAATCTACGCCGTTATCTGGTCGCTGCTTGCCCTCGCTTGGGGTCTGGCACTCGGCCCTTGGGTCGGCATCGCCACGCTCGCGGCCTTAATTCTTGCCTGGATTTACAGTGCTCCCCCGCTCCGGCTCAAGCAAAACGGGTGGTGGGGCAACAGCGCCGTCGGCATAAGCTATGAGGGCCTCGCCTGGGTTACCGGCGCGGCGGTTTTTCTGGGAGACGCGCTGCCAAGTCTAGCAATCTGCGTTATTGCCTTGCTTTACAGCGTAGGTGCCCACGGCATCATGACGCTGAACGATTTCAAATCTATTGCAGGCGACAGAGCGATGGGGCTGAGATCCTTGCCCGCTGCGCTGGGGCCGGAAAAAGCGGCCCGAGTAGCGTGTCTTTTCATGGCAGCGCCGCAGCTGTTGGTCATCGCCCTCCTCTTCTATTGGGGCACGCCATGGCATGCTTTGGGCGTTGCTGCCCTGCTTCTGGCACAGCTGGCTGCTATGTGGCACATGCTAAAGAATCCGGCGGCGCTGGCGCCTTGGTACAACGGCACCGGGGTAACTGCCTACGTCAGCGGCATGATGGTCTCGGCATTTGCGCTCGCACAGGTGGCAGGATGAACCCCCAGCGGGGCCTGAGTTGGTGGGGTATTGCTCGGCTCGGGCTCGTGCAAACCATGCTCGGTGCAATCATTGTATTGACCACCTCAACACTGAACCGAATTATGGTCGTGGAACTCGCACTGCCGGCCATGCTGCCCGGGTTCTTGGTCGCTGTGCACCACTTTGTGCAACTCGCCCGACCACGCATCGGCTACGGCTCAGACCTGGGCGGTCGCAGAACACCCTGGATTATTGGCGGCATGCTGTTGCTGGCCTTCAGTGGTTTCCTCGCTGCCGCTGGCACCGTCGTTATGGGTCACTCGATAGTCATTGGGTCCGTGGTGGCATTCATTGGATTCTTTGGTATTGGCCTGGGCTCGGGAGCAACCGGGACCTCGTTACTTGTCCTACTTGCAAAAGAGGTAGAACCCGCCCGCAAACCAGCAGCAGCCACGCTGGTCTGGTTTATGATGATCGCCGGGTTTGCCATCACCGCAACCGTAGCGGGCAAATTCCTCGACCCCTACTCGCCAAGCCGGCTGCTGCAGGTGACGGGCGTTGTTTCTCTGCTCGCTTTTTGTTTCGCCCTGCTTGCCGTACGGGGTGTCGAGCGGGGGTCTGGGTCTGAATCTGACGCTACAGAAGGCAGTCTCGATTCATCTCAGCCAGCAGAGCCATTTCGGCAGGCGTTATCCACGATTTGGCAGGAGAAGCAGGCGAGAACATTTACCCTCTTTGTCTTTGTATCCATGCTCGCCTACAGCTTTCAAGATCTCATTCTTGAACCTTTTGCCGGGCTGGTTTTTGGCATGACACCCGGGGAATCAACCCAATTGGCCGGGACCCAGCATGGGGGAGTCTTGTTGGGCATGCTCGCGGTAGCAGCAAGCGGTTCTCTCGTGAGAAGCAACAGCCGGCATCTGTTACGTATCTGGACGGTGGGGGGCTGCCTTGCCTCCGCGGCGGCCCTGTCAGCACTTGCCAGCGGCGGCTTGCGCGCCGACACCTGGCATCTGTCGGCGAATGTTTTTGCCCTCGGCTTTTGTAACGGCGCCTTCGCAGTGGCGGCCATTGCGTCGATGATGACCCTCGCGAGTGAGGGCCAAGCGGGCAGAGAGGGATTGCGCATGGGTCTGTGGGGCGCCGCGCAGGCGATTGCGTTTGCGCTAGGCGGATTTTTGGGCACTGTCGCTGTGGATGTCTGCCGCCAGTTTGTCTCAGAGTCTTCCCATGCCTACGGACTGGTTTTTTCTTTCGAGGCAATCCTGTTCGTAATGGCCGCCTGGCTGGGTCTGGGCGTGCGGGTCTCTAAAACATCGGTAGCAACGCAGAGCCCCTCCTTTGGCGAGGTGGCGGTGCATGAAATTATGGCTGGGCGCCAATAGCGTGGGGGATAGACCATGAAACAAACCAACTTTGATGTCGTTGTGGTAGGGGGAGGTCCCGCGGGGGCAACGGCTGCCACGGAGCTGGCCAAAGCCAATTACAAGGTCCTGCTGCTAGAACGGGCTTTTCGGATCAAGCCATGCGGGGGGGCGATTCCGCCATGCTTGCTCGCTGAGTTTGACATCCCGGAATCGCTGCTTGTCGCGAGGATCCGCTCGGCAAGGATGATTTCGCCCTCGAATAAATCCGTTGATATGCCTGTGGGGGATACCTTCGTGGGCATGGTAGACCGTGATGTTTTTGATCCATGGCTGCGGGACCGCGCTGTTGAACACGGTGCAGAATTGCGCATCGGCGCGTTCAAGTCGCTTCACTATGACTCGACGGGAGTCATCCACCTTGACTATCAATCTAAAGAAGGCGAGTTACGAGATGTGTCTGTCACCACTCGTGCAGTTCTGGGTGCCGATGGTGCGCGCTCTGCAGTCGCTCGACAAACGGTACCCTGCAGCGCCGATTTAAAGTGGGTTCTCGCCTACCACGAGATCGTTGAAGCGCCCGAGCAGCACAATGATCACTACGACGGAGACCGCTGCGACGTGTGGTATCAGGGCAAACTTTCTCCCGACTTTTACGCCTGGGTATTTCCCCACGGGAAACATGCAAGCATCGGTGTCGGCAGTGAAGCAGACGGTTTCAGCGCTCGCCATGCTGTGGCCGCATTGCGTGAAAAAACCGGTTTGGATACTCGACAAACGGTTCGTAGAGAGGGCGCTCCCATACCGATGAAACCCCTAAAGCGCTGGGAAGACGGTAAGAGCGTGTTACTGACCGGCGACGCCGCGGGCGTCGTTGCTCCCGCTTCAGGCGAAGGCATTTACTACGCGATGCTCACGGGAAAGTTATGTGCTCACGCCATGGCCGCCTATTTGCAGACCGCTGATTCAAAGCAATTGGCTCAGGCACGCAAAGCCTTCATGCGCCTTCACGGTAAAACCTTTTGGGTACTCGGCCTGTTACAGCGGTTTTGGTACAGCTCGGACAAGCGCCGAGAAAAATTTGTTGCCATGTGTAATGACAAAGACGTTCAGGAGCTCACTTGGCAAGGGTATACCCAGAAAAAACTGGTACGCCGCCGAAAGGCCGCTCACCTTCGCGTTTTTCTAAAGGATCTGGGACAGCTTCTGGGGCTTGCACGCGCCTAGCGAGTTCGGGCTGCCATCATGGAATCACTGGTCACCTCGGGCGCGCTGCTCGACCTAGTACTGCTGGTTGTTGCCGCAGAGGTGATAGCGCTGGCACTGCTTGGCAACCGATTTCCTCGCCTGCCGCCGTTAACTCATTTGCTACCCAACATTGTCGCCGGCGCGGCACTCATGGTCTGTCTGCGGCTCTCACTGACAGAAGCGGATTGGCGCTGGACTCCCCTACTTCTCACAGCGGCTCTCGCCGCTCACTTAACTGACCTATGGGTTCGAGCGCGCAGCGCTGCTGGCAAAAACTAAATTACCACGCAGGGGCGGCGAGAACCTCCTCCGGTAACTCGTTCTTTGTCACGGGCAAAAAGAACAGTCGGGCAAAGGTAGCGCCACTGGCCATCGTCAAGCCGACCCGCTTCAACATGTTCAGGAAACCACCCTGTTGCCGCAGAGACTCTGATCGATTGCTGAGGCGCAGCATTCGCTCTAGGCCGGCCTTGAAGCGCGGATCATCGGTATTCAACGTTAATGGGAAGACCTGTTTGGAGATTTCCGTCGTGATATCGAAGACACGATAGTCGAACTCGGTGATATCCATGCCAAAAGCTTCGTACAATTTTGGGCGCGAATGGTCACGAATATACATCGTTGAGTAAACGGCCAGCAGGAAGAAACGAATCCAAAGCTTGTTATAACCGCGCAACAGCTTCGGTTCAGAGCGCATCAGAAGGGCAAAAGCTTCGCCATGGGCATACTCGTCGTTACACCAGCGTTCAAACCAGCTGAAAATTGGGTGGAATTGGTTTTGAGGATTCTTCTGTAAATGACGATAAATCGTAATGTAGCGCGCATAACCGATTTTCTCAGAAAGATAGGTGGCGTAATAAATAAATTTAGGGGAGAAGTAGTGATACTCCTTTTCATTCTTTAACACGCTGAGATCTACCGCGACACCCAGCTGCTTGAGAGCGCGATTAATAAACCCGGCATGGCGTGACTCATCGCGTGCCATATAACGCATCAGCGTGGAAACATCCGCGTTATCCACATTTTTCTCGATTTCTTGATAGAGCACACAGCCAGAATACTCTGCGGTAATCGAGCTCACGAGGAGGTCTAGAAAATCACTTTTGAGCGCCGGATCAACATCGAGCGAGGCAGGATCAAAATCGTAGGTTTGCTTAAAGTGGGCCCTATTTTTGTCCGCCTCGAAAGCCGCCATCATGGCGTCCCATTCGTCGCGTACGGATGAAATATCAACCTTGTTCAACGCTTTATAGTTGGTTTTATAAAAACGTGGAGCCAGTAGTCGATTTTCAAGCGCCTGCTGAGTGGAATCGTTCATCGTCGCCGCTGCGTGTGTCATTCCCAAACTCCTTGTCGTTATCGCGGGTCGCGAATCCGGCCTTGGCAGATTGCCGACGCCCCTTCTCAGAGGTCAATACCCTCGGCTAACGTAAATATTTATGTACACTAGTATTGTCTAGCCTATTTTACTTAAGTACTCTGCACAAGGGGGAATGTGGTGCTCTTGGGCCGTTTAGTCGCTGGATTTCATCAGCGCTGTCCAGCAAGTGCCAAAACGAGCCACAACCGAGGCATAGCCCTATGACCACAACCAAGCAACAGGAATTTGCCGATTCGCCCGATGAATTGGTGCATCTCGCTTACGTCAGCACGCAGACGGGCGACATGAGCGCGCGAGAATTGCTCGAACTGCTAACAACCGCGCGGAAGGTCAACACTGAACGACACATTACGGGCCTCCTACTCCACAAAAATAGAAGCTATTTTCAGGTGCTCGAGGGCACACGCGCTGAGGTTGACCGGACCTTTGCTGCCATCGAACAAGACGGGAGGCATCACGGCGTCGAGGTGCTCTTTGACGAGTCCCTCGACGAGCGGGAATTCGAAGATTGGCGGATGGGATTTATGGATCTCGATGGGGTTGATGCCTCGTTGCTAGCGGGCTATTCAGCTTTTTTTGACAAGAATGAGGAGCCCCGTGCGTTCCTGAAAGCGCTTAGCCGTGGTCAGCGCCTTGCATTACTTTTCAAGGACCTCGGCTGACGGCGACACTGAAGGGCGGCCGAACTTTGGTCGCCACACACCGAGTACGACATTCACCACAGCAACCCCTACCAGAACGATAATTGACGCCCTCGCCGACCCGTATACTCCGCTGAGTAGCGTGAGGTCGCTCCCCAGTGCCACTGCTTCCCGCGTGACCGCCGCGGCTCTTTGGACAGGCCCCTGCACAGTCACCAACCCCCCTTCGAACATTAAAATCCCGGTAGCAAGCTTGAACCAAGCCCAGCCGGCGCTATGAAAGGCGGGATTTGCACCAATAGCGAGTAAGCCTGACACCAAGGTCACACCCAGCGACGGCAGCAAAATGACCCGCGCAATACTGTCCGCGATGTCGGTGGAACGCAGAAAACCTCGCGGGTCGTTCTCCGGCACTGGCAGCGAAAAAAGAATGATCAGCAAACTCAGCATCGCCCCCAGCAAACCGATGGCACCCAGGGTATGTGCAACCTTATAGAACTTTCGCACAGAGCATCTCCATTATTTGGGCCGATTAATCACCCATTAATTGGCGCACCAACCCTTCGCGCCACCGCATCGATAAAAAGCGATTCACAAAATGCCACCAGCGCGTGGTGGTGCCAACAAAATGATGCGGCTTACGATAGCTGACAGCCCTAAACGCCACCTCAGCGACCTCGGCAGGTTCAATAGAAATCGCCATCTTACTTGTGTGCCGCGGATCAAGCTGGTGACCCATCGACGTGTTGATGGGAGCAGGCTTCAGGCAAGTGACGTGGATATCATGTACTGCCCACTCAATCCCAAGTGCCTGGGTTAAACCGTCTACATAAAATTTTGAGGCGCTGTAAACACTCAGCCAGGGAATACCGTGAATACTGGAAGCAGAGCACAGATTAATCACCATGGAATCGGGGGTATCACGTAGTAGCGGGAAGGCTGCCTGGGTCACTTGGGTAAGCCCCAGAACATTGACCTCGACCATCGCCGTCACTTGTTCTCGGGTCAAGGTTTCCAAGCCACCGGCGCTCAGAACCCCTGCATTGTTGACTAACACGTTCAGGCGGCGACCTGAGATACCAGCAAACTCAGTGACCGCTTTATCGATTGTTTCGCGATTGGTCACATCGCAATAGCCGGCCACCGCCCGACTAAAAGGGGGTTTTTTAATGAGCTCCCGACAGGCTTCAACATTGACGTCGAACAAACCCACCAGCCAGCCAGCTGCCGCGAATCGTTCAGCGATCGCCAGTCCTATTCCTTGTGCTGCACCTGTTACCAAAACGGATTTCACCATGATTATCCCAGACCCTAAAAAGGGCCTCATTCCCGTGACCTGTTTATCTCAATCGGACTCAATGATCCAATGACATGCGCCGGACTTGGCCGCTACTCTGCCACGGCCAACCGACTTTTACATCTTGATCCTGAACCCTTTACACTCGGTTTGCTGCTTGCCGCTTGCACATAGCACGGCTGCAGCTCCTGCTTGTCTTTCTGGGCCCGCCGAGCCTGACATGACGACGGATGTTAGTCGCGTTTTCGGGAGGTTTAGGCCAGCGGGCGCCCAAGAGGGTTCATTGTAACTAAATTACATAAATACCCGTTAAGGCCTCTTTTCGCTGATTTAAATTTGTTTTTATTACATAATAAGCCATTCGTCGGAGAGAAAAAAACCCCACATGCAGCCAGTTATCGCCCAAGTTACGCGGGATATCGAAAACCGATCCGGGCCAACCCGAGACGGTTATCGCGCCATGATTAATGAGATGGCGAGCGCACCCTCTGACCGAAGCCGGCTAAGCTGCGGCAACCTCGCTCACGGCTTTGCCGCCTGTGAAACGACTGACAAGTCCGTGATCAAGCTCATGAATGCTGCCAACGTGGGCATTGTGACGGCCTTCAATGACATGCTCTCCGCGCATCAACCCTATGAAGCCTATCCCACCCTCATTAAAGAGGCCCTGAGACAAGTGGGATCAACCGGCCAGGTGGCGGGAGGCGTACCCGCGATGTGTGACGGCGTGACCCAGGGCCAAGACGGCATGGAGCTGTCACTTTTTAGCCGCGATGTCATTGCCCAAGCCACGGCCATCGCCCTATCCCATCAGATGTTTGACGCCATCCTGATGCTGGGCATTTGTGACAAGATCGTTCCGGGCCTGTTAATGGGCGCGCTGCAATTCGGGCACCTCCCCATGATGTTCATCCCCGCGGGACCCATGCCCACAGGTCTTGCTAATAAGGAGAAGGTACGCATACGCCAGCTTTTTGCCGAGGGGAAAGTTGATCGTGAGGCGCTCCTCGAGGCGGAAAGTGCCTCCTACCACAGCCCAGGGACCTGCACCTTTTACGGCACAGCCAATTCCAATCAAATGATGGTAGAGGCTATGGGGCTTCAACTGCCCGGAGGCTCCTTCGAGAACCCAACGACGCCACTTCGCGATGCGCTAACCCGCTTCGGAGCACAGCAAGTGACCCGGCTGACTCGCAACAGCGGCCACTACCTGCCGCTCGCAGAACATATTGATGCCCGTGCGCTCGTCAATGCCTTAGTGGCACTGCTGGCTTCCGGCGGATCAACTAACCACTGCATTCACTTAATTGCAATCGCCCGCGCGGCGGGCTATGTCATAACCTGGGATGACTTCAACGCCATCTCGCGGGTTACGCCGCTCATTGCGCGGGTTTACCCAAACGGCAGTGCAGACATTAACCATTTCCACGCTGCGGGCGGAACGGGGTACCTGTTTAGAGAGCTTACAGAGGGCGGCTTTATGCACGCCGATGCCACCACTTGCTTAGGCGTTCCCTTCGCGGATTTTATTCAGGAACCCTGCCTAGAAGGCAACACATTACGCTGGAAGACTCCCGCATCTACTCCCCTTGACGAGGCCGTGTTGGCAACGATAGAGAAGCCTTTCGCTACCGAGGGCGGCATACGGGTGCTGACCGGAAACCTCGGACGAAGTGTGATCAAAGTCTCGGCCGTCGAGGAAGCTCACTGGCGAGTCAAGGCACCCGCGGTTGTAATCGATTCCCAGCACGCGCTTCAGCAACTTTTTGAAGCCGGTGATCTGGACCAGAGCTGCGTAGTCGTCGTCCGCTTTCAAGGTCCTTCTGCCAATGGCATGCCCGAATTACACAAGCTGACACCGATTCTTGGCATCCTGCAGGACAGGGGCCATGAAGTCGCGTTGGTGACAGATGGTCGAATGAGCGGCGCCTCAGGCAAGGTGCCCGCTGCCATTCATCTGACCCCGGAAGCGGCACTGGATGGCCCCATATCGAAGCTAAACACTGGGGATATAATTGAACTTGACGCGTACAGCGGCACACTCAATGTTGAGTTGCCAGAGGCTGAACTAACACAGCGACCGCCAACCAAGGGCCCCGATAGCAATGGGAGCGTCGGCCGGTCCTTCTTCGACGCTGCCCGCCGAGGCGTGGGTAATGCCGAACAGGGCGCTAGTTTTTTATTCCCCACGAAGAGCGATCGATGACAACACAACAGTGGCAATTAGTCGGCGACATTGGCGGGACAAATGCGCGCTTTGGCGCTGTGACGCCGGCATCGCGGGAGCCGACACCGATCGCTACTTACCGAGTTGCTGACTTTCCGACCTTTACCGACGTCCTCGGCATGCTAATGGACGATGCGGCGAAAGCCGGTTTCGCAAAAGGGCGCGCTAGCCAAGCCTGTCTCGCCGTCGCCGCCATGCCGGATCAACCCGTTGTTAGCTTCACTAACAGCCCTTGGCAATTCACCAAACATCTTGTCGAATCCTGCACAGGCATCAGTACCGTCAACATCATCAATGACTTCGCAGCAGTGGCGCGGGCGCTGCCAATGCTAGAAGGGGAAACCTTAATCCGTATTGGCGGCGGCAACGCTGCCGCGGGATTTCCAAAACTTGCTATCGGACCGGGGACAGGGCTCGGAGTCGCCGCATTGGTCGATTGCGGTCACGGCGCCCCGATGGTCGTTGCCGGTGAAGGTGGTCATGTTGATTTCGCGCCGGTAACAGATACCGAAGCGCAGGTCCTGAAGGTCCTGCGCGCACGGTTTGGACGGGTGTCTATTGAGCGACTTTGCTGCGGTCACGGCATTCTCAATATTTATGAGGCGCTGTGCCAACACCGAGGTGAGCATCCCGTCTACACCAACGCGGCGTCTATCGGCAGCGCAGCACAGGGCGAGGCAGACACACTGGCCCAGGAAACCATGGGCATGTTTTTTGCGATTCTAGGCGCTGCTGCTGGCAATTTCGCCCTGACATTTGGCGCGCGCGGCGGTGTTTACATCGCTGGAGGTATTGCGCCTCGCTACATTGATATTCTCCGCCGCAGTGACTTCCGTGCACGGTTTCTCGCCAAGGGGCGGTTTGCTGACTATCTCGCAGAAATTCCTACTTTTATCATTACCCACAAAAGCATCGGGCTAGTGGGCGCCGCCTTGTCTCTGCAGGAATGACTCCGCGATGAATGACTCTTACACGATGTTTACCCAAGTCCCGATCATCCCAGTGATTGCTATTGAACATCTCGAAGACGCCATACCCTTGGCTGAGGCTCTCGTAGCGGGCGGCCTGACCACACTGGAGGTCACCCTTAGGACCGATTGCGCCGCGGCCGCGATGAGGGGAATCGCGAATCAGGTCGAGGGCGCTGTTCTCGGGGCGGGCACTGTCACCACTGAGTCACAGTTTCACGAAGTCGTGGACTCGGGCGCGCGATTCGTTGTGTCTCCTGGGCACAATGACGAGCTATTCAGAGCCAGTGGCGACACTGGCATTCCTCTCCTCCCTGGTGCTGTCACCGCATCAGAGATCATGCGCGTAACCGGAGCCGGGTTTCCGATCGTGAAATTTTTCCCGGCGGCGACCTCAGGAGGGCATCACGCGATCGAAGCCTTCCGGGGGCCCTTCCCGAGCGTGAAATTTATTCCCACTGGTGGCGTCAATCCCGAAAATCTAGCGTCTTATCTTTCACTGAGTAATGTTGTCGCTGCCGGGGGTTCGTGGATGCTGCCTGCATCACTTGTGCAGAACAAAGACTGGCCGGGCATTACCCGTTTAGCGACCGAGGCTTGCAGCCTAGCAACAAGCCTGCTGACACCTGAGGAGAGCAAACTGTGACCGCCGTCGACTTAATTATTTTTGGCGCCAATGGCGATCTTTCGGCGAGAAAGCTGTTCCCGGCTTTATTTCAGTTGCATCGCGCGGGACTACTCCCAACGGATCTTCGCATCGCTGGTGTCTCCAGAGAGCAGGAAGATTCGATTGCCTTCGGTAATAAGTTGCGTGGCCGTTTGAATGCCGCCATGGCCGAGTCGGCGCCGAGCGATCAAGAATGGCTCAACTTTCAACCTTTGCTGTCTCACATAGCTGCTGATTTCTCATCGGCGAAGGATTTTCAATCCTTAAAATCATGGCTGGACGACGATCGGGTCAGCCTGTTTTATCTGGCGACACCGCCCGCGCTGTTCTCGCCAATCTGCGACCATCTTGCACAGAGCGATTGCCTTACGGGTGACTGCCGCATCGTATTGGAGAAGCCTATCGGTGAATGCCTGGAATCTTCGCGAACGGTGAACGACACGCTTGCCCGTTTCTTCGACGAAAAGTCAATCTACCGTATCGACCACTACCTTGGTAAAGAGACCGTGCAGAACCTTCTGGTGCTGCGTTTTGCCAACCGATTCATCAATAGTCAATGGGATCAGAGCTGCATTGACCACGTGCAAATAACGGTGGGAGAGGTCGTTGGTATTGAAGGGCGATGGTCCTACTACGACAAGGTCGGACAGCTTCGCGACATGGTGCAGAACCATCTGATGCAGCTACTCTGCCTAGTGGCAATGGAACCGCCAAACAGTCTCGAGGCCGACAGCATCCGGGACGAAAAAGTGAAAATCGTCAAGGCGCTTCGTCGCGTCACGGCTGCCACGGCGGCCGACCATGTAGTGCGCGGCCAATACGCCGAGGGTTGGTCAAAAGGCAAGGCTGTTCCAGGTTACTTACAGGAACCCGGCTGCGAAAAAACGGCGAGCGATACCGAGACCTTTGTTGCCATCAAAGCTCACGTCGACAACTGGCGCTGGGCGGGGGTTCCGTTTTACCTGCGAACCGGCAAACGAATGCCTGAGAAAGTGACTGAGATCATCATTCAGTACAAAGAATTACCTCACAATATTTTTGGCGATGGGGCCAACATACCCAACAAGCTCATCATTCGGTTACAACCTAATGAAGGTATTGAATTGACGATGGTCTCCAAGCGGCAAAGTCTGAAAGACAAGCTCTCACTGCAAAGCCATACACTGGACTTGGACTTTCGGGAAGCCGACGGCTTTGACCGCATTCCGGATGCCTATGAACGCCTCTTTCTCGATGCGATCAACGGGGACCAATCCCTGTTCGTCGGCAGAGAGGAAATCGAAGAGAGCTGGCGATGGTGCGACGAATTGGTGGCGGCTTGTCAATCGGCGGGGGTTGAACCCAAACCCTATCACGCGGGGACCTGGGGACCACCTAAAGCGGAAATCCTGATCGAGCGCGATGGCAGGAGCTGGCATGCCTGATCGCTTATTCGACCATGCCGATGACCTCAACGCGGCTTTTGCAGCTGAAATCGTTAGTCACCTAAAAGAGGCCATGACCGATCGAGGTCGGGCGTCGTTAGTTGTCTCAGGTGGCAACACCCCTGCCCCTTTATTCAGTCAACTGGCCAACACCCCCATTGACTGGTCTCACGTCACGATCCTGCTTGCGGATGAGCGCTGGGTTTACTTCGACCATCCAGATTCCAATGAAGGCCTTTTGCGACGAACCCTGCTACGGGGTCACGCCAATCAGGCGACGTTTATCTCACTGGTATCGGCTTTCCCAAATGCTGAGAAAACGCTTGAACAAGTGGGCACAGCGTTGGGAGCGGTTGGCCTGTTTGATGTCGTGATTTTAGGAATGGGCAACGACGGTCATACGGCGTCGTTGTTTCCATGTAGCGCGGAGCTGCAAGAGGGGCTTGCCACTGCGGCGCCCGCGCTTATGGTGAACCCCAAGACAGCGCCACATAAACGCATTTCCCTATCAGCTCACCGACTAAAACAGACCAGATGGGGCTACGTACATACCGTCGGCACAGACAAAGCGGAAACCTACGCGGCCGCCATGCATAGTGGCGATATAAACGCCGCCCCGATTTTGAACTTTCTTCCACCCCATGGCGATTTTTGCCGTCGCCACGCCTCCGAGCGCTAAGCTGCTGGCAAAGCAAGGCACCGCCATCTAAAAGGCGACCATAAAAAAGGGGGAGCAAAGCTCCCCCTTGGGTCAACCGTCTCCCCCCCCGGGGTCCGGCTGATTCTTTAGGCAGCGCAATCAATGCCCTGTTTTGCGACTGCCGCCATGTGACATGCCGTGTCGAGCATACGATTGGAGAATCCCCACTCGTTGTCGTACCACGAAAGCACCTTCACCAGACGTCCAGAAACACGAGTGTGGTTAGCATCGAAGTTGCTGGACGCGCTGTTGTGATTGAAGTCGACTGACACCAATGGCTGCGTATTGCAACTCAACACCCCGAAACGATCACCTTGCGCCGCGTCCAACATGATCTGATTGATCTCTTCGACGGTGGTGTCCCGTGCGGCGACAAAGGTCAAATCCACCAGCGATACGTTCAGTGTTGGGACTCGTACTGCGAGACCGTCCAGCTTGCCCTTAAGCTCCGGCATCACCAAACCGATGGCACTCGCAGCGCCCGTTTTCGTGGGGATCATACTGTGGGCCGCCGCTCTCGCGCGGTAAAGGTCGGTGTGGTACACGTCACTCAAATTTTGATCGTTGGTATAGGCATGAATGGTTGTCATCAAACCACTTTCAACACCCACCTGAGCGTGCAGTGGCGCTATCAAAGGAGCCAAACAGTTAGTAGTACATGAAGCATTGGAGACGACCGAATGCTGGATACCCAATGACTCGTGGTTAACGCCGTAGACAACCGTGGCATCAACGTCCTTGCCCGGGGCAGATATAAGCACCTGACGCGCACCGGCTCGGAGGTGCTTTGAGGCTGCTGCCTTGTCTGTGAACAAGCCCGTGCATTCGAGCACCACATCAACATCGAGGTCCGCCCAAGGCAGCACCTCGGGATCACGCTCGCTAAACACTTTAATTGTGTCGCTACCGACCTTAAGGCAATTTTCACCAGCGGATACCTCCACAGGAAAACGTCCATGGGTCGTGTCGTACTGAGTAAGGTGCGCATTGATCTCTGGAGAGCCGAGGTCGTTGATCGCCAAAATACGAATCTTGTCAGCGAGTGACGGCCGCTCGTAAAAAGCGCGCAGAATGTTTCGGCCAATTCGCCCATAACCGTTGATAGCAATATTGATCATAAATGCCTCCGGGTACGTTGAGTCACCACCATAAGTAATTTAGTTACATATTTAAAGTCTTTTTATGTAAAATATGTAATAAATTTGCCAGTTGCGGGCGGCTGGCGCTTTAATGCGCCACCGCGCATCTAACGAAAGCACCCATGGATAGCACTTCTGGTAGGCCTTACGGATTGCCAAACCCGAGAGGGAATGCTCAAGATAGGGCGTTTGATTGACTGGAGACACCGGATGAATCCGAAACCCAATCTGCTGACTCAGGTGGCGGCCGCCCTACCCGGACTCAGCAACTCAGAGACCAAGGTCGCCCAGGCCATACTCGCGGACCCCGAGGCCGCCACGCAATCTAGTATTGCTAACCTCGCCAAACTAGCGGGCGTCAGTGAACCTTCAGTAAATCGATTTAGTAAGCGATTTGGGGCAAAGGGCTTCCCCGACTTCAAAATTCAGTTAGCGACTTCCCTTGTTTCGGGCGTTCGCTACATGACTCAGGCAGTAGAGCCATCCGATGACATCGCCAGCTATCCGTTCAAACTGTTCGATAACACCATCAGTGCCTTGATACTCGCCCGGGACGCTCTGCCCACCGAGGCCATCGCGGAGGCCGTCGATCTGCTGTCCTCTGCCAAGCGCATCATGTTTTTGGGATTGGGTACCTCGGCAGCAGTGGCGAAAGACGCCGAGCACAAATTCTTTCGCTTCAACACACCAGTGACCACTCAGACCGACCCACTCATGCTGCGTATGCTGGCAGCAGGCGGCGTTCTGGGTGACGTGTTTTTCTTCATTTCCCATACCGGGCGCACAAAATCAATTGTAGAAGCCGCGGAGTTGGCCCAGTCTTCGGGCGCCACAGTGATTGGCCTGACGTCGGCGAAATCGCCCTTGGCGAAGGCCTGTGACTGCGTGCTTGAGGTCAACGTCACCGAGAATACCGACGACTATCTGCCGATGACATCGCGCATTGTACAGCTGGTATTGATCGATACGCTGGTAACAGGGGTGATGCTGCGCGGGGGAAGCGCTCTGGTTGATCACGTCGCAAGAATCAAAGATAGCCTGCGCGCAACCCGATTTCCCTCAAAGAAATAGCCCACTTAAACAGGTATCCCTCGATCACCATGAACGCACCATTTGAAACCACTCGCCTCAGAAAACACGTCAGACAACTCGGGGATACTCTGGGTGATGTCATTCGAGCCTCTGCGGGGGAAACGCTGTTCAATAAAGTCGAGGAAATCAGACAAACATCCAAAGACGCACAGGATTCCGGGGACTTTGCAGAGCTACACACACTGCTTCGCTCACTCGATGACGACACGATATTGCTGATCGCCAAGGCCTTCAGCCAATTCCTGAATTTGACCAATATCGCAGAGCAGCATCATACGACCACTGTTGAGACGTCCGAGCAGTTCTCGGCTGCTGCCACCATGCAGAGGGCGGTCTCACGACTGCAGGAAAGCCACACACCTCGGTCTATAGCCGATGGTCTGGACAGCCTGCATATTGATCTCGTGCTAACCGCACATCCGACCGAAATAACCCGGCGCACCCTCATCCATAAATTCGCGGAGATAAACCGCTGCCTGGGTAATCTCGACCGATCGCTGCTAAATCCAATTGAGTCGAAATCCGTCACTGACCGTCTTGCGGATCTGATTTCTCAGATTTGGCATACCGAGGAATTTCGGGAGTCCCGGCCCAGCCCTGTCGATGAGGCCCGGTGGGGATTTGCCGTTATCGAAAATTCGCTGTGGGACGCGGTGCCCGCCTTTCAAAGAGATGTCGACGCCCTGTGTAGTCGCTACCAGTTACGTCCACGACAGCTCGACTGGAAGCCTGTACAGATTTCAAGCTGGATTGGGGGCGATCGGGATGGCAACCCCAACGTCACCGCCGACGTCACTCGGCAGGTCATACTCCTCGCCCAGTGGCAGGCCTGTGATTTGCTCATTCGAGACCTTAGCCTTTTGCAGGAGGAACTGTCTCTGGCGACCGCCACCCCGGAGATCTTCGAAGAAGCCGAACATGCCAGAGAACCCTATCGGGCAATCATCAGACGCCTAAAAGACAAAGTGGCTAACCAACGTTTAACGCTTCAAGCGGCTATTAATCAGCATCAGCCCTCCCCGGTTGCGCTTACCCTTGAGGAGCTTCTTGAGCCTCTCAAACGCTGCCATGAGTCACTCCTAGCGGTGGGCGTCGCGACCGTCGCCAACGGCCAACTGCTTGACACCATGAGGCGCCTGCGCTGCTTCGGGCCGCACCTGATCACGCTGGATATCCGTCAAGAGAGCAGTCGGCACACCGCGGCTCTGAGCGAACTCACGCAGCACTTAAAGCTGGGAGATTACGCCTCCTGGAACGAACAGCAACGACTCGAATGGCTACAGGCGGAGCTGGATAATCCTCGTCCCCTGCTACCTGAGAACTGGGAGTGTTCGCCCGAGGTTCGGGAGGTCATCAACACCTTTCATGAGATTGCGCGGACCCCGCGTGCCGCCCTCGGCTGCTACGTTATCTCAATGGCTGGGGCATCCTCTGACGTTCTGGCTGTTCAGTTACTCCTCAAGGCTACGGGCGGGCATCTTGATATCCCAGTGGCACCTCTATTCGAGACCCTCGACGACCTCAATCGTGCCCCCGGCGTCATCGGCACATTGCTTGAGAACTCGCGCTTTCGAGACCGCGCGAACCGGCAGCTCACGGTGATGATCGGATACTCCGACAGCGCCAAGGATGCCGGTATGCTGGCGGCCGGGTGGGCACAATACCGAGCGCAGGAAGAGCTGTTGGCGGTGTGCCAGAATTACGGGGTATCTCTTACGTTGTTTCACGGACGTGGCGGCACGATCGGCAGGGGCGGCGCTCCGGCCCATGACGCGCTGCTATCGCAGCCCCCGGGGTCTCTACATAACGGCCTGCGGGTCACCGAGCAGGGCGAAATGATTCGAACCAAGCTGGGTCTGACACCGCTGGCGGTTAACACTCTCGGACAATACGCGAGCGCAATTTTGCAGGCGAACCTGTTACCACCCCCGACTCCCAGGCAACAATGGCGTGAGTTAATGAACAAGCTGTCGCAGCACTCATGCGACCACTACCGGTCTTGGGTGCGAGATGACCCCCAGTTCGTCCCCTACTTCCGACAGGCAACCCCCGAGCAGGAGCTGGCGAAACTGCCGCTGGGATCGCGGCCGGCGCGGCGGCGATCCGATGGCGGCATCGCAAGCCTTCGCGCCATACCGTGGATATTCGCTTGGTCACAGAATCGGCTGATGCTCCCGGCATGGCTAGGCGCCGGCGCAGCACTCCAAAAGGTAATGGATCAAGGGCACCTTGAAACTCTGAGGGACATGGAGCGGGATTGGCCTTTCTTTCGCTCCCGGTTATCGATGTTAGAAATGGTCTTAACCAAGACCGATCTGTCGGTCGCGACGTTTTATGATCAACTCCTTGTCGAGGAATCTCTAAAGGGCATAGGATCTAAGTTGCGTGAACAGCTTCGCGCTGACATGGAAACCCTCAAGGAGCTGATAAACAGTGAGGTCTTGTTGGCCCACAATCCGTGGGGGCGGGAATCAATCCAACTGCGAAATATCTACACCACGCCACTCAACTTGTTGCAGGCGGAACTGTTGCGGCGAGAACGAGAGACGCCCGACCCCGAAGTAGAAAAAGCACTGATGGTCACCATCGCCGGAGTCGCCGCTGGCATGCGCAATACCGGCTAACAGCCATTAACGGCTTGCCTGCAGCGCCGCTCCGTAGCAGGATGCGCTCCAGACGTCGGTGTTGCTATCGGATAAGCCGGCCTGAGTGGTAGGACCGCACCTATTTCTTTACCCCTAGCAGCCACCACAAAAAGTAGCATTTTTGAGATGAACTCCATGGAAGATCAACAGGGCAGCGAGACCAAGGTGCTATCGGATATTCACCAGACACTCCACCAAGCGGCCGAGCGGCTCTCTCGTACTAGCGTTGTCGCCTTATTTGATGATGAGCGAGATCGGCTGACACAATTCACTGTCTCCAGTGAGCATTTGCAGCTTGATTTCAGCAAACAGCGGCTTGATGAAACCACCCTAACCACTTTGCACAAGCTAGCCACCGAAAAAGACATGAGGGATGCATTTGCTCGCCTTACCTCAGGGGGAACCTGTAATGCCACCGAGGAACGGGCAGCCCTCCACACGTTATTACGAGGCACTAAAGCGAAAGAGCTTCCGGATCATTATCTGGGCATAAGCAACACTCTAGAACGCATGAAGGCATTGACCAACAGTGTCCATTCGGGCCATCGGCGCGGCTTTAACGGCGACAAATTTACCGATGTGGTCAATATTGGCATCGGTGGATCCGACCTAGGACCTCGCTTTATTTGTCGCGCCCTCAAAACCCATCGCGACACGATCAAGGCACATTTTGTCGCCAACGTTGATCCCCAAGATCTTGATGAAACCCTGGCGAATCTCAACCCACAGACGACGCTCTTCATTATCTGCTCCAAGACATTCACGACGGAAGAGACACTAACCAATGCACTGCGGGCTCGAGAGTGGCTCTACGCCGCCGGCGCTACGGAAAGTACGGTGGCCGACCATGTGGTCGCCGTCACTACCAACATCGATACAGCTGGCCAGTTTGGCGTAGCGCCCGAAGCCTGCTTTCCACTCTGGGATTGGGTGGGAGGTCGCTACTCGGTTTGGTCCGCTATCGGTCTGTCAATTGCCTTAAATCAGGGCTGGGAGACATTCGCCGAATTTCTTGAGGGCGGTCAGGCGATGGATCGCCACACCCTCGAAAATAGCGCACAGGATAACCTGCCTCTCACCATGGCACTGCTGGAGTATTGGAATACGAAATACGGTAGGACCGAGACGCATCTTGTTCTGCCCTACTCTCAGCGGCTGGAATATCTGGCCGATTTCCTGCAGCAGCTGACGATGGAAAGTAATGGCAAGTCCGTGACCCTTGGGGGAGCTACGATTTCAGATAAAACAGCACCGGTGCTCTGGGGATCAGCCGGCACAATTGGTCAGCACAGTTACTACCAGATGCTACATCAGGGAAACCGGGCGTTTTCCGCAGATATCGTGCTCCCGCTGAGAAACGGCGACGTCGATATCGACGCCCATCGAAAACTAGCAGCCAATGCCATGGCGCAAAGTCGTGCCTTGATGCTGGGCCGGAACCGGGAGGCCGCCACCGAACTGGCGTTGGCGCGGGGTCAATTAGAGACGATGGCGCCTCACTATGAGATGCCGGGTAATCATCCTCATTCCACAATAGTCATGCCCGAGGTTAATGCGCGGGCTCTGGGGGAGCTTGTGGCCGCGTATGAACACAAAACCTTTTTTCTCTCAAGGCTTTTTGATCTCAATCCCTTCGATCAATGGGGCGTCGAGCTCGGAAAGGAGATAGGCCGCCAGATACGCGGCGTACTCGAGTTCAACACCGGCTGGGATTCGCTTGATGACTCGACCCGTTTTATTGCAAAAGCCTGGCTAGACGCCAATAACGATAGGACTAGCTCAAAAAAATAAGCGGCCATAAAAACGCAAAAAAAAGGCCGGTTAAATAAACCACCACTGACAGCCCCATCGTCCAGCGATTGATTCGCCGGAGGCGCGTACACGCCGCAGCCTTCACAGGATCTATAGGACACGGTGCATTTCGCTGCTGCCATTGCAAAAACGCCGCAATGCTTAGCACCACTCCCGAAGCGATGAACAACGGGACCTTGTGCGCGCTAAGCCAGATAATGCCAGGGATCGCGGTGGTAAGCCCCACCATAACCGCTCCCGCACCGATGGAAATAAGCAACGCGGGCAGCGCACAACAGACCAGCGTCGACGAGCTGGCAAATAGAGAGAATGTCGGACCCAGCAGATCTCGCCAGTCACCACGCATGGGGCTAGCTCCCCAGAGCCGCCGCACCACGGCGCACCGCGGCGACACGATATCCAGCCTGTTCCGCCAGGGAAGCAATGTCCTCATCCGACAGGGAACCTTGCTCATAGGTCACGATGCTGAGGGCCTTGGTATCCAAGTCGACATATATTGCTGCCACTTCCTCTCGTTTGCCAAAAATCTTATTCATCGCCGTCGCGCAGAAATCACACACCACTCCTAGAACGTCTGCAACAATGGGCTCACCCCCTTCCGCAAGGGCTGCGTCAATCTCTGGCGTGTGAGTTAAGGTCACGGTCCCAGTTACATGTGCCTCATGCTCCCCGTCAGCGACACCTTGCTCACCCTCGTCATGCTGGTGCATGTGGTCTTGCATCTGGTCAGGAGCATCATGATCCATCATGGGGCTTGCGCCATGGGTGTCTCCGTGCTGATGGCCCGCGTGGGGGTCACCGGAGTGATTGTGTGCCGCGGCGCTAAAGGCTAAAACAGTTGCGCATACCGCTATAAATTCTCTTATGGTGCTCACGGGAAGGCCCTCCTAGAGCCGAAGGGTAAAATTCGCGAGCGGTTGATGCTCAGTTATGTTGTAGCCGATCTCAACCAGTAGCGCGTTTTTAAAAAATCGAATCAGTGGCGTGACACCAACCGACTCACGGGCGTCGGGTCGGTGATCGACTTCCACCATAAGCCACGTGTGCAAGTCCCCTGTATCGCCTTCGTATGGTGCCCAGCCGACACGGGCAGCCTGCATGAAGTTATCGCCAAAATGCCCCGCATCGAGATAGCGAGATTGATAGCTCGCGAAGTGGCGGCGAGTTTCCCAGTCAGCCATAACGCCCCCAAAATAAGCGGCGTCAGATCCCATGGAGTTACTATTGATGCCTTTAGCCAAGCCGAGCCCACCGGTGAGATAAATATTGGCCTGAAAATCTTGCCCAAACCACCGTTTCGCCAACCACGTCGGTTGCACTCCGATCATCATAAAGTCGGCGTTTCTGTCCCACTCCACGCGCCCACCTACAGACAACTTCGGTGTCGCCGTGTAGTGAACCAATGCAGCGGTTGACTGCCGATTGGAGGTTTCGATTATTGTCCAACCACCCGTGTAAGAGACCGGCCGGGCGTTTGCCTCCACGGCAAGCACTAACGCCAGTAGTAGTGATGAAAGGAGGGTGAAGGTCCCCGCTTTAAACTCTCCACAAGGAGACTTGGTCATTTCTTGGTGCCACCCAATACCGCAACCAGCTCTTCGACCCGCTCTTTTCTAAGCGCGACATCATCACCCGTTAACGCGTGGGTGACGCAGGTGTCTACGTGCTCCCGCAACATAACCTGCTCAAGGCTAGATAACGCAGCCTTTGCCGCGCGCACCTGACGGATGACATCGATGCAATATCGGTCCTCCTCAACCATCCGGGAGACGGCGTTAATCTGTCCCGCAATTTTGGCGAGCCTTGATTGGACTGATTGCTTTGACTTCTCTTTCATGCACATACCCTAGGGGGGTATGGGTATATAGGTCAAGAAGTTTTTCTGCGGACTACCACCATGCCAAAGGGACACAACATTCGTTCAATGGTCCGCGGTGGCTCCAGTTACCGGAGTGGCCTCCTCCTGCCCGCGCGCGTCGGCAACCATCCGGCTCACATCGGCCAATAAGGCCTTAGCGTCATAAACAAC
>Ga0255779_1000718_pt1 | contig 39899 bp, 37 predicted proteins | sample 011ome_21_FD_179977 | JGI IMG/M metagenome (GOLD analysis project Ga0255779, IMG submission 179977) | Coastal salt marsh microbial communities from the Groves Creek Marsh, Skidaway Island, Georgia - 011508AT metaG (version 2) | ecosystem: Environmental > Aquatic > Marine > Intertidal zone > Salt... | reverse complement strand
GCGCGAGTTCAATCAAAAGCATTGAAGCGCTTAAAATCTGGCCGAGCATGCAGCCTTATTTTGCCAAGCCCCTCAGCAAAAGCACATGGCCTGCGCACAGCGCCTTATGCGTTGAATAGAAAATGCAAAACATCACCATCTTTCACAACGTAAGATTTACCCTCAACGCGCATCTTTCCGGCTTCCTTGGATTTCTGTTCTCCCTCAAGGGCAACATAATCCTCATAGGCAATGGTCTCGGCCCGGATAAAACCGCGCTCAAAATCACCATGGATCACCCCGGCGGCTTGGGGGGCGTAGGTGCCACCTTTTATCGTCCAGGCCCGCGCCTCTTTAGGGCCAACGGTGAAATAGGTTTCCAGTTCCAAGAGCTTATAACCGGCGCGAATCAAACGATCCAATCCGGCCTCTTCCAAGCCCATTTCATCCAGAAACATCGCGGCTTCTTCAGGCTCTAATTGACTGATCTCTTCTTCAATCTGGGCGCTGATAATAACGGTTCCAGCGCCCTGCGCAGCCGCCATATCATGCACTTGTTGCGAAAACGTATTTCCCGTGCCCGCGGTCTCTTCATCCACATTGCACACAAACAGGATCGGCTTACTGGTCAAAAGCTGCAGCATTTTCCAGGCTTTCAAATCCTCTTGCTCAACCTCAACGCTCCGCGCTGGTTTTCCCTCTTCGAGCACCGCCAAAGCGGCTTTAAGCAAGCGCTCTTGTTGCACCGCCTCTTTATCACCGCCGCGCACTTTGCGGCTTAGACCTTGCAGGCGCTTCTCGATGCTTTCAATATCAGCCAGCATCAGCTCGGTTTCGATCGTCTCGGCGTCAGATACCGGGTCGACGCGCCCATCGACATGGGTAACATCAGAATCCTCGAAACAGCGCAGCACATGAGCGATGGCATCGACCTCGCGGATATTTGCCAGAAATTGGTTTCCAAGCCCTTCACCTTTTGATGCGCCTTTGACCAACCCGGCAATGTCAACGAATGTCATCCGCGTTGGGATCACTTGCTTTGAGCTGGCGATTTTAGCCAAAGTATCAAGGCGTGCATCGGGCACGGCCACATCGCCCACATTCGGTTCAATGGTGCAGAAGGGAAAATTTGCCGCCTGCGCAGCCGCGGTTTTGGTTAAGGCGTTAAACAAGGTGGATTTACCAACATTTGGTAACCCGACAATACCCATTTTAAACCCCATGGCTCTGCTCCTTCTAGCGCTGTTGGGGGCTTCTAGTGGCAGATCCGCCCCGAGGCAAGCGGGGAACATACAAAAGCCGCGCTCTGCGACTTACGGTTTCCTTTAAAGCACAAGCTTTCACGTGAAATGTTTGCTTGGCATTGATTTTTCGCATGCGATTGGGCATGGGTGAGCCTAACGAAGCGAAAGGTGCCTAACATGACTCGGATTGACGATAAATTTGCCGCATTAAAAGCAGATGGGAAAAAGGCATTTGTCTCCTATGTCATGGCGGGAGATCCAGATTACAACACCTCGCTTGAGCTGGTGAAAGGCCTTCCCGCAGCGGGTGTGGATATCATTGAGCTGGGGCTTCCTTTTACCGATCCAATGGCAGATGGCAGCACAATTCAGCTGGCGGGGCAGCGCGCGCTTGAAGCCGGCATGACCTTGCGGAAAACGTTGGATTTAGCCGCTGAATTTCGCCAACAAGATGATGTGACGCCTATCGTTTTGATGGGTTATTACAACCCGATCTACAATCATGGTGTTGACCAATTTCTGCAGGATGCAAAAACTGCTGGAATCGATGGGTTGATCATCGTGGATTTGCCCCCCGAAGAGGATGATGAGCTCTGCGTTCCGGCACAAGCTGCGGGCTTAAATTTTATTCGCCTCGCAACGCCAACAACGGATGCCAAACGCTTGCCAAAGGTTCTTCAGAATACGTCAGGCTTTGTGTATTATGTGTCGATCACGGGCATCACAGGCGCCGGCGAAGCGCAAGCCCAAAACGTGGGGCCTGAAGTGGCGCAAATTAAAGCAAATACGGATCTGCCGGTGATCGTTGGATTTGGCATCAACACCCCTGAAGCGGCGCAAAGCATCGCTGAAATTGCCGATGGCGCCGTGGTGGGATCCGCGATTGTCAGTGAATTGGCCAAGGGCAAACCCGTTGCAGAGGTTTTGGCGTTTGTCAAAACCCTCTCAGATGGGGCACATCGCGGTTAAAGCTCTGTTAGCGACTTTTATGCGGCCAGAAGAAGCATTTGCGTGGCCAAAAAGCTGCTCACGATTTTTTGGCTTTGGTTTCGGATCACGAACCGGGTTTTGATAAATCCACGATCGGGCTTGCTGCGTGAGCGGCGCGCCTCTTCTACTGTAATCGCGCAGGTTAAAATGTCGTTAGGATAGACGGGTATAAACCAGCGCACCTCATCCACCCCTGGCGACCCGATTGAGCATTTTTCAAACAGCCTTGTGCGAAAAACCGCTTCAAATCCGATCAAAACCGTTTGCCAGCCGCTGGCGATGATCCCACCATAGGGGGAAGCTTCGGCTTGCGCGTCATCCAGATGAAACGGCTGCGGATCCCAGTCCTGCGCGAAGGCAAGAATTTGCGCTTTTGAAATCTGTTTTGGTTCGGCTTCAAAATGAAACCCGACCACAAAATCTTCAAAATACATCGGCTGCTCCTGCTCTGGTGTTTTATAGGTTAACGATGTTATATCGCCTTTAGAATGACCCCGACAATCCAGTAAGGTAAAGCTTTAATGCCGGTAATCACCAATATCTATGATCTTAAAAAAATCTATGCGCGCCGCGTGCCGCGCATGTTTTATGATTACACGGAGTCTGGCAGCTGGACAGAGCAAACGTTTAGTGAAAATGTATCCGATTTTCAACAGCTTAAACTTCGCCAGCGGGTTGCAGTTGATATGACAGGGCGCAGCACCGCCAGCACCATGGTGGGGCAGCAGGTTGCCATGCCGGTGGCTTTGGCCCCGGTTGGTATGACCGGAATGCAATCTGCCGATGGCGAAATAAAAGCCGCACGGGCGGCCGAAAGCTTTGGCGTGCCCTACACCTTATCCACAATGTCCATCTGTTCAATCGAGGATGTCGCAGCCCATACTGAGGCGCCTTTTTGGATGCAGCTTTACATGCTGAAGGACAATGATTTTAATGATCGCTTGGTCGAGCGGGCGCGCGCGGCAAACTGCTCTGCCTTGGTTCTAACGCTGGACTTACAGATCTTGGGCCAGCGTCACAAAGACATCCGCAACGGGCTGTCGGCCCCCCCCAAATTGACACCCAAATCGATTGCCAATTTGGCCACAAAATGGGGCTGGGGCGTAGAAATGCTGGGCACAAAACGGCGGTTTTTTGGCAATATTGTCGGCCATGCCAAAGGCGTCAGCGATCCAAGCAGCCTCTCCTCTTGGACAGCCGAACAATTTGATCCGGCGCTTGATTGGAACAAGGTGGCCCGTTTAAAGGATGTCTGGGGCGGCAAAGTCATTTTAAAAGGCATTTTAGATCAAGAAGATGCCAAGATGGCCCTGAAAGTTGGTGCGGATGCGATTATCGTCTCCAACCATGGCGGGCGGCAATTGGATGGCGCGCTAAGCTCGATCAAGGCGCTTCCGGGCATTGTTGAAGCGGTGGGCGATAAGATTGAAGTGCATATGGATGGTGGCATCCGCTCTGGCCAAGATGTTCTGAAAGCCTTAGCGCTTGGTGCGAAAGGCACCTATATCGGGCGCTCGCATATTTATGGGCTTGGGGCAATGGGCCAAGAAGGCGTGCGCAAAAGCCTTGAGCTCATTCACAAAGAGCTCGATATTTCCATGGCGCTATGCGGCCATAAACGGGTTCAGGATCTAAATCGCAACACCTTGTTGATCCCGAAAGGGTTTGCGGGGGATTGGGAATAAAACCGGCGTTTCCTTTTAACGCCAAGACCCCGCCGGGGCGACTGCATAATTCTGTATTTTGGCCTTTTAAACCGTAAATAACTGGTTTATACGCGCGGCTTCATTGGGGTCACAGCCTTGGAGGGGCCCCTTGCATTTATTATGGAGAGAATTATGGCTGGAGAGATTCCAAATCTTGAAGTTTTGCCACGCACGGGGACAGGCAAGGGCGCCGCTCGTCAGGCGCGGCGCGATGGCATGGTGCCGGGTGTTGTCTATGGAGGCGGCGTTGATCCGCTGCCCATTCAAATCCCCTTCAACGTGTTGCTTAAGCGTCTGAAAGCGGGGCGTTTTTTATCAACGCTGTTTAACTTAAAAGTTGAAGGCCATGAGGATGTTCGGGTGATTTGCCGGGATGTACAGCGTGACGTTGTGAAAGATCTGCCAACCCATCTGGATCTGATGCGCTTACGCCGCACCTCAAAAATCAACCTATTCATCCCCGTTGAGTTTTTAAACGAAGACACCTGCCCGGGGATCAAGCGCGGCGGCTATTTGAACGTTGTGCGCCCAGAAGTTGAATTGGTGGTTACCGCGGGCGATATTCCCGAAAAGCTTACCGTCGACCTTGCGGAGGTTGCCGTGGGGGATGTGATTACGATTTCTGCAATCAGCCTGCCAGAGGGGGCACGCCCCACGATTGATCGCGATTTTGTAATTGCCAATCTATCGGCGCCGGGTGGTATTTCTGCGTCTGAGGAAGAAGAAGCCGAAGCCGAAACAGGCGATGCACCCGCAGAAGACTCCGCGGAGTAAAACAGCTACGTTTTTCGCAGGCAGTCAGTAAAAGTTTAAAAAGCAGAGCAACCGCTCTGCTTTTTTTATGCGCTTTGCGTTTCGAACGGGCAGCGCTATTAACAGCATATCGCTGATCAGGAGCGTTGACATGCAATTATTCGTCGGATTGGGGAATCCCGGTTCAAAATACGCCCAGAACCGCCATAATATTGGATTTATGGCGCTTGATAAAATTGCCTCTGAAAATGGCTTTCCACCTTGGAAAAAAAAATTTAGCGGCGTGATCAGCGAAGGCCGCTTGGGATCAGAAAAACTGGTTTTGTTAAAACCGGAAACCTTTATGAACCTGTCCGGACAGTCGGTCGGAGAGGCGATGCGGTTTTTTAAGCTGACGCCCGATGAGATCATCGTGTTTCATGATGAATTGGATTTAGCACCGGGCAAATGCCGCCTGAAAACAGCAGGCGGCCATGCGGGGCATAATGGCTTGCGCTCAATCCACCAGCATATCGGGGCCGATTATCATCGCGTGCGCTTGGGTATCGGGCATCCAGGGCATAAAGACCGCGTGGCCGGATATGTGCTTCATGATTTTGCCAAAGCCGATCATGCCTGGTTAGATGATTTACTCAGCGGTATTGGCGAGGGCGCTGTAAAATTAGCCGGTAAAGATCCGGCAGGCTTTATGAATAAAGTCGCGCTCAAAGCGCAGGCACAAAAATCCCAAAACCCAAAAGCGGCCCAGCCGCACAGGAACGAAGCCGCCCTTGAAAAACCACAATCGCCAGATAAGGAAGATCCCGTAAGAACTCCGCTTCAAAGGTTGATCGATAAATTCAAATAACGATTTCCAATCACTTTCACCAGCAAGCCGAAGCCTGCAGGCAAGCGCTAGAAACAGCGGGACAACAGGCAAGTCGCGCAACCCCTCTGGCACATTTTGCAATGGAAGCTGATGACCAAGGTCTAGGGGCGGCTTTGCGCTTACAGTTATGGCCGGATGAGCAAGTAATTGAACTGGGTCGAGCAGATTTTCACGGGCGCTGGATCGCATGGGCCGGAAATCGGCTGTTTAAGGGCTTGCCTTAAGCGGGCTGATTGCTAGCTTTTCCAGAAATAGGAGCCTATGATCATGCAAAAAGATCCAGAAATTAATGTCCTTGGCGCTGCGCTGGCCGCCTGTTCACAGGATCCGGTCACCGGTTTTTTTCGCGACGGGCATTGCAACACCTGCGAAGCGGATCAAGGTAGCCACACCGTCTGCGCGGTGATGACGGCCGAGTTCTTGGCCTATTCAAAATATTTTGGCAATGATCTTAGCACGCCGCGGCCGGAATATGGCTTTGTAGGCCTAAAACCCGGGGACCATTGGTGCCTTTGCGCAGGCCGGTTTTTGCAGGCCCATGAAGAAGGTTGCGCGCCAAAGGTTAATCTCTCTGCCACGCATGCGCGCGCCTTAGAAATCGTTTCGCTCGAGATTTTACAAGCCTATCAGCTCTAATCCTATGAAACCTTCAGTGACAGGCTAAAGCGCCGCGTAAATCTGCGCAATCGCTTCCACAGCCTGCTCGGGTGGAAGTTCTTGGCTTTCTCCAGTTTTGCGCGCGGTCAACTCGACCACTCCATTTTTCAAACCACGCGGCCCAACGGTGATCCGCCAGGGCAGGCCAATCAAGTCCATGGTGGCAAATTTGCCGCCTGCCCGCTCTTGCCGATCATCATAAAGCGGTTCAAGCCCCAAAGCGGTGAGGCTGGCATAAAGCGCTTCGCAAGCTGCATCTGTTGCCGCATCCCCCTGTTTCAAATTCACAATTCCACAGTGATAAGGCGTGACGGCTTCTGGCCAAATGATGCCATTCTCATCATGGCTGGCCTCGATAATCGCACCAATCAAACGCGAAACGCCGATTCCATGGCTGCCCATATGGACCGGCACGCGGGCGCCTTGATCATTCACGACACTGGCGCCCATCGCTTCAGAATATTTGGTTCCAAAATAAAAAATTTGCCCGACTTCTATACCGCGACTGCTGCGTCGGCGCTCTTCGGGCAAAGCGTCAAAAAGGCTGGCATCATGGGTTTCATCGGTGCGCGCATAGGGTGTGGTCCATTCCTTTACGATCCCGGCACATTCCTCCCAGTCATCATAATTCACTGCGCGATTGCCCAAATTCAAGTCTAGGATCTGGCTGTCATAAAACACTTCAGACTCGCCCGTATCCGCCAGTACCAAAAATTCATGCGTGTCATCACCTCCTATCGGGCCGCTATCGGCGCGCATCGGAATGGCCTTTAGCCCCATCCGCTCGTAGGTGCGCAGGTAACTGACCATATGGCGGTTGTAGGCATGCATGGCGCTGGGCTTATCGATGTCAAAATTATAGCCATCTTTCATGAAAAATTCACGCCCCCGCATCACACCAAACCTAGGCCGGATTTCGTCGCGGAACTTCCATTGAATATGATATAGCGTCATCGGCAGGTCTTTATAACTGCCCACATGGCTGCGAAAAATATCCGTAATCAGTTCTTCATTGGTTGGCCCATAAAGCATGTCACGCCCATGCCGATCCTGAATGCGCAACATTTCTTGCCCATAATCATCAAAGCGGCCGCTTTCGCGCCACAGATCCGCAGATTGCAGCGTCGGCATGAGCATTGGAATATGGCCGGCGCGCACTTGCTCTTCATGCACAATATCTTCCAATTTACGCAACAATTTAAATCCGAGCGGCAACCATGAATAAATGCCGGCGCTCGATTGCTTGATCATGCCGGCCCGTAACATTAAACGATGGCTCACGATTTGTGCATCGGCAGGGTTTTCTTTCAAAACGGGGATAAAGTAGCGGGACAGGCGCATCAAAGGTCCTTTGCAATAAAAACAGTCGCGCGCTCTGTTTAAAAAGAAAACATTCGCTCCACAAGCCTTGCTCTGCCTGTCGGCGGCTTGCACGCCGCAGGCACTATCTATTTCAGACCTGTTACAAGCTTGTACAACTTTGGAGGCCGATCAGTCGTTTGAAGCAACGGCCGCCCTGTTCGAGATGTGTGACCCGATAGTTTCCGTTTGGAGCCAGGGGCGGATCAGTGTATTGATCGGTTAAATGTAAAGGAACGCAAGTGATCTTTTTCCCCAAAAAACCTTTTTGTATCGCGCTGCTGCTGTCTTGCTTTCTGCCTATGCAGGCTGCTTTTGCTAATTCCCAGCACAGGGCGGTTCTAACAATCTGCGAAACAGCGCTTCAAACCAATGATCAGGGGACCATTCGATCTATGGCACTTCAGATCAAAAATTGGCGGAGTTTGCAAGATGAAGCCCTGATAAAGCGCGCGGAAACTTGCCTTCAAACGGGCCTTGATACCGGGTATTTTTATTCCAAACCAACCGAAAGGTTCGAAATCAGACAGGCAGCAGCGGCGAAAGAAAACCTCATCGAGGATATCGAAAAGCTGCATGAAGATCTACTTGGCTTATGCCTTGCTTTGGCCAAGCAAACACCCAAATCCGCCTTGGAGCATCCGATCTGCGCAGCCCTGTGGAGCGCAAATTGACCGATCAAGGCTACCATTTCAGCTAGTTCGCCTCTTTGGCAGGCTGGTGTTTGGGCCGCCCTCACAGGCTAGTATATCCCTAAAAATCCGCCGGTCTTTCGGCGTTTTTATTAGGGTGTTGAGAATAGGGGGTGAGATAATCACTCGAGGCGTAGATATGTGCTCACCGAAACCTCAAGCTCTGGCGGGAAAACCCCACATATAAATAAGTTGGTGCTAAAATAAATAACACCCCCTATTCAACTAAGAAGCTAATCGGCCTTTAAGGCAAGACTTTGTCATTATAGCGGAAACTTAAAGGCTTATAGGGCAAATTGTCTAAATTCTTGGCCATTTTACACTTCAAAGCCTTGCACCGCTCTGGTTTTCCTGTAGAAGGCAGATCTGTTTTCGCACTTACTTTTATCGCACAGTCCCTCGTGGGTGGACGCGAAAACCTCATAGCCGCCCTTTGAAACGTGCCCAAAAGAGAACTGGAGAGCGCATGCCCCTTTATGAGCATGTCTTTATTTCGCGTCAGGATTTATCCAGCGCGCAGGCCGAAGGCCTGGTTGAACATTTCACAACAATCCTTGCAGATAACGGTGGAAACGTCGTTGAAAGCGAATATTGGGGTGTTAAAACGATGGCCTATAAGATCAATAAAAATCGCAAAGGCCATTATGCGATGCTAAAATCGGACTCACCTGCGCCTGCGGTGCAAGAGATGGAACGACTGATGCGTCTTCATGAAGACGTGATGCGGATTTTAACGATCAAAGTTGAAGAGCACGCCGAAGGACCATCTGCGCAGATGCAACGCCGCGATGATCGTGGTGACCGCGGTGAACGCCGCGAACGTCGCGATTAAGTTTGTAGAAAAGGACGATAGATCATGGCAACCAAACCTTTTTTCCGCCGCCGCAAAGTCTGCCCTTTTTCTGGCGATAAAGCTCCGGCGATCGATTATAAAGACACAAAACTACTGCAACGCTATATCTCAGAGCGTGGCAAGATTGTTCCGTCACGGATCACCGCTGTATCAGCCAAAAAGCAACGAGAGCTTGCCCGCGCAATCAAACGCGCACGGTTTCTTGCTCTTTTGCCATATGCTGTGAAATAGGGAGATCTGATCATGCAAGTAATCCTTATGGAACGCGTGGCCAAATTGGGCCAAATGGGCGATGTGGTTGACGTAAAGCCAGGCTATGCGCGCAACTTCTTATTGCCGCAAGGCAAAGCCCGCAGCGCGTCAAAAGAAAATATCGCAAATTTCGAAGCGCAAAAGGCACAGTTAGAAGCGCGCAATTTGGAAACCAAGAAAGAAGCGGAAGATCTGGCTTCGCGTCTGGATGGACAACAATTCGTTGTGCTTAGATCTGCCTCTGACGCGGGGGCTCTTTATGGCTCTGTGACACCGCGCGATGCGATGGAAGTCGCAACCGCCGGCGGCTTCAGTGTCGATCGCAAACAGATCGCTTTGGTCCGTCCGATCAAAGAGCTGGGCCTGCATGAGATGCTCGTGCGTCTTCATCCAGAAGTTTCTGCTACGATCGTTTTGAACGTGGCGCGCTCAGTCGAAGAAGCCGAACTGCAAGCCTCGGGCAAATCGATTCAAGAATTGGCCGCAGAAGAAGAAGCTGCTGCCGAGTTTGAAATTGCAGAGCTGTTTGACGATATCGGCGGTGCAGCCGCGGAGGATGAGTTTGACAGCGCGGCCCCGGCCGCTCCCGCTGCAGAAGAAGATAGCAATCAAGACGGCTAACACGCCTCAACGATATGCAACCCGATAAGAGGGCGCCCCGCATAGACGTCGGGGCGCCTTTTTTTACCAGCTGCCTAGAATTGCTGAGGAGGGGTGCAAACCCTGCCGTCAAAAGCAAAAAAGATCATATGCCCCAAAAAACAGAGCCCCTTTTTCGAAAGTTTCAAAAATTACTTAGTCTTTGATAATTTTCGAAAAGAATTGGACAGTTTTTTATTTGATTGCATATTGACCTTCCTGAGACGCCTGCTTAATTTAGGGCAAGTTGAGAGAATGAGGCTGGAGCAATGAGAATTTTGATTTCTGTGGTGGTGCGATATAGCGAGACGTAAAGATCTTTTTGATCATTCGTCCGTCGCACCCCGAATAATCGGGGTTTTTTTTTGAATTCAGAATATTACGAAGGCTGCTGCACTGCAGCGATAAGGTTAAACTGGAGATGAATATGACGCGCCAAATGAGTGGAGCAAAAATGGTTGTTCAAGCCCTGAAAGATCAGGGCGTCGATACTATCTTTGGGTATCCCGGCGGAGCAGTGTTGCCAATCTATGATGAAGTATTTTTGCAAAACGATATTAAGCACATTCTGGTGCGGCATGAGCAAGGCGCTGTACATGCCGCAGAAGGTTATGCACGCTCAACCGGCAAGCCCGGTGTTGTGCTGGTGACCTCTGGGCCAGGCGCCACAAATGCGGTGACCGGGCTGACAGATGCTTTGATGGATTCCATCCCGCTGGTCGTTTTAACCGGGCAAGTTCCAACCTTTATGATTGGCTCTGACGCGTTTCAAGAGGCCGATACGGTGGGCATCACCCGCCCCTGCACCAAGCATAATTGGCTGGTGCGGGACACGGCGAATTTATCTTCTACGATCCACGAGGCTTTTCACATCGCAACGTCGGGCCGCCCTGGCCCGGTTTTGATCGATATTCCCAAAGATGTGCAATTTGCCGAAGCCGCCTACATGCCCAAAACCAAAGTTGCCTCAAAGCATTACAACCCGCGCGTCAAAGGCGATATGGAGCAAATTACCAAATTGGTGGAAGCGTTGGAAACGGCCGAGCGGCCGATCATTTATTCGGGCGGTGGTGTCATTAATTCTGGCCCTGCTGCGAGCACCTTGCTGCGCGAATTGGTGGAAGCAAGTGGGTTTCCAATCACCTCAACCTTGATGGGGCTAGGGGCATATCCCGCTTCGGGTGAGAACTGGCTTGGCATGTTGGGCATGCATGGTCTGTATGAAGCCAATCTGGCCATGCATGATTGCGATTTAATGATCAATATCGGGGCGCGCTTTGATGATCGGATCACGGGGCGCTTGGATGCGTTCAGCCCGGGCTCGCTCAAAGCGCATATCGATATTGATCCATCCTCGATAAATAAAGTGATAAGAACCGATATCCCGATTATCGGGGATGTGGGCCATATCTTAGAGGATATCCTCAAGCTGTGGAAATCGCGCGGCCGCAAGACCAACGCCGCGGCCCTTTCAAAATGGTGGGCGCAAATTAATGAATGGCAAAAAGTGCGCTGCCTCGATTTCAAGCCCAATACATCCACCATCAAACCGCAACATGCATTACAGCGCCTGGAAGCGCTGACGAAGCATCGGCAAGATCGCTATATCTGCACTGAAGTTGGCCAGCATCAAATGTGGGCGGCGCAATATTTGGGATTTGAGCACCCAAATCAATGGATGACCTCAGGAGGCTTGGGCACCATGGGCTATGGGTTTCCTGCATCGATTGGCGTTCAAATCGCCCATCCAGATGCGCTTGTGATCAACGTGGCGGGGGAAGCCAGTTGGTTGATGAATATGCAAGAAATGGGCACTGCGGTTCAATATCGCGCCCCGGTCAAGCAGTTTATCTTAAACAATGAGCGGCTCGGCATGGTACGCCAATGGCAAGAATTGCTGCATGGAGAGCGGTATTCGCAAAGCTGGTCGGAAGCCCTGCCCGATTTCGTTAAATTGGCAGAGGCGTTTGGCTGCAAAGGCATTTTATGCAGCGATCCGGCTGATCTAGATGATGCTATCATGGAGATGTTGGCCTATGATGGCCCAGTGATTTTTGATTGTTTGGTTGAAAAGCACGAAAACTGTTTTCCGATGATCCCATCAGGGCAGCCGCATAATAAGATGCTTTTGGGTGAGGCCTCAACGCAAGACGCAATCGATAGCACAGGCGCCGTGTTGGTGTAACCAGCGGTTTATCCGCGCAGTAAAGGAAATGGCATGTCAGCTTTAAAAATCGAAAAAGGTTCGTCAAAGCATTCGGCGTATAACTTGCGCGCCAATTATGCTGAAATGGAAGAACCGCATACTCTAACGGTTTTGGTCGATAATGAAGCGGGCGTGCTTGCGCGGGTGATTGGTTTATTTTCAGGCCGTGGGTATAATATCGATAGCCTAACGGTTGCCGAGGTTGACCATCAAGGCCATCTCAGCCGGATCACAATCGTAACTACAGGGACACCTCAAGTGATCGAACAAATCAAAGCCCAGCTGAGCAGAATTGTGCCCGTGCATGAAGTGCGCGATCTCACCGTCGAGGGCCAATCGGTTGAGCGCGAATTGGCTCTGATAAAAGTATCGGGAAAAGGCGAAAAACGGGTTGAGGCGCTGCGCCTGGCAGATATTTTCCGCGCGAATGTTGTGGACAGCACGCTCGACAGTTTCGTGTTCCAGATCACCGGTACGATCGAAAAGGTAGACGCGTTTGCCGATCTGATGCGCCCTCTCGGTTTGACCGAAATAGCGCGCACGGGCGTGGCGGCACTTTCGCGCGGCTAAACTGCCATGGTTTTTGGATGCTGAGGGTGTTTCAGGCGTTCAACCGGCCATCCTGACTACGGTGTTGCGCGGCCTCGTTTGACGCAGATCGTTCAGACTGGATGCAGCGTATAATTGAGCTGAAGTTTGGCACCTGCTACTCATTTACGATCCTTGATTTCGTTTTGCATTGCGGCGCATGCTGCAAACATGCCAATAAATCTGGAGGCAACTCTGCCTGAGGGCCAAGAGCTTCTACGGTTAACATAAAAGCCCAAAGGTCATCGGGGCCACACCGTAAAACAAGATCAGACCCATGTGCCGCATTATACGCATCTAAAGCCTCTTGCACGCGTCTATCATATAAAATTTGATGAATGCCCATTTGATTACATCCTTTTTTCCCGTTTTATCTTCCTGCGCCGCGCATATAAAAGGTTAGGGTTTTTGCATGGCTTGCTCAGGCTTTGACACATCCCTGACAAAGGTATGACTGCACTTAAGAAGGCTTCGCCTTAGGTCTACATTCCGCATTGCCACGCCAGTTGCGTTTCAGAGGCACAGCCTTTTAGATTTATACTTTAAGCTTCAAGCCACCTCATAGGCTTCGGCACCTGGATCCGTTGGAGCAACGCATCTGAATTGAACAATGTTCCCAGAGGGGCGCGCGACCGCAGCGACAGAAGAAGAACCCGCTTTCAATTGCTCGGCAAGATGCGGATATTTCTGACGGCTGACCCATTTTAAATCGCGGGCGAGCCGTAAATCAGCTTGCTCATCTACGGTGAAAGACACCATATCGCCATTTTCATAGGCAAACACCTCATTCTTGCGAGATAACTCACCTTGAAGCGTGTCCTCAGCTTTGAAAAATGCCAAACGCCCATGATCCTCACACCAGATAATTGCGCGTTTCGATGCTTGTTCACTCCAAATAATAACGCCGTTCATCACATCATCCTTTCCTAACCATGACATGATTTTGCGCGAAAAACGGGCCATACTCTATCTTTGAATCTGAACACTGACTTGCAATTTGTGTCGAAAAATTTCAACATAGTTTCATATTGTGTCGCCACTGACGCGACAAAGCATAAATTTACACGTTTAACGATCACTGCACCCGTTAGGGTTGATTTTAATTAGTAATTTAAATTTAAACACGATTAATGAAGATGATAGAAAACCATTCAGAAAGATCCGAGTCGCCAGCCGAGCTTCGTGCCATGTTTGGACGCAATCTGCGCCTTTTATGTCAGCCCTACGCGTCGGTCTCGGCGCTGTGCCGCGAATTGGGCATAAACCGCACCCAATTTAACCGCTACTTGTCGGGTGAAAGCTTTCCGCGGCCAGATATTTTACAAAGAATCTGCGCCTATTTTAAAGTGGATGCGCGGATCCTGTTGCAGCCCTTACATGAAGTACAAAATAGCAATACGGATGTGATTTTCAGCGCTGAGATGGAGGATTTTCTCACCGCCGACTCAAGCCGTGTGAGCCCAAACAGCTTTCCCAGCGGCTTTTACCGCTTCTCGCGGCGCAGTTTTGTGGATGATCAACGTTTTATCCAAGGGCTGATTTTTGTCTATCGTAAAAACAAGAAATGCTTTTTGCGCGGCATGGAGGCAAAAGAGGCTATTTCGGGGCAAGGCTTAGAAAGCCTGCCCAAAATTCGCGAATTTCGAGGCTTTGTAATCGCGCAGGAAGGGGGCCTAGCGGCTTTGGTTTTTCGGCGCGGATCCATGAGTTGTTCTTTTAATTTTCTAACGCCGGTTCCCTCATTTGAAAACAATTACTGGCTTGGATATAGCACCCGCACCGTGCAAGAAAAACCAACCGGCGATCGGGTCACCCGGTTGGTTTATGAGCATCTTGGGCAAAACCGATCCGCAATCTTTTCAACCGCGCGCAATGCAGGGTTTTGCGAGGCTGATGATTTGGTTCCCTACCACAAAACTTTGCTCAAACCCGAGGACGTATTTTCCTGAATTGGGCGAGTTACGGCATCGACAGGTCGCGAATTGACGCGCATCAAAGCAAATTTGAAGACTTGACTGCCCAAAGGCTTCAAGCAAACCGGTGAGGCAAAACATGGAACCATTTTCTGATTTAAAGGCGGTCCAAAACCCCGTTGCGCGGGCCAGAGGGCTTGCAAACGTGCATTACACCGACCTGTCCGTCTATGAGGCTGAAAAACATGCCTTGCTGTTTCGGCAATGGGCGGGCTTGGGCGTTGCCGCAGATATTCCACAGATGGGGGATGCAAAACCGGTTGATTTCTTGGGCGTACCGCTGGTCATGATACGCGATCGTTCAAATCGCGTTAGAGTGTTTCAAAACATCTGCAGGCATCGCGGTATGATCTTGATCGACGCGCCTAAGAAAATCGAAGGCGCAATCAGATGCCCCTATCATAGCTGGTGCTATGCCACAGATGGTCGATTGATCAGCACCCCCCATGTGGGCGGTCCGGGTATAAATACCCATGAAGACATAGATCGAGACGCGCTGGGGCTTATCGAAGTTACAAGTTATATTTGGCGCGATATTGTATGGATCAACCTCTCAGGCACGGCGCCCGCGTTTGAAATAGCCATGGCCGAGCCGATGGAACGTTGGTCTGAATTTGACCAACCGCTTTTTCATGGTGGCGCAGATAGCCGTTTTGAGCTTGCGTTGAACACCAACTGGAAATTGGCGGTTGAGAATTATTGCGAAAGCTATCATTTGCCGTGGGTGCATCCCGGGTTAAACAGCTATTCGCGGCTCGAAGATCATTACAACATTCAATCTGCGGGGTGTTATTCTGGCCAAGGCACTAACGTCTACCGGCAATTGACCGGGAATCGCGCCGAAAAATTTCCTGATTTCAAAAATCTCAGCAGCAAATGGAACCAAGCTGCTGAATATCTGGCCATTTATCCCAATGTGCTGCTTGGTACCCATCGCGATCATGCTTTTGCGGTGATTATCGCGCCCTTAGGGCCTGAAAAAAGCATCGAGCATGTGCATTTATATTATGCCACAGACGCAACCGAACCAACCTTACGGGCAAAAAACACCGCGCAGTGGAAATCTGTCTTGGAAGAAGATATTTTTGTTGTCGAGGGGATGCAACGCGGGCGCCATGGACCGGGATTTGACGGAGGGCGGTTTTCACCCGCGATGGATGCTCCAACGCATTGCTTTCACGCATGGGTCGCCAAGACGCTGACAGAAGCGCAAAACCAACCGGCGCAGCATGCGCCCGCCTCTGCCGGTGCTTCTGCTCCGTGACGCAGCTCGATATTCAGCTGCAAGCGGCGCATGCCCGCAAAGATTCCGCCGCATTGGCAGAGCTCTATGCCGCAGGCAGCGCCGCCGCTCAAACGCTTGACGAGCAATGCTTTCTTACAACTCAAGCCTATATTTTTGCGCTTGAAAGCAACCATCCCCTAGCCGAAAAATTGCATGCGTTTTTGGTACAAAACCGGCGTGACGCCTAAGCATTTGACATGCCTCTGGCTTTGCAGCATTCCCGCAGCACGACCTAAGTGAGACGATGATAAAAAGCCATGGTTTTAAAAACAACAGCCGCGCTGATTGGCTTGGGGGCGCTTGCCGGCTTTATCTGCAGCAAAACCCTTTTGCCATTACCATGGATGCTGGGCCCGTTGCTGGCAACGGCTCTTCTGAGCATTTTTGGATGGGGAAACATTCCTTCTTCTTATCAATTTCCGCATAGATTTCGCATGCTGTTCATTGCCGTGATCGGCGTGATGATTGGCAGCCAGATCACCTGGAAAGTGATACAACACGTGCCCAATATACTGCCCAGCTTGCTTGGTTTAATCGCGTTTATCGGCCTGGCTTTGAGCGTCAATTTTTTAATTTTCAGACGCTTGGGTGGATATGATCCTGCAACGGCGTTTTTTTGCAGCGCCCCGGGCGGGTTGTTGGAAAGCATTGCGCTTGGCGAAACATATGGCTGTGACAGCCGTATTCTAACCCTGCAGCAATTTCTAAGGGTAATTTTTATTATCACCCTGGTTCCAAGCGGTCTGTCGCTTTGGATGGGAAGCCCTGTGGGCAGCGCTGCCGGCCTTGCCTTACCAGGATCTGACCCTGCGCTATTGACGACTCAAAACCTTTTGCTCACGCTTGTGGTTGGTTTAATCGGTTTATACTTGGGGCGCCGGCTGAAATTGCCAGCAGGGCAGCTCATTGGTCCAGCTTTGGCCGCCGGCCTTCTCAACCTGTCCGGCTATGGCAGCGTATACTTGCCTAATAATATCTTGATCATTGCCCAGATCATAATCGGGGTCAGCTTGGGAAGCCGCTTTGTTGGATTTGGCTACGCCGCGCTCAGGCGCAGCGCCAGCCTGGGATTGTTAAGCGCTCTGGCCATGCTGAGCCTCGCGCTTGCCCTCAGCGCGCTGCTCTCGCTTTATACCGGTTTACCATTTGACGTTTTGCTGATCAGCTTGTCGCCGGGCGGGGTGACCGAAATGTCATTGATCGCTCTTAGTCTGCAAACCAGCCCGGCCTTGATCACGGTGCATCACATGTTTCGGATCACAGCCACAGTTATTCTGATCTCTGGGATAAGCCGTTTTAGCGCAGTTTTTAAAAAGCCTTAAAGATGGGACCCGGATAAACGGTCGGGCAAGCGATTGGCCCAAGCGCTGATCGTGCCCGCGCCAAGGCACACGACAATATCGCCTGGCCCCGCCTGCGCCCGCACCAAGGCCTCAAGCGCATCTTCTGATGCCAAAGCCCGGGCATCCCGATGCCCATGGCGCAAAAGCCCATCCACCAAATCATCGCGGCTTGCCCCCGCAATCGGCGCCTCACCAGCGGCAAAAATATCACCAATGGCCACAACATCCGCATCATTAAAACAGGTGCAAAAATCATCAAACAAGCTGTGCAAACGGGTGTAGCGATGCGGTTGGTGCACGGCGATTACTTTTCCAGAGCAACTTTGCCGAGCTGCTTTTAATACAGCCGCAATTTCAACCGGATGATGTCCATAATCATCAATGATGGTAACGCCATTGACCTCACCAACTTTTGTAAAGCGTCGGTTCACGCCTTTAAAGCCGCTTAACGCGGCGCGAATTTCGGCGGCGCTGAGCCCCAAATGCCGCGCCACCGCAATCGCTGACAGCGCATTTGATACATTATGATCCCCTGGCATCGGCAAATGGCAGCCCGTGATTAGGGTGTCTTCATTTTGCAAAGCCACGTCAAAAAAGGCTGATCCATTCTTATATTGCAGATTCAGACAGCGCACATCAGCTTGCGCATTAAACCCATAAGTAATCACTTTACGGTCGGTTATTTTTCCAACCAATGCCTGCACTTCAGCGTGATCCGTGCAGCATACCGCCACCCCATAGAAGGGGATGTTGGAGACAAAGTTCAAAAAACCAGCTTTTAATGCCTCAAAATCCCCCCAATGCTCCATATGCTCGGGATCAATATTGGTCACGATGGCAATGGTGGCAGGCAAGCGGGTAAAGGTACCATCGCTTTCATCTGCCTCCACCACCATCCATTCGCCCTGCCCCAATCGTGCATTGGACCCATAAGCGTGGATAATCCCCCCGTTGATGACCGTAGGGTCAAGACCGCCCCCATCCAAAAGCGCCGCAACCATCGTTGTGGTGGTGGTTTTGCCATGCGTGCCCGCGATCGCCACGTTGGATTTAAGCCGCATCAATTCGGCCAGCATCTCGGCCCGCCGCACAATCGGCAAGCTGGCAACCCGCGCCGCGTCCAGTTCAGGATTTCCCGCTTTGATCGCCGAGGAAATCACAATCACCTCTGCCGCGCCCAAATTATCTGCACTTTGCCCGATAAAAATCGTTGCGCCAAGCGCCTCAAGCCGCGCGGTGATTTTGCTTTCCTTCAAATCTGAACCCTGCACTTGATAGCCCAGATTAAGCAAAACCTCCGCAATCCCAGACATGCCTATGCCACCAATGCCGATAAAATGAATTGGCCCGATATCGATCGGCAATTTGGTCATCGCGCTCATGAGTTTGCACCCTCAATCACCTTATGCATCAACCCTGCCAGCTGCTCGGTGGCGTTTTCAACCCCTGACTTGCCCGCGGCTTGGGCCATTTTCAAGGCAGCCTCCGGCTTGTCAAAAAAATCGGTCAAGATTGCATTCAAAGGCCCGACTTCAAAATCAGCTTCTTTACACAAAATAGCCGCCCCCGCTTGCACCAGAACGGACGCATTCGAGCTTTGCTCATCGCGCAGCGCGATCGCCAAAGGCACCAATATAGACGGTCGGCCAATCACGGCAATATCTGCAACCGAAGACGCCCCTGCCCGACTGATCACCAGCTGCGCCTCGCTCATCCGCTTGGCGATATCCTCAAAAAATGTTTCAACCTCTGCCGTGATCCCATTTTCAGCGTAAAACTGAGACACGCGCGGTTGGTCTTCAATCCGCGCTTGGTGGCTGACCCTGAGATTTTGCACCACATTCCAAGGCAAATCCGCCAAAGCCGGCGGCACCACATCCGATAAAATGCGCGCGCCTTGGCTGCCCCCGATCACCAAAACCGATAATGGATAATCCCCGGGCATGATATAAGGCGCCTTGGCGCGGGCTCTGACGGCCGCGCGCACTGGATTGCCGGTGTGATGCCCATTAACACCTTCCGGAAGCGCAGTGGGCCATAAACCACAGGCAACCGCATCCACATGTTTGGCAAAAATCTGGTTAACCCGCCCCAAAACACCATTTTGTTCATGCAGCAAACGCGGACATCTTAACACCCACGCGGCGCTCAGCGTGGGAATACTGGGATATCCGCCAAAGCCGACCACCACGGTGGGGCGATCGATCAGCATCGTAACCAGCGCCGATAAAATTCCAAAAATAATCTGAAACGGTACAATCAGTTTTGCGAAAATCCCCCCGCGGGCAAATGTTGAAGAGGAAAGGACAACCCGCTTCACCTCGGAAGGAAAGCCCTTTGCATAGCGCGCTCCGCGCCGATCCGTTGCCAGTTTCACGCGCCAACCCTGCGCCAGCATATGTTCTGCAAGGGCCTGTGCCGGGAACATATGGCCACCGGTGCCCCCAGCAGCCACAACCAAAAGCGGTTTGCCGCTCATGAACGGGCTCCAAGCAGATCAGACACATCTCTTTGCGGCCGCTTTCGCGTAAAAGCCAGTACCATACCAATCGCAATACCACCTGCGATCAAGGACGACCCTCCGTAGCTTACGAAAGGCAAAGTCATACCTTTTGCGGGTAAAAGGCGCACAGCCACCCCAATATTGATCATTGCTTGCACGCCAAACATGCAGACCAAACCAGCCCCCGCCAATCGGTTAAACGCGTCGCGCTCGCGCAGCAAGCGGAATAAGGAATTGATCACAATACTGGCGAAGATCGCAATGATCAGCACAACCATCACAAAACCATATTCCTCGGCAGCGACCGCGATGATAAAATCCGTATGCGCATCGGGCAATGACCATTTAACCTGCCCTTCCCCGGGCCCAACGCCAAAGATCCCGCCCTCTTGAATGGCATTGGCGGCATAGCCCAATTGGGTCCGCGGATCGATATCCGCCGACAGAAACCCATCAATTCTACGCGCAAAATGTTCCGACATATTATAGGCAAACGCGCCCGCCGCGCTGACCAGGCTGGCCAATACCAATAAAAGCGAAAGCGGTGCACCGCCAATAAAATAAACAACGCCCCAGCCGAATAAAATCAGACAGGCTTGCCCAAAATCTGGCTGCATCACCAATAAAGCCGCCACTGTCACCGCCAGAAGGAAAGACCAAAGCCTCCCGGGGGGACCGTTGATTTCATCGGCTGCAGAAATCAACCATGCTGTCACCACGATGAAACCAGGCTTTAAAAACTCTGAGGGTTGCACGCTGGCAAATCCAAGCGCATACCAGCGCACCGCGCCTTTGCCATAATCTGTTCCAAAATACGGCAGCAGCATAACGGCCACAAAAGCCCCAATAAATCCCAAAACAGCCAAGCGTCGCACCAAACGCGTCGACATCATCGAGGTAATCAGCATTGCGAAAAGAGCCAATCCGCCGAAAATTACTTGCCGATGGACGTAATGGAACGGCTGAAACCCGTTTTTCTCTGCCAGCGGAGGAGAGGCGGCAAAGCCAAGCAATATCCCTATGCCAAACAAGATCAGCACAGCGGATAAGCTCCATTTATCGATCGTTCTCCACCATTTTGAAAGTAACGGCTCATCCCGATGCACCGGGGCTGATCCATAGACCATTTCTGTCATACGACGCGCCTAACCTGCCTATTCAAACCTGCTCTGCCCCATTTATGGGATCTTACGCCAAACATACGCAATATATTGTCTCAAGACCAGATAAAAAGCTTCACTCTTGTCAAACCGCGCAAAACCCTGCATCGGATCATCTATGCAATTTGATACACTCATAATCGGAGCGGGTGCGGCCGGCCTGATGTGCGCGACGCAGGCGCAGGGGCGGGTTTTGGTGATTGATCACGCCAAAGCCGCCGGCGAAAAAATTCGCATTTCAGGCGGTGGTCGCTGCAACTTCACCAATCTGAACATCCAACCCGATCGGTTTTTATCCAATAATCCCCATTTCCACAAAAGTGCGCTCAGCCGCTACACGCAGTGGGATTTCATCAATTTGGTCGAAAAACATAAAATTGCCTATCATGAAAAAACGTTGGGCCAGCTGTTTTGCGATATCAGCGCCAAACAGATTATCACAATGCTCTTGGATGAATTGGACGCGCGCGGCGCAGAGTTGTGGATAAACACGCACCTCACAGCTCTTAACAAAACCGATCAAGGGTTTGCGTTAAACCTTGAGCGCGAGGGGCAACGCCACGTCATAAGCTGCCGCAATTTGGTGATCGCCTGCGGTGGCAAATCTATTCCCAAAATGGGCGCCACAGGGCTGGCTTACGAGATTGCTGCACAATTTCAAATGAATGTGACCAGAACACGCCCCGCGCTGGTTCCATTGACTTTTGAGCCAGAGCGTTTCAAGACTTTGGCAGGCATTGCGATTGAAGCGCGCGTTTCAAACGCAAAGACCAGCTTTGAAGAGGCGGTTCTTTTTACCCATCGCGGCCTGTCTGGGCCGGCAATATTGCAACTTTCCTCTTATTGGGAAGAAACCGAAACGTTTGAAATCGATCTTTTTCCCAACAGCTCGATCTATGACGCGTTGCGCGCGCAGCGCCAACAGAAAGGCGCGCGAAACTTATCCACCATCTTGGCGGGGTTTATGCCGGCGCGCCTGTCTGATTTCATCCTGCAGGATCTTGGATTAACTGGAAATCTAGCCGATCAATCTGATAAAGCCCTGCATGCTTTGGCGCAGCAGCTTCATGCATGGCAACTCAGGCCCGCCGGCAGCGAAGGTTACCGCACCGCAGAAGTCACCTTGGGCGGGGTGGATACAAACGGACTGTCTTCAAAAACCATGATGAGCAAAACCGTATCCGGGCTTTATTTCATAGGCGAGGCTGTGGATGTCACAGGCTGGCTGGGCGGATATAATTTCCAATGGGCCTGGTCTTCAGGATGGGCCGCAGGGCAAGCGATTGCACATCAATCCGAAGCGCCCCGCTAAGTTCGGTTTAGACATCCGTTACAATGCCGCAACCTGTGCTACGAAATCTTCGCCGCGCTGCTCAAAACTTTGATATTGATCAAAGCTGGCCGCGGCCGGCGCCAGCAAAACCACATCCCCCGGTTGCGCTTGGGCATTGGCGGCCTTTACGGCCACATCCATTGTTTCACAAATTTCAAAAGGACATGGCAACTGAGCCGCGAAGGCTGCCGCCTCGGCGCCAATGACATAGGCTTTGCGCACAGCGCTTGCTGCGCCTTGCAACGCGTCCAAGCCACCTTCTTTTTCAGCACCGCCGCAAATCCAACGTATATTTGAAAAAGCCATCAATGCTTTTTTGGCACTTTCCACGTTGGTGGCTTTGCTGTCATTTACAAACCGCACCTGATTAATTTCAGCAACCAATTGTGAGCGATGGGGCAAACCAGCGAAACTTGCCATCCCGGTTTCAATGTTTTTTGGCGAAAGGCCGAGCGCGCGGCAAACCGCGTAGGCCGCGCAGGCATTTTGATGATTATGTGCTCCGGGAAGGGCTGCATGCTGGCGCAAATCAAAAGCGGCAACCTGTCGGCCTTTGCGATATTCCGACAAGAACCCTTTATGGGCAAACACCATCCATCCCGGGCCGGTTAATTTTCTGCAGGCCGATACTTGAAGCACGCTGTCATCATCGCGCCCTTGTTGCAGTTGCGCCGCCAAAAAGCGGCCCTCAGCATCATCAATGCCGATCACAGCCCGATCCGGCCCGCCTTCTGCGAAAAGCCGGCGCTTTGCCGCAAAATACCCGCCAAGCCCCCCGTGGCGATCAAGATGATCGGGGGATAAATTCGTAAAAACCGCAATATCGGGCGTTAAGCTGCGCGCAAGTTCGGTTTGATAACTGCTCAATTCCAAAACGATTACTTCGCCTGAGCGCGCCGGCTCAAGATCCATAACGCCGCGACCGATATTCCCCGCCAGCTGCGTAAGCATGCCGTTTTGGTCTAGAATGTGATGGATCAACGCGCATGTCGTGGATTTCCCGTTAGAGCCTGTCACCGCAACAATTTTTGCAGGGCGATCAAACTCATCCCACTCACGCGTTGCAAAAGAGCGAAAAAACAAACCGATATCATTATCAACGGGCACACCTGCAGCCTGCGCGGCAGCGATCACCGGATGTGGCTTTGGATAGAGATGCGCAATGCCCGGACTGACGATCAACAGATCAATCTGCGTCCAATCTGTACGCGCGCCGAAATCTTCTAAAATAAGATCTTGCGTCTCGGCAGCTTGCCGCGCCGGCTCTTGATCATCCCACACGCGCACTTCAGCTCCGCCAGCGCGTAACGCTAGCGCCGCAGTTAAACCCGAACGGCCTAGCCCGAGCACAACTACGTTTTTGCCCGTCACACCCTGCGCTGGTATCATATCACACCTTTCTAACTGGCAAGTACGCCCATATTTATCGCCCAAGCCTGATCTGACAAGCGGTTAAAACACGCGGCAGCCTTCCTACAAATAAGACTCCGGCAGAGGCATTAGCGCACCTTTAAGGTCGCCAAACCAATCATCGCAAGGATCAGTGCAATAATCCAAAACCGGATCACGATTGTGGGCTCAGCCCAGCCCTTTTTTTCGTAATGGTGATGAATGGGCGCCATTAAGAACACCCGCCGACCCGTAAGTTTGAACGACAAGACCTGAATGATCACCGACAGCGCCTCGAGCACGAATAAACCACCAATAATCGCCCAAACGATTTCATGTTTGGTGATCACCGCGATACTGCCCAGCGCGCCCCCCAAGGCCAAAGATCCCGTATCGCCCATAAACACCGCTGCAGGGGGCGCATTATACCACAAAAACCCCATACCACCGCCAATCAATCCGGCGCAGAAAATCAAAATTTCGCCTGTTCCAGGCACATAATGAACATCAAGATAACTGGTGAAATCGACCCGACCCACGGCGTAAGCGATCACGCCCAGCGCCCCTGCGGCGATCATAACAGGCATAATCGCAAGCCCGTCCAGCCCATCGGTTAGATTGACCGCATTCGCCGAACCGACGATCACCAGCATCGCAAAAGGTAAGAATAAGAAGCTGAAATTCAGCAAAAGGTTTTTAAAAACCGGCATGGCGACCTGATATTGAAGCGGATCAGGATGAAAAGACGTGGCGAAATAGGCCGCAATTGCCGCGATTGCAAAGCCCAAAGCCAACCGCAGCTTGCCCGGTACACCCGCCGCGGTTTGCCGGCTGACTTTCGCATAATCATCAGCAAAACCGATCAAGCCGAAAGAAAAGGTTACAAAAAGCACAATCCAAACAAATCCGTTGTCAAGCCGCGCCCAAAGCAGGGTAGAGCTCAGCACGGCCAAAAGGATCAGCAACCCCCCCATCGTGGGCGTGCCCGCCTTGGCAAAATGCCCCTCCGGTCCATCGGCGCGAATGGGCTGGCCTTTGCCCTGACGGCGACGCAACACATTGATCAAAGGCGGACCAAATAAAAAGCCAAATATCAGCGCGGTGAAAAACGCTCCGCCGGCGCGAAAGGTAATATAGCGGAAAAGGTTAAAAGCATCTCCCCCGTCTGACAGAGCTGTTAGCCAATACAGCATTAACGTTTCCTTTCCACCGGGCGCGCCGCGCAATCCGGATCGGATTGGCTGATTATTTTGATCGCGTCAACCACTTGCCGCAAACCGCTGCTCAAAGAGGCCTTTACCAAAATGCAATCATCTGCCTGTAGCAAATCTTCAACACAGGCCGCCATCTCTTTCGCATTGGCAAAATGCTGCCCGCGCTTTTCCACCGGCAAGCTGTGATGCAAGGCTGCCATCAACGGGCCTGCCGTATGGATGAGGTCAATATTTCTTATGGCGGGCAGTTGCGCCAAGGCGCTGTGATGCGCCCGCTCATCCGCGCCCAATTCTTTCATATCACCCAAAAAAGCCACCCTGCGCGATGACGTAGCTTGCGCCAAAACATCCAGAGCCGCCTGCATCGAGACAGGGTTTGCATTATAGGCATCATCGATCAATTCAACCGCGCCAAAGGACGCGTGCAACTGGTGGCGCATCCCCCGGCCTTCTGTAGGCTGCCACTGCGCCAGCACTCGCGCTGCTTTTTCAACATCCGCGTTCAGTTTAGACAAGAGCGCCAACGCACCCAGCGCATTCATGGCAAAATGCCGCCCCACCGTATGCAATTCGAACTTTAGGGATAAATCACCAATGCTGGCCATCACCTGCATCAGGCCATCTTTTACGCTCAGTTGCGTTATCCTGGCCTGCGCCGCGCCGCTTCCAAACCAGAGGCTCTGGCATCCTTTCGCTGCGACCGCCTGTTCCATCACCGATCTGCAGGGCGCTTCGGCATTTAAAACAGCATAACCTTGCGCAGTAAGGCCCTGCACGATCGCGGCTTTCTCACGCGCGATACCCTCAAGGTTTTCAAAGGCTGCCAAATGCGCCGGCGCCACCGTGGTGATTAAAGCGGCATCCGGGCGCACCAAGCGCGCCAAAGGCGCAATTTCACCTGGATTGCTCATGCCAATTTCAACCACTGCGAAAGCCGCATCGCGCGGCAAGCTGGCCAAAGTTAAGGGCACGCCCCAATGATTATTGTAACTGGCGTAAGAGGCATGGGTTGTGCCTTGAGCTTGCAGCATTACGCGCAGCATTTCTTTGGTAGATGTTTTTCCCGCTGATCCAGTGATCGCGATCACCTGCGCCGCACTGCGTTGGCGCGCCGCGCGTGCCAAGCCTTCAAGTGCTGCTTGAACATCCTGAACATAAAGAAGGTTTTCATCGCTCAAAACATCTGCAGGTCGACGCGAGACCAGCGCTGCTGAGGCGCCTTTTTGCAGCGCCTCAGCAACAAAATCATGACCGTCGCGCTGATCCGCAAGCGCCACAAACAAATCCCCCGCCTGAAGGGTGCGGGTGTCAATCGAAACGCCCTCTGCCTGCCAATCTCCAGCAGTCTCTCCGCCCGTGGCCAAGGCTGCTTCTTGCGCGCTCCACAAGCTCATACAAGCCCTCCATCCAGCGCAGCCACGGCCAAACTGGCCTGCTCAACATCATCAAAAGGCAAAATATCATCCCCGATCACCTGACCGGTTTCATGCCCTTTGCCAGCAATCAACAGCGCATCACCTGGCTTCAGCATATCAACCGCGCGCAAAATAGCTTCGGCACGATCCCCCACCTCTTTTACATACGCGGGCTCTGGCATGCCGCTGATCACCATTTTGCGAATTTCGCTTGGATCTTCGCTGCGCGGATTATCATCGGTCACAAACACAAAATCAGCCGCGCCCGCAGCTGCAGCCCCCATCAATGGGCGTTTGAAAGGATCGCGATCCCCGCCGGCCCCGATCACCGCCACCAAACGCCCCAAAACATGCGGCCGTAAAGCTGAAATGGCCTTTTCAAGCGCATCGGGTGTATGCGCATAATCAACAAAGACCAAAGCCCCATTTTCACGCTGTGCCGCCAATTCCATCCGGCCCCGTACGGTCGTGAGATGCTCTAAAGTCTCAAACACCGCCGCGGGCTTTGCACCGGCCGCAATCACCAGGGCCGCGGCCATCAGAACATTTTCAGCTTGAAATTTTCCACGCAGCGGCAGGTTAACAAGCCGCGGCATATCCTCATACGTAAATCGCATCTCCTGCCCGGTGGCGGTAAAGCGCAAATTATCGATGCGGATATCAGCCTCGGGACGGTGCCCAATCGTGATTATCGCTTGATTTGATTGTTCAAGCCGCGCCGCCAGCTCAGCCAGTTTAGGATCATCAATATTTAAAACAGCGGGCTGATCTTGCAGCAACAATCTGTCGAATAAGCCCGTTTTGGCGCGAAAATAATCCTCAAAATCTTTGTGATAATCCAAATGATCTTGCGTGAAATTGGTAAAGCCTGCGGCGCAAAGTTTCACCCCGTCCAGCCGGCGCTGCTGCAAACCATGGCTGGAGGCTTCGATTGCCGCATGCGTTACCCCGGCCAAAGCCGCTTTTGCCAAAAGCGACTGCAAAAGAAGCGCATCCGGGGTGGTGTAAGATAAAGGCGCCGTAAACGCCCCTTGCACACCATTGGTGCCCAAATTGATTGCTTGATACTCAAGCTCTGTCCAAATTTGTCGGCAAAAATGCGTCACCGAAGTTTTCCCATTAGTCCCAGTCACCGCAACAATTTTTTTTGGCTGCACCTCAAACCAAAGGGCTGCGGCCGATGCAAGCGCGGCGGCCGGATCCTCAACGACCACCAGCGCGACCGATATTTCAGGCAAAGACTGACGCATAAGCGTGTGACCCTCTTGGTCGGTCAGAACCGCAGCTGCGCCATTCTCAATCGCTTGCGCTGCAAATTCAGCCCCGTGGCTTTGCGTGCCAGGCAAAGCAATAAACAGCCCCCCCTCCTGCACCAACCGGCTGTCGATAAACAGCCCCGAAAGAGGCTTTGAAAACGGCCTTAAAGCGGTGAGACCCAGCTCAGCCAGGGATTTCAACGCAGCGCCCTCATGATCCGAAGACATCGTCGGGTTTGAAAACCAAGACAGCGGGCCATAGGTCTGCGCCCTCCCTTAATTGCTGGATGCGAAGGTTATAGCAGCCTGTGGCTGGGTTTCAATCTGTGGGCGCACACCCAGAAGCGGTGCGATGCGGGCAATCAGCTCACTGGCAACGGGAACGGCGGTCCAACCGGCGGTTCTGCGGGGCTTTTTGCCCGAGCGTTCTTCTGGCTCGTCAAGCGTTACAACCAACACATATTTTGGATTATCTGCCGGGAAAACCGAAGCAAACGTGGCCAAGACCTTATCCTTGTAATAGCCGCCACGCGGATTTGGCTTATCGGCTGTGCCCGTTTTACCAGCAACCGCGTAACCGGGCAATCGGGCAAAGGACGCTGTGCCCTGCTCGCCGTGCACAACTTCGCGCAACATGGCTAAAGACGCGCTGGCCACCTCTGGTGAGATCAGCCGTTCTTTTTCACCAGAGCGCGGCGCATCAAACAAGGTTGGCTGCACTTTAAATCCGCCATTGGCAATGGTGGCATAAGCGCTGGCCAGATGCAGCGGGGTGGCCGAGAGCCCATGGCCATAAGAAATCGTCATCGCCGAGAGCTCGGACCATTTTGGAGGCAGAATTGGTTTGCCACCGCTGGCTTCAATCATTTCAAACGGGATGGGTGTTAGCAGACCAAGCTGCCCCAAAAAGCTCTGCTGGCGCTCGGCGCCGATCAATTGTGCAATCCGCGCAGTTCCGATATTGCTTGAGCGGATGATGATATCTGCCACTGACAGTTCTTTATCAAGATAATGGTGGTCTCGGATTGAAAACCGGCCCCACCGAATAGGGCCGCGAATATCGATAATGGTTTGCGGGTTAACCAGCCCAAGCTCCATCGCTTGCGCTGCGGCAAAAATCTTAAACGTCGAGCCTAACTCATACACACCCTGAACGGCGCGATTGAACAAAGGGCTGTCAGCAGCTTGCCCCTGAACCGGCGGCGCCGGGCGATCATTGGGATCAAAATCGGGCAAAGACGCCAATGAAATCACTTTACCGGTCTCAACTTCCATGAGCACCGCCGCCGCGCCTTTGGCATTCATCAATTGCATACCGCCCCATAAAACCTGTTCGGTTGCGGCCTGAACAGATAAATCAATCGATAATTTCAGAGCTGTGGCGGATTGGCTGGGATCACGCAAACGCGCATCGTAAGATTTTTCTACACCCGCAACGCCCACAACCTCGGCCGAATGCACGCCTTCGCGGCCAAAGCTTGTGCCCCCCAAAATATGCGCCGCCAAATTTCCATTGGGATAAAGCCGCATTTCCCGGGGCCCAAACCGCAACCCTGGATCGCCAATATCATGCACGCGCTGCATTTGCTCCGGGCTTATCTTTTTCTTAATCCACAAAAACTTTCGCCCATCTGTGAAACTTTTCGACAGTTTTTCAGGGTCTAAATCGGGAAAGATACGCGCCAAAGCCTGCGCCGTACCAGCTGCATCCACCAGATGCGGGGTTTCAACGTATAAGGAATGGGTTTCCATATTGGTCGCAAGAATGCGGCCCTTGCGATCTACGATATCCGCCCGTTGCGCCACAATTGACAGACCCAAATCTTGCGCGGTGGGCTCCGTCGGCTCAGCGCTGGACAATAAGCCAATACGCACAACCAATACCGCATATAAGCACAAGAAAACCCCCCCAAGCACCAGTATGCGCCCCTGCGCCATCAGGCGGGATTTATCGCGCGTTGCAAAATGCCGCGCCTTGATATTGTCTCGTTCGATTTGGCGCGTATCTTCGCCACGCGCCCGCGCCGGCAAAATCTGACTGAGCGGACGCAATGGGCTGCGCAGTCCCGAAAATTGGCTGAAATCAGTCACGTTCCACCGACCTTTCCGCCACATCAACCGGATCAACCAGCAATAAATCAAAGCTGGGCAAAAGCGGATAGGAAACATGCTCAACAAGGCCAAAATGATCCGCGCGCAAAGGCAATAATTGCAAACGATCAAAGTTCAGATTGGCCAAATCTTGCAACCGTCCGGGCCGGTTTTGATAGGCCCATTCGGCTTTTAAAATGGCCAAGCGGGCCCGCTGCTTGCCGATTTCAACCTGCAACTGCTCGGTATGGGTTATGGCCGCTTGCGTTTTTATGTTTTCTGTATAGGCCCAATAGGCCAATGCGATCACAGCGCTTGCCGTGGTAATATAAAGAAAACTGCGCATCATAGCGGTAAATCCATTAGCGGCATGCCCAAATCTGAAGGTGTAACAACTCCGCCTGCCGCGCTGGCGGTGCGCCGCGCAATGCGTAACTTTGCCGAGCGTGCGCGGGGGTTTTGTGCAATTTCTTCGGGCGTTCCCAAAATCGGCTTGCGCGAAACCAGTTCAAATTGGGCGGGCAATGGTGCGGTATGCGGCGCGTAACGATTGTTTGAACCCGCGCGGCCCGCACGCATTTGAAAAAACCGTTTGACCATGCGATCTTCAATCGAGTGAAAGCTCACAACGCAAAACAAACCGCCCGCCCGCAACGCACGCTCTCCCGCAAGCAAACCTGCGAAAAGCTCACCATATTCATTATTCACCGCGATGCGCAGCGCCTGAAAGCTGCGCGTCGCCGCGTGGGATTGTCCAGGCTTGCTGCGCGGCAGCGCTTTTTCGATAAGCTGCGCCAGATCCAACGTGGTTTCAAAAACGGTATCACTGCGGCGCTTCACAATCGATTTGGCAATTCTGCGACTGGCGCGTTCTTCTCCGTATAAATATAGTAGATTGGCAATATCGGCCTCGGGCAACCCATTCACCAAATCAGCCGCGCTGGGGCCCGACTGACTCATCCGCATATCCAGCGGGCCATCGCGCATGAAGGAAAACCCCCGCTCCGCCTGATCAAGCTGCATGGAAGAGACCCCTAGGTCCAAAACAATCCCATCCAGCTCTTGCGCATAGTCATCAAGCTTCGAAAACAAACCCGGAATAAACTCCAAACGGGTTTGCAAAGCCGCCGGCCAAGCCCGCGGCATATCAAAAACAGCAGGATCACGATCCACCGCAAAAACCTTTTCAGCCCCAGCCTCTAGCAGTGCACGCGTATAGCCGCCGGCGCCAAAAGTACCGTCCAACCAGCGGCCCGAAACCGGAGCGATCTGCGAAAGGATTTGCTCGATCAGAACCGGGATGTGAGGCTTGTCTGACTGTGCAATCGCCACAGAGGCCACCCTTACCCTTCCTGACCGCCATCCAAAAAGCTTAGCGGATCAAAATCATCCGGTTGATCGCTCAACCACGCCTCGGTTTTGGCCTGATCCTCGTTGTAGCGGCCGGGGTTCCAAATTTGAAACGTGTCGCCGGCGGCGATAAAATAGGCCTCGCTCTCGACCGCAATTTTCTGACGCAACTTGGCGGGCAAGACCAAACGCCCCGTCTCGTCAACAGAGGTAGGATAGCTTTGTCCGTGAAATAACCGTTCCAGCGTTTTTCGCCCCACTGATCCGCGCGGCAATTGGTCAATCTTACGATCCACCTCTTCGATGGCCTCAACCGTATAACATTCCAGAAAGGGTCGGCGCGCATCGCCGTAGACAATGACCAATTCGGGGGGCAAGCCTTCTTGCCAATTGGGATCGCAGGCTTGAATTACGCGGCGAAAAAGCGCGGGGATTGACACCCTGCCCTTCGTATCGATCTTATGCAGACTTTCGCCTCTAAATCTTCGCATTCGCGCCCAACGCCTTTCCCCCAACACCCTTTAAAACAAAGCGGCGGATCAGGAGACATAGACCCAATCCGCCGATCTTGCTCCGCGGGGCGAAAACGTCCGGCGGCGCAGACCTGGGGGGGGAGAACGTGAGCGCGCCGGACATCTTGCTGCGGTAAAGTCGGGGCCTGCATGAAACCTGCCAAAGGAACTCGGATCTTAGCGTCCGTATTTTGATATCCCGCTTTACCTAGGGCCATTCATGCCATGGCAGCCGGTTAATATCAAGAAAAATTTGGGATTTAATGGTAAATTATGGGAAATAAATATAGATCGAAATTGAGACTTTAAGCGGATCACCCAATTACACCTACATAGTGTATTCATCATACTAAAAAATACTAAATATAGATTATTTATTGGGGGAAGCACGATAAGCAAAAATCCGCTCTCACCACTCAATTCTCACAAATTTGCAGAGGAACTATTAGATTTTTTTAAATTCAAAGATTTATTTTGAGCTTTCTCACGAAAAAATTTGCGGCACAGAGACCTCACACAGAGATTTCCCACGAATTCCCAATTCTGTTGGACTCTGCACGTTCTAAGGCCGCGGCATCGTTAACCTCTCACGCAAGGCGCTGCGCAAACGCGCCCAGTCAGGCCATACCGCCTTGCACAAGACGCGCGGCCAACGCCTCATAGGCTTCGGCAACCGGGCCAGTGCCCGCCGCAACGGGACGTCCCGCATCGCCGGCTCTGCGGGTTTCAAGATCAATAGGCAATGCCGCTAAGAGCGGAAGATTGAGCGTCTCGGCCTCTTTTGCCACGCCACCATGCCCAAAAATTTCACTGGCCTCTCCACAATGCGGGCAATGAAACACCGACATATTTTCGATCAGCCCCAGCACGGGTGTTTTCAACGTGGAAAACATATCCAGCGCTTTACGCGCATCGAGCAGCGCAACATCCTGCGGCGTTGACACCACAATCGCCCCGCTAACTTCTGATTTTTGGCACAGAGTCAGCTGCACATCGCCCGTTCCAGGCGGAAGATCAACGATTAAAACATCCAGCTCCCCCCAGGCCACTTGCGAAATCATTTGCTGCAACGCGCCCATCAGCATCGGCCCGCGCCACACAATCGCTTTGTCCGGATCAAGCATCAGACCAATCGACATCATCGTGACCCCATGGGCCTGAAGCGGTATAATGGTTTTACCATCTGGGCTGGCCGGGCGCTGTTGCACCCCCATCATACGCGGCTGCGATGGCCCATAAATATCAGCATCCAACAAGCCCACGCGGCGGCCCTGTTTGGCCAAAGCAACCGCCAAATTGGACGAAACGGTCGATTTTCCCACCCCTCCCTTTCCAGAGGCGATGGCCAGAATGCGCGCCACACCCGCGGGCTTCATCGGTGCCGCCTGAGGCTTAGGATGGCCGCCAATTTTCAATTGAGGCGGCTCGGGCTTTTCGGCAGCGCCACTATGCGCGGTTAAAATGACGCTGGTTTTGGTCACACCGGCCAAGGCGGTAATGGCCGCAACCGCTTGCTGGCGCAGCGGCTCTAGCGCGCCGGCCACTGCAGCAGAGGGGGCTTCGATCACAAATTGTACATGGCTCTCGTCGATCGTGAGCGCCCGCACCATATCAAGCGCGACGATAGATTGGCCGTTTGGCATCTTAATTTTGTCTAATTCTTGAAAAATTTGATCGCGCATGTTCTTGCCTTTCATCGCTTCAATGCCGACATGCCGAATTTAGAATAAACATGCAAGCCGGATCATATATCCGCCTGCCCGACCTAGCGCCTCAACCCCAATCATGCAAATGCTGCATAGCGGCATTGCGCGCCTATCTATTGTGCAGGTGCAGAATAAACGTATCTTCATCGGCATCAGAGACGCAGAGACAACCATCTCACAAAGGATAAAAATATGGCTTTCACAGCTGACAGTTCATTCGCAAAACCAGCCGCGTTTGGCGGCCTTTTCGCAGCCCTTAACAAACTGACCGAAGCAATGCAGCGCCGGCGGGTTTACCGCACAACCGTGAACGAGTTGAGCGCGTTGAGCGATCGGGATCTGTCCGATTTAGGGTTAAGCCGCGCGTCAATTCGCCGTTTAGCTCAGGACGCGGCAAACGCGCTTTAAAAGGCAACTCGAAAATTCGTAATTCCCAAGGATTTTCAAACCTCAGCGGCTGCGCTTGTCCTCCCACAAGCGCAGCCGCACTTATGTTAAAGGGCTGCGCGGCAGCATCTTCTGCACCAGCGCGCGTGGCGGCGCGCCATAAAACACCGCAGGTCTGGCCATCGCCGCACCACGCTCTTTCCCGGTTCAATGGACAGCTCCGCCCGCTACAGGTAGCTTGGCTGTGTTGCCAAATCTACATGTCGTCGAAATTAACGCTTGATCTGCGAAGAAATTTCGCTTTCGCTGGAAGCAGAAGCGCGCGTATTCAGGCAAGACTGCAAAGATTGACCGGCGCATGTCTTCTTAAATTATGATAGGATTCCTCGTATGGCTGTCTTTTTTAACTTTAAGGCCGGACAAACAATTTACAAAGCCTCCACGATGCCCGACGGCGCCTATATTGTGCATTCGGGCGAGGTGGATCTAGTGTCCCCCGGCCATATGCATCTGACCACATTACACGCGGGCGAAATATTCGGCGAAATTGGTCAACTGCTCGACGAACGGCGAACCGTGAATGCAATTGCGCGCACCGATTGCATTTTAACGCATGTCTCTTCGGCAGTGCTAACTCAAAAAATGGAAAAAGTAGACCCCGCAATTAAGGGCATTATTCGCGCTTTGGCAACCCGCCTGACCGAAGCCAATAGCACGAATGAAAAGATCTGGAGCGAGCTGCAAATGTATAAATCCTTAACCTAACCGCGCATCAGACCCGCAAGCAGGCGCCGCGTAATGCTTTTGAATACCAACAAAAAGCACGCAGTGGCCATGATCAGCCCTGCCGTGGGATGGCTATGAGCGCTGGCTGTGCTAGATCACGAAGTGTAATCGCAAAAAAAAGAGACCACAGGATGAGCAAAAAAATCATAATCGAAGAATTTGGCGGGGCCGACCAATTGAAGGTCATCCAAGAACAGGTTGGTGAGCCGGGGCCGAATGAAGTGCGTATTGCGCATAAAGCCTGTGGCTTAAATTTCATCGACATCTATCAACGCACAGGGCTATACCCGATGCCCTTGCCGCATACATTGGGCACAGAGGCCGCCGGCCTTGTTGACGCAGTTGGTAGCGATGTCACGCATCTGAAAACGGGCGATCGGGTCGCCTATGCGTTCAACGCCCCTGCCGGCGCCTATTGCGAAATGCGCGTTATGCCCGCGGATCAGGTCTGCGTTTTGCCCGAGTCGATCAGCTTTGAAGAAGGCGCTGCAATGATGCTGAAAGGCCTGACGGTGCAATATCTTTTCCACCGCACCACACCTTTGAAAGCCGGCGACACGGTTTTGTTTCACGCAGCAGCGGGCGGGGTAGGCTTGATCGCCTGCCAATGGGCAAAATCTGAAGGGATCACGTTGATCGGCACTGCAGGCAGCGATGAAAAATGCCAACGCGCGCTGACCCATGGCGCGGCGCATTGCATAAATTATCAACGTGATGACTTTCTGAGTGAGGTTAAAAAACTGACCAACGGCGTAGGCGTTGATGTGGTGATGGACTCGGTCGGAGCAGATACATTTGATAAATCTCTTGCCTGTTTAAAGCCCTTCGGGATGATGATCACATTCGGCAATTCCTCGGGAAAGACCCCCCCGTTTGACCTTGCTCAGCTTGCGCCGCTCGGATCGTTGAAAATTACCAGGCCCTCGGTTTTCACCCATATCGCGCAGCATGAAACCTGCCAAACTATGGCCCGGCATTTATTCGATAAAGTCACCAAAGGTGCGGTAGAAATCCGGATTGACCAACGCTTCGCATTGGAGGATGTTGCCGCCGCGCATCGTTCGCTGGAAAGCCGCCAAACAATGGGCAGCACGGTGCTTACAATTTGAACCCATCTTCGCTCAACGTAAAGCCACGCCTGTAACAAAATGCCAACTCAATTCACAAAATATATACTTTTGGACTAATTTACAATCAAAGGTATAATTTTGGTGTGACTTCCTGTATGAAGACCCTTCAACATATTCGGAGGTTCTTATGAAACGCATGCGGAGTAAAACGCTGTTGCCGGCCTTATCGACGATCCTTTTGGCCGGTGGCGCGTTTGCAGAAGACAATTTAACCAAGCTGGGGCAATTTAAAACCACCGGCGTGACCGAGTTCACAACCATTGCACAGGACGCGCCCGCCGCAAATTCGATCCGGAACATCTTGCGCTCGATCGAGCTGCCCCCCGGCTTCACAATTGACCTATACGCGTTGGTGCCCGATGCCCGCCACATGGCGATGGCGCCCCAAGGCACAGCCCTTTTCGTGGGCACGAAGAAAGAAAAAGTCTGGGTCGTGATGGATCGCGATGGCGATAATATTGGCGATGAAGTAAAGGATTTTGCGCCCTCATTAACGTTTGATATTCCCAATGGGGTGGCGTTTTCGGATGACGGGTTTCTGTTCATTGCCGAGCGCAACCGCGTTATGATGTATCCTGCAGCTGAATTTTTTCACGAAAGCCCCGATGTGGTCGCGGTGCCGATCGTGCCACAAGGCAGTTTGATCCCGGTCGAAGAAGAAAGCTACAATCATACCGCGCGGGTGATAAAAGTGGGCCCCGATAACAAGCTTTACATCTCATTGGGACAACCCTTCAACGTGGCCCCTCCAGAGAAGCTTGCGCTGTACAATGAAACCGGTATTGGCGGGATTATCCGCATGGATCGCGATGGATCCAACCGAGAAGTCTATACCTATGGCGTGCGCAATTCTGTCGGGCATGATTTCAACCCCGCCAATGGCGAATTATGGTGGACTGACAACCAAGTTGACGGCATGGGCGATCTAATCCCACCCGGCGAGCTTAACCGGCAAACCGAAATGGGCCAGCATTTTGGCCATCCCTGGTATGGCGGCGGCAATGTGCGCACCAATGAATACCGCGGCCAAGACGTGCCTGTTGAGGTGGTGATGCCCGTGGTCGAAATGGATGCGCATGCCGCCGATTTGGGCATGAGTTTTTACACCGGGGATATGTTCCCAGCCAAATATCATGGTGGAATATTCTCTGCCCAGCATGGGTCATGGAATCGCACCGATCCGATCGGCGCGCGCGTCATGTTCACGGGGGTGAATCCCGATGGCAGCGTGGGCGAAACCATGGTGTTTGCCTCGGGTTGGCTGAACAAAAACGGAGAATATGACGGCCGCCCCGTAGATGTGGCGCAAATGAAAGATGGCTCAATTCTGGTATCAGATGATTTTGCCAATGCCATCTATCGCATCACTTACGCCAACTGAATGCGCTTTTGCCACTGACAGGGGCCAGCACGCGGCGGCCCCTGCCGACAGGCCTGCCCACTTAGATTCTTTATTTGTCAGGAGCCTGATATGCACCACGCAACCCCGCTGTTTGCCGCTGCCATAATATGGGGGGTGGCCGCTTGCCCGCCTGAACTACAGGCCGAAAGCTTGGGCGCGGCTTTGGCCAAGCCCTGCGCCGTTTGCCACGGGAAAAACGGCCTAAGCAAAGACCCCGAAGCGCCCAATCTGGCCGGCCAGCCCAAACTTTATCTTGAAAAAAGTCTGACCGATTATAAAACCGGCGCCCGCCAAGACCGCCGCATGAGCTTGATTGCCAAATCCCTTAGCAAAGCCGAGATCAAAGCCTTGGCAGCCTATTTCGCAACAAAAACGATAATGTTGAAATAAACATGCCCGATCCGGCAAAAAAATAAAACCTGCAGAAGGGCGGTCAGGATCTGTGGCATTAAAAAAACACCTTCGTAAACCAATTGTTAATCAATTTTAAAAATGGGATTGATTTTAATACCAAAGGGTATATAGACGATCGGAATATAAAAATACCGTTCTTAACATTTAACCCCAAGAGGGCAGATCCAAGCTGCCATAAAGACGCCTTATTATTGACCTAGTTTTTTAAAACATCAGCCCTTTTTATTCGAACCCAAATTCATGCTTCACAAATTGAACAACCCTACTTGCCCCCTTCAGCCTGTCTTTCTGAAAGAAGGCATCAGTCCAACCGTCTGAAAGGCGATTAAAACCGGTGCTAACTTATCCGCTCGAAATATTACCGCCACGCGCGCACTATTAATTTAAATTTTAAACAACATTCTGCAGATCCGCTGCAAAGCCAAACAAACCAATCAAACCTGAATGATTTAAGCATAATTTACAGCATAAAGAGTTTTCAAAATGACCGCTCCAACCATTTCCAATGTCAGCATTCCTGAGGGAAACTACGCCATTGGTGACCAAATAATCGTTACAATAACCGTCAATAACGGCGAAACCGGCCTAACCCTAAGCTCAGGCATCTTCAACCGGCAAACGCTGACAGGTTTCACGGAAGTGGGTGATGGTATCTACACAGCTATCTACACGGTGACCTCGAATGATCCAGAAATTTTATCTGAGGGCAGCATAGAAACCAACATCGTGTTGCAAAATACACAAGCCGAGACCAGCGACCCGTTTCTTTCGATCAGCCCCACGAACGTTACCATCGACGCCGATGATAAATATGTCAGCCAAACAGAGATTACCGCGGGACACAGGACAGATCCAGAACTTATAATTCTGGCAGATGGCACCATGCTCGCGTTCTGGAAAAATTATTGGCCCGAACAGGTTGTATTTCAAAAACTATCCGCCGACGGAGAGGCCATCTATGAAAACGACGTCATAGCAGCTGAACAAGGTAATAATGGTCTCCTCAGAGCGGATGACCCGCGCATTGTCCAGCTTTCAAACGAAAATATTCTGATCTCATGGACCGATACGGATGTCACTAACAGCAATCAAGGTCATACCAAGGCAATCATTTTGTCATTGGAGGATTTGGCCACCGAAACAGATGCCATTGCGGCGGTAAATGCTGCAGAGGTTTTAGAGCTAAATGCGCTCCCGCTGCATAATGATCATGATCGCGGCCTGTTCACCACCTTCGATGGTGGCTTTTCACTTGCAGAAATTGATACCAGCACCAACGGCTTGAATGCCGTTTACATGCGATTTTTCAACAATGATGGCAGTCCGGCAAACCAGCCCGGGCCTTTTTTGGTGATAGATGACTACGAAGCTTACGACTCCTCTACAGCCGACCCCCAAACCGAAATTACAGGGTATGAAGGCAGTCAAGGCTTTTTTATTTTTTCGGAATCGAGCACCGAGTTCACCGTAATTTGGGCTTTAGATTCTAGCATTGTTACGAGTGCATCCGCAATTTACACAGATACATTTACGCTGTCTCAAAACACATTTGTATCGCAAAATGGCCCAACAAAACTTTGGGATGCATCATGGAATAGCGATGGGGGTCGAACTCTTGCTTTAGATCAGATGCGCGTCGCCGACGATCCCTCCGGCGATGGAAAAATTGTGATTTTTCGAGATTATCAGTTACATGACCAATCTAAACTCTACATCGCTTATCTGGATCAAAGCCAAACACCGCCAGAGTTGAGCACTCCGATACCGGTTTTAGACGAAAGCAAATATACGATCACCGGTACAGCTCAATCGCATCTGGATCCGGACAATGCTGAATATTATGAGGAACCAGTCTCCTATAGAGCTCAGAATGTAGATGCTGGTTCAGATGTCGTGGCCTTGGGCAATGGACGTTTTGCCGTGGCCTACTTGTCTGAAGACACTTTTGTTGAAACAGATTTCAACTTTTACGCCAACGTAGAGTGGCATCAAGAACGCCCTCCAAACGGGCTATTTGTACAAACATATACGCTGACAAACGGCGCACTTGTTCCAGAAGGCGACCCCGTCCAATATACGGATCAATTGGGGAATGGGCCAGATAAAGACACTACATCGAATACAGACGCGCCGCAATTGGTTGCCGATGGAACAGGCGGTTACAAATTTATTTACCACGAATACCTCTATAATCCTGCCACTCCGGATGATGAGGATATCAGGTTCTTTGACGGCCGCTCCACGCCCAAGACAAACGTCACCATCGATAGCATTTCGTTCGATACCGGCAGCGCAAATAACGATTTCATCACCAATGATAATGACGGGCTGACCATCAGCGCCACCCTCTCTGCACAATTGGCCCTAGGAGAGACGCTGGAATATAGCCCCGATAATGGCGCAACATGGAGCGATATCTCAAGCGCCGTTTCCGGAACCGCCATCACTTATACCGATGCAAGCC
>Ga0255779_1000703_pt1 | contig 40457 bp, 37 predicted proteins | sample 011ome_21_FD_179977 | JGI IMG/M metagenome (GOLD analysis project Ga0255779, IMG submission 179977) | Coastal salt marsh microbial communities from the Groves Creek Marsh, Skidaway Island, Georgia - 011508AT metaG (version 2) | ecosystem: Environmental > Aquatic > Marine > Intertidal zone > Salt... | reverse complement strand
GCTGATTTCGGCGGTGGGGCATGAAACCGACACCACGCTGATTGATTATGCTGCGGATGTGCGCGCACCCACACCCACCGCGGCCGCGGAAATGGCCGTGCCGGTGCGCATGGAATTGCTGGCGCGCATCGAAGAACGCGGCGCGGTGCTGAGCCGGTCGATCACTGCGGCGCTGACCTATCGCGGTGAACGGCTGCGCGATTTGACGCGCGTTTTACCGCGCCCTGACACATTGCTGGATGATCCACGCCAGCGGTTGGATCGTGCGGCAGACCGTTTACCAAGCAGTTTACTGCATTTGGTTCAGAAAAAACGGGTGGCCCTGTCGGAACAGGCCGGTTCCCTGCGCCCGTCGGTACTGCGCGCACGGGTTGCCAGCGATCAACGCCATTTTGCGGAACAATCTGCACGTCTGGATCCCAGTTTGGGCCGGTTGGTGGCGCAAAAACGCGATCGACTGGCGCAGCTTGCCCCACGTTTACGCGTCGAAGCCATCAAACGGGATTTATCGCAAAATCAACGTAATCTGGATGATTTAACCCGCCGTATGTCCGTTGCGGGTCAGGCCCATATTGCACGCCTGCAGGATCGGCTGTCGGCGCTGGACCGATTGAATGAAACCCTAAGTTACAAAGCCACGCTTGAGCGCGGCTATGCTGTGGTGCGCGCCGATCAGGGGATGATCACATCATCTGCCCAAGCCCGCAGCGCAGGCAGTTTGGAAATCGAATTTAGCGATGGCCGTTTCAAAATCGGATCCAGCCAAGGTGCTGGTAAAAAATCTGTGTCCAAAAAACCGCCCGAACAGGGCAGTTTGTTCTAGCTGCCGACATCTGGCCCAGGGCATGACAGCTCTTGGTCAGTGGGGCGCATTTCGACTGGGGGGTGATCCCTGTCTGGGTCGTAAAACTGCGCCATTAAAACACCATCGCGGCGTTCAAACGTCCAGCATTGCGGTGGCCGGTCGGCATCACGGCCATATTCATCATAGGAAAAACAAATTTTGTCCTGCCATTCGAAATATTTTCCAAAAATACATCGGCCGTCTAGGAAACTCCATTCTACACGATTACGCGGCAGATAGCGTTCCATGCCATAGGTGATCCCATCGTGAATAAACAGATATGTCTGGCCATCTGTTTCGCGCTGAAAACGCTCTAGCGTCATCGACTGCCCCTGTGCGGGGGTCAGCGGCAGAATACAAAGAAATGCCAAAGCGGCGAAACCGCCATGAAATCGTAAAGTGGTCATAGGCCAACTATAGGGCAGCCTGCGCCTGGGGCAAAGCGATTAAAGACTGTTCAAGGGCTTTCAAACCTGTAAAAAAACAATTAGGTGAAACATAGGCACGTTTCGGAGACAGCAATGGCATTTTTCAAAAAGCTAAAAGATCGGTTGTTCAAATCGTCTTCTAAATTAGACGAAGGTCTGGATGCGATTATCGAAGAAGGTGGCACAGAGGAAATAAGCTCTGATCTTGAGGCTGTCCAAGATGCCCCGACCGAGGCCGATACAGGTCCCCAAGTGCCAGAGGTTTTACAATCTGATGCGGCTGATGTTGACGCGGCCATAGTACACGAAATCGTTCCTGAGCCTGAGCCTGAGCCTGAGCCTGAGCCTGAGGAACCGAAAGCGAGTATTTTGGGACGCCTTTTGGGGCGTGGTGACGCCAAAACAGTGGTCAAACGCACATTGGATGACGACATGTTGGAACAACTCGAAGAGTTGTTGATCCAATCCGATATGGGCGTCGATACAGCCCTGCGCGTCACCGCCAATATGGCCGAGGGGCGTTTTGGCAAAAAACTGTCAGCGGCCGAAATTAAATCGCTGCTGGCCCAAGAAATTGCACGGATTATGGACCCTGTGGCCAAACCGCTGCCACTTTATGCGACCAAGCCGCAGGTTGTTTTGGTGGTCGGGGTCAATGGGTCGGGTAAAACCACAACCATTGGTAAATTGGCCAGCCAATTCAAAGCCGCCGGAAAATCCGTGGTCATTGCCGCGGGCGATACATTCCGTGCGGCTGCCGTCGAACAATTGCAGGTTTGGGGCGATCGCGCCGGCGTGCCCGTTTTGACCGCGCCCGAGGGGTCGGATCCTGCATCGCTGGCCTTTGACGCGATGACGCGCGCGCAGGCAGAGGGCGCCGATTTGTTGATGATCGACACCGCAGGCCGTTTGCAAAACCGCCAAGACTTGATGGAAGAGCTGGCAAAAATCGTCCGCGTGATCCGTAAAAAAGACCCCGATGCCCCCCACAACACATTGTTGGTTCTGGATGCAACCACGGGCCAAAATGCGGTAAACCAAGTTGAGACATTCAAAAAACTGGCCAATGTCAGCGGATTGGTCATGACGAAACTGGATGGCACCGCCAAGGGCGGCGTTTTGGTGGCCTTGGCGGATAAATTTGGTCTGCCAATCCACGCGATTGGCGTTGGTGAACAAATCGACGACCTAGCACCATTCGACCCCCAAGATTTTGCCCGCGCCTTGACGGGGGCCGATTAATCTGGACCGGACAGTGGCACCCGGCCAAAACTAGGCGAAATTTATGGATCAAATCACCAACTGGGTCTATGCGATCGAGGGAACGCCGCAGGGCCATAATGTCGCCTTGGCGCTGGCGCTGTTGGCGGCATTTTTGCACGCCGTATTTGGGGCGTTACAGAAAGGTCGCTATGATCCATGGCTGTCGCGCGGTGCGATTGATTTTGGGTATTGTGTCATGGCGCTGCCTGTTGCGCTGTTCGTTGTGCCATGGCCGGAACGCGACCTTTGGCCGATTTATATTGGCGTGTTTTTGATCCACGCGACCTATAAATATTTGCAAGCGATGGCCTATAGCCGCGGGGCTTATACGGTGGTCTATCCGGTTGTGCGCGGTATGGGGCCGTTTTTTACGGTGATCGGCGCCTATGTCATTTTTGACGAACGCTTTAGCGCGGTGCAATGGATTGGTGTGGCCGTATTGATGGCGGGAATTTTCGGTCTGGCCGTTTTTAATATGAAATACCTAGACACTGCGCGCGATACGTTGTTTGCGGCATTGGGCTATGCGGTGTTAACTGGTTTATTTGTGGCGCTTTATACCACATATGATGCCTATGGCATTCGGTTTGCCGAAAATCCGTTTACGTTTTTGGTTTGGTTTTTCGTGATTGATGGGCTGCTATTTCCCATCATCGCGTTGGTGCGCTGGCGGGCTATGGCAGACCGGCCCGATCCGTGGCCGTTGCTGCGCCGTGGGTTTATGGGGGGATTTGTCGCCTATTTCAGTTTCGGTTCCATCATGATGGCCACCCGTCTGGACAAAGTGGGCGAGGCAGCCGTTTTGCGCGAAACATCCACCGTGTTCGCCGCCTTTATCGGTTGGCTTGTCCTAAAAGAAAAGGTAGGCTTGCCGCGCATCGCCCTAATGGCATTAATCGCGCTGGGCGCCGTCATCGTAGAAGCAGGAGGATAATTTGTCCCAAAAACCCCTATCACCCGCGATTAAGAACCTGTTGGAATATGGGCCGCTGATTGCATTTTTCGTGATTTATTTCCTGATTAAGGATGACACCATCACCATCATGGGTGCGGATTATTCTGGTTTTATCGTTGCGACAGCTGTGTTTATCCCAATTTTGGTGGCCTCAACCGGCTTGGGCTGGGCGCTGTCTGGTGAAATTTCCAAAATGCAGGTGGTCACGGTTGTTTTGGTCGTCGTATTCGGTGGCCTGACCGTGTTTTTACAAGATGAACGTTTTTTCAAAATTAAACCCACGATGATTTATCTGCTGTTTGCGGGGATTTTGGGGTTCGGATTATGGCGCGGCACATCCTATCTGGAAACGGTGATGGGCGCGAACCTGAAAATGGAACGCGCGGGCTGGATGATCCTGACCAAACGGATGACGTGGTTTTTCCTGGGCCTTGCCGTCGCAAACGAAGCGATTTGGCGCACGCAATCGACCGAAACCTGGGTGATGTTCAAAACATTCGGGCTGACGGTTGCGACATTTGCGTTTTTGATGTCGCAATACAAATTGTTCGCCCTCTATGGCGATTTGGATGACAAAGACGCCTAATTCACGGTCGTAATTATCCAATGGCTTATGGTTCGAATTGACCATAGGCGGTATTGTGTGTAAAACCCACCCGTGGCGATTTGTTACCAGATTGCGGGCCACGTTAAATATGCTGCTAAACGGTCAGGAAGAAAGAGCCCCCTTTCGCCAGGCCAGAGCGAATGGGGTTTTTTATTTGGCGTATCGCCAGACCGAGGACATGATGACAGACAATTGGAAACCACGCACAAAAATGGTGCATTCCGGTACCCGCCGTAGCCAATATAACGAAGTGTCAGAAGCGATCTTTATGACCCAAGGGTTTGTTTATGACAGCGCAGAACAGGCGCAATCGCGGTTTGTTCAGGCCGAGCGTGACGAATTTATTTATGCCCGTTATGGCAACCCCACTGTCGCCATGTTCGAAGACCGCATCGCCGCGCTGGAAGGGGCCGAGGATGCCTTTGCCTGTGCATCTGGAATGGCGGCTGTGAATGGCGCATTGATGGCTGTGTTATCCGCGGGCGATCATGTGGTTGCGGCGCGCGCACTCTTTGGGTCGTGTCTATATATCCTAGACAATATTTTGCCGCGCTTTGGGGTGCGGGTTACATTGATCGACGGCACCGACCTTGACGCATGGCGGGCTGCCGTCACCGATAAAACCAAGGTTTGTTTTTTCGAATCCGTATCCAACCCCGGGCTTGAGGTCGTGGATATCGCGGCAGTGTCAGACATTGCCCATGCGCATGGGGCGCTGGTGATTGTGGACAACGTCTTTGCCACGCCAGTTTATTCACGCGCCATCGAACAGGGTGCAGATGTGGTGATTTATTCTGCGACCAAACATATCGACGGGCAGGGGCGCAGTTTGGGCGGCGTGATTTTGGGCGCGCGTGATATTATTCGCGGGCCTGTGGAATCCTATATGAAACACACCGGCGGATCGATGAGTCCGTTTAACGCGTGGATCATGTTAAAGGGGCTGGAAACGATCGAATTGCGCGTGCGTGCACAAGCATATACGGCCTATGCCTTGGCTGATGCGTTGCAGGGCCATCCTGCCCTGTCGCGCGTGTCCTATCCGGGCCACCCCAGCCATGTCCAATATGATTTGGTCCAGCGTCAAACCGGCAAGGGGGGCACCGTGGTGACATTTGAATTGGCAGGCGGGCAGGCCGCGGCCTTTGCGTTTTTGAACAAATTACAGGTTGCCGTGATTTCCAACAATCTAGGCGACGCAAAATCCATTGCCACCCATCCCGCGACCACAACGCATCAACGTCTGCCGCAGGATCAAAAAGATTTGCTGGGGATTTCCGATGGTCTGATCCGCTTGTCCGTTGGTCTAGAGGATCCGCAAGATTTGATTGCAGATGTGATGCAAGCGCTGGTATAATGATGGCGGACCCACAAATCTGATACAAACCAGAATATCCTTGATCCAGTGTGTCGATTTTTGCGTATAGAGTTACGCTACTAGAATTTCAGAGCGTTGTGCCCTAAGTTATAGGGGGCATACCACCTGTGAAAGGGGACCGGAATGAACATTCATACACGCGACGTTGATCGCCAGCCGTCAGACGAAACCGTACAAGATGCGATCCGTGTGGTCCGAGACTGGTTGTCGGCCGGACATGGTGGTGCAGGTCTGTCTGCAGATGTCGATGCGTTGATGCGTGCCTTGCCGGCCAGCTATCCACAGCTAAGTCGCCAATATCCAGATGAATTTACTGTATCCGCCGATTACAAAGAGGCGTTGCCAGATTTGCAAAACGGACCCAGTTCGTTAATTCGTGGTGCCAATCGTCCCATCCAGCATGTGGGAATTTCCAATTTCCGACTACCCATTCGGTTCCAAAAACGCGACGGTGGCGATGTCTGTCTGGAAACATCTGTGACTGGATCGGTCAGTCTAGATGCCGATAAAAAAGGCATCAACATGTCGCGCATCATGCGCAGTTTTTACAAACACGCAGATACGCGGTTCAGTTTTGATGTCGTGCGTGCTGCGTTGGATGACTATAAAAATGATTTGGACAGCTTTGACGCGCGCATTGTATTGCGGTTTTCGTTTCCGATGATGGTGCCCAGCCTGCGGTCAGGTTTGCAAGGCTATCAGTATTACGACATTGCGTTGGAAATGGTTGAACGCGATGGGGTGCAACATAAAATTATGCATCTTGATTATGTCTACAGCTCGACGTGTCCCTGTTCGCTGGAATTGTCCGAACATGCGCGCCAAACACGTGGGCAATTGGCCACACCGCATTCGCAGCGCTCTGTTGCGCGTATTTCGGTCAAAATGGCCGGTGACGACAAATTGTGGTTTGAGGATCTGATCGACCTGTGCCGTCGTGCGGTTCCCACCGAAACCCAAGTGATGGTCAAACGCGAAGATGAACAGGCCTTTGCCGAATTGAACGCCGCCAATCCGATTTTCGTCGAAGATGCCGCGCGTTTGTTCGCTGAGCAGCTGCAAAATGATCCGCGCGTGTCTGATTTCCGCGTGATTGCCAGCCACCAAGAAAGCCTGCACAGCCATGATGCGGTTTCTGTTTTGACGCAGGGTGACACATTTGATGCTGTGTCGTTGGATCCCAAGTTGTTCGAAACTTTGATTCATCGCGGCTGATCTGGCTTGACACGGATGATGGGACAGGCCATCGAAGTGCCATGTTCGATATTAGACCGATAGGATATGTCATTGGTATTCTTGTCGCCTTTCTTGGGGCGGTGATGGCATTGCCTATGTTGCTTGATCTATATGATGGCAACGGGCATTGGTTCGTCTTTGCCGAGGCTGGCGTTATCACCGTCTTGGCAGGTGGGTTTATCGCATTGGCATGTTCAAACGGTAAATCCGAAGGGTTAGACATTCAAAAAACATTTCTGCTGACCACAACCGTTTGGGTGGCACTGCCGTTTTTTGGGGCATTACCGTTTTATTTTGGTGCGACACAGGCCAGCATTGTTGATGCATTCTTTGAGGCGGTATCAGGTCTGACCACAACGGGTTCAACGGTATTTTCGGGATTAGAGACGCTACCACGTGGGTTATTGTTGTGGCGTGGCATTTTGCAATGGCTGGGCGGGATCGGTATCATTGTTGTCGCGATGGTGTTTTTGCCTGAATTGCGCGTTGGTGGTATGCAGGTTTTTCGCGCCGAAGCCTTTGATACAATGGGTAAAATCCTGCCACGCGCCACAGCGATTGCAGCCCAGATTTCGGGAATTTATGTGTTCATCACGTTGGCCTGTTTTACGGCCTATCTGGCTGTTGGGTTGGATATTTTTGATGCCTTTGTGCATGCCTTAACAACGGTATCGACCGGTGGGTTTTCCAATTACGATGCGTCCTTTGGAACATTTTCGGGACCTGCGGAATATGTCGCCACTGCGTTCATGTTGTTGGCGGCTTTGCCCTTTGTGCGGTATGTGCAGATGATCAATGGCAACATGTTTGCCATATTTTCCGACAGTCAGGTGCGATCGTTTTTGATCGTGATTGCGGTATTGGTGGGGATGACCAGTTTCGTGTTGGTTAGCGTTTTCCCGCATCATCATGAACAGGCGCTGCGCGAAGCCTTGTTTAACATCGTGTCTATCATCTCTGGCACGGGATATGCGTCGGTTGATTATATGGCTTGGGGCGGTTTTTTGATTTCGATGTTTTTCTTTATCGGCTTGATTGGCGGCTGTGCCGGCTCGACCGCGTGTTCGGTGAAAATCTTTCGCTATCAGATTATGTTGGCATCCATAAAATCACAGTTGCAGCGGATCCATTCGCCCAACGGTGTCTTTGTTCCCCGATTTGATGGCCGACCCATATCCGAAGATGTTTTGAATTCGGTCATGTCATTTTTCGTGATTTTTTTCGTGTCGCTTGGGGGCTTGGCGATTTTGCTAGGCATGACAGGTTTGGATTTTGTCACCGCCCTGTCGGGGGCCGCCACAGCCATTGCAAACATTGGCCCAGGCCTAGGCGATACGATTGGCCCAGCGGGGAATTTTTCGCAGCTAAATGATGTGGCGAAATGGTTGTTGATCGCGGGTATGTTGGTGGGGCGATTGGAATTGATGGCGGTTTATATCCTGTTTACCATCAAATTCTGGCGGCAATAGGCTTGCGCTTGCAAGCCTATTGCGGGTTTTATCAATCCGTCCAGCATTCAAAATAGCTGGCGATTTTTGACATTTCTTGGACCAAGGCATCATCTGCCAGATTGCGGGCTGGGGATTGCGCAGATGCAAAAGACACCAGTTCCGCCAATGCCCCATCGTTGATCACTGGATGTGCCAAATGGGTATTGGGGGGCAAAACCCGATCTGACCCATCGGTTTGGCCCAAAATGCCAATCAGGTTCCCGTCGCGGTCCAACACAGCACCACCCCGATCTGTATCGCCCGCCCGAATGGACAGGACCAAATCGGTGCCACCCGTGGGCCGCGGCAACAGCGTTTCGACCTGACCCAGTGTGATGGATGCTGCGCTTAGCACCCCACCAAAGGGAAAGCTGGCCAGATATACGGCATCATCGGGTTGTGGTAAACGGGCCGCTGGGGCCGCCGTTGCCATGGGGGCAATCGGTGTTTGTGGGGTCAAAACGGTCATATTTGAATTGGCTTGCTGTGCCGCTGTCGCAGGGATTTCACCCTGGATCATCAGGCGGTCGCATTGGCCCAGATCCTGACCCAATGTCAGCAGGCGGCCCGTGTCAGACACAAATACCCCCGACCGGACAAAGGCAGGTTTGCGCAGTGCCAACCCAAAGGTGGTATCCAGATCTGCATCAACCGCCTGTCCCAGTTGCGCAGGCAGCGTGCCGGCTGTGCGGATCAGACTGTTCGCCATTTCTGACAACAATCTGTCATACTGTTCACGGTTTGCGCTGGGCCAGACCAGACCAAACCCCTTGATCCCATCGTCTGCCAAAGCGGCCTGAATATAAACAAAACGATCCTCAGTTTCCCCACGAATGACGAATTCGTCGCGTGATTTAGATGCGTCTGGATCCAGTGGTACGATTTCCAAGGTTTGCAGCACCTCGTACAATGCGCTTAAATCTTCGCGATCCCCATCCATCGAAATAAGAAAGGCCTGTTCGATGTCCTGTGCGCGTGAGCGATAATGTGCCAAGGGCGCCGCGTATTGCGAAAACTCTAGCCGTTCCATCGGTAATTTCAACGATACACCTGCCTGAGGGTCATTGATCTGGGTCAGTCCCAAATCGGCAATCACAGCCATATATTGGCGGCGCAATTCGGCGCGCTGCGCTGTCGTTAACACCCCTGTTGGGTCAAAGTTATTGGCCTGTTGCCAATCGGCCATCGATGCGCGTGTGCCGCGGCCAAACAACCCATCCAGTGTGCTGTTATAAAATCCCGCCCATTGCAGCATCATCTGCAAATCGCGTTTTTCATCACGGGACAGATTTCGTTCTGATGCCAATGCCTGTGCGCGGGTTTCATCGGGCAACTGCAGTGCGGGCGCGTCAGCAGGGTCCTCTGTGGGTTGCGGGGTGTCAATTTCCGCAGCCTCTAGATCTGCATCCGCATCCGTTTCAACCGCTGCAGCCGACTGTGCGATCCATACGGTTTGGCGGTAATTCTGCCCATTCGAAACAAAGCTATCACGCGGTACAATCCCCTGAGATTTCAGCGTGTTTAATATGGCCTGCGCTTGTGGCGTAGGATATGGGCCCATTGAAATGGCATACCATCCCGATCCCAAGGAATGGGCTGCAATATCGTCTAATTCTTGTGCATATTCTTTTGCACGTTCTTCGGCTTGGATCAGGCTTTGTTTTGCCTCAATCTGGATCCAACCCGTTTCTTGTGCCAGAACAAAACTGGGTGCTAGTGCGAAAATGATCACCCGTAAAAATTTGTACATTTCATCCCCCTGAAAACCCGCGGTTTCAACAATTGTCGGTGTGTTCATACGTCAGTGATGCGTTGTTTTCTAGGCCAATGATGTTTTTCGCGCAGATTTGATCTGAAATTCTGGAATTTGCTGCGAATTTTGGGGTGCTCTGATTGACCCCATGCGCGGCATTGCCTAATTAGGGCCCAACCATGCAGCAATTTAGGCCGATCAGAATGTCCATGCAAAAACCCAAATCGTTCCAAGAAATTATTTTGCGTTTGCAAAATTATTGGGCAGCCCATGGCTGTGCGATCATGCAACCCTATGACATGGAGGTGGGCGCCGGCACATTCCACCCCGCAACAACGCTGCGTTCATTGGGAACCAAAGCGTGGGCCGCGGCCTATGTGCAACCATCACGCCGTCCAACCGATGGGCGATATGGTGAAAACCCAAACCGGTTGCAGCATTATTACCAATACCAAGTATTGATCAAACCCAGCCCCCCCAATTTGCAGGACCTGTATTTGGGATCATTGCAGGCGATTGGCATTGATATGGACCTGCACGACATCCGCTTTGTCGAAGACGACTGGGAAAGCCCAACCCTAGGCGCATGGGGCCTCGGATGGGAGGTATGGTGCGACGGGATGGAGGTATCTCAGTTTACCTATTTCCAACAGGTGGGCGGCCATGATTGTCATCCTGTGTCTGGCGAATTGACCTATGGTTTGGAACGTCTGGCAATGTATGTCCTGGGCGTTGATCACGTTATGGACATGCCGTTCAATGACCCCAATGCACCGATTGCATTGACCTATGGCGATGTATTCAAACAGACCGAAGAAGAATACGCGCGCTGGAATTTCGATGTGGCCAACACCGATGTCCTGCTGCGCCATTTCCAAGAGGCCGAGGCCGAATGCGAAGCGATTTTGGCCCAAGAGCATATCGACCCCAAAACCGGCAAACGCATTATCATGGCGCATCCTGCCTATGATCAATGTATCAAGGCCAGCCATATGTTTAACCTGCTCGATGCGCGCGGTGTGATTTCTGTAACCGAACGCCAAGCCTATATCGGGCGGGTGCGGGCCTTGGCCAAAAAATGCGCGGATGCCTTTGTGCTGACGGCTGCTGGGGGATATGCGGCATGACCGGTAAAATCCTGACACTAGCCATCGTGATTTGCGCATTGGTGGCCGGCGTGGCCATGTATTATTTGCAGGTCTATGCCTATTACTATGATGTTGAGGAAACGGGCCAAGATGTGGCGCTGACCTCGGTTGTGACAGGCCAGCCCGAAGTGATCAGCAGCCGCGATTTTGTGGCGATTAATGCCGACAGTTCGCCCATCCGGTTTCGGGCCTGTTTCCAAACCGATGACAGCATGGGATTGCTGAGCGAAAGCTATGAGCTGTTCGACGATGCCGTACCACTGCTGGCGCCCAAATGGTTTGACTGTTTCGACGCAGAAGCCATTGGCCAAGACCTGGAAACAGGCGCAGCCGTGGCATTCATGGGCGCGCGTAATTTTGAATATGGGATCGACCGTGTGGTGGCCATTTACCCCGATGGACGTGGGTATATGTGGCATCAGATCAATGACTGTGGCGACAAAAACTATGACGGCAGCCCCGTCGATCCGACCTGTCCGGAAAGGGACCAATAATGGCTGATTTGCTGATTGAACTGTTTAGCGAAGAAATCCCTGCCCGCATGCAAACCCGCGCGGCGCAGGATTTGAAAAAAATGGTAACTGATGGATTGGTGGAAAACGGCATCACCTATGCAGGGGCCGCTGCCTTTGCCACGCCGCGCCGTTTGGCCCTGACGATCCAAGGCGTGTTGGACCACAGCCCCGCCACCCGAGAAGAGCGCAAAGGCCCCCGCGTGGACGCCCCCGAAAAGGCGATCCAAGGGTTTTTGCGTGGTGCGGGTTTGACTATGGATCAGCTGGACATTCGTGATGAAAAAAAGGGTCAGGTTTATTTCGCCGTCATCGAAAAACCCGGCCGTCCCGCCGCCGATATCGTGGCCGAGGTGCTGGAAAATGCCATTCGCAATTTCCCATGGCCCAAATCCATGCGTTGGGGGGCAGGGGCATTGCGCTGGGTGCGTCCGCTGCATTCGATCATCTGTCTGTTGACGACTGACACCGGATCCACTGTCGTACCTGTTCAGATTGATGACATTGCCGCAGGCGACACCACACGCGGGCATCGGTTTATGGGGCCAGATGCGTTTTCTGTCACTGGGTTTGATGATTACGCCACCAAATTAAAACGCGCCCATGTCATTCTGGATTCCCAAGAACGCCAAGATATGATCTGGCAGGATGCGACAAACATGGCCTTTGCCAATGGGCTAGAGGTTGTGGACGATCGCGGCCTGCTGGCCGAGGTGGCGGGATTGGTCGAATGGCCAGTTGTATTGATGGGCAAAATTGCCGACGAATTTTTGGACCTGCCGCCAGAGGTTTTGCAAACCTCGATGAAGGAACACCAGAAATTTTTCTCGGTTCGGGATCCGAAATCGGGCAAAATCACCCGCTTTATCACGGTGGCCAACCGTGAAACCGCAGACAATGGTGCCACAATTTTGGCCGGCAATCAGAAAGTGTTATCTGCCCGTTTGGCGGATGCGAAATTTTTCTGGGAAAACGATCTGCGCGTGGCCCAAGGTGACGGTTTGACCGCATGGACGGATCGTTTGTCAAATGTGACATTCCACAACAAATTGGGCAGCCAAAAGGCGCGGATCGAACGCATTGCATCGCTTGCCGCGACATTGGCCCCCATCGTGGGGGCAGAGGGTGCAGATGCCACTTTGGCCGCCCAAGTGGCCAAGGCCGATTTGTCATCGGAAATGGTTTATGAATTTCCAGAATTGCAGGGGTTGATGGGGCGTTATTATGCAACGGCGGCGGGTTTGCCCGATGCTGTGGCCGCTGCCTGTCAGGATCATTATTCGCCCTTGGGTCCATCCGATGATGTTCCGTCAGCGCCCGTGTCAGTCACCGTCGCCTTGGCGGATAAACTGGACACATTGGCGGGGTTTTGGGCGATTGACGAAAAACCCACTGGGTCCAAAGACCCCTTTGCCCTGCGTCGCGCAGCATTGGGTGTGATCCGTTTGGTTTTGGAAAACAACGTCCGACTGTCGCTATCTGACGTGATCGCGGCCCATTTGACGCAATCCAATCTGTCACAGACAGCACAGGATTTGGCAACCGATCTGATGGCGTTTTTCCATGATCGGCTTAAGGTGTTTTTACGCGACCAAGGCATTCGTTATGACGTGATTGAGGCATGTTTGTCCCAAGGCGATCAGACGGATCTGGTTTTGATCGTCGAACGCGCCAAAGCCTTGGCCGCCGTGTTGGAAACCGACGATGGGATCAATCTGGTCCAAGGGTTCAAACGTGCAAACAACATCCTGACGCAGGCCGAACAAAAGGACGGTGTCGAATATTCATTCGGCGCAGACATCAAATTCGCCGAAGAAGAGGTCGAGCGTCAGCTGTTTGCCGCGTTAGAAACCACAACCCCCAAAATCCAAGCCGCTCTGCAGGCCCAAGATTTCGCCGCGGCCATGGCGGATATGGCGATGTTGCGGGCACCGATTGATGCATTTTTTGATGGCGTTCAGGTCAATTCGGACAATGCGATTGTGCGCCGCAATCGGTTGAATATGTTGCACAGCATCCGCGATCTGGTGGGCCAAGTGGCCGATCTGAACCGCATCGAAGGCTAATCTTTGCCGATCAAACAGGATCTTGCGCGCATTTTTCTTGAATGATGCGCGCAATTGCCTATTGTTCGATCAAAAGGAGGTGCCGCAGTGCAGCAAAATCGGACTGACTTCGCGCTTATTACACCCAGCGCCGCGATTGCCACGCCAACCCATGGGGGGCGTGCCAAATGTTTACAGCGGTTGGTTCGTTTGGATTTACCGGTGCCTGTCACGGTCGCCTTGTCGTTTCAGTCGGTCAAATCGATCGCGGCGGGGCAAATGCCCGATATCGACCATATCTTGGCCGAATTTGAACCCAGTGATCTGCTCTGTGTGCGCCCCTCATCCGAGAGTGCGGATTGGGGCGGCCCTGGCGCAATTTTAAACATTGGGATGAATGATGCGCGGTTTCATGACCTGTCGCAGGTGTTGGGTCGCGAAGCGGCAGCGGATTTGTATTTGCGGTTTATCCAATCCTATTCGGTAAATGTGGCCCGACTGGACCCCGATATTTTCGAAGATATCGACGGCAGAGCCGAAACCGCACTGCAGTTGGCGCTGCGGGCCTATGCGGATGAAACCGACGAAGATTTCCCCCAAGATGTCGCCACCCAATTGGCCGAAGTGTTGCGATCCATGTCGCGCGCATGGGATGGCACAACGGCCCGTTTGTTGCGTCAGGCCAAGGGGGCGCCTGCGGACGCGGGACTGGGGTTGGTCGTACAAAAAATGGTCTTTGGGCTGGGGCAGGGCGAATGCGGATCCGGCGTATTGCAACTGGTCAATTCCGAAACGGGATGCCCGCAAATTACCGGCCGCTATCGCCGTCAAAGTCAGGGCCGCGAAGCCCTGCAAGGCGGATCAGACGCGCTGTATTTAACCCAAGATGACCGTGGTCCATCCTTGCAAGGGGATGCGCCCGAAATCTATGATACCTTGGTCAAACATGCCCAGTTGATGCGCACAAAGCTGCGCGAAGAAATGCAAATTGAATTTGCAATCCAAGATGGCAGTTTGCATATTCTGGACGGGGTGCGGGTGGCGCGACGGTCCCGCGCGGCGGTTCGTATTGCTGTGTCTTTGGCCACCGATGGCATTATCCCACACCAAGAGGCGGTGATGCGGGTTGAACCGCGTGCCTTGGCCGAATTGCTGCACCGGCAGGTCGACCCTGAATGTGAACGCGATATTTTGGCCAGTGGTGTGGCTGCATCCCCCGGTGCTGCATCGGGGCGCATTGTTTTCAGCGCCGAGGCGGCCCAAGCCAGCGCCGCACGCGGCGAAGCCTGCGTTTTGGTGCGCCGCGAAACCAGCCCCGAGGATATTCGCGGCATGCATGCTGCAAATGCAGTTTTGACTGAACGCGGTGGGATCACCAGCCATGCGGCCGTCATTGGGCGCGGCATTGGGTTGCCCTGCGTTGTTGGGGCGTCGGCCATTCGGTTCCAAATGATGAAACGCCGCCTGACCATGCCTGATGGTCGCATCTTTGCCGAAGGCGACATGATTACCATTGACGGCACAAACGGTCAAATTCTGGCAGGTGCCCCCCCGATGATCGAGGCGGCGTTGGATGATACCTTTCAAACGCTGCTTGGCTGGGCCGAAGAAATTGCCGACGTCAATGTGCGTGCCAATGCTGATACCCCCCGCGACGCACAAACCGCGCGCAACTTTAACGCCGATGGCATTGGGCTGTGCCGCACCGAACATATGTTTTTCGATGCAGATCGCCTGACCGTGATGCGCGAAATGATATTTTCTGATCTGTCACAGGATCGCCGCGCAGTTTTGGATCGGTTGTTGCCAATGCAGCGGGCCGATTTTATCGAATTATTTCGCATAATGCAGGGACAGCCTGTTTGCATCCGCTTGTTTGACCCGCCTTTGCATGAATTTCTGCCCTCTGACCGTGCGGGTATGTTGGATTTGGCCGAAGCCTTGGATCTGCCCCTGTCCACGGTGACGCGTCGTGTCGAAGCTATGGGCGAATATAACCCCATGTTGGGTCTACGCGGCGTGCGATTGGGCATCACTGTTCCGGAAATTTATGAAATGCAGGCCCGCGCTATATTTGAGGCCACGATAGAGGCCAGCAAAGATGGCGCGCCCGTTGTGCCAGAAATCATGATCCCGCTTGTATCGGCAAAACGCGAAGTTGAGCTGGTCAAGACCCGCATTGATGCGGTGGCGGCGGCTGTGCGCAACGAACGTGGGGCCAATTTTGATTATCGGTTGGGTGTTATGGTCGAAACCCCGCGCGCATCCCTGCGCGCCGACGATATTGCAGTAAATTCCAAATTCCTAAGTTTCGGGACCAACGATTTGACCCAAATGGCCTATGGTTTGTCACGCGATGATGCCGGACGCTTTATGTCGACCTATGTCAAACAGGGTGTTTTCCCCGAGGATCCGTTCCACCACCTAGATATCGAAGGGGTGGGTGAGCTGATCCGAATCGGTGTGGAACGTGCCCGCGCGGTACGGCCCGATATTGTTATGTCGATTTGCGGCGAACACGGCGGCAGCCCCGAGACGATCGAATTTTGTCGTCAAATTGGTATCGATTATGTGTCTTGTTCACCATTTCGGGTACCAATTGCGCGGCTTGCGGCAGCGCAGCTTGCAATAAAGGACAAAATTGGGTAACCGCCTTCAATCCGATAAAACGCAATGTGGCGTCGGTATGCGTGGATTTGGCGCATGCCGCGCGTCTGGGGCGGTATGAAAGGCTAAAACAGATGAAGAAGTTTATTGCAGCACTGATCGTCTGCTTGGTCCCTAGTTTGGGCTTTGGCGAATTGAAACCCGATCACATCAGGGCATTGATGACCTTCGAACAAGAACAGTTCGCATCGATCCCCAAATCGCAAATGCGCGCGTTGATGGGCCAAAAACCAAAATCCGCGACCAAATTATATACATCTGAATATCTAGGCCAGTTGCCAAAACCCAAGGGTGGCAAACAGTGGAAATGCCTGGCCGAGGCATTGTATTTCGAGGCGCGTGGCGAAACAATCAAAGGCCAATTTGCCGTGGCCGAGGTCATTTTGAACCGCGTGTCCAGCGCGTCCTATCCTGATACTGTTTGCGGTGTGGTCAATCAGGGAACGGGACGCAAATTTGCCTGTCAATTCACCTATACCTGCGATGGCAAGGCCGAAGTTATTTCCGAACCGCGCGCCTATGAACGTGTTGGCAAAGTGGCCCGTGTTTTATTGGATGGCGTCAACAGCAATCTGACCGATGGCGCCACGCATTATCACACAACCGCCGTGCGCCCATCGTGGGCGCGCAAATTCCCCAAGACGGCGAAAATCGGCAGTCACATTTTTTATCGCGCCCCTGTTAAGGTGTCATCAAATTAATCGAATGACGCGGAGTGCAGGCGAAATGACGGTCTGGGGCGGATAATTGTCCGTAAACAAGACTAGGTTTTACCCAGAATAACGATAGGCCATACTATGACAAATGAAATTCGCCTTGCATTTGCGCATCCGTCTGAACGGGCGGCTGCCAGCGTTTTGGATACAACATTCGATCGCATTTCGCTGCGCGATTATACGGTATCCGTTGAAATTGGCGCGTTTCAATTGGAACGTGGCATTACCCAGCGCGTCTGTTTCAATGTCGTGGTCGAGGTCCGCCCACTGACGGATGAAATCGACGATGATGTGGATCGTATTTTGTCCTATGATCGCGTGACCGAGGCAATTGATTATGAATTGGAGGCCGAACGGTTAAACCTGTTGGAAACATTGGCCGAACGGATTGCAGATCGCATTTTGCTGGAACCGCAGGCGATGCGTGTGTTCGTTCGGATTGAAAAATTGGATCGTGGGCCGGGTGCCTTGGGCGTTGAAATTGTGCGATCGCGCGATCAACGTAACAAAGCGCAGCAAATGGCGCAGGATGTCCCCCATGTGCATCCCCGCGTGATTTATTTGACCAACACTGCAATTACGGACGGTGATTTGTGCCAGTGGCTGGATCATTTGGAAACGCAAAGTGCACCTACGATTTTATGTGTTGGCCTGCCAGATGGTCCGCGCCCTGTGGTCGAAAATGCGGCGGCCCAACGCCGTGTTGATTTGTTGGCAATCGAACAAAATGCGTGGCGCTTGGCCGCGTTGGACAAACGCTGTGTTGTTGTGGCGACGCGGACCGAATTGGATTGGGCGATGAAACACGACCAAATCAGTGTTTGGGCCCCATCAAAAATGATTTTGGATGCAACCCATCCCCCCGCGGCGGGCTGTGACGCACCCGAGGCACTGGCCGCGTGGCTGGCAGGCGAACTGCAGGGGCGTGAACTGGTGTTGGTGGGATCCGACTGCCGCCCTGATACGGATATTCCAGTCAGTTTGGTGGCAATGACCGCCGCGCGCGTTTGACGTTGAAACTTGGGCCGCAATCCTGCATTACAGTCGGATGAAGCAGTATTTTAGACCCCTTTTATCCAGCGATTTGGCGCGTCCTGCGCAGGCCGTTTCATTTGGTCACAGCCCGTTTTGGTTTGACCGTGTCGAGGTATTATCCCGCGGGTCCGCCCCGCAGATTGTATCTGCACAGGATATTCCACAAAACGCACTGGCCGTCCTGTCTGCTCCACGCCCGCCGATTGCGGGGCTAAATTTTAACGAACCCGTGGTGATGGGGATTCTAAATGTCACGCCCGACAGTTTTTCCGATGGGGGACAGTTTCTGGACCCGTTGCAGGCTGTGAGCGCTGCGCAAACTATGGTCGCGCAGGGCGCCCATTTGATCGATATCGGCGGAGAAAGCACACGTCCCGGATCAGACACCGTTCCTGCAGACATCGAAATTCAACGCACCCAACCCGTGATTGCCGCGCTAAAGGCCCACATTGATGTGCCAATGTCGTTAGACACGCGTAAATCACAAGTGGCCGTTGCGGGTGTGCAGGCTGGGGTGTCGATCATTAATGATGTCTCGGGCTTTACCTATGATCCTGAATTGATGTCGGTTTGCGTGGATCATGATATGCCTGTGTGTGTAATGCATGCGCAGGGGGATCCAAAAACCATGCAAGACAATCCCACATATGATGATGTGGTATTGGATGTATACGATTTTTTGGATGACCAAATCGCCAAATCGATCGCCGCAGGCATCCCGCGTGAACGGATTATTGCCGATCCCGGAATTGGGTTTGGTAAAACGCTGGAACATAATCTAGCATTGTTAAACAGGATCGGCCTGTTTCATGGGCTGGGCGTTCCGGTGTTACTGGGCGTATCCCGCAAAGGTATGATCAAAGCGATTGCAGGCGTTGAACAGGCGCGTGATCGCGCGCCGGGGTCCATGGCTGTGGCGCTGGCTGCATGGGCGCAGGGCGTGCAAATATTCCGCGTTCATGACGTGGCAGAAACAAAACAGGCCTTTGACCTATGGCGGGCCGTTGAAATGGGGGTAACCTATGGGGCGTAAATATTTCGGAACCGACGGCGTGCGCGGATTGGCCAACGCCTATCCCATGACTGCGGAAATGGCATTGAAAATTGGGGCTGCGGCAGGGCGTTATTTTCGCCGTGACGGTGGCCAGGCCCACCGCGTTGTGATTGGCAAAGATACCCGTTTGTCGGGCTATATGTTTGAAAATGCACTGACGGCGGGGCTGACATCAACGGGCATGAATGTGCTGTTGCTGGGGCCCGTCCCAACCCCTGCAGTTGGGATATTGACCCCATCCATGCGGGCTGATTTTGGCATTATGATTTCGGCCAGCCATAACCCTCATCATGACAATGGCATTAAATTCTTTGGCCCAGACGGGTTCAAATTATCGGACGAAGCCGAAGAGGAAATCGAACGCCTGATCGACGCGGGCGTCGAACCGGCACAGCCACAAAATATTGGACGCGCCAAGCGTGTTGATGATGGGCGTTACCGCTATGTGGAACGGGCCAAATCAACCTTTCCTGCTGGCATGTCATTGGATGGTCTGAAAATCGTGATTGACTGCGCCAATGGTGCCGGATATCGCGCCGCGCCCGAGGTGCTGTGGGAATTGGGGGCGGATGTGATCCCTGTTGGCACCGCACCCAACGGGAAAAACATCAACGAAGGCTGCGGATCCACCAAACCGCAAACCGCTATCGAAACGGTAATTGCCCACGGTGCAGATGTTGCAATCTGTTTGGACGGGGATGCCGATCGGGTTTTGATCGTCGATGAACGCGGTCAGGTGGCGGATGGGGACCAGATTATGGGCCTAATGGCCACACGCTGGGCGGCCGAAGGTCGGCTGGCAGGCAATGCTTTGGTGGCGACTGTTATGTCGAACCTTGGGCTGGAACGGCATCTGACGGGCTTGGGTATCGGATTGGAACGCACCGCCGTGGGTGACCGATATGTGGTTGAACGCATGCGTGCCGGTGGGTTCAATTTAGGTGGCGAACAATCGGGCCACATTGTGATGACCGATTATTCGACCACAGGCGACGGATTGATGGCAGGGCTGCAATTCGTGGCCGAAATGGTGCGCACAGGGCGCAGGGCATCTGAACTGGCCCGAACCTTTGATCCTGTGCCGCAGTTGTTGCAAAACGTCCGCTTTAGCGCGGGTCAAACGCCCCTGGATATGGATCCCGTGCGCGCTGCAATCGCCCAAGCTGAGGCCGATTTGCAGCACAACGGACGGTTATTGATCCGCAAATCAGGGACTGAGCCATTGATCCGTGTTATGGCCGAATGCGAAGATAGCAGCCTGTTGCAACGGGTCGTAGGGGATGTTGTCACAGCAATCGAACAGGTCACATCCTAACACCGCTTAGGCGCGGTTGATCAACAATCTGATGGGGTTTTTGCCTTGGCTAATGGCAAGGCCCACCAAAATGATACCCAATGCAATGAAAAATTCGATGGGCAAATTTTCGTCCAAAACCACGGCCCCGAACACAACGGACCAAAGCGGCACCTGATAATTGACGTTTGTCATAAAGACAGAGCCTGCCGTGCGCACCACCAAAATTCGCAGATAGGCGGCAAAGGCGGTTGGAACGAGGCCTAGAACAATGATTGCCAGCGTGCTTTCGCGGGTTGTTGGGGTTGGGACGCCCTCGATCATGATCATCAGGGGGATCATGATGATTGATCCAAACATCAAGGTAAAGGCCGCCATTGTGATGCTGTCTACCGGTGGGCAACGGCGCGTTAATATCGACGATATGGAATAGGATAGGGTGGCCAGCAAACAGGCGATTTGGCCCCAAGGCTCCATTCCCGTTCCAATGCGTAATACACCCGGTCCAATCAGCACAATCGCACCGATCACCCCAAACATGACACCAACCACCCGCCGCAGATTCAGGGTTTCATCCGAAAAGAAATATGCAAGCGGCAGAACAAACAGCGGCAAAACTGCCATAGAAATACCAGCAAAGGCCGATGGAACATATTGCAGCCCCCAGCTTAGCAGCATGAACGGCAGCGCCGTGTTCAACGGGCCAATGATAGCAATTGCGCGCATTGCTTGGGGTGATGGCAGCGGACGGCGCAGGGCAAACATTATTCCCAACAGCGCAAAGGCCCCCAATGTGGTGCGCGCACAGGCCACGGTGATTGGCCCATACCCACGCAGGGCAATTGACACCACCATAAATGTGCCACCCCAGATCAATCCGAGGGCAAAAATCGAAATCCAATTTGCGGTGCTGGGCTGGGATGTCATGATCGTGTCCAATGAAAATTTACAACACTTAATGTCAGTCGTTTGCGGGAATTACCACATAAAAAACGCCGCCCAGGATGTCCCCGCGCGGCGTTGTGGGCGTTGAACGCCCACGTGATCCTTGGGATCTTAGTTTTTGGATTTGTCGACCATTTTGCCGGCAGAAATCCAAGGCATCATTTCGCGCAATTTCTGGCCAACTTGTTCGATGCGGTGTTCGTCGTTTGCACGGCGGGACGCTTTGATTGTTGGCTGACCGACGGCGTTTTCCAGCATAAAGTCACGTACGAATTTACCCTGTTGGATGTCTGTCAGAACGTCCTTCATCGCTTTCTTGGTCTGCTCATATGGCAGGATGCGTGGGCCAGTGACGTATTGACCATATTCTGCAGTGTTTGAGATTGAATAATCCATGTTTGCGATGCCGCCTTCATAGATCAGGTCAACGATCAATTTCACTTCGTGCAAGCATTCGAAATACGCCATTTCTGGTGCATAGCCTGCCTCGACCAGTGTTTCAAAACCGCAGCGGATCAATTCGACCAAGCCACCGCACAGAACCGCTTGTTCACCGAACAGGTCGGTTTCGCATTCTTCGCGGAAATTTGTTTCGATGATGCCTGAACGGCCGCCACCGATGGCGGAACAATAGGACAGACCGATTTCCAGCGCTTTGCCAGTTGCGTCTTGGTGAACCGCGACCAAGCAAGGTACGCCGCCACCTTTGGTGTATTCGCCGCGAACGGTGTGACCTGGGCCTTTGGGTGCCATCATGATGACGTCAACACCTGGCTTCGGTTCGATCAGACCGAAATGCACGTTCAAACCGTGTGCGAATGCGATTGCAGCCCCTTCACGCAGGTTGTCGTGGACGTATTTTTTGTATGTTTCTGCCTGCAGTTCGTCGGGCATTGTGAACATGATGACATCACACCATGCCGCCGCTTCGGCGATTTCCATAACTTTCAGGCCTTCTGCCTCGGCTTTCTTAGCTGATGGCGAACCAGGGCGCAGGGCGACAACGACGTTTTTCGCGCCAGAATCACGCAGGTTCAATGCGTGTGCGTGGCCTTGGGATCCATAGCCTAGAATGGCAACTTTGGCTTCTTTGATCAAATTTACATCGCAATCGCGATCGTAATATACGCGCATGATTTTATCCTTATTCATGTGGTTGTGACGCTACAATAGGGATTTTTGGGGAATAAAGGTATCTAATGTACTGTTATTTTCGTTTTATATCTGATAATCATTCGTGAAAATGTAGAATAACGTGAAATTTATGCTTGATGATCTGGATCGACGCATACTGCGTCATTATCAATCCGACCCTATGATGTCGATGGCCGATTTGGCAACGCGTGCGGCGACCACGCCCGCGGTTGCATCGCGCCGGCTGGCAAAACTGCGCGCAGATGGCGTCATCATCGCGCATGAGGCGGTGATAGACTGGCATGCCTTGGGCTATGAGGTCGAAGTATCGCTGCGCATCACCCTAGACAAAACCCAATCCCGCGCCTTTGATGATTTTATCGCAGCGGCGCGTTTGGTCCGCGATGTCATCGAAATTCAAACGTTTTTGGGGCGGGTCGATGTGCGGCTGTCTGTGATTGCCCGTGATATGGCCCACTATCAGAAAATTTATCGCAACGAAATTCTGACATTGCCCCATATCGCCGAGATTGAGGCATTGATGCATGTATCGCGCATCAAATTTGCAGAAAGCCTGCCGATATGATCGAGTTGGACGACATTGATCGCAATATCTTGCGTAGCCTGTCCCAAGACGCAGGCCAAAGCGCTGGTGCCTTGGCAAAACGATTTGGCCTGTCGCAACCTGCGATGTGGCGGCGGATCAAACGGTTGGCTGATTTAGGGATCATCAAAGGGCACCGATTGGTGTTGGACCGCGAAAAATTGGGGCTGGGGGTCACGGTATTTTTGGGGATCAAACTGGCCACCAAGGGCCGCGTCAGCCTAGAGGATTTCGAACGCGCCGTCACCGCCATCCCCGAGGTGCAATCGGTCGAACATGTTTTGGGCATGTATGATTATCGCCTGCGCGTGGTGGCGCGTGATATTTCCGATTTCGAACGGGTATTGCGCCGCCGTATCATGACATTGCCCGGCGCAGGCGATGTCGAGGCAAACGTATTACTGAGCGAAGAAAAAAGGCCCGGTCCGTTATAGACCGAGCCTAAATTTGTTATTTCGCGCGCCTTAGGACTTGGCGGTTGTTGGTTGGACCAACCATTCACGCCCCTTTAACATAACGTTCCAATACATCCACGGCAAAACGCCTGCCTTTAGGATCCATGCCAATTTGCGCGGTTTCGTGCTGTCCCATGGGAATGATGGAATAATTTTGCCGCCATATCCGAATTCGGCCAAGATGACTTTGCCGTTTTCAACGGTCAGTGGGCAGGACCCATACCCATCATAGTGATAAACAGCGGATTGACCGCGCATGACGCGCAACAGGTTGGCCGCAACAATAGGGGCCTGTTTGCGCGCAGCTGCGGCGGTTTTTGCATTGCCTGTCGAACACCCATCGCCCAATCCAAAGACATTGGCGTATTTGGTGTGTTGCAAGCTGTGCTGATCCACATCGACCCAGCCCGCATCATTGGCCAGTGGGCTGTTTGCCACGAAATCCAACCCTGTTTGCGGTGGCACAACGTGCAGCATGTCGAATTCTTTGTCGACCATGGTGGTGTTGCCATCGGCATCCGTCTGGGCAAAGGTTGCGATTTTGTTGGGGCCGTCCACCTTGACCAATTTTGTGTTCATCGTCAGGGCAGCGCCATAGCGTTTTACATATTCCATCAACGGTGGCACGTAATCTGCGACGCCAAACAGGCCGGGGCCTGCGTTGCAAAATTCAACGTCAATTTGGTTCAATGTACCCTGTTTTTCCCATTCTGAACACGATAGGTACATCGCCTTTTGTGGGGCGCCCGCGCATTTGATGGGCATCGGGGGCTGCGTGAAAATTGCTTTGCCGCCTTTGGTTTGCTGCACCAATTTCCAGGTATAGGGCGCCAATTCAAACAGGTAATTTGATGTCACACCATTTTTACCCAAAGTATCCTCAAGACCTTCGATGCCGGCCCAGTTTAATTTCAAACCTGGTGCCATGACCAGATAGTCATAGGATACGGTGCGGCCGTCCTCTAACTTGACGGTATTGTTTTCGGGTTGAAAGCTGGCTGCCGCGGCCTTGATATGTTTCACACGACTAGGCATGACCGCATGCATGGGTTGCACGGTTTGCTGAGGGTGAAAAATACCACCGCCAACCATCGTCCATCCCGGTTGATATGAATGGGTATCGCTTGGTTCAATAATAGCAATGTCTAGAGTTTTATCGCGCTTAAGTAAACTTGCAGCTGTTGATATGCCAGCGGCCCCGCCGCCGATTATTAGAATAGTATGATACATCGTGTGCTCCTTCATAGGCATTGGTATACCAAAAAATAAAAAAGATAAATATTAAAAACAGAATATGTAATTTTGGCAGTTTTGGCGCGGTTTGTATGCCAAAGTAGACTTTGCCTTTGGTTTCTAAATAGCGTAGGAAATGCCAAAAGATATAAGGAAAATACAATGGCTGCTTTGTTAGAGAATGTGGATCCAGACGGGCTTCTGGAATTTTCGGTTGTTTTTACAGATCGATCGTTAAATCATATGTCCAAGCAATTTCAACAGGTTATGAACGATATTTCAAGCATGTTGAAACAGGTCTATAACGCTGATGCAGTTGCATTGGTTCCCGGCGGCGGTACCTATGGTATGGAGGCTGTCGCACGCCAATTCGGTCAAAACGGCAAAGTTATGGTCGTGCGCAACGGTTGGTTTTCCTATCGTTGGAGCCAAATTTTTGATGCTGCAAAAAACTGTGAAACTGTCGATGTGCTAAAGGCGCGTCAGACAGGTAACAACACCCAAGACCCATTCCGCCCTGCGCCGATCCAAGACGTCGTTGCCAAAATCGCTGAATTGCAACCCAACGTCGTCTTCGCGCCGCATGTTGAAACTTCGGCAGGGGTCATTTTGCCGGATGATTACATTCGTGAAATGGCGCGCGCGGCCCATGATGCTGGGGCGTTGATGGTTTTGGATTGCATCGCGTCAGGATGCGCGTGGGTTGATATGAAAGATTTGGGCGTTGACGTTCTGATTTCAGCCCCACAGAAAGGTTGGTCTGCGTCGCCTTCTGCGGGATTGGTGATGTTGTCGGAATTGGCCGTTCAACGGATGGAAAATACGACATCAGACAGTTTCGCGATTGATTTGAAAAAATGGCATTCCATCATGCAAACCTATGAAAATGGCGGCCATGCGTATCACGCGACAATGCCCACCGATGCGTTAAAGGATTTTCGCGATACCATGCTGGAAACCCGCGACTATGGGTTTGACAAGCTGCGTGACAATCAATGGGAACTGGGCAATCGTGTGCGGGAATATTTGAAAACCAAGGGTATCAAATCGGTTGCTGCCGATGGCTTTGGTGCCCCGGGTGTTGTCGTCAGTTATACAACTGACGCCGGAATTCAGAACGGTTCAAAATTTTCCGCATTGGGTATGCAAATTGCCGCTGGCGTACCGCTGGCCTGTGATGAACCTGAAAATTTCATGACATTCCGTTTGGGTTTGTTTGGCTTGGACAAACTGTACAATGTCGACGCCACTGTCGAACGGTTGCAAACCGTTCTGGACCAAGTTCTGTAATCTTGTCTGGGCGCGGGGGGCTTTGGCCTATCCTGCGCCCAAACCCATTTGCATCAGGCTGCGTCTTACCTGCGGCAGAGCATAGAGCGCATTAATCCCCATCGCGCGTGCATCACGCAGGGGTTGGGCATCTAGCATGGATGTTTTGTTCAGCGCAGTAATCCCCAAAACACGGGTTTGAATATCGCGATGACGCAGGCTGTGATATCGGTCCAACATGGGCTGCGTTCCAATCGCGTTTGGATCGTTTTGGCACAATTCCACCAATGTTTTAATATCGTTTAGCGACATGTTTAGCCCCTGCGCGCCGATGGGGGGCACGACATGGGCTGCCTCGGCCACCAATGCGACGCGTTGCGCGCTAAGGCGATTGGCAATTTGCGAAATGATGGGCCAAATGCTGCGGCGACTGATCAGGGTAAGGGGCCCCAAAATGCTGCAGGACCGTTCTGTCATAGCCTGTTCAAAATCGGCCTTGGGCATGTCGAATAATTCTGTGGCCCTAGGCCCACGTTCCATCCAAACCACCGCCGATGCGGGCAATCCATCGCGATCAGGCAGGGGCACCAATGTAAAGGGCCCACCGCTGCGGTGAATTTCAGTGGATACGTTGTTATGGGGAATGACATGTGACACGGCAAAGGCCAGTGCCTTTTGCCCAAATCGGGTGGTTTTTACGTCAATTCCTGCCTCTTGGCGCATTTTTGATCCACGACCATCAGCGGCGACCACCAATTGGCATGTGATGATATCCCCATCGCTTAAACGCACGCGGGCTTGGGTTTCACGGGTAAACAGGGTATCGCAGCGCGTAGCGGCCCGAAATTCCAAATTGGGCATGTCAGCCATCATCTGCGCCAGACTGCGCCGCGCCTGCCAATTGGGAACGTTCCAGCCAAAGGGCAGATCCGACAATTCCTCGGACCGAAAATCTTTGGTCACGCGCGGTTGCGCGGGGCTGTCGGGGCCGCCGGCATCGACAATACGCATCACATCCAGCGGCATTGATACCGGATCAAAATGATCCCAGATCCCCAAGCTGTCCAAAAACTGACGGGCCGGCTGCAAAAACGCGGTGGTCCGCAGGTCTGCGCTGGGATCAGCCTGATCGGGGATCACAGGGGCAGGATCAACGCACAGCGTATCAAACCCCGCCCGCGCAAAAGCAATAGCCGCCACCATGCCAGCCAATCCGCCACCTGATACAACGATGTCTTTGGTAATCATGTTTGTGTCCTCATATAAGGGCGAGCTAGCGTTCAGGTTTGCCAAATTCCAGTCGGTTTGCGTAAATCAGCCAATCTGTCGCAGAAAGCTGACCAAGCAATCAGATTGGTGATGTACATGTGGACCATCGTTATTTGCATGAATTAACACAGTTTTCATGCCCAAGTCATGCGGAACCTTTAGGTTTTCATGGCTGTCTTCGAACATTACCGCGCGTGACGGGGCAATCCCCAGCGACCGAAATACGGTGTCATAGGCGCGCGGCTGGGGTTTGGGGATCATGCCTGCATCTTCGAACCCGCAGACATGGTCAAAGGCGTCATCCAGATCCAAAGCGCGCAAAACTTGGCTAGCATAGGCTTTGGGTCCATTGGTAAACACAACTTTGCGGCCGCGCAGTTTGGAAATTTCTGTTTTCAAATGTGGATCGGGGGTAAGAACCGAAAAATCGACCTGATGCACATGGTGCAGAAAATCATGGGCGTCTATGCCGTGATGTTCAACCAATCCTGTCACCGATGCGCCATAGTCATTCCAATATTTATGCCGCAATTCATCTGCCATCGCGCGGGGCAGGCCGGTGGCGCGATGGGTGTAATCGGACATCAGCACCTCGATCTGGCGAAATAACTGGTTGTTTGCAGGATACAGCGTGTGATCCATATCAAACACCCAGTCTGTCACATGATCAAAGGAATGTTTGGGCATAATTATCCGGCCTTGGGCTGTGGGTGTCAGGTTGGGGTTGATTTTATGCGCCCCGCATATAAAGGTAACCCAATGAATTCGGAGCGCAACATGAATACTGTCAAAACGCCACACAAAGATGCCTATACTCTAATCCTTGAGGCGATTGACTCAGGCCTCTATCGTCCAGGGGATCGTCTGGTCGAAAGCGAACTGGCCGAACGTTTGGGCGTGTCACGCACCCCCGTGCGTGAAGCATTGCAACGCTTGGAAACACAATCGCTGTTGGCGCGTGATGGGCGCAGTTTGATTGTGGCATCGTTGGATCATAACCAAATGGCCGAACTGTATGTTGTGCGCGCCGAACTTGAGGGGTTGGCCGCCAAGTTGGCCGCCAAACACGCCACTGCCGAAGAAAAACGTGTATTGCAGGAAATGGTAAATGAAGATCGGGCAATTTTGGATGACCCCAGCACATTGGCCCGCGCCAATCGACGGTTTCACAAACAGATCCATTTGGCATCGCACAACCGGTATTTGGTACAACAACTGGATTTGGTGCATCGGTCCATGGCGTTGATGGCCACAACATCCTTGGCGGCTGAGGGCCGCGGCGAAGAGGCGATGCAAGAACACCAAGCCATCGTAGACGCCATTGTTCAGGGCAACGAAGCCGACGCCTATGACCGGCTGCGCGAACATATTTCGGCGGCCTTTATCACGCGTTTGAAATTGGATGCCAAAACTGCACGGTGATTATCCGTGATCTGTTTTGTCCCAGTAAAAAGGTGTGGTGAATATTTCCCACCATGCTTTGTACATCGCGAATGTGCCCAATGGAAAATAAAATGGCATGGTGAAAATCCATTGCCCTAGGGCAATGTGTCCACTGGCACGCACCGCACGAAATGAAATCAAAAATTCAACAAGTTGCGCAAAAATACATCCACTGACCAAGGCCCAGACATAGGGCGCCGTTAGTCCCAAGGCGGGGCCATCGGCCCACCCAAGCGTCAACAGCCACAATGCCCAAAATATCGGGGCAAGGGTATATGTGATTAGCGTGTGCAAAAACACAATTTGCATCAACAAAAACTGACGTCCCCCAAGGGATTTCCACAATAACAATGGGTTACGCATATGGACGAAATATGTCATGGCATAGCCCTTTAACCAACGTGAGCGCTGTTTGACCCATGCAAGGGGGCGGTTGTTTGCCTCTTCGAATGTGGTGCTGTCTAGAATATCACAGCGCCAGCCGTGCCGCGACAGACGTACGCCTAGATCAGCATCTTCGGTCACGTTATGCGCATCCCAACCCTGCAGGTGATCCAATGCCGATCGGCGGAAAAACAGGGTGGTCCCGCCCAAGGGAATAACACCGCCCAACCGCGCCAAACCCGGCAGAATAACGCGAAACCAAGTCGCGTATTCAATTGTAAAACACCGCGCCAACCAGTTGCTATGGGTGTTATAAAAATCCAACCTGCCTTGCAGACACACGACATTTTGGGGGGCGTGGGCAAATTGTGCGGCAACCTTGATCAGTTGATCGGGTTCTGGTCCGTCCTCGGCATCGTAAATCCCGATAATGTCGCCTTGGCAAAACGGCAGGGCATAGTTCATGGCACGCGGTTTGGTTTGGACTTGTCCCTGTGGCACGTTCAGAATTTTGATCCAGCGTGGCAGGGGGGTTTTGTTCAACACAGCCCACGTTTGCGGGTCGGTCTGTTCTGACAGCAGTATAATTTCCAAATGCGACCGCGGATAATTCAGCGCCTGCAGCCGTTCGATCAATCGTTCGGCGATGCGTGTTTCATGAAACAGGGGGACCAGAACGGTGATTTTTGGAAATATATCTGGTGCATTCGGTCGTCTTTGCGCCGACAGCCGGTCGAGATTTGCAAAGGAAATATAACATTTTAACGCGGCCGACATCAGGGCGGATGCCACCACCACAGCGGGCAGGGCCAGCAGAACTGCGGACATCGCATCTAGCAACGCGATGCTGATCATGATGACGGTCAGCACCACGGCGCCCCAAACCCGCGCACGTCGCGGTGAAAACCCACAACAGCTGACAGCAGGGTCCAGACGCTGTTCGGCGCGGGTTAATAAATCACGGCGAAAATGCGTTTCCTGCGCTGCTGTTATTTGATCCTGACTGGCCCAGATCATCGTATTTTTGCCCAACAGGCGCGTAATTTCCGGCTGGTTGCGATGAAAGTGTATCGTATCACTGGCTGCAATTTTCCAATGCCTTGTGGAATACTGCCATGGGAACATCCCTAAATTGATCCAAAATTCAGCGGAACCGGGAATGTTTTTGACGCTGGGCGGTCGGATGGCGCGGGGGGTTTTGGTTTGCGCCGAAAGTGCATCGCAAATCTCTTCTGCGCTGGTGAAATGATGGGCGACCAAAATATCACCCAAACGCCCACCCGTTTCGGATTGCAGATCCAGTGCGAAATCCAAACTGCTGGGTGTCAAACGCCCCGTACGCACCAAAATTTCACCCAAAGGGCGTTTATACAACGCCGCTTGGCTGTGATTTCGGCGCGTTTGCGCATGTGCAAGGGGCTGGGGCATTCTACACTCCGACTGGCGGGTGCAGAATGTCGCAAATTGGTTAATGTGGCGTTAAACGGGCCTAAGCCATTGAGGCTGCAAAGCGTTCAAACAGGTAAAAACTGTCTTGTGGACCTGGCGATGCCTCGGGGTGGTGTTGTACAGAAAACACGGGGCGATCAGTCATGCGGATGCCGCAGTTTGAACCGTCAAACAATGACACATGGGTTTCCATCACACCTTGGGGCAGGGTCTGTGCATCCACCGCAAATCCGTGGTTCATAGATGTGATTTCCACCTTGCCAGTTTCTTGGTCCTTGACGGGATGGTTTGCACCGTGATGGCCGTGGTTCATTTTGATGGTTTTCGCACCTAAGGCCAGTGCCAACATTTGGTGGCCCAAACAAATGCCAAAAATTGGCAGATCTGTTTTTGCCAAAATCTCTTGGATCATCGGCACGGCATAGCTGCCTGTCGCCGCGGGATCGCCTGGGCCGTTTGATAAAAACACGCCATCTGGATTATGCGCCAAAATGTCTTCGGCGGTTGCTGTTGCCGGTACCACGGTAACATCGCATCCCGCCGAGGCAAGACACCGCAGGATATTACGCTTGGCGCCGAAATCAACGGCCACCACCTTGTGTTTGGGTTCTGTTTGGGGGGCATATCCGTCCGGCCACGCCCACCGCATTTCGTTCCAGTTATAGCTTTGGGCGCAGGTAACGTCCTTGGCCAAATCTAGTCCAACCAATCCGCTGAACGCTTTGGCCTTGGCCACCAGGGCATCGGTATCAAATACCCCGTCCGGGTTGTGCGCCAATACTGCGTGGGGCGCGCCCTGCATGCGGATGGCGCGGGTCAGGCGGCGGGTATCAATCCCCCCAATCGCGATGCGTCCGCGACGGGCCAGCCAATTCGATAAATCTTCGGTAGCGCGCCAGTTTGATGGTGTTGTAGGGTCCCATTTAACAACCATGCCGTTGGCCACTGGATCGGCCGTTTCATCATCATCATCATTTACGCCGACATTGCCCACATGTGGGAATGTAAATGTCACGATCTGACCGGCATATGATGGGTCCGTCATAATTTCTTGGTAACCGCTCATCGCAGTGTTAAAGCACAATTCAGCGACGGTTTCCCCCGTTGCCCCAAATCCGTTTCCGTAAAAAAGGGTTCCATCGGCAAGCGCCAAACATGCTGTTGGCGTAGGTGTAGACGTGACTGTCATTGATCGACTCTCCGGGATGCAAATTGTCGGCAAACTAGTGCCATGTGCGCGTAGGGTCAAGGCGCATATCGGGGAAATTCGGGCTGATTTGGCTTGCTCTTGGGGAACGATATCCTTATGGTGCAAATCTTGGAAGTAAGCAGAATGGGGAGTCTATCATGGACTTGCGCGCCACAATCACAGCAGCAATGAAACAAGCGATGCGAGATAAAGCCAGCGATCGGCTGTCGACAATTCGTTTGATCAATGCCGCCATCAAAGATAGCGACATTGAGGCCCGTTCCGATGGAAATGATGATGGTGTCAGTGAAAGCGATATTTTGGCGATTTTGGCCAAAATGTCCCGACAACGCTCTGAAAGCGCCAAAACCTATGAAGAGGCGGGGCGTTTGGATCTGGCTGAACGCGAATTGGTTGAAATCAAGGTGATTGAGGAATTCCTGCCACGTCAGCTAAATGACGAAGAGGTAACAGCCGCGATTGATGCCGCTATCCAAGAGGTTGGCGCAGAGTCCATCCGTGATATGGGGCGGATCATGGGTGTGTTGAAATCAAAATACACCGGTCAAATGGATTTTGGTTCCGTCGGCCCGCGCGTCAAAGACCGCCTATCATCATAGCGGTTTTGATTGCGATCTGATCTGATTGAATAATGTGCAAAGCTCTTGATAAAGGGTTTTGCGTTCATCTTCTGATAAAAATGCACCCAGTTCCACTTCGCGGCCATTGCCGCTGAGGGTTACATAATTGGGAACTGGCCCACCTTTTTCGTGCAAATGTATGCGTGTCCAATACGCATTGCAGTTCCAAGTTTGCTGATCGCCGTTTGGATTTTGTCTAAGCAGGTAACAATCGTCTGATGACAATGTCAGCTGTTCCAGTATGGATCGGTCAAGATAATTCTTTCGCAAAGCGTACCAAACGCCTCCAACCGCAATCATTAAAAACGGCAATAGCCCCCAGAATACCGCCGTTCCAATAACGGGGAACAGGGGAAGTGATATGAATGCGAATGTAACAATAATAAAGGCTGCAAAGCCTTTGTTGGGCAGCGAGCTGTGGGGCCAAAGATCAAGCTGTGAAACGCTTGTTTCACCTTGATGTTTTGTTGTCCATTCATAAGGCATGTTTGGGTCCTTCTGTCTTGCTGCTAACATAGTTTTTTGACTGGCAATGAAAAGTCAATGACAATGTAAATTATCGATATCCCAAACAAAAACCCCCGCCGGATGGCGGGGGTTTTTTTAATCTCTACACGTTAGTGTGCGGGTTTTTTGTCCCAGTCTTCCTGCTTGGGCAGGATTTCGAACGTATGCTCTGGGGGTGGGGACGGTAATGTCCACTCCAGTGTATCTGCATATTCGTTCCATGGGTTTGCGCGTGTGTCACGCGCACCGGCGCGCAGTGTATAGACCACCATGCCGATAAAGAACACGAATGACGCAAAGGAAAGGAATGCACCGATTGAGGATACATAGTTCCAGTAAGCAAACGCCTCAGGATAGTCGATGTAACGACGTGGCATACCCTGACGACCCAAGAAGTGCTGTGGGAAGAATGTCAGGTTTGCACCGATGAACATCGCCCAGAAATGCAGTTTGCCTGCCCATTCAGGATACGCACGGCCTGTCATTTTTGAGAAGTAGAAGTAGATACCAGCAAAGATGGCAAATACCGCGCCCAATGACATCACATAGTGGAAGTGTGCGATGACGTAATATGTGTCATGATACGCACGGTCGATCGCCGCTTGTGACAACACAATACCAGTCACACCACCAACGGTGAACAGGAACAAAAACCCGAATGCCCATAGCATAGGTGTTTTGAATTCAATGGATCCGCCCCACATTGTGGCAATCCAAGAAAATACCTTAACACCTGTCGGAACCGCAATAACCATTGTCGCCAGCATGAAATAGGACTGCTGTGTCAGGGACATACCAACGGTGTACATGTGGTGCGCCCAAACAACAAAGCCCAGAACACCAATCGCGATGATCGCCCAAACCATTGGCAGGTAACCAAACACAGGTTTACGCGCAAATGTCGCAATCACGTGGCTGATGATACCAAAGCCTGGCAGGATGATGATGTACACTTCTGGGTGACCAAAGAACCACAAGATGTGTTGATACAAGATGGGGTCGCCGCCGCCAGCAGGATCAAAGAACGTTGTGCCAAAGTTACGGTCAGTCAACAACATGGTGATTGCGCCCGCCAGAACTGGCAAAGACAGCAGGATCAACCAAGATGTTACAAAGATGGACCATGAGAACAACGGAACCTTGAACAATGTCATGCCAGGGGCACGCATGTTCAGGAATGTCGTGATCATGTTGATCGCACCCAAGATGGATGACGCACCCGATACGTGAACCGCGAAAATCGCCAAATCCATCGACATGCCGCCTTCGTTCACGGACAATGGTGGGTACAGAACCCAGCCCACGCCAGAACCCAGCTGGTCGTTGCCGCCAGGGGCCAAAACAGAACAAACGGCCAGTGTTGTACCAGCAAAATACAGCCAGAACGACAGGTTGTTCATCCGTGGGAACGCCATGTCAGGCGCGCCGATTTGCAACGGCATGAAATAGTTGCCAAAACCGCCGAATAGGGCAGGGATCACAACAAAGAACATCATCAGAATACCGTGACCGGTAATCAAAACGTTCCAAAGGTGACCGTTCGGTGTACAGTCTTCTACGGCAGCTGCGGTGAAACGCGCGCCTTCCATACACATATATTGTACGCCAGGTTCCATAAGTTCCATGCGCATGTAAACGGTAAATGCCACTGACACGAAGCCGACCAACGCAGAAACGACCAGGTATAGCAACCCGATGTCTTTGTGGTTTGTCGACATGAACCAACGGGTAAAGAAACCGCGTTGATCTTCGTGTTCGTGGCCGTGAATGGCTGCATCTGCCATGACTGCCTCCTGTTAGCTGCAAAAAAGGGCGAACGGATTCGCCCAGTGACTTTCTGACGACACTTTAGATTGCAATTCATCCAAGGGCAATCAAACTTATGCCCTTGGATGGGTAAAAAATGTCGCACATACGCGTGCTTAGGCTTTCGTTCGGCGCGCGTACAACTTTCCCGATTATTGTGCCAGTGATGCCAGATAGGCGGCGACATCTTCGCTGCCTTTTTTCAACTTGAATGACATCTTGGTGCGGCCGCTGACACCCTGTGCGGATGCATAGGCATTCGGATCAGTGATATATTCGGCTAGGCTTGCTTCGTCCCAGACGACACCAGCTGCGCCCAAATCGGTCAAGGCTGATGAATAACGGAACCCGTCAACGGCACCCGCCGCGCGGCCAATGACGCCATACAGGTTTGGACCTGTTTTGCCGCCCTTGACGATTGTATCGCCTGCATCTGATACGATCATGTGGCATGATTTGCACTTTTTAAATTCTTTTTCGCCTTTTGCGACGTCAGCTGCAAACGCGGGTGCAGCGGCTAGTGCCAATACTGCAGCGGCTAATGGAAATTTCATTGCATAACTCCTTGGTTTCATCGGCAATATGTTGGGTAATTTAGAACAGATTCGCCATGTGACAAACCATCTCTTTGGGGAATTAATCGATATTTTCGTCAAAAATGTTAGAAAATGTCATTTTTAACGCTGCATCGACATCATCCAGTCCGACGGGCAGGCCCAAATCGACCAAGCTGGTCACACCGTGTTGTGTGATGCCGCAGGGGACGATTCCATCGAAATGATCCAAATCTGGTTCCACATTGATCGAAATCCCATGGTACGACACCCATTTTTTCAAACGAATCCCGATCGCCGCAATTTTATCTTCGCGCAGCGACCCGTCTGGCGATTTCGCTTTGTCCGGGCGTTCCACCCAAACACCGACACGACCATCACGAATATGGCCCGTGACGTTAAATTGTCCCAAGGTTTCAATCACCCATGTTTCCAAGGCCTTAACAAATGCGCGAATATCGCGGCCACGTTTGTTCAAATCCAACATCACATAAACAACCCGCTGTCCGGGGCCGTGGTATGTGTATTGCCCCCCGCGTTTGCTGGGATAGACTGGAAACCGATCCGGATCGAGCAGATCATCAACCTTGGCCGATGTCCCCGCGGTATAAAGGGGGGGATGTTCCAGAAACCAAATTAATTCATCTGCCGTGCCATCTGCAATGGCAATGGCGCGCTGTTCCATGGTTTGTACAGCCGTTTCATAATCGGTCAAACCATCGCTGATTTTCCATTCAACCATTTTAACCCCTTGCAGGGATCAACCCCGCCTGTATTGCATTTTTGCGATATCCACGCGACACCGGAACCGATTGGCCATTGGATAAAATGACTGCCCATGCATCATTATCCTTGGTGTAATCTGTAACCTGCGCGTTCACAACCCAATGCGACCTGTGAATGCGGGTGCCTTGTGTCGGATGGGCCAATTCAATCGCATCGGCTAATCGGATCAAAATCAATTCAGACCCTTTGGTGGTTTCACCGCCGACATAATGATCTTCGTCATGTAATGAAACCAGAGGGCCACGTTTGTCATGTGACATCCGATCCAAAAGGGCGGAGCGATCCGGTTGCGTTTGTGTAACCGATTTTGCCGGTGCCATGAATAGACTGATCGCAAAGGACACCAAACCCGCAATGATCAAAGCAACGCCAAAGGCCGCAAGGCGCGCCAAAGGGTCGGTGGGATAGTTCGGCAAGGCCGCAATATTGACCAAGGAAACATAGGTCGATACCGCAAAGGCGGTCAGTCCCGCCGCAATCACCCGTTTACGCATCGACACAGGTGATTGACCTGCAAGGATAACCGCGTGGATCGCCACGCCAACTGCATAGGTCGGCACGATGATAAACGACCAATAGGCAAACCGTGGAACAACACCCAAAACCTCAATGGTGCCAAACGGACCAGACAGGGTGCACAGCATCACCGCGACACCCAAGGCGCCAAGCCCTTTAATATTAGATAAATTTTCCTGCAATTCACGAAGCGCGAGCTGCGCGATCCCTGATTTCACGAACGATTCCCTTGCATTTGCGTAATATGGGGTGATCCCTTTGGCAAAGCGTAACATGACTGTTTCCAGGCACACAACCTGAAAGGAACTGACATGACATTCGACCCAATTTTAAACGCCCCCGTTTATCTGCAATTGCATGCGGCCACAGCGTTGATCGCGCTGTGTTTGGGGCCCGTCGCATTATATCGCAAGCGGCGCGATATTTGGCACAAAGTGATTGGGTATGTATGGATGCTGGGCATGGTCACTACCGAAATCACATCATTTTGGATCCGCGAAATTATGGCAGATGGGTCCATGAGCCCCGTTCATATTTTCGCCTTTTTGAACCTAGGAACGGTCGTTTTTGCGATTTGGGCCGTGCGCCGCGGGAACATTATTGCGCACAAGCAGGCTTTGAATAACCTGTATTACTTTGGCACATGGGGGGCGTTCATCGTGAATTTTATGCCAAACCGTACAATTCCAACAATGTTGTTTGATGGCGGAACTTGGCTGACGTTTGGTATGGCTGCGACGATGATTATTTCCCTGATCATGATTGTCAGACTGCAGCCTTGGTCACATGTGCGGGCGTGATAAAATTTTCCCTTCACACCACCCAATCTTTGCGATATTGCGTCTACCAGACCCAAGTGCGGCTGTGGCGGAATGGTAGACGCGCAGCGTTGAGGTCGCTGTGGGGTAAGACCCGTGGAGGTTCAAGTCCTCTCAGCCGCACCAAATTATCGAAAATATTCGATAAAATTCCGTTGTTTGTTGGATTTTTGTGTATTTTATACACCTATTTATCCACCTTTTTGTTGACGATACCTGCTGTAATGTGCAGCGCGCGCACGCCCGCGTGCGTACACGTGTAACCTGCGTTTCAATGTGTGAATCATTCTTTTTCCCGCTACACGGCGCCGTGAGTATTATTTCTTTGAGGGGATGATTTTGAAGAATACAATTACCACCTAACGAGCAAACGTTATTTCCGTTAACAATGAAGGCTGACAATGCAAATGCGGGGACTAATTTTTTGGGTGGCACATTTATGGTTTGCGCTGCATTTCACAAGTGGGGCGGCCATGGCTGAAAATCTAATCAACACAGGGAAGTGGTCATTTTTCGCCGACACAGTGATGGGTGGAGTTTCCGAAGGCGACGCTGGTTATGTGAACAGCGATATTGGGAAAGCGCTTAGGCTAAATGGCCGCGTATCCACCGCAAACAATGGTGGCTTCATTCAAGTACGAACTGAAGTCACATCAGGGATTGCTGAGGGAAAAATGGGCGTAGTTTTAAAGGTTAAAGGCAATGGAGATCAATACTTTTTACACTTGAGAAATTCTTCTACGTTGCTTCCATGGCAGTATTATCAAGCAGGCTTTCAAACGAGTAATAAATGGAGAGAGATCAGAATACCGTTCAAAGACTTTAAAAAATCATCGAACTTCATGAGCGCCGCGCTGAATGCAGATACGTTAAAGTCAATAGGGATAGTTGCATTTGGAAAAGACTACTCCGCTGACATTAGCGTAGTTGATCTCAATTTTTACTGAGGTAAGTTGGCCTTATAGCCAGCACGCCCGCGCGCATCCTGCGTCGTGTACTGATGTGCCCGTGACTGCTTATACAATTTTCCTTGATTTGTACTGACACTTCTTAGACCATCGATTGCATGAATAACAATTGCGCGACGTTATGGCATTAAAAAGTGAAATAGGCGATTTTATCACCACAACGCTAATCCTTGTCGGATGAGCTTTATTTGTTGCTGTGGGAATTACAGTCGTTTTTCCTCGCTGACTATGCAGGCGCTGATATCGGAAATTCAGAAGTAGACGATTGGTGCGCGGAGTATATGCCTAATACTCCTCGCCCAGAGAGCAACACTGACACAGCTTGATGAGGAGAGCAAAAAATCTAATCCAGCAAACTGTTACGGCATTGCCTTAGGCTATAGTGGCCCAGCGAAGAGTCTTGAGAATTCTCGTATGAACAGAAATACAAATATTAGTACAGCGAAAAGTATGACCTTTTTACTCATTCGAGGTGCCTGCCGACTCTTTAGAAAGTCTTAAATCTCGCAATCGCTTTATCTTGCGTGCTTGTTCGCTTTCTTTGTCAGCAATAATTTGTTTGTAGGTTATTTCTGTTTTTTCATAGGTGCTTAGCTTTTTATTCATTTAATCCACTCTGTTTGGCACTTATGCAGCAAACAAATGGCAAAACACTGAAGAACAGTGTCCAATGAATATAACAACAAGTACGATATGAGATACCTTTATCGCATTTCTTTTGAGAATATTAAACCCCAAGAATTCAAGAATTTGGCAGATCAAAGATGAAGCGTTAACTAGTGCCAGATAAAATGCAGAGTAAATAGCGCTCAATAAGTGTACTTAAGTAAACGTTTATGAACTGCTGCCATATTTGAACATATAGAACTATAACCGTAATTGCATTCCGTTAAGTTGTAACATCCGCCATTTTCGTGAATATCACTTCGACATAGTCCAAGCATCGCGCGCATAGTAATGGGATTGGCTTAAGTTTTCGAAGATTTGAGATCTGTAAAACATTTATTCGTCAAACCAGTCACATTGAAATTCAATATATGCCGTGCGTTTACCTGAATGGGTTACTCGTGTTCTATCCACGACTATTTCCATATTAGGTTGGTCGAACGTCGTCAGATAGACCTCATGTCCTTCAGATAACTTTTTGTGTAATAGCACAGAGTTTTCCGAAGTCGAAACTTCGCAGCTGTCGGGCTGGCAAGGAATTTGGTATTGCCAGTCTTGTTCCGTTTTGAATTTCAAATCACTCAGCCGAAATAGTGCCGCTTGATAGTATGCAGTCATTTTACCGTCGTCTATCTTTCTTAAGCCGTGCGTACAGTAAACATACTCCTCAGCCTTCGCTGCACTGACGCTTGCAATTAAAGAAAGTGTTATCACCACGAACTTTTGCATAACCATCATTTTCCCGCCACCAATTGATTTCGATTGATTTATTTGGTTATATGTATCTATCGATCGCTATGTCGAGAATTTAGTCTTTTTTCGATCGACAATAAAATACATTTATCTCTTCTGATTATGGCACCAGCGTATCCAGTCTAATTACTGCAGTTTAGCCGCTAATTAACTAAGCATGATTTAAATTGCGAACGCCCACAGTTCAGTTACACTGCTGCCATGAGGCTGACTTCACTTTCACACGTAATTGCGTTCATCGCTTTACCACTTGCCGCTCATGCTGAGCCAATAGATGAATGTGATCGCTTAGCTGCACTTGAAGCTGATCCGACGGCGGTCAGTGAACCCGTGGCCTTCATTGATATCCAGCCAGAGCAGGTCGTTAAGGCATGCACAGACGCGCTAAATGCTGGCAAGAGTGCTAAACCGCGGTTCCTGCTGCAGCGTGCAAGAGGCCATCTAAGGGGTGGTCAGGCGGAGCTAGCTCTCAATGATCTAAACGCTTCGCATGAGTTAGGTTACCCCGCGGCCACCTTTGGCTTAGCTACCGCGTATTTCTTGGGTGACGATGTAGAGCGTGATGATGCGCGTGGGGAGAGCCTATTCCTGCAAGCCTATGAGGGAGGGGTCATCTGGGCTGCACGCGGTTTGGCCTCGCTGT
>Ga0255779_1000693_pt1 | contig 40994 bp, 25 predicted proteins | sample 011ome_21_FD_179977 | JGI IMG/M metagenome (GOLD analysis project Ga0255779, IMG submission 179977) | Coastal salt marsh microbial communities from the Groves Creek Marsh, Skidaway Island, Georgia - 011508AT metaG (version 2) | ecosystem: Environmental > Aquatic > Marine > Intertidal zone > Salt... | reverse complement strand
GCGGGGAGGCGACAGAGACGCGCATTTAATATGTCTTCGTTCGGCGTGCTGCAAACAGTTGGGGATAAGCGCCGTCAGGCGCTTGCGAAGGGCAAGAATGGGCGATCTAAAGGCAACGCGCAGCGGTTGGACATGTACCAGGACTGGCCGATGGAGGAGCAGACGATCGAGTACTTGGAGCAGTGCGCGATCGATAGATTACGGTTGCTTCGTGCGATAGACGATGGGATCAGTGCGGGGAAGCGCGATGAGGAGTTACAGGCGGTGATACGGAAAGAAGAGGAGGAGTGTCAGTTGCGACGGGCGGATGGGCTGACGTTTAACGCGAGCGGGACGACGCGAGACGCGACGTCGCATTTTTTATTGCGATTGGCGAGCTGTAGGAATGCCGATCAACGGAAATGGTTTGTTCAGAATGAGTTGGAGTTGTTCAAGTATAGGTTTAAGCAACTCGATACGGAGGCAAAGATTGAGTTTATGAAGGATAACGACTTTAAGACGTATTCGACGGTGTCGTCCAAGGAGTGCGCGGCGCACGCGGCTGAACTTAAGGATATTTTGGAGAGCGATTTTGCGTTTAAAAAGTGTATGAGTGAGAAGTTTAATGGATCGAGTGAGAATTTGATTTATGGCGCCGAATGGTCGCGCATTTGCACCGAAGCCGCGAAGGATGCGAAGGGGTGGTACAAGGTTGATTTTGAAGAAGTCACGGCGCTCGTCAAGGCTCGACGCACGTTCATGCTTGATGGCGTTGCATGGGTACGGCGCGAGTCTATGGACGCGCTCGTGTTGAACCATTTCCGTACGGTGATGAGCGAAGGCGTGGCGAATGCGATTCAGATGTTTAAGAAGTTTGAGGACGCCGAGGCGAATCGATTGACACCTTTGCTCAAATCTTTGCACAAACGTTACGAAGGCAAGGCGTACGCGTTCGACGGCAGCGAGAGCGATGTGCTGACGATACCCGCCATGGAAGCTACGACGGAATCTTTCCCGTTGTGCATGCGCCAGCTCTACAAGGCGTTCAAAACGAAGCACCACTTGACGCACGCCGGTCGTCGCGCGCTTCAGTTGTACTTGAAGGGCATCGGCATGCAATTAGGCGACGCTATGGTGCTTTGGAAGACGGAGTTTACAAAATCTCCCGACTGTTCGGCGGAAAAGTTCGAGAAGGACTACGCGTACGGTATCAGACACTCGTACGGTAAGGAGGGCAAGCGCGTCAATTACACGCCGCATTCGTGCGGACAGTGCATCGCGAGTGAACCGGGCGTGAAGGATGACCACGGTTGTCCGTTCAAGACCCTCACCGCTAACAAAGATAACGCAGAAGGCGTAGAGCGATTGAACGACATGTTGCGCGGGATGAACATCAGTCAAGTCAAGGCGAGTGCGATTGTGACCAAGGCGAAGAATATGCACTATCAAATCGCGTGCGGAATGACGTTTGCGGCGTTGCACGGAGACAAAGAAATCGACGCTGGCGTGCACACTCCGCACCAATATTACCTTGAAAGCCGCAGAATTAGAAATCCTCGCAAGATAGAGGCCGAGTCTGGCACTCAAGGCGCGCCGACTCCAGTTGCCGCTTCGACGTAGCGACGTGATAACATCGCCTGGAATTTAACAATCATATGCTGTATCAATTGACAAATGGCGCGACTACTCCTAAGACTATTCACTATCTATGTTACACCACACGCGCATCGCCTGGCACGAAACGTCCTTGCACGAACCGCCTCTCCATGGTGACGCCCAATTTTCGATTCGTCACAGTGTGCGTCACGACTTCGCACGCCCCGAGCAACCCGACGCTCGCGAATTCTTCCTCAAGCTCTTTCGAATCGAAAAACACCGCCAGCGTCCCGTCCGCGCGTCTATACGCTTGCTCGTCTATCTTTTCACCAGGCTCGAATCGTACGGCGTCGCCTTTGGCGTTTTTCACATCTCCTTCGTGCTTTACGTCTCCTCGAGCGTAGTCTCTAAATAACAACGCGCCCGTCGGCTTTAATATCCGCCGAATCTCCTTTGCCGCGTTTCGCAATCCCGTCTTCGACAACGCCGAGAGAAAAAATACCGCCGTGACGCCGTCGACGCTCGCATCGCCGCACACGCCCTCGAGCGAGCCTGGCTTGGATGCATCGACGACTTCCGCGCGCACGCGTCTCTCGTCGTACTCTGGGTTGCGCTTTACGGCTTCGATAGCCGTCGGCGAACAATCCACCGCAATCACGCGCATGTTCAAGTTTGCGCGCATCATCGGATACGCAGAGTTTCCTACGCCGCATCCGAACTCGACGACGTCGATCGCGAGCGCGTCGTCGACGTCAGGTAAGGTGGCTGGGTCCAACGCCGCTCGAAACGCTGCCGGGTCGCGTCTGGCATCGTCGTCTACGAGCTCGGAAAACTCGCGGCGCAAGTAATGACGGTCCTTGAACGCAGAAACGTCGTGGCCCTTTTTACCGTCGCGGCTGTGGGTGAGGTAGAAGCGCTCCCACGCCGCTGGGTCGTCGTCAAACGTTGCGTCTGCTGTGGGCTTGGCGACGGCGCGAGGCGTTCGCGCGGCGCGCGGATGACGAGACGCGTGCGGTGACGTCGACGTTGACGCGAGGAGCGCGATAGCGCGAGACATGTGCAACGCGTCGCGCGCGATCGGCTGAACTATCGACATCGCGCCACCACTACGAGCGCGTTGGTGAATGAAGTCTGAACGCAGCGCGCGAGTGTTTTGTCTTAAAACGAAACGTCTGGCGTCCTGAAAAAGAAAAACCAAACCAAAGCTACGAAGATTACGAGCAAGAAAAACATCCCGCGCCTACTCAGCCGCTTCTTCTTGCCCTTTCTAGTCGCGCGCCTGGCGAAATAACTCCCGCGTTTCGTTTTAGCGTCGGCGTCGTCTCCTCCGCGTTCGGCGGCGTCGAGCGCTCCATCCAGCGCGCGCGTCATGCCTTCCGTCACCGCCCCACCAAAATTCGGTACGAGCGATGAAATAAACGACGCCGGACCTCGCTTAGATTTATATTTTCCATCACCCACGTCATCGTCGTCATCACCGTCGCTACGTCTTGACGTCCCCGCCGCTGGCGTTCGAGCGTTTCGTCCGCTCGGCGTCCGCATCGGCGACGCCCCGGGCGTGCTCAACCCATCCGGTATCATCCTCGCCGTCATATCTTCTTCTACGATTAAATCCTCAATATCCTGTACATCTGATACCCGAGTCACGCGCTCGCCCGTGCTCGCGTGATAAATCGCCCGAGCGCCGGCGATTTGCAACCGCGCGCACACCGCCGACGTAAACTCATCCCACGTCGCCCGTTCATCCACACCTAACGCGCGTTTCCGTCGCGCCGCGCGCGATGACGTCGATGACGACGCATCCTCACTATCCGTATGCTTCAGCGACACGAACACCACGCGCTTGCTCTCCATACCGTGCGGAAACACCTCGCAAAGCTCGCGTGACTGTTTTGTACCCCCGACAGATCTCTCGCGAGCTCACGCCGCGTGCGCGCGCGTCCGACGCGTTCGCGCACAGGTGATGCGCGGATGCGCGCGCGCGTGCGTCGAGGTGCGCGTCCGAGCGTCGCCGCGCGTCCGAGCGTCGCCAACTGCGGCGGTGCGGCGCGGAAAAGCACCGACATCAGTGAATTCGAGAGAGAAATTTTAAAAAGGTGCAGCGACAGGTGCCAACGATCGCGCCGGCTCCGCACTGTGCGACGCGCGAACGCGCGATGTCCGCGGCGGATGATGAGTTTGATGACGCGCGGAATACGTTCTACGACGATGATGGGATGGATGGCGGCGCGGTCGCGCGCGAGCATACGTTAGAGGGCGCGCTTCGACCGCACGTGGATCAACACGATGAGTTCGCGAGCGATGGGAGCGATGGGGACGATGATAGCGCGCTCGGGAGCGAAGATGAGAGCGATGGGGAGGATTTAATGAATGATATGGAACGGTGCGTGGTATTCGTCGAGCGTTGTGTGTGTTGGTGCATGGGTGAAGAAGCGCGGTTGGTCGCGGGTCGAGTTTGAACGCGTTCGAGACGCGCGTTCACGCGGTGCGTGATGACTGACGATGTGCTCGCGTGACGGTCGCGTGAAATGATGCGTAGGGATTATCAAGTGATGCCGCACTTGGATCAATACGAAACTGCGGGGTTGGCGGAGGATGAAGAAGACTACGACCCAGAGGCGGAGCTCGAGGCGCGTTTGAAAGCCGAAGAGGAGATGCGCGAACGGGATGATTACGAAGATCGAGGCGGTCGACGTCAAGGGCGCGTTCGACCGAGGGCGCTTGAAGACGGTGAAGATGAGTGGTTGCGCCAAGCGCGTCGTAGACGTGCGGCGGATCGCGCGGCGGATGGGGAAATGGAGGAGGACGACGAAGAATTTGAGATTAACATCGAGAGCTTTGATTGCGCGTTGAGCGAGTGGATCACGAAAGATCGCACGAAGACTGAGATTAAAAAGCGACTTGGTCGTTTTTTGCGGCGTCACAAAGATGACACCGGCCGGCCGCTGTATCACAAGCGCATCCGCGACATGTGTAACAATAACCGCCAGAGCTTGGAGGTTTCTTACTCTCACTTGTCGCGGAGTGAGCCTTTGATCGCGACGTGGGTCGCCGATTCGCCGGCGGTCATGCTCGACTTGTTCGATGAAGTAGCGTTGACAGAGGTGCTGAAGCTGTACCCTTCTTATGGTGATATTCACCAGGATGTGTTTGTTCGCATTACGGACTTGCCAGTCGAGGACCAAATACGCGACATCCGTCAAGCGCACTTGAACGCTTTAATCAGAGTGAAAGGCGTAGTCACCCGCCGGACCGGCGTGTTTCCGCAGTTAAAGAATGTCACGTACACGTGCATGGTGTGCTCGTTTAATATTGGCCCGATTTATCAGAATCAAAGTTCTCATGAGGAACGGCCAAACGCGTGTCCCGAGTGTCAACAAAAGGGTAGGTGGCAAATCAACTCTGCAAAGACGGTGTATCGTAACTACCAAAAGTTGACGCTTCAAGAATCGCCCGGTAGCGTCCCCGCTGGGCGCATTCCACGTAGCAAAGAAATTATCGTGTTGAATGACTTGATTGACATGGCCAAGCCCGGCGATGAAATCGAAGTCACGGGAACTTACACAAACAACTTTGAGGCATCTTTGAACACGCGCTCGCAAGGGTTTCCAGTATTCACGACGTACATTGAGGCCAACTATATTAAGCGCACGACTGATTTGTACTCGTCGGACAACCTCACGGATGAAGATAGAGATGATATTAGAAAGCTCAGCCGCGACCCAAAAATCGTGAAGAGAATCATCAAGTCTATAGCGCCGTCGATTCATGGGCACGAGGACATCAAACTCGGCATAGCGCTCGCGCTCTTCGGCGGTCAAGAGAAATTCGTCAAGGGCAAGACACGCTTACGTGGGGATATCAACATGCTCCTTCTTGGTGATCCGGGCGTTGCCAAGTCACAATTTTTAAAGTACACTCAAAATACTGCGGGTCGCGCTGTATATACCACGGGTAAAGGAGCATCCGCAGTTGGTTTAACAGCCGCGGTGCACAAAGATCCCGTAACAGGGGAGTATGTTTTAGAAGGTGGAGCGTTGGTGCTCGCCGATCGCGGGGTGTGCTTGATTGATGAGTTTGACAAGATGAACGAGCAAGACAGAGTATCGATTCACGAAGCGATGGAACAACAAAGCATCTCCATCTCAAAGGCTGGTATCGTCACGTCGTTACAAGCGAGATGTTCAGTCATTGCAGCGGCGAACCCTATCGGTGGTCGATACGATTCTTCGAAAACGTTTAGTGATAACGTCGAGCTGACAGATCCAATTCTTTCGCGTTTTGACATTTTGTGCGTCGTCCGTGACGTCATCGATCCCGTTTTGGACGAGCGCTTGGCAAAGTTTGTGGTACAGTCTCATGTCAGCAGTCATCCGACGTTTTCCGAAGAAGACAGAACCGATGACGCTACGGTTGCTATGGCACAAGAGGCCATGGAGGATGACGTTGAGCCGATTCCGCAGGAATTGCTGCGCAAATACATTTCGTTCTCAAAGCGGGAGATCCGCCCAAAGCTCAACGTGGCCGACTTGCCAAAAATCCAACGCGTGTACGCTGAACTCCGGAAGGAGTCCGTGACGCGAGAGGGTATGCCCGTGGCTGTTCGTCACATCGAGTCGATTGTGCGTATGAGCGAGGCGCGCGCGTGCATGCGCTTGAGCCAACAGGTGAGCGTCGAGGATATCGATGCTGCCATTGGCTGCATGCTGCAATCGTTCATTGGTACTCAAAAGCAATCCGTGCAAAAGACGCTGCAAAAGAAGTTTGCGCGATACACGCACTTCCATCGCGACTACGACGCTTTGCTTTTGGAAATTCTCCGTGGGTTATTGCGCGAAACCATGCACTGGGAAAGCGTGGGAGCGCGCCCGTCGAGTCAAATGGACAGCGTTGGACAGACGACTGCGGTGAGATGTACGCTCCTCGAACACAAAGCCAGAGAGTACGGCATCACGGATCTCGTTCCGTTCTACAGAAGTGCAGCTTTTAGAAGCTCACACTTTTCTTACGACGCAGCGAGAGGTTGCATTATTCACACGAGTTAAATCAAAGAGACACACGAATGTAATTTATAGGATGACAATTGTTGATTCACACTCTCGCGTGCGCATCTAGAACGTCGCCGTGTCATTCGGAGCTTCGTCGATCGCAACCTCCTCAACACCGCGTCGACGCCGCCACCATCGAATGACGTACGAAGTGCCGACGGCAACCCAAACCACAAACAAACTCAACGTCAAGCGCTTGTGTCGCAATGCGAAATCGATCGGACGCTTGAATCGGCTGTACACGCCTCCTAACATCGATGCCGCACCGAGCATTCGATCCATCGTCTTCGGTGAAATGTTCTTCAACGCGTTGACCGCTTGCTCGGCTTGCGCGTCGTCCATGTCCATGCCCATGCTCTTCGTCATCTCCTTCAACGTCTCAGGATCCATGCCTTGCACCATCTCAACCATGGCCTCGCGCATCTCAGGGTTGGCTAATTCCTTCTGCATCTTAGCCATCATGTCGCCTTCAGAGGTGCCATCGCCGGTAAAGCTTTGAGCCATCTTCATCATGGTTTCCATGGACTTTGGGTTCATATTCTTCATCATTCCAGACGCGCGTTTGATCATTTCGGGATCCATGCCCGCCATCATCGGATTCATCTTTGCCATTTCTGCGACTTGGTCTTCGCTCAAGTTGGACATCATATTGGACATTTGCTCCATGGCGTTCGGATCACTCATCATTTCAGCCATCTTGGCCTGAATGTCGGGCGTCATACCAGGCATGCCGGGCATGCCAGGGAAGCCGCCGCTACTACTCGCCACGGCGGGCGCTTTGGCGTGGTCGTATTCTGGACACTCTGGAACCGGCAAACCCTTAGATTCCATGTCCTCAATCGCCGCCTTGAGTTCGCCAGCGACGATTTCATCACTCGGACTTAACTTTGCCGCGCGCTTCAAATCCTTCACTCCACTTTCCAGCTCACCCTTGGCGACGTACGCCTGTCCGCGTCTAAAGTACGCCTTTAAACTTCTCGGCTCGAGCGTCAACACCTCCGAGCATTCACTAATCGCACTATTGTGTCTCTTCGTCTTGTTAAAGCATAACGCCATATTCAACATACACGATACGCGCAATGTCTTCGCATCTCTCGAATCATCCTCGGCCAAATTATTCTTTACGCGCATGTACTTTTCAATCGCATCCGTGTACTTTTGCGCGCCCACCAACGCGTTGCCATCCTTTTTCAATTGCTCACTCGCGCTGTACTTGTAATTCGCCGTCGCCTTGGCGTGCGATTGCGCCTGCTCGTATTGTGCTTTGAGTTGTTCGGGAGATAAATTCTTCATCTCTTCTGCCGCGCGTTTCATGTCCTCGGCGCTCATGTTTTTCATTTGCTCCGCGGCGCCCGGCGGCATCATCCCGCCACCCATCTGTCCCGCCATGCGTTGCACTTGTTCCTGTACACGTACGTCAGCAAATGCGCGTATGATGTAAAGATAAAGATGCGTACCATCTGTTCCGGAGTCATGTTTGCCATCATCTGCTGCGCTTGCGCCTGTGCGTGCGAAAGAATTCTCGTCAGCGAATGCGTCCTCGATCTCGTGAAATCAACATCTTTTTCGCGACGTACGCGCGATACGCGCACGGGTGCGATGGGATCGCCTCGGACGCGCACGTACGATCATTTCTGGCGTGAACATGGAGGGATCCATGCCCATCATCGTGCGCGGGTGCGAGGCGAAGCGCGTGTGAGCGTGTGTGGTAGGGAAAGCGAACTCGGGCGAATGAAACGCATGTGAAACACGTCGGCGCGAGACAAGAACAAAAACGTGCGTGAATGAAAGTATTAAAGTACTAGTACATAGATTATATAAATACGAGATAGAACGCATCGAATGTCGCGAGGTGATTTTGTACAGTGCGCGAATGCGCGCGTATTCGATGCGCTTTCGTGGTTTCGAGCGCCGGGACGTTGCGTTTACCCACTTCGGACAGACTTGAGCGGAGAAAGCATAGGACGAAACTGCTTAGCAGCCGTCATGACGTCAACGTCTGGCGCGGGAGAGTTGAACTCGTTCGCACCTGAGTTTTCACCTGAATTTTCATCTGTCGTTTCTTCGGTAGAGTCTTCTGACGAATCCGCGACGCGCCATCGCGCCGTTTGCTCCGATGACGGTGTGGGCGCGCGAATGCGCGCCAATCCTTGAGGCGCGAACTCTTCGATGCGGGCCACAACAATTTCATCAGAAGCATCGACGAATTCTTCGTGAGCGTCATCGACGATAGTTTCTACCTTCGGTGTGGACAGGGCGCTTAAGATGGCGGCGGCTTCCTCAGCAGAGGTTTCGCCGTGCGACCACGTTGATGGGTATTCGCCCACGAGTCTCTCAACAATATTCGCAAACGATGGTCTGTCTTGCACTTCACGCGCCCAGCACTCGTGGAGAAGATCGTCGATTGGCTTATCCACCCATTCTGGGACCTTTAACCGGCGATGCAAAAATGCAACCTGAGCGACAATTTGAACAGGTGACGAGAGTTCACGCCACGGATAATTCAATGTCACGAGCTCCCAAAGGACGACACCAAATGAATAAACATCCGAAAGCTCGTTCAACGTATCACCTCGAAGTGCTTCTGGAGCCATCCACTCTGGCGTGCCACCGGGGGCTTGACATTGCGACGTGTACGTGTAGCTTTTCAAGCGAGACATGCCAAAGTCACTCACCTTGAGCGTCCAATTCGTGTCTACAAGCAAATTTGCGGGTTTGAGGTCGTGGTGAACAACTGGCGTCGCTAAGGAATGCAAATACGCCATACCGCGCACGCAGTCTGCAGCCATTTGTCGACGAAGTAACCCGTTTGATCGTAGCGAGTCGCTCATAGGACCTTCGCCGTGCAGCAACTGTTCTAAGTTACCCCGCGTCATCAGCTCTGAAACGATGCCAAGTCGAGGAGGGTTTATTACGGCACCTAAGAAGAGCACAATATTGGGGTGTCTCAAAGCGCGCATCATGCGAATCTCTTCTGAAAAGTCTTGTATGGTGCTCTCCTTCAAGTCCTCATCCAACATGGATTTATACGCGACTTGCGTGCCGTTCCATTCAGCGCGATGCACGGCGCCGAACGAGCCGATACCAATCTTCTTACCAACAACAATCTCTTTCGCATCTATCGTAAACGAACCTGCTGCTTTCAGAAGCTTGGTGCGCTTCCGGTGCTCTTTGGCGGACTCCTCTGCCGCGGCGAGACCGAGTTTACTCGGGGACTTTAAGATTTCAATCTCTTCTGTCACCAAAACTTCACCAAATGTCACTGACTTGCTTGGACCATCTTGTGTCACTCTCAATCTCGATGTTTTTTTGAGCGCCGAAGGCACACGCTCCATCGCCTTTCGCACTTGGTTTGAAACGTCTTCGTCGAGGCGCATCAAGTTTTCGACTGATTTCTGACCCATTGAAGAGTTCCCCAACGGACCTCCGCCCGTTTCGCGCTGCTGTTGACGCTTTATCTCGGCAAGTTCCATTCTGTCAAATGAGTCGCTTTCACTGTCACCAGATTCAAACACGTCGTCGGCATGTTTGTTGTAGCGAGGCGATAACGGCGGCGGCGGCTCTGGATATCTTCTCGACTGCCCGCCATGCGCGCTGTCGAAAGAGTTACGCTCGGACTCAGCGCCATCAATAGACCCACGTGGGCTTGGTGGAATCTCCTCCGAGAATTCAAGCGGCATGCGTGCCGAGAGTGGCGAAGATGTCGTACCAAACTGCAACGCCTCGATCCACCTATGCTTATCCGCCTCAGACCCCGCGCGTAACACCTTCGTCGCAAACCCCGCTGGCTTGCAACACAATCCCGAAATAAGTTGCATAAAATCTACATTCTCTTGCATATGCCGTCGCATCGACCTTTTCGGTATCGCCATAATCTCCACCACGAACGCCGTCGACCCTTCCTCTGGCGCCTCTCGCGCGCTCAGCACCGTCCCGTACCCGTGCATCGTACTAAACCCACGTCCCCAAAACAAATGCGACTCGTACAACAAAAAATGCCTCAACTGCCACCTTGTCGTCGTCTGCCCGAACAAACTCGCCCAAAACCCCGCTTCGACCGACTTCTTCTCCAACGTTCCCTCCAACGTCGGAGCGCTCGGCAGCCACGGAAGAAATTTATTCCCCTCAGTCGCGACGTGCGACGTCGACGCCCGCCGCGCCGCGCGCGAGTCATCGATCGTGGACCTAGTGCGTAGAGACATGTCGTTCGCCGAGCTCCGTCGCGTGCGCACCGCAGGCATGCTCGCGGGCGGCGCGGACACGTCGCGCGATGTCGCGCCGATGGCATCGTCGATCGGCATCGGCATTCGTTCGTCAGCCGCGGTCGCCGGCGCGGCATCCATCGTGGCGGCGGGCGATCGCGAGCCTATGCGTGATGTGCGGTCGTGCGTTCGCGCGCGCGGCGGGCGGTCGGTCGGCGCGTTCGACGCCCGTGCGGCGCGAAGTCGCGTTGGGGTGAATTGGATTAGTGAATCGTCTTCGTTGTTAGTTTTAACATTGGTGGCGTCACAATGTCGGTGTTGGTGGCGTCGCTGCGGTCGACTGCGACGCGGTGATGCCGACGTGCGCTATGACAACGATGAATATGACAATAGTTTCTATGCGTGGTATACAGGGGGGATGAGCGGCGTGGTGTGAGCCAGAGGAGACTGCGCGTTACGTCCAGACGGTCATGGCGAGTCGGTCGGCGTAGCTCGGGCGGACTTCGTGCAGGATTCGCATCGAGTCGAAGACGACGATGCGTCCGAGGACGGGAGCGATGTCGATGAAGTTGTCGTCGATGGTTGGGCCGAGGTAAGCTCGGAAATGTCCTTCGTGCGAGCTGTCCCAGGTGGGATTTAAGTAGGCGATGCACGTAAAGGTGCGGTCGCACGCGCGTAGTCCCGGAACGCCTTCGGCGTGGGATGGGTCGTTCGGATCGTTGTCGAGATGTGCGACGTATCGCCCGCCATTTGGTGGATATCGCGCAATCATCAAACGCGATGGCGCGGTGGCGCGCGCGCACTTTGCGACAAAAGAACCATCATCGACGCCGTACGTCGAGCACGCCCGCCGCAACGCGTCGGGAATATCGAGCAACACTTTCGAGCAGCGCTCAAGCGCGGCGAACGCCTCGCCCTTGGGCATTTGTTCCGAAGCGAGAACCGCCACGTCATCATCCCGGCCTTCTTGCCCAAGATTCCGCATGACGCCTCGGTCAAATAGTTCTCGCGCCGCCTGAGCCATCGCGCTCGCGTCCGCGCCCAAACCGTCGTCGATGACGACGTACCCATCATTCGCCAGCTGCGCCAATTGCGTCGATGTAAATTCAAACATCGGCGTTTTCACCATCGCCGTATTCATCGCCGGTACATACCCTAAAGATGAAATCACCGTCTTCCACGCCGCCGTCAGCACCGCCTTGCGCGCGGTTGTCGGCAAATACACCACGCGCGCGTACGCCGCCGTCGCCGTCGCGTCATCGCGTTCCACAGCGCGCGTCATTTCCTCGCGCAGGCGTTTGCCGCATCCGACGAAACGCACGACGTCATCGGCGTCAGCGACGCTAAATACGCCCGGAGCATCGTCGAGCGCGCGCAGCGCATCGGCGGTGCACTCGAAGCGCTTCGCGCTCGCATACGCCTCCGCGACGTCCACCGTCGCGCGCACGCGCGCGTGAGACCTCACTCGATGCGTCGCCGTCGCTCGGCGCGCGCTCGGCGCGGCTGAGGCGGCCACGGCAACCGCGCACATGGCGACGAATGACGACACTTTTTGGCGCGCGCGTCATGGCGTCGCCAGCCGTGATCACGCTCGGGTGCGTTCGTCGCGCGACGCGCCGCGAGATGCGCGCGTGCACGCGAGCGTGTTTTATCTCGATCGCGTGTCTCGATCGATGCGCGCGCGTGACGCGCGTTGACTGACGATGCGTGTCGCCGCCGCTGCAGACCGCAACACTTTTGCCTGGACCAAACCGACGAACACGTGCGCGCGATCGCGGCGTCGTTGCCGTGGTACGGCCCGAAGTACTCCCCGCATGACGTGCCGTCGTTTTATGACGTGAGCGGGATCACGGAGGACCCGGTGGTGTTTCAGCGCGTGGTTGACTTGTTTGTGGCGAGGTATCGAGCGCAAGGCGAGGCTGGGCCGACGCACATCGCCGGTTTCGACGCGCGCGGGTTCTTATTCGGACCACCGATCGCGTTAGCGCTGAAGATTCCTTTTGTGATGATTCGTAAGGCTGGAAAGCTTCCCGGGGTGTTGGTGTCTAGTGGGAAATACGTCACGGAATATTCCACGGATGAGACGGTGATGAGGCTCGGGAGCGTGCGCGCGGGCGACCGCGTGGTGCTCATCGATGATTTAATCGCCACTGGTGGTACCGCCATCGCTGGGTTCAACTTGGTCGATCAGCTCGGCGCGCGCGTGCATGAATTCGCGGCGATGGTGAGCTTACCGTTCTTGGATGGAGTGGCGAAAATTCACGAGTACGCCGACGGGAAATTTAAAGACGTCCCGTGTTTCACCATGGTGGATGACGCCACGATCGGTGCGGAGATGGGGTCGGATCCCCCTAGCGACACCCCACGCGTAGTCGCCGCTGCGGATGCGGACAAGTATTTCGCCGCCGTCGATGCTGCGCGCGCGAAAAAGCAGTAGAGCGTCGCGTACGCGCGTTAGCCAAATGTCGTTGAAAGAAAAAGCAGTTGAAAGAAAACCACCTTGTGTGCCGCGTCACTATTCGCCTCGCTCGACGACACACGCGTGTCGCGCACGCATTGCGTGCGCGAGTTTCGCGCACATCATGCCCGGCGCTCGCGAGACGTCGGCGCCGGCGAGCTCGCGCGAGCCCGCGCCCGAGGCGTCGCCGCGCTGCGTGTTAAACGCCCGAGTCTCTGGCGCCTTTGTCGAGGACGAGCGCGGTGCGATGCGCGTGGACTACGCGTGCGTGTGTGCGGTGGATAATCTCGTGTCGGCTTCCACGCGCGAAGCGCTGTTCGCACGCGTCGGCGGCGACGAGACGACCCCGAGCGAGCGGGCGTGGACTGAAAATTTTAAAGACCACGATGGCGAGACGTCGCGCACGCATGGTCTCGTCGACGACGTCCTCGATGAGCTCGCAAATGAAGCGTACGCCGGCGTCGGGGCGATAGGGGACGTCATGCGGCGCGTGCGCGAGACGTTTAAAGAGTACGACGTGAGCGTCGCGCGAACAGACATGTTTTCAAAGCGAGGACACGACGACAAAGACGCTACGCGCGATGGTCAAGCGTCAGCGCGTCGCGCACACGTGTGTGCAAATGCCGTGCGGCATACTGATCGATTTTCGTACCATCGCGACGTGGACGTGCGCGGGGTTGAGTTCTCTGGCGAGTTGGCTGACGTAGGCCGTTTCGCTGGGAATCGAGACCCAAACAAGCCTCGTTTCGTGACGATCATCGTATACTTGAACCCTCAGTGGACCGTTGACGACGAAGGTGAGACGTTATTCGTGGATGAAGACACGGGCGTGGGCGTCGTGATCGTACCTAAGCCTGGGCGCGTGGTGTTTATGGATGCCGACGTCTTTCATTCGCTCAAGCCGACGCGCCGAAAGGTTCGATATTCGCTCGTCATTCACACCCTCTTCAACGCGCGCGCGGATGCGGGCGTGATGGCACGTGAACTTGCGCGTCCGGAATGGGGCACGCCCGCGCACGTCGGGTCAGCTGCACGGCTCATGGAATTGATCAAGGCGACGAGTACGAAGCGCGCGCGCGCCGACGGCGAACCGTCGGGACGTCAGGCATCACAAACACAGTAGCATTCTAGCATAGCAATACAAAAAAGAATTAAAACAATCATAACATCCATGCGCCGAGGACGACACCTACGCCGCCACGCACGCATGCACGCACGGGTACGCTCCGCCTACGCCGGTTCGCGCGCTCGGTTACGAGAACAACGCATCCTTCGCGTTAAACGACGCCCCACATCCACAGCTCGCATCCGCCTGCGGATTCTTCACCACCTCAAACGAACTCTTAATCATCTCCTCCACGTAATCAATCGTAGAACCCTTCACGAACCCGTACGATATCTCATCCACGACCAACGTCGCGCCTCCATCCGCCGACGTAAACACCAAATCATCCCCGCGCCCCTTCTCCTTCCCCGTCTCAAGCGTAAACGTGTACTTGAACCCACTGCATCCGCCGCCCTCGACGGCGAGACGCAACGCCACGCCATCGACGCCCTCTTCGCGCGCGACGTCGCGCAGGCGCGCCGCGCACGCCGGCGTCAACGTCACCGCATCGCCACCAGCACCACCAGCACCCCGCGCGCCCGTGGACGTCGCGAACGACGCGGTCGACGCGCGCGACGCATCGAACGCATCGAACGCATCGACGCATCGCCGCGCGCGTAACGCGCGCGCGCACGCGCGCGACAGCGACCGGAGCGCGGAGGACGACGACGACATCGTCGTCCGCGGCGTCGTCGAATGGCGTCATGGGGGGCGTCTCCATAGTGGACACGCAGCATACCCATGTATCATAGATTCGGTGCACCTACACGGGCATACATACCCATTATATGTCTAGTATACTGATACCCGTGCCGCCGCCCATCGTGACGCTGTGTATATGGGGTTTTCGTGTGTATTGTAGTGCAGGGGGACTCCGTGCCTGGTCATGATTGGTCACATGCATCAACACCATTTGTGCGTGGACACGTCGCCGGCGAATCGATGGATCGATCGCGCGCGCCGTTCGCGTCGCCGCAGACGTCGACGACATCGATCGGCGCGCAGTCGTCCGTCCTCGACGCATTCGTCTCTTTCGGTCGTCTCGGTCGTCGCGGTCGGTGAGCCGCCATGGCGACGACGGACGACGCGAGCGCGGGCGCGCGGCGCTGGCGCGGATTGAATCGCCGAGAGGTGATTCGCGCGGCGGGCGGCGATGGGGCGTCGGCGACGGCGACGGCGACGATGACGCGAGGCGGTATCGCGAGGGGTGGTGCGAGCGCGGGCACGAGCGATAGCGCTGGGAGCGCGCGAGCGTCGGATGACGAGGAGGAGGGCGGGAAGGCTGGGAAGGATGGCGTGGAGACGCCGAGCGCGCCGAAGACGAGGGCGCAGCGTATGGCGGGTATGCTCGAGCGCGCCAAGGCTGCAGCGCGGGCGGGGATAGCTCATGTTCCTCGTGGGAGCGAGTCCAAGGCCAAGTACGGGTTGGAGGTGTCGGCTGAGGAGGAGGAGAATCGCAAGCGGCTAAAGGAGGAGAAGCGAGTGAAAGAGACGCTGTTGGCGTTGCAGATGAGTGGTATACGCAGTAAGCCTTCGGGGTTTGATGTCGGCAAGTTGAAGACGTTTTTGGAAGGCGCTGATGAGAGCGTGATGGACAGCGACACGGATAGTGAAGATGAACTGAATGGCGAAAAGTACGAAGACATCGACGAGCAACGGAGCATGTTCGTCATGCACCCAACGACAAAGCTTCGACAGTACTGGGATTTTTTGCAAGTCTTCTTGTTGATGTATATTGCGATCGCGGTGCCGTATCGAATCGGATTTTCTGAGCTCTCATATGGTTGGTGGTATGCGATTGACTTCGTCGTCGATATGTATTTTTACATCGACATGGTGTTCAACTTTTTCACGGCGTATTGGGAAATTTCTGAAACCGATGACGATTATCACTACGTGACGAATTTGTGGCAAATCCAAAAGCACTATTTGAAAGGCTGGTTCTTGCCTGACCTCCTTTCGCTCGCGCCAGTGGATTATGTATCGCGCTTGATTGATGGCACGGCGACGTGTTCTTGGGAGTCTGAGGCGGCGTGCGGCGATGCGGCAGTTTCGACGCAAGTACCTGAAATGCTCCGTTTATTACGCTTGGTGCGTCTCTTACGCATGGCTAGGACGACACGTATCTTAGAACGCTATCAAGAAACTCTCATGCGGGTGTACAAAATCGTGACTATCGTGCGATTAATCGCTTTGCTCTGTCTCTTGTCTCATTGGATGGCCTGCTTGTACGCGTACGTGTACAATTTTGAGCGCGAAGATGCGAGCGGCGTTGAAGGAAAGAAATCCGAAATGTACGTCGCTGCGTTATTTTGGTCGGTACAGACGCTTACAACAGTAGGTTACGGTAACGTCGTACCTACGACGGTAGACGAGCGTGTCGTTGCCATCGTCGTCATGATTACCGGGGGCTTTGTCTTCTCCGCTATCATTTCAGGAGTGAACATGTCCATGGATGAAGACTCGCCAGGGAATCGCTTCGCACTGCTTATGAACCACGTGCGGACGCTTCTTCAGGAGAATAAAATGCCTTCGGGCTTGAAATCTCGCGTTCGTTCGCACTACAAGAACTCTGCCAGAGCGCAGAAACTCGTCAACCGGGACATTATTCAGCCGTTACCAGAAGCCATTCGCGCTGACGTCAACTTTTATATTTACGGAAAATCGATCATGGCGGGGCTAAAATGTGCTGGTAACGTTGAACCGAGCGGACTGGTACTCGAAATTCTTTGTCGAACGATGGACACCGTGATTTACCAGCGGGGTATGCGCATGTGTTACCCGTACGAACTCGCAGAGAAAATCATCATCACTTTAAATGGAAGAACTTCTTACTCCCCGGACGAAGCGACGGTGTTCACACACGACATGGCTCAGAATATCAAACGTAAGAAGTTGAGACAGCAGCAAATTGAAATAGCCGAAGAAAAAGGCTGGATTCGCGGCCCTGGTACGGTGCTCAACCCGGGCTTGATGTGTGGTTTCCACAAGGGCATCCTATGTGCCATGCCTTTCGATAAAGCTGTCGAAGCTCTCTGCCTTGATAGCAATATGTTGTACGAGATGCTGACGCAGCATCAGCCGAAGCTCGTACGGAATTTTATTGACGAATTCTTACAGTCTTTGAAGGCAATTGAAAAGCCAAAGATGGCGAGAATCGCGCTCAGCGAAAGCGACATGAGGCAATATATTGACCCAGATACACGCACTGTGATTGATAACTGGCGAGAAGTCATCGAAGCTGAGAGAATGGCTGAAGATAAAGTAGAACAAGAAGCCGCATATGCAGGTGCCGTTGGTCTTGTTCGTGGTTTGTCTTTTAAGAATGCCACCAACAAGGGCAACGAAGCCAAAAACACTGCAGGAGCGACGATCGGCGCCATCAAGTTGGCTATGCAGCAAATGCACACAGACATCGTAAACGTATCGGAGCAAGTAGTTCAAGTCATGGTTCAAGCCAAGCAAACGCACGAAGTGGTGTCTGAGTTGAACTTGAACTCGACCAAGATTCTGGTGAGCACAGACGTCGTTGAGGAGAAGCAAAATGCCATGGAGATGAACATAGAGGCGGTGTATCAAGCGGTGCAAAATTTGGCGACGGCATCGGCAAGCATGGAAGCTGGTGGATGGACGCAGCCTGGCGGCCAGAAGCAAACTTTCGATTTCACGCGCGGTGGCAGTGACAGGGGCGCGGGACCATCCGGTCTTGCTGGCATCGCGCCGCTGAATCCGATGCAACAAGACGCCATTCGCGACAAGATTGCCGAAGCCGCGCGCCGCGGTCGCAAGCTCACCATCACGACTAACGTTGAAACCGAGCAAGAAACATGGGAACGCGAGCGTGACGCCGACGTAGGTATCCAGGGCATCCGAAACGTTGGCGACAGAGGCTTCGCGGGTACAGAAAGCGATAAATTCCGCGCCGACAAGGTGTTCAAAGACTCTCTCTAAAAGACGCTTTGCGATGTGCGATAAAATACTTGTAACGCATCATCGTCGCCGCTACGACCGATGATGCGTGCTGTTGTCATCAATATATTATATAGTTTATAAATAACGGTACAAGTACTTGTACACGCACATATGCACGCACGCGCACACCGCCATCACCATCCTCAAGCCTGGAAAACGCCGCGCGGATGCGAAAAAACATAAATCACAGCGTAACGGAAACACATCGTAGCTCACGCCGCACACGCCGCCGCGCGCGCCGCGAGCGACATGGGATGCGCGTCGTCCGCGACGAACCCAAACGATGTCGCGTCTCTGCGCGCCACCGACGCGGAAACACCATCGACGTCGTCGTCGTCGTCTGTCCCGGTGAACTACCTCGTGCGCCTTCGCGGTGGTCCGCTGACGCAACACGAGTACAACAGCCGTCTCTCCGGCGTCGACGGCACACACACGGTGTCCGTGCAGTACACTGACGATAGCGGAACGATTCGCGCGTATCAAATGCGCTACGCGACGTGTTCGCAGCGCGGATATTACCCAGAAGCTGCGGACAAGCTGAACCAGGACACGTACGCGGCGTTGGAGCGGTTTCGCGGCCGGGAGGATGAATTCGTTTTTGCGGTGTTTGATGGGCACGGTGAGTGCGGAACAGAGTGTGCTGTGTTTGCGAGGGATCGCGTGCCGATGGAAATGGCGTGTAGGGAGTTTGGGGATGTGGAGGGGTACTGCGCGGCGTTTGAAGCGACGAACGCGGCGTTGCGGAAGAGCGACATCGACGACGCGTTGAGTGGGACGACTGGGATCGTGGCGCATATTCGAGGACGAGAGTTGTATGTGATTAATGTAGGTGATTCTCGAGCGACGATGGGGATGACACAAACGTCGGAGAGTGGGGTAGAGAGCGTGGAGACTTTTGATTTGAGTTCAGACCAGACGCCGTTTCGCAAGGATGAGTGCGAGCGCGTAAAACAATACGGTGCGCGCGTGCTGACTCTCGATCAACTGGAAGGGTTCAAAGACCCAAATGTACAATGCTGGGGCACCGAGCAAGACGACGATGGCGATCCGCCGCGATTATGGGCGAGTAATGGCATGTATCCAGGGACAGCGTTTACTCGCTCCATTGGCGACGCCGTCGCCGAGCGCATTGGCGTCGTCGCCACGCCAGAGATAGAACACGTGCGTTTAAGCAAAGACACAAAGTGTCTCGTCATTGCGAGCGATGGGGTGTTTGAATTTATCCCGTCTGCGAGTGTGGTGAAGACGGCGCTCGCGTCTGAAGATCCTCAACAGAGCGCGATTTCGCTCGTCGTCGAGTCCTACAAGCTGTGGTTACAATACGAAACACGAACGGACGATATCACCGTCATCGTGCTCTTGTTTGAAGACTTTTTCGACGAAGAAGTCATCGAGCCGCAAACGCCGCTGCAGTCTGTGCAAAGCATTGGGGCGTTATTTAATTTCCCCGACCGCGCGGAGCCTCTGACGTCGCCGTTTCCATCCTCGGCGCGCCCGAGTCGGCGCGTCATGCCGACCTTCACGATGCAGACCCGCCGAAGTCTTCGCGTCGTGCATCCGTATGGGACATCATCGGATTATCATCTCGCTGAGGACGCCGGCGCGAGCGCTTTGGTGGCACAACTTGACAATTTATCCATGACTGACGCCGACGTCTCACAACTCGTCGACGTATTCAAGTCGTCATTCGTATTTAATTTTCATTCCGACGATGTTTTGGAAAGATTGGCCCGCGCGACGTATAGAATCAAAGCTGACAAAGGTCAGGTTGTCCTGAGACAAAACGACAAGAATGCCTTGCGTGCTTTCTATGTCGTAGAAAGTGGACATTATATTGGGCGCGACAACTTGAAGTGGGGCGTTGACGACGAGAATGAAAGCGTAAGTACGCGGTCGTACGGAAAAGAAGGCGACCGCATGTGCTTTAACGAGCAGTGTATGATGCATGCACAACTTCCCCATGAAACCGTCACAGCAGAAACAGAAGGAGTGTTGCGTGTGCTTGACATGGCGACGTTTAACCGAATCGCTCGAGTTCAAGACGACGACGACGTCGTCAAATTAACGCGAGCGCTTCGGGGCGTAGAGACGCTGAAAACTGCAAAGTTGAGCGATTTGCGCATGATTTCAGCACAGGTCGTCGCTAATCGTGCAAACTCGCTCTCATACGCGAGGGAAAATGAAATCATCGCGCATCAAGGACAACAACTTGACGCTATGCATGTCATCAAGTCGGGCGACGTCGCGTGCACGGTGCGCGCCAACGCACGCGACGAAAGCGAAATCCCGCGTGTGGTGCTACGTTTATCATCTCAACAGTACTTTGGTGAGCGCGCACTTTCGGGTACGGGCGTGTGCGCGACAAATATTCAAGCCATCAGCGAGGAGGTTGCGGTGTGGAGGATTTCAAAGCGCGACATTGAAAGCGTCCTCGGGACGTCAAGCGTGATGCTCACTCGATCTTTGAGCGTATCCAACATTGACGCTGGTGCATCACTGGCGACCTCGAATAAGGCACTCAAGTCAAAGTTAACGCCTCCAGAACGACGGCTGTCGTTCGGCGACGATAACCGCGCGACGCGTGAGGCGCTGTACGTCACGCTTCTCGGGCACATGCGCGAAATGAAGGGTATTTTACGAGAGGCGACGGTACAAATTTCATTAGCGCGCACCGAATCCCTCGGTCGCGTTGAAGGCGTGCTGCGTGAGCGAGCAATCATCAAGTTGCTCACGTCTGACTCAGCGTTACCTCCGTCATTTATTCCTCAGCCTGGGTTGCCGCAAAAAGATTCGAGCTTTATTTCAATTCCGTATCCATTCGTGCCGCGTTGCGCGCTCGAAGCAGTCATCGCGTGTGGAGGTGGGTCTAAACCCGCCGTCGTGCGTTATTACGTCGCTGCATTGACGCTCGTATTGGAGTACATACATAAGTTCGATATCGTCTTCCGCGGCATCGATCCAGAGACGATGATTATTTCTGAAACGGGAGCGTTGCGATTGGTTGATTTCCGCTTCGCCAAGCGTCTCTCCGCGAGTGATGCGTCGCCAGGACGCACGTTCACCGTATGTGGCGCCGCTGCGTACATGGCACCTGAAGTTGCCGCAGGCATAGGCCATGACGAGCGGGCGGATTGGTTCTCGCTCGGGACGTTCATCGCGCACATGCTTTGCGGCTCGCCGCCCTTTGGCATGACGGTGAGTCATCAGACGTTTCATGCCATTTGCGCGTGCGATGTATCCAAAGCATTTCGCGATGATGCCGATCCAGACGCCGTGGATCTAGCTCGCCAGCTTCTCGTCGCCGACCCTGGCGCGCGACTCGCGACGGCGCGGAAAGTCAAGCAACACCCGCTCTTCGCCGGCGTGGATTGGGACGCGCTCGCCGTCGACCGACCGCCGACCGTAGTCGAAGAGCTCACGCGAGACCAATACCGCGGCCGCGGCGTGCCACCGATTCGCGATGCCACCGAATCGAGCGCATCGAGTGCGTCTTGGATTGAAACATACATGGCGTTCGATTCAATCGCGCCGTAGGACGTCGCGAACGCGAGCCGAACCCGAGCCCTGAGCCCTGAGCCGAGCCGTACGCACACACAGCATACAACCATCCCGCACATGTAATAATTACACCTCTATGCCGCGCACGCACGCATCAGAAAAGAGCACGCGAAGACGATACGTCCCTCGCGCGACGTCCGCGCCGCCGCCGCACACGTCGCCTCCCCATGGCCACCCGCGTCGGTCTCTTCGTCGACACCGACACCGACGACGAGACGAGCGATGGCGACACCCCACTCGGCGTCACCACCACCGCCAGTCGACGACGCAAACCCGCGCTCGATGACGACGACGACCGAATGGATGACGACGGGGACATCATCCTGCGCGAACCTTTCACACACAAAGTCGACCTTACCGCCGCCACCGACGCGCTGCGCGCGCACGAGACCGCACTCGAGGCATTGACGAGTGTGTACCGCGACAATGCGCGCGCGGATGGCGGCGAAGACGTCGCGACGGGCGCGGGTGATGCCGGTGATGGCGATGAGATGGTTGGCGGTTTAAACGTCGTTTCGGCGGATGATGACGCGTCTGAGCGCGCGCTCGGCGCGCGGCGCGCGCATGCGACGTGCTCAGCGGCGCTTGATGCGGCGAAGCGTGCGTTGAGCGCGTCACACGCGAGCGTGACGTCGCACGCGGCGCCGAGAGAGGCGAAAGACGCGTCGAGGGGTACGGATGCGTACGCGCAGCGAGGCGCAGCGAGAGGGTGCGCGTTCGGCGCGCGCGGTGACATCGCCTTGCCCGTGATACGGGACGGAACGACGACGACGGCGATAAGTGTGCGCGCGGTGCGAACGTCGCAGGCGATGGAGGCGTGCGTGGGAGCGCTTGAGGTGGCGCTCGCGCAGGCGGTGCCGCGCGCGGGCGGAGGCATTCGACACGCGTGCGCGCGAGAGAGCTCATCTGACGCCCCGTATGGCGTTGCCGCGGTGTGTCTGCGACATTTAGAAGCCGTGGTTGAAGTGTTGACGTCGAGCGTGAGTGAAGGTGGCGAGGTCTCGGAGGAATTGTTGCGAGCGCGCGTGGAAGCGGAGGTGAGCGCGTGGGCGTTGACGAGCGAGCTGTTCGCCGAGGACAAGCTCGGGGCGGCGCGAGGAACCGCCGCGGACGTGCATAGACGACGTGCAGGGGTCAGTGCGTGGCTTCGAGAACAAGTATCGCGCAAGGCTCCGGCTGAGGAGGAATTAGTTGGTCGTAAGGCGGCGTCGACGCACGTCGCGGGCGGGCGGACGGTGAGCGCGGCTCGCGCCGCTGCCGCGCACGGTGATCCGCGTTTAGCGACATGTATCGCGCAGATTGGTTCGGGAAAGAATGTATCATTTTATGCAAAGCAGCAGCTCAATCGCTGGCGCGCAGGGCCGGTTGGAAAGTACGTGTCAAGCGAGAGCGAGGAGGCGTTTAAGCTTCTCGCGGGCGAAGTCGCGCGCGACGACGACGGCATGGGCTGGTACCAAAATTTTGGATTACATCTCTGGCTCGGCGCTGGCCCGACGTCGCCGCTTAGAGAGGTTGTTAAATCGTACTGCGATGCGGTTAAGTTGCGCAAGGCTGCTAATCCTTCGCCGCCTTGCGCAACCGATGCTACGTTGGAGGCGAACAAAGCGACGCATTTGCGAGACGTAGCGTTCAACATTCTCGATCTCGCAGCATCTGCTGAAGACGGTGTGGTGCCGAGCACGGCGGAAATACGGTTAGCGTTTCACCCACTCACGTACTCGGATGACGTGCTCAACGCGTCGTTAGCTTGGCATTTGTTTATGATGCTCAACGCCATCGACGTCGTGCGCGGGGAAGACGTCGATGCGTTAGCGGATGAAATCACCGTCGCCTTTGTCACGCAGCTCATGAGCATGACCGATAGAACGCACTGTCATTGGATTGTCTTCGTAGCACAGCACTTGCGCGATCAAACGCGCCGAGAGAAGATGACGAGTCATATTTTGCGCGAGCGCTTTGAGGAATGGAATGGCGACGACGCCAGGATGGCGTTTTTGCTCAACCAGTGCGCTGTGCCGCAGAGCGCGTTAGCGGAGGCGAAATCCTTGTGGTTTACGTACTCAAACCCACAGGCGTAATACGTAGACAAACAACGAAAAGTAACGACATAGCGTGTAAAAACAATTCGAGATATTTTCGATATTGACATTCTCTCCCTCTCTTCCTCCCTCTACTAATTTTCACACCTAAACTTCCCAATCTAAGACGCTGACGCGATTGTTTGAGAAGCACGCGGCGACTTTATTGCCCTCCTTGTTCCAGCAAACTTCAAAGATGCCACCTTCACCTTGGTAGGTGCGCACTAAACTACCATCCTTGACGTTCCAAATGTGCAAGTGTTTGTCGAACGAACCGCTCGCGAGGTACTTGCCGTCTGGACTAAAGGCGACGGAGTACACCGGATCGGTGTGCCCTTCTAGCGTGTGCAAGCACTTGCCAGAATCGACGTCCCATAGTTTGATCGTAGCGTCGTACGACGCGGTGGCAAGAATGAGGGGAAGGTCGGGGTTCTCCGTCCCGGGGCCGGTAGGGCTCCACTTGATGGTGTAGATTTCCTTCTCGTGCTCGTTGAAGTCGTGCACGCATGTGTCTTTCTTCAAGTTCCAAACTTTGGCGGTAAAATCATCTGAGCAGGACGCGAGCAACGTACCGCTCGGGTCCCACTTGATGGCGTTCACCTCGTCAGTGTGCCCCTTGAACGCCTTGACGGGCTTGTCCTTGCCGAGTTCGCACACGTAGATGGAGTGATCCATCGACGACGTCGCGAACGACGTTGGGCTTCGCCAGTCCACATCGAGCGTCGGTGCTGAGTGGAACGCAAACTGTTGCTTCATTTCACCAGTCTTCGCATCCCACACGATTGCCGTTTTGTCGACGGAGCCGCTGAGCAAGCAGTCGCCCTTCTTGTTCCACTTTAAGGAAAAGATCGGACCCTTGTGCTTCTTCAAGCTCATTAAAAGCTTACCTTCGGTGTCCCAGATGCGAGCCTGCCCATCGTACGAGCCTGTGGCGAGTAGGGTGCCATCGGCGTTCCAGTCAAGCGTCGTGACATCCTTGCTCTTGTTCGCCCCGGCGGCCCACTCACCATTTTTGTTTTCATCACCCGTATCCATCGCATCGCCCGCCGACGCACCATCCTCGTCGCTCTTATGCTCCAACACCTTTGGCTTTTCAAGTTTCGCCTGAGCTTCGCGCCCCGATGGACCTGCTGGAACGGACCACACGCGCGCCGTAGAATCGCCCGAACCAGACGCCAAAAGTTGCTTGGTCGGATTCCACGCGCAAATAAACACCTCGCTCGTGTGTCCATCCAATATCGTCACCTCATCGCTCGTAATCTCGCGCTCGACATCACTTTCAATCTTGATCCCATTCGCTTCCGCCTTGGCTCGCAACTCCTTCTCTTCCTCCTCGCGTTGCGCCTTGCGTTCCTCATCCGTCATGTTCCGCCGCTTCGTAACGAGCTCCTTCAACTCCTCCACGCTCGACGTGAGCAAATCTCGCGAACTCAACACCGAAAAGTCCGCATCAACATCCGTTCCATCCTACACCACACGCAACAACACCAACACGTCAGTACAACACGTCCCGCGTCGAGCGAATGCGCGTTTAATTCTCTCGCGCGCGGCGCGCCCTCTGCATCATCCCAGAGATCTCATCCGCCCATTCATGACGCATCTCCGACGCTTTACGACGCACAAACGCGCCATGCGACGCACGAATACGCTCAAACACACGTCAACACACAACATTTCACGCACCTCATTCAAATTCGCCTCAAGTTCGAGGTACTGCAACCCCTTCTGTACGAATGAAATCAAAGCCCCCGGCGGAATCGCCCGCGACGGTGCGATAGATTTCCGATCGACGTACGATTCATTCCCAAACGCAAACGCGCTGTGCGTGAACCCAGATTCGAGTAAATATTTATACACGAGGTAATTTAATTCATCGCTCGTGAGCGCCATCGCGCGCGATGTCCGTCGCGTCGCCTACGAATCCGCGACTTTTGACGACGATGCGTCGGGCGCGAATTTGATGAATTCGCACGCGCGCGTCCGAGCAGGGTTTCGAATGCGCGCGAATGCGTCGACGGTGCGACGTCGTCACGCGTGCGCGGCGCGCGTGTGTGTGCGCGAAGGCGATGTGATGCGCGTTTTCAGCGCGGCGCTCGGCGCGTACGGGCGCTCGGCGCGGCGGCGTGTGGCGACGCGCGCGCGGAATCGCGACGGCATCGTCACGCGCCGGTGAACCATCATACAACGGACCACTCTGTGTGTACCCCCGCACATGTGTTGTATGTACCCACCCACGCATTGACGAATCATGACTTAGCGTTATCATACATTCAAAACGGTGTATCCAACGGCTCGACCGCTCGACCGGCCGCGGGCGCCAATCGTTCGCGTCATCGTCGCGCGCGCGCGCATCCAGCGCCGAGACGCGCGCGCGAGACGCTCGCCGCGGAAGCACGTGGGTGCCTTTGTCCTCCGTTCGCCACCGTACGGCCGAATGGGCCTCACGCGGCTCAGAGATGACCGCGGGAACTCGACCGACTTTTGGCTGTCCACCACGCGCTCGTCGGCGCGCGTGGCGTCGACGTCGACGTCGCGCGCGCGCGGGGGGGGCGAATGGGGCGCGGTGGTGGAGCGCGAGGTCGTGGGTGTGCGTGCACTCGCGAGTCGCGTCGGCGTCGGCGGCGCGTTGGCGCGGGATTCGATGGGCGCGTCGAACGACGACGACGACGACGACGACGACGACGACGCGGATATCGACTTTGCGCACGCGCCCGTGGTGTTCGTGGGATACCCACACGTGTCGTTGCTGTGTCCACGGTGTCGGGACGTCATGCTCGATCCGGTATGCGCGGACGACGGGTCGTCGTATTGCCGCGGGTGCGCTCCGGCGCCGACGGCGGCGGGCGCGCCAGCGTACGCTCGAAACGTGGAGATTGAAGACGCCATCGTGTCTTCTGCGGTGATTTGCAGGCGCGGACTCGTGCTTAAACGTAACGCGCACGGTGCTGGGGAATGGTGTTGGAACGCCGAGGGGTGCGGGGAGGCGGTGCGGCTGTCGATGCGAGACGTGCACGACAGAGAGTGCCAATTTGTCAGTCGTCGATGTCCGTTTCCGTGCGCGTCGATGACGATAGCGCAGTCGCATAATTTAGTTCCTGGGAAAGATTTCTGTGGTGAATGCGTGCCAAAGTACTTGTATATTAGTCACCAGCAATCGTGCGCGTGGCAGCCGACGACGTGCGAAGTGAAAGGGTGCGCGGCGCGCGTGCCGCTGTGTAAAGCGCCGCATCACGCGCAGACGTGTCCCGAGGCTGTGATTGCGTGTGCGAATGGATGCGGATGGAGCGGTGCGCGCAAGTCACTCGCCGAGCATCGCGCCACGACGTGCGTGCGTGAGTACATCAAGTGTGGATTTATTAATTTAGAAGACGAAGACGAGTTGGGATGTTTGTTTGGATGCGAACGCGCTGGCATCGACGCGCACAGAATGGATTGCGACTATCGTCCGTACACGTGTCCGAGTTGTGACACAAAGGTGAACGCGCTGCGCGCAGCGAGGCACGAAGCGGTTTGTGCGGAAGCCCGGCGACCGTGTCCAAAGTGCCACGCGTTCGTGCGCTCGAAGATTCTCCACGCGCACCTTGACAATTTTTGCGTCGGCGCAAGCAAAAAGTGCCCATTTGTGAGCTTTGGTTGCCTAGAATGTGGAACGACGGAAGAACTCGTTGCGCATCAGCGAGATGATGCGCCGAGGCATTTAAGACTCGTTGTGCGCGCGCTCGATGAAGAGCGCGAGCGCGGGACAAAGAAGACGCAAGTGATCGAGCGTCTCGAAGCCTCCATCGAAGACTTGAATGCCGAATGCGAGCGCCTGGCACGCGAGGCGAACGATCGCGTGCGTTTTGTGGAAGAGAAGGCGATCGAACAGGTTCAACGCGTTCAGAATCGCTTAGAATTGACCACCGAAGCGTTTGACGCGCATGTCGCGGCGCAGACTGCGGAGATCGCACGGCTCAAGATTGACTTGACCAACGCAGTGGATGCCGACGCGCAATTGACCAAGGTGACGAGCGCGGTGTCGCACGAAGACGCAAATGCGCTCGTGGCGAGCATCGAGTCTCACGCTATGACGTGCACTGCGCAAATCATGTCTTTGCGTGCAGAGATTGACGCGTGCGATGTCAAGTGGAACGCGGATGTAGAACAACTGTCCACGAGAGATGAAGACACCGTCGCGGCGTGTAGGAAGGAAATCGATAGCGCGATTAGAGAGAGGCGTGAAAGGGATACATCAACGAAGCGCCTCGACGAGTTGGCGGCGGAAATCCGCGACGTGCAGAGAACGTTGAACATTAAACTGATGGAGCTGTCGCAAAAGCAGAATGAACTCAACGAACACTGGCGAATCGCAAATCAAAATCCGCAATTCGTACTCACGACGCGCGTTGCACCTTCGTTGACGGGTTCGGAAGACGACGTAGAAAATCAAGAGCGCACGTATGTTGACGTAGTCAAACCTCGAAGAAAGTTGAAGACTTTAGCCAAGACGCTCGCGAGCGATGAGAATGTATCCAACTCGGGCGATGGCGTAACGCCTTTGAGGCGCCGGAAATTTAGTGCATCGTTACGTTCGGCGCGAGATAGAGTTCCAGATGAGTCTGAGTCGACGTCATCGCAAGCTGCAGACCCATCGAATGAAGTACTCGCGACGACAGCGGAGGCGCCTCGCGAAGAAGTCGCCGATGACGAACGCGTCTTGTCGACCGCGGCACCGGCACGCGAGTCCATCGCGCGTGACATTGAACCACCACCGTCTCAAACGTCGCCTGTGCAACCCATGGAGGAAGCACGAACGCATTCGGCTGTGCACACTAGCCGCGCTCCAGGACACGGCTACGACGACATGATAAGAGACGGTTTGATGCGGGAATATGAAACCGTCTATGACGACAGACGCGACTTAAACGTCTCTTACGACGATACCGTCTCATTGAGCTCATCGGTTTCCATCGATGACGTCGACGATGAAGACCACGGCGTCATACGTGCGGTAGATTTCGCCGACCTTTTAGGCCGGCGCTTGTAACATACATACGACAAACGCCTCGAGCGCCTCCGCGCGCCTCACACGTCTCCGCGCGCCGCCATGTCTCACGTCGGCGATTACGTCATCGGCATCGACGGCGGGACTGGAGGCATTCGTGCTGGCGTCTTTGATCTCCACGGGCGCGCGCTCGCGTTCTCAGATGTTCCGTACGAGACGACGTACCCGCTGCCCGCGCGCGCCGAGCAGCGTCCCAGCGACTGGATAGACGGACTTCACCTCGCCGTCAAGCGCGCTGTCGCCGCAGCACAAGCTGAGATTAAAAACGACTCCATAGACGTCGCATCGCGCGTGCGTGGGATGTGTGTCGATACCACGTGCTGTAGCGTAGTGGCCATGAATGATGAAGGCGAAGCCGCGGCGCCGTGCGTGCTTTGGATGGACATGCGCGCCAGTCGCGAATGCGATGACATTCTCGCGACTGCGGACGGCGCGCTTCGCGTGAATTGCAACGGTCAGGGCCCTGTGTCCGCGGAGTGGATGATTCCCAAGGCGCTGTGGTTGAAGCGAAACGCGCCCGAGACGTACGCCGCGAGTCGCATATGCGAGTATCAAGATTATATAAATTTCCATCTAACCGGACGCTACGTCGGGTCGAGCAATAACGTAAGCGTGAGATGGCACTTTGATGGTAAAACCCCGCCGGTGACATTGCTTGAGTCATTGGGCATGGCGGAGTTGCTCGAGAAGTGGCCCAAAGAGATACTGGATATGGGCGACGTGGTCAGCGGTTTGACGGCGGAGGCGGCGGCGAGATGCGGGTTGAAAGAAGGCGTTCCCGTCGTTCAGGGTGGTGCAGATGCATTTGTTGGTATGGTTGGCTTGGGTGTGATTGAGCCAGGACAGCTGGCGCTCATTACGGGGTCATCGCATTTACATTTGGGCGTCGCGTCGGCACCGTTGCACGCGTCTGGTATATTTGGGACGTATCGGAATGCGCTCGTAAAAACCGCACCGTTCGTCGTCGAAGGCGGACAAACGAGTACTGGTTCTGTCGTACGGTGGTTTAAAGATTTGTGTAACGGTGATCATGGATTTTACGATGACATTAATGCAGAGGCGGCTGAAATTCCAGTCGGCGCCGAAGGCTTGACGGCGCTCGATCATTTCCAGGGTAATCGTACGCCGCACGTCGATCCACTCAGCCGTGGTGTGATTTCTGGATTGACACTTAAGCACACTCGTGCGCACGTGTACCGAGCCATCCTCGAAAGCGTATGCTGTGGCACACGGTTAATTTTTGAAACGATGGCGAGAGGCGGGTACGAGCCCAAGGAAGTTGTCGTCGCCGGCGGCGCCACGCGCTCGGATCTTTGGCTTCAAATCCACGCCGACGTCACGGGCATTACCCACGTCGTCACAGAGTGCACCGATGCCCCGGCTTTGGGGAGCGCAATTTTAGCCGCGCTCGGTACAAATGCGTTCGAAGACATCAGCGCTGCCGTAGAATCAATGGTTCGGCGCGTTCGGGTCGTGCGTCCAAATCCAGAAGCGCACGCTGCGTACGCGAGAGATGTATATCCAGCCTACTGTCGCATGTATCCATCGCTGCGCGACGTTTGGGGTTGCACACGCGCCGAACGGTCGTCATTATCGGCATCCACATCATCGTCGCTACGGGCCATCGTCGCGCCGAGTCTGTTAGCCGCAGACCAAGGCGCGCTCGCCGCTGAGGTCAATCGCATGCTCGACGAGGGTGCGGATTGGCTGCACGTAGATATCATGGATGGGCACTTTGTGCCTAACCTTACCATTGGCCCGCCCGTGGTGGCTGATTTATGCAAGCGCGTCGGTCCGCGAGACGTATTTCTCGATTGCCATTTATCGGTGAGCAATCCCAAGACGCTCGTTCCAGCCTTAGCCGACGCCGGAGCGTCGAGCGTGACTTTTCACATCGAAGTTGCGAGCGGAGACGACGCGAGAGAGCTGTGCCGATCGATTCGAGCGCATGGCATGCGCGCAGCCGTGGCATGTAAGCCAAATACGTCGTGCGAAACGAGCGGCATTTACGACCTCTGCGATGAAAACCTCGTAGACATGATATTGTGCCTTTCTGTCGAGCCTGGCTTTGGCGGTCAGGCGTTCATGCCATCCGTGCTCGACAAAGTGCGCGCTTTGCGCGCGCGCTATCCTTCACTCGACATTCAGATGGATGGTGGAATCAAAATTGCAACGTCTTCGGCGTGCGCCGAGGCGGGCGCCAACATCTTAGTCGCCGGGAGCGCCATTTTCGGCGCGCAATCCCCAGCAAGCGTCATCTCTGCATTTCGTAGCGCCATCATCGACGCTAGCCGCATCATTATGTAATACGCACATCATTATGTAGTACGCGCGCGTAAAGTCAGCCATAGCCACCACTCAAGGCCTCACTTCATCGCTTCGGACACGATGAACGTCACCGTCATCGCCGGCGACATTAGAAACATATACAACGACACCATTTTCGCCGCGCGCGATGTGCTCATAGATGCGTTTGGCGTCGACGACGTCAACGCGGCGCAGCTTTTCGTCGTCGTCGGGACGATCTTAGCTGTGTACGCGCTCGCGCTCCTTCACGCCTGCCTCACGCGTGGGCGCCGATCGCGCAAGGATGCAAACACACGAAAACCAGCGACAGTGATCATGGGGTGCAGAGACTCGGGGAAGACGTGCATGTTTCAGGCGTTGAAGTACAAGGAGCAACGATTCGCGACGGTGACGAGCATGGCGTCGGGCGAAGCCGCGGACGTGGTCGTGGAAGGCAAGAATGCGCGAGGTACACCGGTAACGCGCACGAATTGTCGAATAGTAGACACACCTGGACACGGCAAGCTCCGCCGCGATGCCATGGGGGAGTTATCGCGAGCGGCGGCGTTGGTGTTCGTCGTGGACAGTTCGACGTTTACGACGGAGAAGAAGGATGTCGCAGCGTACCTATTTAATCTTCTTTCCAGCGAGCTCGTTCAGCGGCGACGAATTCCAATCTTCATCGCATGCAACAAGACGGAAAAGCTCACGTCGCACCCACCGGATTTCATCCGCAAGCGCTTGGAAAAAGAAATTGACAGTTTACGCGCCGCCAAACGCGCAGAACTCCCAGACATCGCCATCACCAAAGCTCAAAAGCGCGCCAACGAGATCGCCGCCAAGAAGAATGCGAAACTTCGCTCGCTCGGTCAACGTCCAGGTGAAACCTTTACGTTTGAAGCGTTTTCAAAATCCACAAAGGTTCCCGTCTCCGTCGGCGGAACGTCGGCGACCAAACTCGACGTCGCCGCCGCGTGCGATTTCATCATTCAACGCGGCGCCTAGTCACACGCCACGCGTACCTATAGTAGCTCTTTCTAGTACCATCACACACACACGCAGTCGTCACATCGCGCGCTCGCCATCCAATCGCCTCGACGCGTCTTTCGTCTTTCGCCCGCGTGATTCACATTCAAAACGGTCCAGTCCCCACGCCGACCCCCTCGCGCCGCCCGCCCACCGCATCATTCCACGCCGCGCACGATGTTCGCCGCGACGCACTCCGCCGCGCTCAGCGCCAAGCAATGCCAATTTAACTCCAACACCATCTCCGCCAAGGTACGTCCGCACGCTCGGCGTCGCGCGCGCGCGAACGCGCGCGCGAACGACGGACGCGACCCTAGGCCCTTTGGGGTTTCGCGCGCCGACGATTGATGGGTGACGAATTCGCGCCCGCGACGCGATGGCGCGACGCGATTGTCGCGGATGATGACGACTGACGGGTGATGGTTATTTTTTCGCGCGCGCAGAGAATGTCGGTGGCGCCCGTGGCGGGTCGTTCGACGCTTGAAGTCGTCGCGGTGCGTGCGATGCGCGAGTGCGATGTGATTCGTGATTTCGTGTGTTGATTCGCGCGTGGCGTGCGCGCGTGGGGTGGGCGCGGGCGCGCGTGATGGTGCGAGGGTGTGGATGCATACGGCACGCGTCGGTTTAGGGGCGCGCGAGCGCGTGGTTGGCGGCGCGCGCGCGGGGCGCGAGGCGGCAGTGGTCGCGCGCGCGATGTTGAGGGTTTAGGGTGCTCGGGTCGCGATAAGGGTCGGCGTCGCGTTTGAGGATTGATTTCGTGCGCCGCGCATTCGTTCGCGAACGTTAGACTGACATGTGCTGCGTCGTCGTGCCGTTGATTTTGATATTTACAGAAGAAGAAGTGGGAAAAGCAAGCCATGACGAAGAATGGTCTTCCGGTGCGCATTCCGATGCACGTCAAGACGAACGACAAGGTCATCGTCATCGCCGGCGCCGATAAGGGGAAGGTGACGAACGTCGTTGAGGTTTTCACGAAGACTGGTGAAGTGTTGTGCAAGGATGTTAACATTAAGACGAAGCACATCAAGCCGCGCGGGGAGGGTGAGACTGGTCAAATTATTCAGCGCGAGTTTCCGATTGCGCACTCAAACGTGATGCACTACAGCGAGGCGCAGTCTGTGCGCTCGCGCATCGGTACCAAGATGGTTGATGGTAAGAAGAAGCGAGTGTTGAAGAAGACTGGTGAAGTTCTCGCCAACTAATTGAAATTCTTCGCGCGCCAACACGTCAGTCGCCAGCTTAGCCTAAACACCTAGGAAATTGTTTTATAACACAAGTTCATTTTTATTCACCGCAAAGAGGCATCGATGAGCTGTCGTCGAGAGACGAGAAGAACGTGCGCGTGTGTAAAAATAGAAATGATATGAATTTCAACTGTGCTGCGTGCTGCAGATGACTACGATAACTATGGTAAAAATTCGAGCAAAGAATTGGAGAGTCGCGCGTACGTCGCGCGACTTGCTTGTGTGTGATCAAGAGACGCGTAATACTACGCCAGACTAAAGCCGTGTTTGATCGCCGCCTCCCACGTTTCATCTATGCGAGTGTGGTCGATGGCACCGACTTCGTGATGATCCCAACCCTCGAGCGAATGCACTAATGCCCCAGCATGGCACGCGTGCACTTGCCCACGTTCCATCGTCATTTCACACGAGCGGAAATCCTTTGCATCCTTTGGAAGCTTGAATGCCGGAAGATCCGTGTATACGCAGTCCTTGCGTGATTCAGGAATCGGCGGCACGACGAATTGGTGAAACACCGCTCCGCGCGGTGCGCTTTGTTGGTCTCTCTCGCTGCAATGCTTACCAATGACCCAATCCTTGCACGCGGCGCCGTCGCTCAAACTCTTGGATTGCACCAACAAGTGCTGATCCTTCTTCGCCGCTTCGTCTCGGATCTTCTCAAATCGTTCGTCGCTAGTGGTGTACATCAAAACTCGCACACCTCTCTCCGCCATGTACAACGCAATCGCCCGACCGAGCTTGGAGGTTGATCCAGTGAGGAATATTTCCTTGCAGTCGCTGGGAATCTTTTGCAAAATAGCCGCGGCGGTGAGCGTGTTCCCGTGCACCACCCGCGTCTTCAAGTGCTTCCCATGCTTATTAACGAATAATGCCCCACCACCATTCAGTGCCTCATTCTTGTTCAACGCACCCAGCCCCAATACCTTCACCCCAGACTTGTCGGCGGAGAGAATCGCTTGTTCAATCTTCTTGTTGATGTGATTAAACTCACTCTTGATGAAGAATTGAAACCCCCACGCGGGTGTGACCCACGTTTCACAGTTCAAATGTCGCAACCTGTGTCTGTCTGCAACGAATGAACTGCCGAACATGCGCAACAGTAGCACGAACGGCACGCAGAGCGGCCAAAATGGCTTGAGCCACCACGCCGAGACAAACGGGCGCGACGAAAAGCTGCGCAGCACAAAGGGCAAGTGAAACACACTCAAAAGCTCAGTGCCATGCGCCATGAACACAACATCAGGCGCCTTCACCGGTACCGCCGCACCCGTGATAGCCTTCTCGTACAACTCGTCCGAAGTTTTATCCGCAGTACCGTACACGTAATCATACAACGGCATGAATAAACAAAAATTCGTGTGCACGCGAGAGTGGTGCAACGAGTGGTAACTCGGGGTATAAATCATGTACTTCATCCCGGGAATACGCATGAACCAGCGCGGAATGAATTCAAAGTTACAGTGCCCGATGGCGTTCAACACATCAAAACCAAGAAGGTAGATGTAGAACATCGCGATGGACGCGCCGCCGAGCGCCCACGTCCCCAAGAGCGGAATCGCGAAATTCGCCGTGTACATCAAGTGCTCCATAAACGGATGCACGCTCCCAGTGATGGGTTCGGTGACGAAACTGGCGTGATGATGGGAGTGATACGCACTGTATAACTTGTGGTGATGCAACGCGCGATGAAGCCAGTAATACACAAACTCCGTCGGCCCGGCGTGCAACAACGCGAGCTGCGCGACCCCGACGCCGTTGTACGCCGGAAACCCACTAAAGCCAAGTTTCGGCGCGTGATGCACGCACGCGATCACTATCGTCTGTAACAATATGTAATCATCCCAATGATCCTCCCGATCAACCTGTTTAAAATCAATTCCCTTGCCCTGGATGCGCGTAGACCGCGTCAACCACTGCACGCGGCTCAAGCTTATCCAAAGTTGCGCGTTCGCGTACCGCGCCGCCGCGATCGCGAGCAAGTGCCACGCGAAATTATCCCCATCATCCTTCCCGAGCACAACCTGCGCCACAAAAGGCACCAACGTGAGGTACTTTAACGACCCATACCCTTCCCATGGAAAGTCGTACAACACCCCAGGTTTCGTCGCCATCGCGGTTCTCGCGACCTCGCGCGCTCGCCTCGCCTCGCGCGTCGCCCCGACGCTCGCGTAGACTCGCCCCCGCGCGCGCCCTCGCGTATCCTTCGCGACCAACGACCGCGTCACGCGTCCGTCACTCTCCCACCCACACACACGCGTCGAATATCCGCCCACGCACGACACCGATACGAATGAATCAATCAAGAAATCACCGTCCCCTTGTCGTCACCGATGACGGCGATGATGGGTCGCCCTGCGCCTCTGGCCTGCGCGTGTGCCGCACGCCTCGCGCGACGTCGCTCGGCGTCTCGCGCGCGTCGAACGCGATGCGCGTAATTCCCTCGCGTTCGCCTCGCGCGTCGGTCGGCTCGGTCGCGTCGCCGTGTGGCGCGCACGTCGACGTCGTCGTCGGCATCGGTGACGTCGCCATCCATGGGTGGGTGTGTGTGTGTACCCCTGTGTGTACCTCTGTCTGTCTGTCTGTCTGTCGCGCGCGCTAGCGCGTACCTACCTACCTCTCTCTGTCGTGGGCACACGGGCGATGGTGTGGCTATGGATGCGCGTGCGTGTGGGTGTTACATGGACGCGCGGTGTGGTGTGGGCTAGGTGATGCGGATGAGGTGGCGGGCGGACGCGCGAAGACGCGCGAGGACGCGGAGGCGCGAGGCGCGGCTCGACGACATCCATAGCGCGCGCTTAATAATGTAAAGCGCTGGATTTGAGCGCTAGGTGCTTGTCGAGCTCGTCCCAGAAGGCTTCGAAGGCGGCGCGGTCGCCGTGTCGGTTGGTTTTGCTCATGTTGAGCGTGCGGATGTTCCAGGTTTTCATGATGTCGACTTCGGGGTCGGAATCAAAGCGGGCGTAAAAGCCGCGGATTTTAGTAAAGGTGTCGACTAAATCGCCATCTTCGACGCCACGGAACGGCCAATCTTTGAATTGCCACTTCGCACCGAGCACGAAGACCGCGGCGACGCGCTGCCAATCTTCAGAACGCTTATGCGGGCACTTTTCCGTGACTTCGTAGCGCACCTTTTGGCTCGGGTCTCGCCCATACGTACGCGTGATGATAATCGAGCTCGACTTTTTCGCCCCGCTCTTTTGTACCGCGTCCCACGCGACGAGCTTGCCATCTTGTAAGAACTCCTTCGCGTTGAACATGTTGAGCACAACTTTGGAGTTGAAACCAGCCGGGACGAGGATGATGGGCATGCCGCCCGGTTTCCCCGTCTTCTTCGGCTTGCTCGCCGACGCCGTCGAACCGTGTCCGCGCGAGCTCGGCGCCGTGCTTGGTGCGGTAAGCGGCTTGGCTGATCTCGCCGCAGACGCCACCATGGGCAACGGCGTGTCATCTACGGGTTTGCTCGCCGTTAAGAAGGACGCGTTTGTGTCCAAATTCATCGCGTCAAAGTCGCTCCCGACGTGTTCCCGCCAGAACACTTGCTCCTTCACGTCGCGGAATCTAGGGTTTTTAATTCCCGCCGCCAATTCAGCCGCTTGCTGCTGTTGCTCCTCCTGCTTTTGTCTATCATCCTTTGGACCGGCGAAGAAATCTAAAACGCTTTCAAAGTCCTTCGCGCTCTTCAACACCGAGTTTCTATCTCTCAACACGCGTTCCTTCAACACCCCCGCGTCTTCCTCCTCGGCTTCGCGAGATCGCTTGCCTACCGTTTCACCCGCCCCAACGTCCATCGGCGCCATAATATCTATTCTATCGCTCGTCGCGATCGCGCCCGTTAAATAGGCGATCAAGTCTGCCCGATCGAGCAACGAAACCGTCGCAACACCAGCCGCGATCGCCGCCTTCATATACCCCGTATGCGGCACATCTGGATTTTCCGTATAGTGTTTGATAAAATACCAAATCTGTTCGCACTTCAAGTATTTTCCACCGACTTTACTCTTGTAATTTGTCGCGCGAGCGCGTTCGAGCGCGAATTCCTCATCTTTAAAATGAATCTCCGAGCCATCCATCGTCGAGCTGTGTGCGTGTTCGCGCGCCAGGTCGCCGTAACGTCAGTCTACGTGTCATACCACGCGCCTTGATCGAGATTCACGCGAATGGTGCGTCGCGCGCGGCTCGCATTCGTGACGTACCTCGTGATGCGCCCATCGACGACGTGATCGCGAATTAAACGCAACGGATCCATGATTGATTACTCTTCGCCGTGCGACGCGTCGCGGATGATTTGAACTCTTTTGTGCGTCGCGCGCGCGTGATTCGAACGTCACGAGGTGACGCGGTGGTCGAGGCCGTGCGTTGGAATGGCGATGGGTTGCGAAAGCGCTGGCCAAAGCCCTGGGGAAATTTCGACGACCGCGTACGACTGTCGTACGCGTGGAGTCGACGTGCGCAACGCGTGAACGATGCGTGCGCGCGAAAAGTGTCAAGAAAATCTAATTGACAACCATCTAGGCGTGGCGAGATGCGATGACGATGGGTCTACTCGCGCATGGCGTTGAGCTTACCGCGCGCTTGACGAGCGATTTCAGGATTTTTGGAGACTACGCGGAAAAGCTCGACATCTGCGTGTTGTCCGTGACTGATTTCGCACCATTCTGGGCAGACGCGCGCAAGAATGCGCACGCTGTCGATAAGCTCATCCGTTGCGACGGACTGACGCGCGTTCGTGCGCACCAGGGTGTCCATTAAATGGTCGAATTCCATCACGCGACGCTGCGCCGAAGAAAAAATCGATCGAACGGCGTCGAATACGAACGGCAAACGACCATAGAGCTTGCGACGCGCACGTTCAGCGACGGCACTTGGGTCGTTGAACTCATCGAACGCGACTTTGCGCTCCAAAGCTGCACGGACAGCCTTTTCGGACAAACCGTCCGCATCTTCACCCATTTCTGAAATAGCTCTAGCGACTTCAGAATCGGTGACTCTACTCGCCACCTCAGCTCTGGCCGCGGCTGCCGCTAATTTATTCGTCGCGTGTTCGGCGGCCAGTTTTGGACCATCGCGCTCGTCGTCCTCCATAAATGCAATCTGCACTGGATCCGGGAGAGCTACGGCGTTCAAATCGAAATCGTCCCGCCACGCGCTCGGCAACTCGCCTTGCACGTACGCATCACCGTCGTGTGCGCGCGCCACAATTTCAAGGAGTACGCGACGTACATCCGATACTGTGCGTTCGACCTCGAAATTAATCTCGGTGTGAATGCGTCGCAAATCCTCCGCGCACGCCGTCCGCGCTTGAAACGCGATGGTCCCTGGCGCCACGGCTTCCAGTCGTCTGAGCATATCCAGCGTGCACCTCTTGCTCACCGTGCGCTGCACGTTTGCACACACCACATCTGCCGTCATCGTACCTTGTCGCACGCGCAACAACCGCCCGACAATGATCACAGCCTCGTACACGTCGAGAAGCGTTTGAAAATCCCGCGGCAGCGCCAACCCGTCGCCTGGCGCGGCCACCTTATCCGCACGCGCTCGTTTCGCCATAGGCGCCGAATCATCGCTGCGCACACCTTCAACGCCCCCACTCGCGTCGTTCGCTTTCGCTACACTCACACCCGCGCGTACAACGTCGCCATTCGCGTCGCCATTCGCCGCGGCGTTTGAATCCATCTCGCCCAACGCCGCGCGCGCCAACGCCGCACCTCTGCTCGACGCCTGGCCGTGCGACGCCCGACGCCCGAGCGCCATCGATCGCGCCGCCGCGTTTGCGGCGAGCACATCATCCGGCGTCACGATCCGCTCTGTCGCGCGCGCGGTGAGAGCCATTGAATGTTTTTAAATTCAAACGCGCCTCGGTCTGGCGTTCGTGTTTGCGTTCGCGTTCGCGTGCGCCGCGGGTACGGATGCGAGGCTGGCGTCGATGACGCGTTCGCGTGCGCGCGCGTGAATCGATGCGGCGAGCCGAACGTCGCGGCTCGTGCGCGTGAGTGGCGACTCGCTTCGGACGCGCGCGAGAGAGCGCAAGGCGTGACCGACCGACCGTATATCGATCGCTTCCGCTGCGCGCCGCGGCGGATGCGGATGGTGTGAATGAAACCTACGGCATACTATTATCAATATGTATTCTATCGTGTGCGTGTGCGTGTGTTTATCAATGCGTGTTGGGGTTATTGCGGCAAGCACGTCTCCCAGGCGGTTTCGTCGAGAATGGAACCGTACGTTTGCGCATCGGCTTTCTGGAACTGCGACCCAGTGCCGTGGAGTTGCGGGGAATCTCCCGTGTGCAAGTAGTTTTGCTTGAATTCCCCGACGAGGTTTCTGCGGCGCATCTTGGAGTCCCAGTCGCGGTTGAACGCGTTCGCGCCGCCCTTGATGGCGACCAAATTTACGTATCCGGCTTCATCCAACGCGTCAAGAGCCACGAGGGCGCGCTTGCGGCCGTCCGAGCACGCCACCATGATCTTTTGCTCCTTATCCGGGAATACCTTGGCCACTTGTTGGACGAAATCGGCATTCATGACGAAATCAACGTACACTTTTTCGCCCTTTTCGGCGTCGTAGCGTCGCGCCGCGTTCACCAGCGGGACAACCTTCGTGCGCGTACCTTGGTTGGGACGCGCGCCGATGGAGCCGGCTTGACCACCCGGGTTGGGCATCTTTTCTGTCGCATCGCTGCGCGCGCGTGGGCGAAAAATACGAGACACACCAATGTCAGTCGCGCGCGAGAAAGCGACGCGAAAACACACACAAAAGTCGGCGCGCCAGTCAAACGCCGCAGGCGGCGAGAACGCACATTTCAGCCGCACAGCGAATATCCAAGATATCAAACCCACGATCGTACAAGCATCGCGCTTGTTCAGCCGTGGCCACGCCGGCGTCCGGGAACTGTGACGCGACAAAGTCGATGTATTCCTCATCCGGCCACAACGCTTGCGCGGCGCGAACGCGCACGACGGCGGCGCGCGCAGACGTACGGCGCGTCGGCGCGCGCGCAGACTTCATCTGTGCGGTGTTTGAAAGCGTTCGGGACGTCATGGTGAACATGGTGACGACGCGTGCGGGGGTGTGCGGGGAGGATAAGTCAAAAGAGAGGCGCTTATCCACATCGGAGCTCCGCGCGGCTACACGTTTCTAATGCTAACATCTACTCGCGCGATCGCAAAGGCGGCATTCACGGGTGTTCACGACTGGCGGTTTCGTAATCGAAGTAATCTAATCGTCCCGTGCGACGCCACGAGGCGAGTAGCTTTTCATCATCCGGGCGCAACGCCCGCGCGCTGTCGCGTCGACGCATTTCCGTGAGCCAACGCGTGAAATGTTTCGCCTCGCCGTCACTCTGCGACGCGCCGAGCTCGTAGCCGTCCTGAAATTCACGCATCGCGAGCTGAAAGCGCT
>Ga0255779_1000685_pt1 | contig 41270 bp, 42 predicted proteins | sample 011ome_21_FD_179977 | JGI IMG/M metagenome (GOLD analysis project Ga0255779, IMG submission 179977) | Coastal salt marsh microbial communities from the Groves Creek Marsh, Skidaway Island, Georgia - 011508AT metaG (version 2) | ecosystem: Environmental > Aquatic > Marine > Intertidal zone > Salt... | reverse complement strand
ACGGCCTTGGCCCAAGACGCACAGACCGAAATGGCCGGAGATTCCGTTGCCATGGACGCTGTGACTGATTCCACTGCCGTTGATACCACTGCTGTGGATTCTGCCGCTGTTGCGGCTCCGGTCGCTGCGGCTGAAGAAGCGCCGGCAGAGGAGAAACGCGAAGTGTTGAGCTTCCACCAAACCGTGAAGAAGTACTTCATCGAGGGCGGTGCAACATTCATGGCATTCGTTTTGATTTGTTTGATCCTCGGTCTGGCCTTGGCCATCGAGCGCATCATTTACTTGAACATGGCAACCACCAACTCCGCGAAGTTGGTTGAAGGCATCGAGGAAGCGCTCGGTAAAGGCGGCGAGGAGGCTGCCAAAGAAGTGTGCCGCAACACCCGCGGTCCGGTAGCAACCATTTTCTACCAAGGCCTCGACCGTTCTTCCGGCAGCTACGAGGAAGTAGCGAAAGCCATCGAGGATTACGGCAGTGTTGAGATGTCCAAGTTGGAGCGCGGTTTGAGCTGGATCAGCTTGTTCATCGCCTTGGCGCCGATGTTGGGTTTCATGGGTACAGTAATCGGGATGATCTCGGCGTTTGACAAAATCGCTGAAGCGAACACCATCAACGCCTCCATCGTTGCAGGCGGTATTAAGGTCGCCTTGATCACTACGGTATCCGGTCTGATCGTTGCGATCATCCTCCAGATTTTCTACAACTACATCTTGTCCAAGATCGACAGCATTGTTTTGGACATGGAAGAATCTTCCATGGACCTCGTTGATTTGTTGTACAAGCGTAAGCTGCAAGGCAAATAATCCGAATAACTCAGAGAAATCATGGGTGATAAAGGATTACGCTTAGGATTGTCGGTGCTGCGCATCGGGGTCATTGTAGCCGGGGTGCTCCTCAGCTACATGATCACCTCTCGCAGCGGTGCCGATGAGACCTTCGTCGAAGGCCAAGAGCGCTACGGCGCCCTCCTCGACGGTTTGTTTTACATCATTTACTTCGTCGGCATCGCTTGCGCTGCTGCGGCGGTGTTGTTCGGCTTGGGCTTCTTGGCGTTGAAGTTGGCCAACGACCCGAAAAGCGTCACCGGTACCATCGTCGGTTTCCTAGGCTTTGTCGTCATCGGATTATTGAGCTTCTACGTATTCGCTGACGATACCGTCTTGCGCGCATATGAAGCGAGTGGCATCAAAGTGACTGCAGGTGAAAGCTTGTTCGCCGGTGGGGGATTGTACTTTGTCTACTTGTTGGGCGGATTGTCCATCTTGACCATCGTCGTAGCGGAAATCCGAAGCGCACTGAAATAAGAACCGCATGGCACGCCGAGAATTACAGGAAATCAATGCGGGCTCGATGGCGGACATCGCGTTTCTTCTCTTGATCTTTTGGTTGGTTACGACCACCATCGATTCGGATGAAGGGATCAAGCGCCAATTGCCGCCTCCGGTGCCGCCGGACATTGATGTGCCGCAAGCGAAAGAGCAAAACGTATTCAACGTGAAGGTTAACTTCCTGGATGCATTGCTGGTAGAGGGGGAGCCTGCGGACATCTCCGATTTGAAAGACAAAGCGAAAAATTTCCTCATTGCTACGGGCGATGGCATCATGGCGCACCCAGTGGGCCGTGAAACGGTCGGTAAGAACCGCGATGTGGAAATGATTACCGGTGCCAATGGAAAGACCAACGCGGCCTTCCCTGAGCGCTTGTGGGTCAGAAAAGCCGACGTCAAGCAACGCATCGCTGAATATGAAGCGTTTGTGGCGGCTGCGGATGATGAAAATCGCAAGAAGAATTACACGAAGGTGTTGGATAGTTGGAAGGAGAAGCTGACGACCATCGAGTTGTTAGGGGGAGATTATAAAGAGTTGCCTCCATCGGCATTGATTTCCATGCAGAACGACAACGCCACCACGTACAACACGTACTTGCAGGTTCAGAATGAGTTGCAGTCAGCTGTAAACGAGCTGCGTGATGAGTTGGCGATTGCCAAATTTGGTCGCACATACAAGGAACTCGAAGATTTGTATGATCGCAATTCTGAGGACAAAGTTCTTTTGGACAAAATCATCGCCGTGCGTTCTGTTTATCCGCAGCGGATTTCGGAAGCAGAGCCACGCGAAGGATCAACCTACTACTGATATGGGAAAGTTCAAGAAAGGCAATAAACGCGGCATGGCGGCCATTTCCACGGCCTCCCTTCCTGACATCGTTTTCATGCTGCTCTTCTTCTTCATGGTGGCGACTGTGTTGCGGACCGAGGAAGAGAAGGTGCGGTTGATTCGCCCAGAGGCTTCGGAATTGTATAAAATTGAGAAGAAGCACTTGATTCGCTACGTCAACATTGGTGTTCCCATGGATCGCCGCTACGGAACGGAGCCGGTGATGCAGCTGAACGATGCGTTCTCCTCTCCGGAAATGATCCAAGACTGGGTTTCCACGGAGCGACTTACCCTGGCAGAAGCGGAACAAAGCAAGATGTGGGTGTCCTTGAAGGTCGACCAAGACACGAAAATGGGCATCGTCACGGACGTGAAGCAGGAACTGCGTAAAGCCTCGGCGCTTAAAGTGTTGTACTCAGCCTCAAGCCGCGAGCGAACGAACTCAGAGGACTGAGTTCCGCTGACATTCGATAAAAGATTCAAATCCCTGGCTTCGGCCGGGGATTTTGTTTTGCAGTCATCGATTTACATAGCGGCCTTGCCCAGTATTTTGTCGGCCAGCACCTCGCTCAATTTTCGGTAGCTCTCTACGCTCCATCCGGCGACATGAGGAGAAAGCACAGCGAGGGGATGCGCGAGCAACCGTTCCAATGCCACCGGCCGATCGGCCAACCCCTCCAAGCTCCGCTTTTCGAATTCCAAGACATCCAGGGCGGCACCCCTCAACTTCCCTCCATCCAGCGCATCGAGCACGGCTTCCGTCTGGACGACTTCGCCGCGTGCCGTATTCAGTAGGAAAAAGGGATGGCCGAAGCCTGCGATCCAATCCCGGTTCACCATGCCTTTCGTTTCCTCCGTAAGCGGTATGTGAAGCGAAACCACATCCGCTGCAGCGCGCACCGCGTCGAGCGAGGCCTCCTCGACACCGAACTCGCCGTCAAATCCACTCACGTATTTGTCGTAGGCCAAAACCCGACATCCGAATCCTGTCAGCCGGCGCGCAAACGACCGTCCCATATTCCCAAATCCAATGATGCCGACCGTGCGCGATTCCAATTCCGTGCCCCGGTGGCCTTCACGATCCCAGCCGCCTTCCCGCACATGCCGGTCTGCTGCAGCGAGCTTGTGCAGCAACATGAGCAGTTGGCCTACCGCGTGCTCGCCTACCGCCGTCGCATTCCCTTCCGGCGACGAATACACCTGGATGCTTCGAGCTTCTGCCGCGTGCAAGTCGATGTTTTCGAGTCCCGCCCCGCTGCGTGCAATCCACTTCAGATTCGGCATCGCGTCGAAAAGCTCGGCATCCAAGGTCAATCGCGAGCGCAGCACCACGCCTGAGCAAAGAGCCAAGGCCCCAGCGAGCACTTCCTCTCGTGATGTGCCTTCGGCGTGCACGCATTCCATCCCAGCTGCGCTGAGCCGCTCCCACAACACTTCGTGAACGGTGTCGAGAAATGCAACGTGTTGGAGCTCCGTCATCCCAAATACCCCGCGATGACTCCGCCTACCGCGAAATAAATCATCAGCCCGATGATGTCGTTGACGGTGGTAATGAATGGCCCGGTGGCCAGGGCAGGGTCGATTTTGTATTGGTTGAGCATGAGCGGAACGAAGGTCCCGAACAACGCCGCAAACACGATGACACAGAGCAATGCGATGCTCACCGTGATGCTCAATGCTGCGCCAAAGCCCAGCACCATGCTCGAACCGAGGATGAGCAGGGAACAGATAACCCCATTGATCAGTCCTACGCCCAATTCTTTCGAAAGTCGGCTGGCGATGTTGCCGGCGGCAATGTGGCTCGAAGCCAATCCCTGCACCACAATCGCCGCAGACTGCACCCCCACATTTCCACCCATCGCCGCAATCAACGGAATGAACAAAGCCATTTCCGCGTTGGCGTGGATGTCAAACGCGCCGATGACATATGCTCCACCGAGGCCTCCGACCAATCCGATCAGCAGCCAAGGCAGCCGCGCTCGCGTCAGTGTCCAGACGCTGTCGCTGGATTCGACGTCTTCCGAAATACCGCTAGCCAGCTGATAGTCCCGTTCGGCGTCTTCCAACATCACATCGACCGCGTCGTCAATGGTAATGCGTCCGAGCAACCGGTTTTCCGCATCTACCACTGGTAACGCCACCAAATCGTAGCGCTCCATGAGCTTGGTGGCTTTTTCGGCCGCCTCCTCTGCTTGGATGGTGACGATGCCGTCATCCTTTTGGAGTTCGCGAATTTTCGATCGCGTGCTTTCAGCTGCCAACAGCAAGTGCTTCAAACTCAATCGGCCTGTCAGCCGTTCCTCCTCGTCCACCACATAGACGGTGTAGACCTGATGCAATTCATCGGCTTGGCGCCGGATTTCGCGGATGGCCCGGGTCACGGTCCACTCGGCGCGCACCTTGACCAACTCGGTCGCCATGAGGGCGCCGGCTGTACCTTCTTCATAGTTGAGCAGGCTCCGGATGTCGTCGGCCTGTTCCGTGTCTTCCAGCAACCCGATGACCTCCTCAGCTTTGGTTTCCGGCAGCTCCGACATCACATCGGCGGCATCGTCCGAATCCAAATTCTCCAAGACCTCTTCCGCAATTTCCTCTGCGGTCATCGTACTGAGCAGTTCCGACCGCTGATCCTCGTCCAACTCAATGAGCACGTCGGCCTTGATTTCTTTGTCAAGCAACCGGAACAGGTAGCTGGCGTGATCGAATTTGAGTCGGTCCAAAATCTCGGCGACATCGGTCGCATGCAATTCCGCCAAACCTGCGCGCAATTCTGAATCTTGGCCGGCGTCAATCCGGTCATTCAGTGCCTGGAGGTATTCTTTGTTGAGGTCGAGCATGGTGGGAGTGAGCTGCGGATGCAGGCCAAAGTTAATCCTTCCGTTTTTGAGCGAAAAAATCCTTGAGCAATTGGCTGCATTCTTCTTCCAACACGCCGTGTACCACGTTCGTTTTCGGATGGGTGAGCTCGGCTTGTTTTGGATTTTCCCAGAGTCGGTAGCCGCGTTTGGTATCGCTCGCACCGAAGACAATGCGCCCGATGCGTGTCCAAAAAGCCGCACCGGCACACATGGGGCAAGGCTCCAACGTCACGTACAGCGTGCATTGGTCCAGGTGCTTGCCACCGAGGTATTCCGAGGCGGCCGTGAAGGCTTGCATTTCGGCATGCGCGGTGAAGTCGTTCAACCGTTCGCAGAGGTTGTGTGCCCGGGCGATCACTTGATTACGTGCGACGATGATAGCTCCGACAGGAACCTCGTCTTGCTCGAAGGCATGCTGCGCCTCGGCCAATGCCAGGCGCATGTAATGTTCGTCGTTGAGCGGCTCTTCCACACCTCGAAATTACACGTTCCAGTCAGGAGCTCGACACAAAGGCGGTCAGGCTTTCGCAGGCGCGTATGTTGGGTTCAAGGATTGGCACGGTTCCCTGAACCTCCGGCAACAATCCGCGTTCCAAATCGCGTTGGCTGCATGTGGCCATGCCAAACGCCGCCGCCCAGTGCTTCGCTAAATAAACTTGCTCCGGTTGACCCGGAGTGGGAATCAACACCGCCCGCTGACCGAGCGCCGCCAAATCCAGCAACGAAGAGTACCCCGAACGGCAGACTACCGTTTCTGCACCTTTCAGCGCCTCCGCGAGTTCGGCCGCTGTCGGATCGGGCCAAATCGTCACATTGCCCTCCACACTCGCCGCAGCCCCGGGTCGGCCTGCGATAAGCAGTGAAGGGGTATCATCTTGCTGCATCCATTGCTTCAATGCCTTTTCCATCAACCCTCGATGCGGTTCAGGACCGCTTACCATGCCCACGCGCTTCCAGTGTCTGGTCGCAGCCAGCTGAGGCAACCGACTGAGCACGCCTATAAACTCTGCGTGGGGCAAGGGATTGCGCGTTGCTAAATCTCCGCTCAGGCGCGCCTTCGCATCATCCGGAATCCATACCGCTTGAAATTGCAGGGCATGTGTTCGGACGAAGCGGCGAGCCAATCCTTCCAGTCCCTTCGGCACGGGCAGTTGCAATTGGTGCGACATCAGCACGCTCGGCACACGGGAATGGAAAACTCCGTAGCAATTGTCACTGACGATGTGGGTGATGCCGCATTCCCGCACGACCGCTTCGGTCCAATTCGCCTCGTCACGGATGCTTTTCAAAAACGCCGGCACCTGCGCGGCAATCTTAAGCCACGTGCCGCGACGAGCGTAGGCAATGTCCGGTCCGGGTTTCGTGTGAAATCGAACGGCGCTTTCCTGGAATTGGCTGTTCAGAAAGGCCAATGCCGTCCCCTTTGAAGCCACATGGACTTCCCAGCCCGAATCCAACGCATGCTGAATCAAGGGAGCCGTACGCGTGGCGTGTCCCATACCCCAATCGAGCAGGGCGAACAATACAACCGATGAAGGGGGGCGGGCAGCATCCATTGCACGCTAAGTTCCGTAATTTTGCGGTCGCATGGGCAAAGGGAAATTGGCAAAATGGAAGGAGTTGGCCACCTTCGATCGGGTGTTTGAACCGCCGTTGGAAGAAGCCATCGCAGGTCACGACCACGCGCTGAAAGGCAACTGGGCCCGAGAGGTGTTCGGCAATGACCGGCCAATCATCCTCGAATTGGGATGTGGAAAGGGCGAATACACGATTGCCCAGGCGCGACGCAATCCAGACTGCAACTATATCGGCGTGGACATCAAAGGTCAACGCGTATGGCGCGGAGCGAAAACCATCACCGAGGAAGCCATTCGAAACGTAGCCTTCCTTCGCACGCGCATCGAGTTCATTGATCGGTATTTTGCTCCGGGTGAAGTGTCTGAGATTTGGCTCACCTTCAGCGATCCACAGCCCAAAGACGAGAAAGGCACCAAACGCATCACGTCCTCGGTTTTTATCGAGAAGCGGTACCGGAACATCCTCAAACCGGAAAGCATCATCCATGTCAAAAGCGACAGTGCCTTGCTGTACGAATTATCGAAGGAGAGCTACATCGAAGCCGGGTACCAAATCAATTACGACAGTGCCGACGTGTACGGTGAGTTGGTTCACCGCGTGCCCGATGCCTTGCGGGAGTTATTGGAGGTCAAAACATTTTATGAGCAAATGTGGCTGGAGCAAGGAAAAAAAATCCATTACCTGCAAATCCAAATTTGACCATGGCGTCGATGCCTCCGGATGAGTTCAAACAAGCTGTGTACGATTTGACCCGGTTGATTCCCCGCGGGCGGGTAACTTCGTACGGGGCCATCGCCCGGTGTATTGGCGCGACAGGTGCATCTCGGCGCGTGGGCTGGGCCTTGAACCAGAGTTTTGGCGTGATGCCGCCGGTACCGGCACATCGGGTCGTAAATCGGAATGGTCAGTTGTCGGGCGCGGCTCATTTTCCCGAGGAGGCGCCGATGGCGGCCCAGCTCTCGGAGGAGGGGGTGGAAGTCATCGACCTGCAAATCGTAGGTTTCGATGGCGTTTTTTGGGACCCGTGGACCGATGCGGAATTGGCGGAGAATGCAGAACTTTGACACATGAATTGGACTGAAGAAGCGGTGTTGGAAGCCCTCAAGGGGGTATTGGATCCAGAGTTGGGAAAAGACGTGGTGACGTTGGGTTGGGCCCAGGTCAATGCTGTTGAGGAAGGACGCGTGGACGTAACCGTCAAAACCGGCAACCCCGCCATGCACGCACGCCAACGCGTGGAAGAAGCGGTGAGGTTTGCTTTGGAACGCGCGTTCGGTGCAAGCGCGGAATTCAAGGTGTCCATCGAAGGCGTGAAGCAGGAGGAGCGCACACCGGAAACCCGAAAGGTGCTGCCCGGTGTGGAACATGTCATCGCGGTGGCATCAGGAAAAGGGGGGGTAGGCAAGAGCACTGTCGCGGCGAACTTGGCGGTGGGCTTGGCGCAGTTGGGTTACAAAGTGGGCCTCTGTGATGCCGATATCCACGGACCCAGTGTTCCGACCATGTTCGATGTGACAGACGCGAAGCCCGTTCCCATCGAGGTGGGGGAAAAGACGCTCATCCAGCCGGTGGAGCAATATGGAGTCAAGGTGTTATCGATCGGTTTTTTTGCCGACCCAGACCAAGCCATTGTTTGGCGGGGGCCCATGGCCAGCCGGGCGTTGGGCCAATTGTTCACGGACGCGCATTGGGGTGAATTGGATTTTATGATCATTGACTTGCCGCCTGGAACCGGTGACATCCACTTGTCGCTCGTGCAAGACGTTCCGTTGACCGGAGCCGTAGTGGTGAGTACGCCGCAGGAAGTGGCGCTCGCGGATGCGCGGAAGGGTGTGGGCATGTTCCGTTTGGATTCGATCAAGGTGCCGGTGCTCGGCATCATTGAAAACATGGCTTATTTCGTGCCGCCTGACATGCCGGACCGCCGATACGACGTGTTCGGTCGGGACGGTGCAAAACGACTGGCAGCAGCATTGGATACACCATTCCTGGGTGAACTGCCACTCATTCAATCCATTCGAGAAGCCGGTGACGCAGGTCGACCGGCGGTGATGCAAGGGGATTCCCCCGCCGCAGCGGCATTCCGCGCAGTGATTGCTAACTTGCTCAAAGAATTGGGAAAATCAACCGATTGATGGCGCAGCACACAGACATCACCACCCGGGTGGAAAAGGCATTGGAAGGCTTGCGGCCGTACCTCGAGGCCGATGGAGGTGATATCCGTCTGGTGGAGGTCACCTCGGATTTGCATGTGAAGGTGGAATTGCACGGGGCATGCGCCGATTGCCAAATGATCCACATGACCATGAAGGGCGGGGTCGAACAAGCCATTCGTGCGGCGGCTCCGGAAGTCGTAAAAGTCGAAGCCATCAATTGGTCGAATGCCTGAAATCGCCGGCAAATTCTGACGAACATCCTCGGCCTTCCTTTGTTGAATGTTTAATTTCGCGCTCGATTTGTGCGAATGCAAACTAACCCTCGGAGAACTCCATCCATGATTCAAACGGACATCCTCATCATTGGTGCCGGACCATGCGGTCTTTTCACGGTATTTGAAGCCGGTTTATTGAAGTTGCGTTGCCACTTGATTGATGCGCTTCCCCAACCGGGCGGTCAATGTGCAGAGATTTATCCCAAAAAACCGATTTACGACATTCCCGCTTACCCTTCGATTTTGGCTGGCGAATTGGTCGATCGACTCATGGAACAGGCGGAACCATTCAAGCCGGGATTCACCTTGGGAGAGCGAGCGGAACAAATCGAGAAGGACGACGAAGATCAATTTATCGTCACAACGAACCGCGGAACACAGCACCGTGCACCGATCATCGCCATCGCGGGTGGCCTCGGGTGTTTCGAGCCGCGCAAGCCGCCGGTGCCGAATTTGGCCGATTACGAAGACCGGGGTGTGGAGTACATCATCAAGGATCCGGAATTTTATCGGGATAAGCAGGTGGTGATTTCCGGCGGAGGCGATTCGGCATTGGATTGGACCATCTTCCTTGCTGAGGGGGTGGCATCTGAAGTGACCTTGATCCACCGTCGCAAGGAATTCCGCGGTCATTTGGACAGCGTACAGAAGGTAATGGATCTTGCCGCTGCCGGTAAGATTCGTTTGCTGACTGACGCCGAAGTGTTGGAAGTGCACGGTGATGGCGAATTGGATTCCCTCACGGTGAAGACCAAAGCCGACGGAAACCAGATCATCAAGGCAGACCACTGGGTGCCACTATTTGGCCTGAGCCCAAAACTTGGACCCATCGCCGATTGGAATTTGAACATCACCAAGAACGCGGTGGAGGTCGACACGTTCGATTACAGCACCAATGTTCCCGGCATTTATGCCATCGGTGATATCAATACCTATCCGGGCAAGTTAAAATTGATTTTGTGTGGCTTCCACGAAGCCACGTTGATGGTTCAGAGTGCGTTCAAGCGCATTTATCCCGATAAGAACTTAGTTTTGAAGTACACCACGGTCAACGGGGTGAACGGATTTGAAGGCTAAGCCATGGACAATATGATTCGCGTACACGTCACCGACCGGGAAGGTCAGGTGCATGAGTTGGATGCCCCCACCGACATGGGCATGAACATGATGGAGCTTTGCAAGAGCGCCGAATTGCCGGTTGAAGGTACCTGCGGAGGCATGGCCATGTGCGCCAGCTGCCACATGTACGTGGAAAGCGATCATGATTTGCCGGAGAAATCGGACGATGAAGAGGACATGTTGGATGAGGCTTTCTTTGTGGAAGAGAACAGCCGCCTTGGATGCCAAATCCACCTCAGCGATGACCTGGATGGCCTGAAAGTGAAACTCGCTCCGGTCGGCAACTAAACGCTGCCCTCGCTTTACCTACAGCTTTACACCGCGGCTGCGGACGTCCTGCTCAGTGCACCAAGCCTGAACGACGGGCGATTTGGCGATGGCCTGCAAGCTGTCCATGTGCCGCAATCCGTGGGCATCGGAACAAATCATTTTGGCCGTGCCGTTGGTCAGCAAGGTTCGCGCGACCCGATACATTTCCGGTCCGTACGCCCCCGCCAGGCTTGCAGCGTTCACCGTCACCCAGATTCCGCGGTCTGCGAGTGACTGAATTTGGTCCGGTTGTCGATGCCAATACGGATAGCGCTCGGCATGAGCCAGCACACCGGTGTACCCGGCCATCTGCAAATCGAAAATGGTCTGATCGTGGTTCATAGGCGGCTCGTGGAAGCCAAACTCAAACAACACACATTTTACATCGCGTCCGTTTTCGTCTGTCGCCGGGAACCACAATAAATCATCTGCGGCAATGCAATCCGACAGGTGTTCGTCCAGGAAATATTCGGCAGCGAGATGAAGCTTGAATCCAGGCCATTTCGCGGCCACGGCTTCTTGCAATCGCGCGAACGCCGGTTGCAGCGTATGCTTCGAATTGGGGTAGATGTCGGAATGGATGTGCGGGGTGGTGACGGCGCCGTGGTAGTCCATGGCCACAAGCTGTTCAATCATCGCCAACGAATCTTCAAGCGAGCCCGCACCGTCATCAACGCCGGGAACCATGTGGGAGTGGACGTCGATGTGCAGAGCGCTTCCGAGTGAAATCGGCGCGGCACTGAAGTCAGGACGATCAGCGTCCTTCGGGCCGGAGCGAAAGCGATCCCACCAAGCCATCAGCCGCGGTTGCTGTACATCGTGTCGTAATACTGTTGGTACTGACCGGAAGTGACAGAGTCGAGCCACTCGCCGTTGTTGAGGTACCAATCCACTGTCGCTGCCAGTCCTTCTTCAAATGTGATCGAAGGCTTCCATCCCAGTTCGGCCTCGATGCGGGAAGCGTCGATGGCGTATCGCATGTCGTGGCCGGCTCGGTCCTTGACGAAGGTGATGAGTTTTTTCGAGCTGCCTGCCGGGCGACCGAGTGCGGCATCAACCAATCGGATCAACTCGTGCACCAAATCGATGTTTTTCCATTCGTTCAGCCCGCCGATGTTGTAGGTCCGTCCATTCGCCCCGCGGTGCAGGATTTCATCAATGGCCGAAGCGTGGTCCTCTACCCACAACCAATCCCGTACGTTTACGCCCTCCCCATACACCGGTAGCGGCCGCTCGTCGCGGATGTTCCGAATCATGAGCGGGATGAGCTTTTCTGGGAATTGGTAGGAGCCGTAATTGTTGGAGCAATTGGAAATCACCACCGGCAAGCCATAGGTATGATGCCACGCCCGTACCAAATGGTCGCTGGAGGCTTTCGAAGAGCTGTAGGGGCTGCGCGGGTCGTACGGGGTGTCTTCTGTGAACAATCCCTCGGCACCCAACGAACCGTAGACTTCGTCCGTGGAGATGTGGTAGAAGCAGCGGTCACCTTCGGCATCGGCCCATGCGTTTTTTGCTGCATTGAGCAGAGTGGCGGTGCCGAGGATGTTGGTCTCCAAAAATGCCATCGGATTTTCAATGCTTCGGTCAACATGGCTCTCAGCGGCCAAATGCACCACGGCGTCAAAGCCATGTTCGGAAAACAGTCGGGCGATGAGGTCTTTGTCCTGAATGTCACCTTTCACAAATGCGTAATTCGGATTTCCTTCCACATCGCGCAAATTTTCGAGGTTGCCTGCGTAGGTCAAGGCATCCAGGTTCACGATGCGCGCGTCAGGTCGGTTGCGGAGTAAACGGCGCACCACGTGCGAACCAATAAACCCGGCACCGCCCGTGACCAAAATGGAATTGAAATTTCTCATCGATTCGCGTGTTGTAGGGTTAAAGACTCCAGTATTCGAGTTGGTTGATTTGGCCGCGGAAGAGTCCTTTCAAGTCAGCAAACACGCCGTTTTCGTGCCGCATGAATCGGGCGAAATCGGCTTCGGTCATCGTCCTGTACGGCTCATGGGCTACAGCAAGAATGATGGCGTCGTAAGCCCCCACCTCCGCGGACTCTTTTAATTGCAACCCATATTCGTGGTCCACTTCTTTGGCGCTAGCATAGGGATCGACCACGTCGACATTGATGTTGTAGCTTTTCAATTCGCTGATGACATCGACGACTTTGGTATTTCGGATATCGGCAACGTCTTCTTTGAACGTCAAGCCCATGACCAGGATGCGAGAATCCAATGGGTTCCGGCCCTGTGCCAACATGCGTTTGACCACCTGCTTTCCGACGTGCGCCCCCATGGCGTCATTCACATACCGTCCCGAATTGATGACGCGCGCGTGGTATCCGAGTTTGTCTGACTTCCAGGTCAAATAGTACGGGTCAATGCCGATGCAGTGGCCACCGACGAGTCCCGGGCTGAATTTCAAGAAATTCCATTTCGTTCCGGCGGCTTCAAGCACCTCGTACGTGTTGATTCCGATCCGCTCGAAAATGATGCTGAGCTCGTTGATGAGCGCAATATTCACGTCCCGCTGGGTGTTTTCGATGATTTTCGAGGCTTCCGCTACCTTGATGCTGGATGCGCGGTGTGTGCCGGCTTTCACCACCAAATTGTACGTCCGTGCGATGTCGTCGGCGCTCTCGGCGTCCGAGCCGCTCACCACCTTGACGATGGTTTCGACGGTGTTGACTTTGTCACCGGGGTTGATGCGCTCGGGGCTGTAACCGACCTTGAAATCCGTGTTGAATTTCAATCCGCTCACTTCTTCCAAAACCGGCACGCAGTCGTCTTCCGTGCATCCGGGATAAACCGTGGATTCGTAGACTACATAGTCGCCCGGTTTCAAGGCTGAACCCACGGTGCGAGAAGCGCCGAGCAAGGGCTTCAAGTCGGGGTGGTTGGATTGGTTGATGGGCGTGGGTACGGCCACAATATGAAATTGCGCCGCTTTCAAATCTTCGGGGTCTGCAGTAAATGTGATGTCACACCCGTCGAAATCAGACGCTTCCAATTCTTCAGAAGGGTCAATGCGATTGCGCATCATTTCAACGCGTTCGGCATTGATGTCAAAGCCAATGACTTTGATGTGTTTGGCAAACGCCAAGGCGATGGGCAAGCCCACATACCCCAATCCGACCACGCTCATCGTGGCTTCTTTCGCGATCAATTTATCGTACATGCTCATCGCTTCCGTCTTCGATTTTTTCGACTGCCGGCTCACCGGCTTCGTTTGTTTTCAATTGATAATGGTCCCCGCTTTCGCTGCACATGGCCTGTCCGTTTGCATCGAAGTCCAACCGTTGGCCGAATTGGGACATCCAACCGATTTGTTGGGCGGGATTGCCAACGACCAGGGCATAGGCGGGGACGTGTTTTGTGACCACGGCTCCGGCGCCGATGAAGGCGTACGGTCCGATGTCGTTGCCGCAGACGATGGTGGCATTGGCGCCGATGCTGGCTCCGCGACCCACGTGCGTACGCGCGTATTGGCCCCGTCGATTGACGGCGCTGCGGGGGTTGATGACGTTGGTAAACACACAGCTGGGGCCCAGGAACACGTCGTCATCGCACGTGACGCCTTCGTAGATGGAGACGTTGTTTTGGACTTTGACATTGGCGCCGAGGCGCACACCGGGTGAGACCACCACATTTTGACCGATGTTGCAGCGCTCGCCGAGCACGGCGCCCGGCATGATGTGGCTGAAGTGCCAAATCTTCGAGCCTGCTCCGATTTCTGCGCCGGCATCGATTACAGCGGTATCATGTGCTTGGTAGTCCAACTCAGTCTTTTTTATAGGCCTTGAAATCCTTGTGTTCGGACTTGTTCAGTTCTTCCGAAGTCAACGTCTGGAAATACGCATAGGTGCGTTTCAGCCCTTCTGCGCGATTGATTTTTGGCTCCCAGCCGAGCACTTCTCTCGCCCGTGTGATGTCCGGACGGCGTTGTTTCGGATCGTTTTCGGGCAAATCGCGGTACACGACTTTTTGGTCGGTACCGGTCAATGCAATGATCTCTTCGGCAAAGTCGCCAATGGTGATTTCGTCGGGGTTGCCAATGTTCACCGGTCGGGTTTCGTCCGAGAAATGCAGTCGGAAAATGCCCTCAACTAAGTCGTCTACGTAACAGAAGCTTCGGGTTTGCGAGCCATCACCAAAGATGGTCAAATCTTCTCCGCGCAAGGCCTGGCCGATGAAGGCGGGCAGCACGCGACCGTCGTTAAGGCGCATCCGGGGACCGTAGGTGTTGAAAATCCGAACGATGCGCGTCTCCAAACCGTGGTACCGGTGGTAAGCCATCGTGATGGATTCCTGGAAGCGCTTGGCCTCGTCATATACGCCGCGAGGGCCGATGGTATTGACGTGACCGAAGTATTCCTCATGTTGCGGATGCACTTCCGGGTCACCATAAATCTCGCTGGTTGAAGCGATGGTGACACGCGCGCCTTTGTGTTTGGCGAGTCCGAGGCAATTGTGCACTCCCAGGGATCCCACTTTCAACGTTTGAATGGGGATTTTCAAGTAATCAATGGGAGAAGCCGGCGATGCGAAATGCAGGATGTGGTCCAGGTCGCCCTCGATGTCAATGTATTCCGTGACGTCGTGCCGGTGAAAGGTGAAATTGGGATGCTCAGCGAGGTGAGCGATGTTTTTCATATCGCCCGTGATGAGGTTGTCCATCCCCTCGACTTTGAATCCCTCTTTCAAGAATCGATCGCACAGATGTGAACCCAAGAACCCCGCAGCGCCTGTGATGAGAACCCTTTCCATCAGGCGCCGGGGTGTACTGTGGATCGTCCGATGCTTTTGTAGTAGAAACCGTGCTCTTGCATGGTGTCCAACTCGTAAAGGTTTCGTCCATCAAACACGACAGGGCCATTCATTCGGCGTTTCACATCTTCCATATTCGGGTTGCGGAAAACCTGCCACTCGGTGCAAATCAACAGCGCATCCGCGCCATCTAGCGCTTCCATGTGACTTCCCGCGTATTGGATGCGATCGCCGATTCGTCGCTTTACGTTATCCATCGCCTCCGGGTCGTAGGCCACGACTGTTGCTCCAGCTTCGGTGAGCTTATCGATCATGTACAATGCTGGCGCCTCACGAATGTCGTCTGTTTCCGGCTTGAAGGCGAGGCCCCACAAAGCGATGCGTTTGCCGTTCAAATCGCCTTTAAAGTAATCGCGCAAGGGATCGAACAAAATGGTTTTTTGGGCTTCATTGGCGCGCATGACACTCGTGAGGATCCCAAAGTCAAAGTTGGCTTCCTGTCCGCTCTTGTGCAATGCTTGAACATCCTTCGGGAAGCAACTGCCTCCGTAGCCGATGCCGGGAAACAAGAAGCGCGATCCAATTCGCGTGTCTGTCCCCATGCCGCGGCGCACCTTGTCCACGTCGGCCCCTACCAGCTCGCAAAAGTTTGCGACTTCATTCATGAAGGTGATTTTCGTGGCGAGGAATGAATTAGCGGCATACTTCGTGAGCTCCGCACTTTTCTCGTCCATGAAAAGAATCGGGTTGCCTTGGCGGACGAACGGCTTGTACAATTCCTCCATCAGCTTTTGGGCACGGGCACTTGAGCATCCGATGACCACACGATCGGGTTTCATGAAATCATCTACGGCGAAGCCCTCGCGCAAGAATTCTGGATTGGATACCACGTCAAAATCCACCGTCGCGTGCTTTGCAACAGCGGCGTGCACCTTGTCGGCAGTTCCCACCGGAACCGTGCTTTTGTCGATGATGACTTTGTAGTCTCGAATGATTTTGCCCAAGTCGTCCGCTACACCCAAGACGTAGCTCAAGTCTGCAGAACCGTCCTCGCCAGGAGGGGTGGGCAAAGCCAAGAAAATCAATTTGGCATCCACGATGGCCTCGGCCAAATCCGTGGTGAAAGTGAGCCTGCCGGCCTCGATGTTGCGTTCAAATAAAACGTCCAGGTGCGGTTCGTAAATCGGAATCTTGCCCGCCTGCATGGAGGCGACTTTGTTCTCGTCGATATCGACGCACACCACGTCATTTCCGGTTTCTGCGAAACACGTGCCGGTGACCAAACCAACATACCCCGTTCCTACTACGGCAATTTTCATTTGTTTTCTATTTTTAAGTCAGTCTATAAAATTACGAATGGAATCGCATATAAATCGTTGCTGTTCCTCATCGAGTTCCGTGTGCATAGGCAGGGAAATCACTCGGCCTGCGAGGTCGCTGCTGACTGGAAACGAGGAATGATTGTAATTGAATCGTGCAAAGGCTTTTTGCGCATGGCCGGGCACCGGGTAATAGACTCCAGTGGGAATGCCGGCCTCGCTGAGGTAGTTGCGCAAGGCATCACGCTTCGCAGCTTCCACCTTCAACGTGTATTGATGGAACACATGCGAACTGCGCTGCTCGCGCACCGGTGTTTGAACGCCGGACAGTCCATTGAGCATCTCATCATAACGTGCAGCGGCTTGTTGGCGGGCACGCAAATAGCCCGGTAAGTGCTGCAACTTTACCCGAAGGATAGCTGCTTGCAATCCGTCCAGCCGGGAATTAATCCCCACCACGTCGTGGTGGTATTGCTTGGACATGCCGTGGTTGGCGATTTGCCGGCAGCGTTCAGCGACGGCGTCATCTGAAGTTACGACCGCGCCACCGTCACCCATGCAACCTAAATTTTTCGAAGGGAAGAAGCTGGTTGTGCCGATCAGGCCCATGGTTCCGGATTGGCCGTGACGGCCGCTGTTACCGCACCACGCCGCGCCGATGGCTTGGGCATTGTCTTCAATGATGGGAATGCCTGTTCGTTCCGAAATGTCCATCAAGGCATCCATGTCAGCCATTTGCCCAAACAAATGCACGGGCACGATGGCCTTGGTTTTCGACGTGACTGCCGCATCGACTTGCGCCGGGTCGATGGTGAAGGTATCCGGATGGACATCGACCAACACCGGCGTGGCACCGAGCAGCGCCACCACCTCGACCGTTGAGATGAAGGTGAATCCCGTGGTAATGACCTCGTCACCGGGCCCGATGCCGAGAGCCATCAGGGCAATTTGCAGGGCGTCGGTTCCGTTCCCGCATGGAATGACATGCTTGCTCCCCGTGAATTTGCTGAGCTCATCGGCGAAAGCCATCACTTCAGGACCTTTGACGAAGGCGCCTGTTTCCAAAACGCGCCGCATCGCGGCGTCCAGTTCGGGTTGGATTTTGGCATGTTGGCCGATTAAATCGACCATGTGGATAGTTGAATTCATTCCGCGGACCGTTGCGCCAAATTTACTTTCGCTTAACGGGTACAAACCCGCCAAGGTTTCATAAAAGCTAACACCGCATTGGTAACTTGCGCGCAGATGAAAAATTGCATTGAACGACAGGTGTTGCCGTTGGTGTTGCTCGTTTTGTTGCTTGTGGCGGTTCAAGCACCGGCTTGGGGCCAATTCAGGTCCGTCCGGGATAGCGCGCTTTTCACGCCCCACATGCACATCCACGGAGGCTTAGGAACGGCGGCCGGCGACTTGGGGTTGCGGTTTGGTGGTGGCGGAGTTTTCGGTGCAGGAGCCCATGTCAAGTTTCCATCGGGATGGATGGTCGGAGCGAACGCGAGTTTTTCTTTTGGATTGGATTTGAAAGAAGTAGGCGTTCTGTCCAATTTGCTCACCCCCAACGGCCAACTCATCGACAACGAAGGCCAAGTGGCGCTTCTCACGCTCTCCGGCCGCAGCGGACTTTTTACCGTAGACGGCGGTCGGTTGTTTCCGCTGCCTGGCCGCAACCCGAATACCGGCATTCAAATCCTGACCGGCCTGGGGTCGTTTCATCACCGGGTGCATTTTGAGAACACCGAAAACCGCATCACGCAGCTCGAGCAGCCGTATTTATCGGGCTACGACCGACTGACGTGGGGGGTGGCGGCGAAGGAATTCATCGGGTATTGGCAGATGTCGGACAACGGATTGGTCAATTGGTACGGTGGGGTGGAATTTTGGCAGGCCCGAACCTGGCCCCAACGCCCCATGAATTTCGACACGCAATTGGTGGATGAAGGTCCGCGCTTCGACGCTTTTGCTGCGGTGAAATTGGGCTGGGTTTTCCATATCTACAAGCGTACCAACCCTGAACACTGGAATTGATGGGTCGGAATGCGCACATCGTCAGCATGTGGATTTATGCGGCGGTCATCCGGCTGCTCGCTCAATTCGGCCATGCCAAAGCGCGCGGTTGGATTCAAATGCGTCAAGGAAACGCCGCCCGTCTGATTGAGGCAACGGAAGCGCTGCCCCGAGGCTCGCGCTGGATGTGGTTTCATTGCGCTTCGGTGGGTGAGTTCGAGCAAGCGCGCCCAGTGATGGAAGCTTGGCGCGAGCGGCACCCAGAGGATGCATTTCTCTTGACGTTTTACAGTGTGTCGGGGTGGAATGCTTTTGCTCGACGCGGAATGCCGGATTGGCGCGCGACGGATCACGTGTCGGCATTGCCATTGGATGTGCCCGGGAAGGTGAACGCGTATTTACGAGCGGCGAAGGGTGCATCGGGCGAAGCCGGAGTTCGGGGCATGCTGTGCGCCAAATACGATGTTTGGCCGATTTTGACTTCAGCGCTTGTGGAAAATGGTATAGCTACGGGCGTGTTTGCTGCACATGTCATCCCCGGCCGCTGGCCATTTCGAATAGGTGGTGCATTTCAGCAGGCTGCTTGGCGCCGACTTTCCATGGTATCCGTACAAACGGAAACCTCGGTTGAGCTTCTGCGTAGCCATGGGATTGCTGCCGAAGTACATGGGGATCCGCGTTTCGATCGGGTCTTGCAAGCCGTGGAAGCGCATCAAATGGACTCGGCGTTGGAACAATGGGTGGGCGGAAGGCCGTGTTTGGTGGTCGGCAGCGGTTGGGCGCCGGAGATGGAGGCGGCGCTGAAGGCTTGGCAGCCGGGACTATGTGCGGTGGTGGTGCCGCATGAATGGACCGCTAAATCCATAGAAGATCTGCGCAAAAAATGGGAGGCTCGTGATGCGCAGTCCGTTGTTTGGAGTGTTTACCGGGGTACCGATTCCCGGGCCGCTATCCCGCACGGGGACGTCTTGCTAGTCGACACCGTAGGAGAGTTGTTGGGGTTATATGCGGTTGCAGACATCGCGCTGGTGGGCGGCGGGTTTGGCAAAGGCGTGCACAACACGTTGGAACCGGCAGCGCATGGTGCTGTCGTGTTGGTTGGTCCTGAGGTGGGGCGTTTTCGGGAAGTCAAGGAGTTGGAGCGAGCGGGCGGTTTGGTCATTTGTTCAGACGAGCATGAACTTACACAGCAATTACACCGCATGTGGTCACGAACGGAAGAGGTTCGACAAGCAGGCGCGATAGCGCAGGCGTATGCGCGGTCGAGTAGCGGGGCCGGAATTCGAATCGTGGCTGCTTGGGAAAAGCACTTGGCTAGCGAACGGGCTTCTTGACTTTTGGTCTAAATTTGCCAGGTCTCAACGAGGCCACCTGCCTGGATGGTGGAATTGGTAGACACGACAGACTTAAAATCTGTTGCTCAGTTATGAGCGTGCGGGTTCAAGTCCCGCTCCGGGTACCAAACGGGAGATTGCAGCGATGCGGTCTCCCGTTTTTGTTGGGCTCCACCCTGGCAATGATCGATTTAAACCCCAGTCAAATCCCGCCAAATATGGTAGCCCACATGCCGAGGAACAATACGAAAGCGATGGGTATGCCAAGCAGCCATTTCAAGATGCGGATGAGGATGGCTTTCAACGAGCGGTCCTGGCGGGCGCGTATCTGCTCCTCTCGCCGCAATCGGAGTTGTTCCGGCTTGCCGGCCAAGATGAACCACTTCACTGCGCCAACAGCTAAAAAGATTCCAATTAGAGCAATCAGGACCATACTAGCGTCTGCCGCCCATGTCAACGCCATGACAGAAAATACAAGTGACAGGAGTCCTCGACCGATGGCGCGATGGCGCAATTTGTTGTTTTCAATCGCTAACTCTGTGCTGGCTGTCGTATCGGTGGGTGCAATCAAATCAACATGAATCTCTACAAAGGGTGTGGGCTGCTCCACCCATGTCGAGGTTGGAGCTGGTCGACCCGAACGATTCATGAAAGCCTGAGGTTCGGGATTGGACAACGTTGGATTCAATGCGTTCGAAACTGCAAAAACATCGGCCGCCGATTCCCTCTCCAGCATGAACACTTCTCGCGCTTGTTGTGCTGAATGCTCAACTCGTTTTGGCTTGCTGAGTTGCTCAACGTGGAATCCTGACATCAGGGTGCGCTTTTCGAGTGAACACCCGGACAACAGAAGCCCGAGCGCCGCAACTGCGAATGCCCCAGTGAATCGGTCCAAGTGAGTGCGTGGTGAGCAATATGACATGCCCCTCAAGGTAAAGCAGTAAACCAGGGATAACAAAAAAAGCGGCCTGAAGCCGCTTTTCTCAATTCGTTGGTTCGAAGATCAATCCTCAATCACTTCCACTGAAAACGTATCGCCTTGTGCAATTTGCGTCACGATGTCCAGCCCCTCGGTTACCTTGCCAAAGCATGTGTGGTTGCGGTCGAGGTGCGCGGTCGCCTCGCGGCTGTGTACGATGAAGAATTGCGATCCGCCCACCCTGGCTATGATTGATATTCAGAGCCCTTGCAGTGCAATGAACAAGAACGTGCCGAGCGATACAGGAATCGCAATGAGCCAAGTGATGAAGCGCCGCATGCCTTTGGTGCTGTGACGTTGCCTCCACCAAGCCTCGAGTTTGGCTTCATCGCGCGCCAAAGCGAACCATTTTGCTGCGGATACGGCGAACATGGCCGCAATGACGAGCGTGAGGCCACTGAATCCAAACCAAAAGAATGATTGAGCCAGCGTTAACACAGCCAGGGCCGCCCGTATGCGCCCTTTCATATAGGCTCGTTTCTTCGATTTCTCCGCATCGAATTCCTTTTCTTTGACCAGGGTTTCGACGCTTTCAAGGCCAGGTGATGTACCCCGTTTTGCGCCCACCAAATTGCGGCGCAGGTTTTTGGATGTGTTGATTGCAATCGGATCAATTGCCATGACGCGCGGCATCAATACCGGAGCCGGTTCGTCGACCTCTATGACCCCCTCGTTTTCGATCGAAACATACACTGCTTGACGATTCTCGTACTTAATCTTGACTAGGTCTGGACCTTTTTGATCCGATTTATTGTGCGCCCGTTCGGCCGAATGAACGTGAAAGCCGGGCATCAAGGTGCGTTTTTGGAGCGAGCAGCCGGAGCCTGCAAACAACGTTAAACCAGTGAGAAGAATGATGGGGCAGGAAGAAGTCGAGCATCGAAACATTCTTCATGATACAAAAAAAAGCGACCCGCAGGCCGCTTTTGTTGATGGTTCGTGAAGAATGAGCTCAGTTTTCAATGATTTCAACTGAAAACGTATCGCCTTGTGCAATTTGCGTCACGATGTCCAGCCCCTCGGTTACCTTGCCAAAGCATGTGTGGTTGCGGTCGAGGTGCGCGGTCGCCTCGCGGCTGTGTACGATGAAGAATTGCGATCCGCCCGTGTTGCGTCCGGCATGCGCCATCGACAACACGCCGAGATCGTGGTGTTGGTTATCACCATCGAGTTCGCAGTCGATGCTGTACCCCGGGCCGCCGTTGCCGATGCCGTTCGGGCAGCCGCCTTGTGCAACGAATCCCGGAATGACCCGGTGGAATTTCAGGCCGTTATAGAACCCTTCTTTTGCGAGTTTGACAAAATTCGCGACCGTCTTCGGCGCGTCGTTTTCAAAGAATTCCACGGTCATGGTGCCGCGGTCGGTGGAGATTTTAGCGTGCATGTGAATCAATTGCTGTGAATGAAAAAGCCTCCCGTAGTGGAAGGCTTTTCGTTGAGCGAGAAACGAGACTCGAACTCGCGACCCCAACCTTGGCAAGGTTGTGCTCTACCAACTGAGCTATTCTCGCTTTTCCCTGAACCGCATTCGGCTCAAACGGACGGCAAATTTACGCAACACTGCGCGTGGTGCAAAGCATCGGACGAAAAAACTTCAATTCCCCGTTAATTTTTCGATGTTTGCGGCATGAATTACCTGGCGCATTTGGTTTTGAGTGGGGACGATGCGGATCTCATGCTGGGGAATTTTATCGGGGATGCCGTCAAAGGTTCTCCCGAATCGCAATACCCCGACGCCATTGCTCGTGGCATACGCCTGCACCGTTGGATTGATTCCACGGCCGACGGTCACATGCTTGCGCAAGAAGCTCGGGCCGCATTGCGTCCGGCGCTCGGAAGGTTTTCCGGCGTTGGTGTGGATTTGCTTTATGATCATTTCCTCGCGCGCAACTTTGAAAAGGCGACACATGGGATGGCGCTCGATGCGTTTGCCACCGAGGTGCATGCCGAATTGAAGACCCGGCAACAGGACATGCCGCTTCGCAGTCAGCGATTTTTCCAAGCCATGGTCGAACACGATTGGCTTGTCGGTTATGCATCGCGCGCAGGCATGCTGGCAGTTTGTCGCGCCATGGATTCGAGGTTGGAAGCTCGATTGCAAACCCCATCGCCGCTTCACCGGCTGTTCGAGGCGGCGGACGCTGCGGGCACGCCTCGGCTGGAATCTGATTTCTTGGAATTTTGGGAGGAAATCTCGACAAAAAGAGACGCGCTTGAATGGGCTCATGCCGCAGGTGAAACGCTGGCATAGAACTGGGGCGCTTTCCGTATCTTTACCCCCATGGTAGTGGAAATGACCTATAACAGCGCGCGCACGGATTTGGTGATTCCAGAATATGGACGGACCATTCAGGAAATGGTGGATCACTTGAAATCGATTGCCGATAAGGAAGAACGAAACAAATGTGCCAACGCCATCGTGAGTGTCATGGGTTCTGTGGTCCCTCAAGAAGGGGATAAAGAGGAGGTGCAAAAGAAATTGTGGGGCCAACTTTTTCTGATGGCCAATTATGATTTGGACGTGGATTGTCCTTGCGAGCGTCCCACCCGTGAAAGTCGGGAGGAAGCGCCCAATCGATTGAATTACCCAGGTGCCATGTCGCGTTTGGGCCACTACGGACAATTGACCCGAGATTTGATTGAAAAGGCGAAAACCTACGAGGAGGGTGAGGAAAAGGCTGCTTTGGTAGTCACCATTGCCAACCTCATGAAGCGTCATTTCCTGACCTGGAACAAGGCAACGGTTGAGCGCGCTTTGATTGTTGAGCAATTGAAGGAGATGAGCGGCGGCACCTTGATCCTTCCCGAGGAAGCAGTACTGGTAAGCTCAGCGGAAATTCTGAAGAGCAAGCGCAAAACCAGCGATGCTTTGGACCGACACCGAGGCAAAAAGCGCAAGCGCTAAACGCGCACCTGAAGTCCAATTTTCAAGGTTGAAAAGTTTTCGAAGCGTCATGCGCTTCCGTCATGTCGCGCCGTTAATTCGAAGAGCGAATAGCGACCGAGGGCCAATTGAGCAATGACCTCGTGCCTTCGGGTTCGCTATGACAGAAAAGACGAGCTACATGTCCAGTTTTATCATCGAAGGAGGCCATCAATTAAAAGGTGAAGTGGTGCCGCAAGGCGCGAAAAATGAAGCCTTGCAAATCGTTTGTGCGGTCCTGCTTACCGCAGAACCCGTCACCATTTCAAACTTACCGGACATTGTCGACGTCAACAAACTCATCGATTTGCTCGCTGGGATGGGGGTCAAAATCCAGCGAAAAGGGCCGGGCACGTTCCGGTTTCAGGCGGACGACGTAAACCTCGATTACTTCAAGACCGAAGAGTTCCGGCAGAAAGGCGGATCGCTGCGCGGTTCTACCATGATCCTCGGGCCGTTGTTGGCTCGATTCGGCGTGGGAGCGCTGCCAAAACCCGGCGGGGATAAAATCGGTCGCCGCCGCATGGACACCCACTTCATCGGATTCGAAGCTTTGGGCGCCACGTTTGATTACGATTCGAAAACCGGATTTTTTGAGGCCAAAGCACCAGGTGGACTGCGCGGAACGGACATGCTCCTCGATGAAGCCTCGGTCACCGGCACGGCCAACATCGTCATGGCCGCTTGCATGGCGCAAGGAACCACCACCATCTACAATGCCGCTTGTGAGCCCTACCTCCAGCAGCTGTGCAAGATGATCAACCGCATGGGCGGTAAAATCAGCGGCATTGGGTCAAACCTGCTCACCATCGAAGGCGTGGAGGTGTTGGGCGGGACGGATCACCGCTGCCTGCCCGACATGATTGAAATCGGCAGTTTCATTGGCTTGGCAGCCATGACGCGGAGCGAAATTACCATCAAGGACGTGGCATATGACGAGCTCGGCGTCATCCCGAAAGTTTTCCGCCGCTTGGGCATCCAACTCGAACGCCGAGGCGATGACATCTTCATTCCCGCCCAAGATTCGTACGAAATCGACACCTTCATCGACGGATCGATTTTAACGGTTTCCGACGCGCCGTGGCCGGGATTCACCCCCGACTTGCTCTCCATTGTCCTCGTGACAGCGACCCAAGCCAAAGGCAGCGTACTCGTGCACCAAAAAATGTTCGAGAGCCGCCTCTTTTTCACAGACAAACTCATCGACATGGGGGCACAAATCATTTTGTGTGATCCCCACCGGGCGACGGTCATCGGCCTGAATCGCCAGAGTCCGTTGCGCGGCGTAACCATGACTTCGCCGGACATCCGCGCAGGCGTCTCCTTGCTCATTGCAGCACTTTCCGCTGAAGGCCAATCGGTCATTCACAACATTGGACAGATTGATCGCGGATACCAAGACATCGAAGGAAGGTTAAAAGCATTGGGTGCACGCATCGAACGGGTCGATTGAATGCGTAAATTGCATTCATGATATTGAAGACCATCTCGGGCGTTTTGGTGTTGGGAGCCGTTGTGCTCGCGCCCATTTCGACCTCCATCGCGCCAGAATCTGCGGCTACGTCAGATTTCACGCATGTTGTTCCGACAAATCGTGTGGGCACGGGCATCGGGGATACTGCCCCCGAAATCGCGCTCACCAATCCCAAAGGCAAAACCATGAAGTTGAGCGAGCTGCGAGGCAGTTTGGTTCTGGTTGATTTTTGGGCGTCCTGGTGTGGACCTTGCCGTCGCGAGAACCCGAATGTGGTCAATGCTTACAACAAGTACAAGAAGGCTAAATTCAAGAGCGCCGACGGATTTGAGGTGTTCAGCGTTTCACTTGACAGCGACGTGGCACGCTGGGAATCGGCGATTAAACAGGACCAATTGGAGTGGAAATGGCACGTTTCAGACTTGAAGCGTTGGCAGAGTGAGGCGGCTGCGGTCTATGGCGTCAACTCCATCCCCATGAGTTTTTTGATCGATGAAAACGGAGTCATCGTTGCGAAGAATTTGCGCGGATTCGAATTGCATCGCAAAATCGATCAGCACGTCGCGTCATTCTAACTGACAGGTTGTCCGACACGGCCGCCTTGGCATTGGATTTGACTTAATGGAGCCAAATCACGCAGAGAAACCATGGACATGAATACGTCAAAAGTGGAGGAAACCCCTGTAAACGCGAACGAAGCAGAAGAGACCCAAGCAACGGAGGCAGCGGAGTTGGAGCAGGATGACCCTCAGACCAATGAAGCGCAACCTGACAACAGCGGCACCGAAACGCTTGCGAACGAGGAAGAACAGACGGATTGGCAGGACCGGTACTTGCGTCTTTATGCTGAGTTTGACAACTTCCGCAAGCGTACCATGCGGGAACGCGGAGATTTGATCCGGAATGCCTCGAAAGACGTCTTGGAGAAGTTGTTGCCCGTGTTGGATGATTTCCAGCGGGCTGCGACGGCCTCTGCAGACGCAACGGATGTTAATGGCATTCGGGAGGGCCAGCAGTTGATCCACAATAAACTGAAGCAAATTTTGAAAGCCCAAGGCGTCGAGGAGATCGAGGTGAAGTCCGGTGATGTGTTTGACGTGGATTTGCATGAAGCCATCACGCGCATTCCTTCTCCTGAACTTTCTGGAAAGGTCGTGGATGTCGTGGAGGCGGGTTATAAATTGAATGATGCTGTGATACGCTACGCCAAAGTGGTGGTTGGCGAATAAATCGACGCATATCGAAACTCCAAACGAACGGCATGGCGAAGCGCGACTATTATGAAATCTTAGGTGTCGATCGGCGAGCGTCCGGATCGGACATCAAGAAAGCTTACCGCAAATTGGCATTGAAGTATCACCCGGATAAAAACCCCGGAGATGCGGCAGCCGAAGAAAAATTTAAAGAGGCGGCTGAAGCCTATGAAGTATTGCAGGACGACCAAAAGCGCGCCCAATACGACCGATTCGGCCACGATGGATTGAGAGGAGGACCAGGCGGTGGCGCTGGTTTTGGCGGGATGAACATGGAGGACATCTTCAGCCAGTTCGGTGATATTTTCGGAGGTGCTTTCGGCGGTGCAGGCGGAGGCCAAGGAGGCGGTCGTCGTCGTCGGATGAAGGGCTCCAACCTGCGCATTAAAGTGAAGTTGACGTTGGAGGAGATCGCCGAAGGCGTTGAGAAAAAAGTCAAGGTATTCAAACAGGTTCAGGCGGAAGGTGCCGAGTACAGCGATTGTCAAACCTGTGGTGGAACAGGGCAAGTTCGCCGGGTTCAAAACACCATCTTGGGCCAAATGCAAACCGCTTCTACCTGTCCGCAATGTCAAGGCAGCGGTCAGTCCGTGAAGAAGCGTCCTTCTGGTTCGGACGAATGGGGCATGGTCCGCAAAGAAGCCGTGGTGACCATTGAAATCCCAGCGGGCGTCGAGGACGGCATGCAGCTGAGTGTGCGCGGCGAAGGCAACGGCGCACCCATGGGCGGGGTTCCCGGAGACTTGTTGGTCGTGATCGAGGCCATCCCGCACGAAACGCTCCAGCGCAATGGGAAAAACCTGCACTACGATTTGTACATTCCTTTCACCGATGCGGCACTGGGCGCTTCTGCTGAGGTGCCGATGGTCGGTAGCAAGGCCAAAATCACCATTGAACCGGGCACGCAAAGCGGGCGCATCGTGCGTTTGCGTGGCAAGGGGTTGCCTGCTGTAGATAGCTACGGCAATGGCGATTTGCTCGTCAACATCAACGTTTGGACTCCTAAGAAACTTACATCCGATGAACGGGATTTGCTCGAGAAGCTGAGGGATTCGGAGAATTTTCAGCCCGACGCCAATCATCAGGAAAAGGGCTTTTTTGACAAAGTCCGCGATATGTTCACTTGATGGTTAATTTGGTGCCATGCACGATTCACCGGCGTTGGACATCTCGGGCATTGAAAAGGCATTCGGTACGCAGCGCGCGCTGGACCGTGTAGGATTCACGGTGCCCCGTGGCGGGATTTTCGGATTGCTTGGCCCCAATGGTGCGGGCAAAACCACGTTGTTGCGCATGCTGAATGGCATCACCGCACCGGACGCAGGGGAGATTTCTTTTTTCGGCGAGCGACTCGCGCGGCATCACCTTGCTCAAATTGGTTATTTGCCGGAAGAGCGCGGACTCTACAAGTCCATGCGGGTCGGTGAACAGGCATTGTATTTCGCCCAGTTGCGGGGGATGGATAAGAGGGAAGCGAGGACCAAACTGCGCGGGTGGTTTGAACGACTGGAAGTCGACGGCTGGTGGAACAAGGAAGTGAGTGAAGTCAGCAAGGGCATGGCGCAGAAAATCCAATTCATCCTTTCTGTTTTGCACGAACCGCGGTTGTTGATTCTCGATGAACCGCTCAGCGGATTCGACCCCATCAATGCACAACGTGTTCGCGATGTGATCATGGATTTAAGAGCAGAAGGGAAGACGACCATCCTCTTATCGACGCACGATATGGGAAGCGTTGAGGAATTGTGCGATGAGGTCGCATTGCTCAATCACGGCCAACTCGTCTTGCACGGCGCCGTCCCAGAATTGCGCGAAGCCGCGCGAGATGGACGCGTCGAAGTGACCTTCCGCGACTCGGTCATGGCGTTTACCGTCGCTCTCGGAGCCAGCGCTGAACTGCTGCACGTGGCCGAAAAAGCCAACGTACGTGGCGAACATCAAGCGATGCTTCGTCTACCGGCCCAAACCGATCCGGCGGAGTGGCTTCATTGGATTTCGGGCCAAGTCGCCCTGACATCTTGCAAGCCCTGGCAACCGGGAATGCGTGAGATCTTCATAAAGGCCGTCGAAAAACAAATCCCAACGACCGCATGAGCCGACTCAAACACATCATCTTCCGGGAATGGTACACACGTGTCCGTCGCCGCGCGTTCATTTTGGGTACGCTGCTGATTCCGGTGTTGATGGCCGGCTTGATTGGACTTGTGGTTTGGATGGAGCGGGCGGAAACCGAGCATCATAAAGTGTTGGTGGCAGATTTGGCCGGTTTGGTCAGCTACGAGGATTCCACCTTGCGCGCTTGGGTTCCCATTTGTCCCGATTGTTTTCCTGAACGGGGGAATTTGGAGTACCGTTTTGCCGAACGCGCACTGGATGATGAAGCGTTTTTGGCATCAGATTATACCATGATGGTATTTTTTGACGATGGCATTTTGCAACACGCGAGTGCCAAATTTGTGTACGATCGTGCTCCTTCCTTGAGCGTTCAAAATTATGTGGAACGCGACCTTTCGGCGGCCATTGAACGGTTTAAGGTAAAGGAAGAATTGGCGCTTGACTATGCAACGTACAAGCGATTGAAAACGAAGGTGAGTCTACTCGGAGAGGACGTCGTAACAAAGGATGGCAATGCGACCGGCCGAACGGCCATTGGTTTCTTGTTTAGCTTTTTCATGTTCATCCAAATCCTTGTGTACGGCATGCACGTCATGCGCGGTGTGATTGAGGAAAAAGCCAACCGCATCGTGGAGGTGGTCATCAGCGTGGTCAAGCCCATCGAACTCATGACCGGAAAGATCATCGGGATTGGATTGGTGGGGGTAACGCAAGTAGTGGCGCTGTCCTTGTTGGGATTCTTGGTGTTCCAGGTTGGTGGAGTCTCGCTCGAAATGACCGGGATGTTGCAGGCCGCGGCGAACGACAACGTCAACGTGGATTTTGAAACGTGGATGGCATCGAATGATGCCGTCGGATTTTTGTTGGATGTGAATTGGCCGCTCATGGTGGGCTCGGCGTTGGTTTATTTTGTGGCCGGATTTTTCATGTATGCGGCTGTCTTTGCTGCCATCGGTTCGGCGGTGGACAATGAATCCGATGCACAGTATTTGATGCTGCCGGCCATGTTGCCACTGATGGCCTCTTACTTGATTGCTGCTATGGCGATGGAAAATCCTGAGGGCCAAATCGCATTCATCGGATCGTTTGTTCCTTTCACAGCTCCGATTCTGATGCTAATTCGACTCCCCTTGGGAGTGGCGTGGTGGGAATTGGCCGTTTCGCTCGCCGGGGTGATTGCAACCGCCTACATTTTGGTCGTGCTATCTGCCCGCATTTTTCGGACGGGCATCCTCATGCACGGTAAGAAAGTCACATTCAAAGAACTGGTGCGGTGGTTGCGCCATGACTGAACCCCCATCCATGGCCGAAGCTTCCTCTTTCCCCGATTGGAGTCGCCGCGCTGCCGTGGTGGATTGCGGAACCAATTTGTTTACCATGCTCATCGCTACCTGCCAATCCACCGGATGGGAGGAAGAAATTGTGCTGCGCAGGCCGGTATTCATCGGTCAAGGCGGTTTCCGAAGCCGCACCATCTTGCCCGATCGTTTTGCTCGAGGGATGGATGCCTTGCGTGTTTTGCACCAAGCAGCTGAGAATTACGACGTTGATACCGTGCGGATTCTCGGGACAAGCGCCCTCCGCGACGCGCAGAACGGCGCTACGTTTGCGAAGCAAGTGCACCGCGAGTTGGGGTGGGAGCTGGAGATCATTGATGGCGACGCCGAGGCTCACCTCATTCACGATGGAGTGGCACAAACCTTGGGCGATGCCACCGGTCCGGTGCTGGTGATGGATATTGGCGGAGGCAGTGTGGAGTTCATTGTGAGTCGCAAGGAGGGAGATGCCTGGAAAGCTGTGGAGTGGGTGAGTTTGGATGCAGGCGTGGGCAGGCTGGAAGAATTTGGCAAGCCAACCGATCCGATCGAACAACAAGGCGTGGATCGTTATGAGGCATTTTTGATAGAAACGCTCGCCCCAGTGCGCTCGCTCATTCAAGCGCACAGCCCTTTGGCTCTCGTGGGCAGCAGTGGGTCATTTGATACGTTCGCGGACCTTTTGAATGTGGAAGCGGATGCGCCGCTCAAGGAATTGGGCCGTGACTCATTGAACGCCTTGCATCAGGAGTTGATCAATAGCTCCATCGAGGAGCGACTCAAGATGCCCGGAATGTCCCCCGCTCGCGCCCGCCTGATACCCCTGTCTTCCATGCTATTGCAACACGTGCTTAAAGACCTTCCGCCCACGGCTCGTGTCATGCGTTCGCCTCATGCCTTGCGAGAAGGCGTGATGCACGGAATTTGGCAACATCTTTGCACGGAATTTGGCCAATAACGCAAGACCATGAAGAAGTCTCCTAAAATTTTGATCATCGATGATGAAGCTCCCATCCGCGCAAGTCTGAGGGAGATTTTGGAATATGAAGATTTCTTGGTCTCGGAAGCCGAAGATGGGGCAGAGGGCGTCAAGCTCGCTGGCAAGTTTGCATTTGATGTAATCTTTTGTGACATCAAAATGCCTAAAATGGATGGGCTGGAAGTGCTCGAAATCCTGATGGAAAAGGGCACCAGTAGCCGTGTTATCATGATCAGCGGTCACGGAACGGTGGAAACGGCCGTTCAAGCCATCAAGCAAGGGGCTTTCGATTTTATTCAAAAACCACTGGATCTGAATCGGATTTTACTCACCGTGAGGCACGCATTGGATCAAGGCCAATTGGAGGCTGAAACGGAGCGACTCACGCGCAAAATTCAGGCCGAACGATCTACAGCCATTGTGGGAGAATCGCGCGAAATTCAAGACATCGTAGAGCTCATTTGCACGGTCGCACCCTCTGACGCCCGCGTGCTCATCACCGGCGCGAACGGCACGGGAAAGGAATTGGTGGCCCGGCAATTGCATGAACTCAGTACACGTCACGACGGTCCGTTCATCGAAGTAAACTGCGCGGCCATCCCATCTGAGTTGATTGAAAGTGAGTTGTTTGGACACGAAAAAGGAGCGTTCACGAGTGCCGTCAAGCAGCGGAAGGGCAAATTTGAACAAGCCCAAGGCGGTACGCTGTTCCTGGATGAGATTGGCGACATGAGCGCTTCAGCCCAAGCGAAAGTGCTGCGCGCCTTGCAGGAAAATCGAATTTCCCGCGTGGGTGGGGAGCAGGAAATTGAGGTGGATGTTCGCGTTGTCGCCGCCACCAACAAAAATCTCCGACAGGCCATCGAAGCGGGGGAGTTCCGCGAGGATTTGTTTCACCGCTTGGCTGTGATCCCGGTGCATGTTCCGGCGTTGAATGACCGGCGTGGCGATGTGCCGATTTTGGTTGATCATTTTTTGAAGGCGATTTGCGAACAGCATGGGCGGTTGCAGCTTGACGTCACTTCTGAGGCCATGGGGATGCTTCAAAACGCCAATTGGACCGGGAACATTCGTGAGTTGCGCAATGTGGTAGAGCGGTTGGTTATTTTGACTCCGAAAGGCGAAGCCATCGATGCAGCGCGTGTGAAGCGCTTTGGTGCACTCTCGGACTGAATCAACGAGACCTTGGTGATTTCTTTGGTCTAACCCATTCAATTTGTGTAGGTTGAAAGGCAACCTTTGTACAAGGGACACGTCTTCTTTTTGAACACAACTCTTACCAAGATGGGCAATATTGGATTTTTAGGCATGGAAATGAGCGGCCCCACTGCGGCGGCCACGGTATTTATGGTGGTGATCGCCATCGGCGCCAATTGTAAACTGTTCATGAAATGCGGACAGCCTATCTGGGCGGCGTTGATTCCCGGTTACAACGTCGTTGTTGCCATGCGCATCTTGGGTCGGCCTGATGCACATGCGTTGTTGTTTTTGGTTCCAGGTTTCAATGTTTATTTTTTCTTCAAGACTGTCATTGAATTGGCTCAGGCGTTTGGTAAGCGCACGACAACAGACTTCATTTTGGCTTCCGTTTTCAATGTGTTTTATGTGCTCAACTTGAGCTTGGCCTATCAAGAAGAGTATGAAGGACCGGTTTATGGAAGCGCGGCAAAATCACCTTCCAACTGGCAAACGGCTTAACGCATTCCGCTTAACACATATGCCCCTTCGGGGGGCAATCAAAAAAGGCGCCTTCAGGCGCCTTTTTCGTTGAGTCATTTTGATGGTATCGAGGATCAAAGGATTCCCTTTGCTTGCGCCAAAGCGGCCGAGATGCCTTCTGCTTTTTTTCCGCCTGCCGTGGCGAAAAAAGCTTGACCGCCGCCGCCGCCTTGAATGTGTTGGGCCAATTCCCGCACGATGGCTCCGGCATTGAGGCCACGTTCTGCAATCAAATCATCGCTGATGGCGACCGTCAAGGTGACTTTGCCCCCGGATTTTGAGCCAAACACGCCAAAGAACGGCGCGCTTTCGTTTTTGAGTTGGAAGGCGATGTCCTTGATGGCGCCTGCATCTAATGGGAGTTCACCAATAAACGCATTGACTCCTTTGATGACTTCGAGGTTGCTGGCCAAATCCGACTTCGCTGCAGCGGCTTCTTTCTGTTTGATCGCGTCCATTTCTTTCTGCAACGAGGCCAGTTTCAGTTGCATGTCTTCGACGGCTTTGTTCAGGTTGGCTGGAGCCTTCAGCAGTTGTCTTAATTCTTCGAGGGTCTGCTGTTCTTCTTTCACAGAAGCCAAAGCCGCCGATCCGGTGATGGCTTCAATGCGCCGGATGCCAGAGGCGACTGCAGTTTCTTGGGTGATGCGGAACAGCCCCAATGCTCCGGTTGCCGGCGCATGCGTTCCACCGCACAGTTCTTTTGACGAATCAAATTCAATCATCCGAACCACGTCTCCGTATTTCTCTCCGAAGAGCATCATGGCCCCACTGGCTTTCGCATCTTCGAGGGACAGGGCGCGGTGCTCGACCAGCGGGTGATTGGCCAAGATCTTGGCATTTACTTGCTGCTCCACGGCGAGCAATTCATCGGAGGTCATCTTCGAAAAATGAGAGAAGTCAAATCGCAAAGCATCGGCTTTGACCAAAGATCCCTTTTGTTCCACATGGGTTCCCAAAACGTCGCGCAGTGCTTCGTGCAGTAAATGGGTTGCGGTGTGATTGCGCTGGGTATCGTCTCGGCGGTCACGGGTGACTCGTGCCGTGAAGGTGGCGTCCACTTTTTCCGGCAGTGCATTCGTGAAATGCACAATCAGGTTGTTCTCTTTTTTCGTGTCCCAAATTGCGAGTGGTTTGCCAGCTGAACTTCCTGCTTCCGTGAGTTCACCGGCGTCACCGACTTGACCACCGCCTTCCGGGTAAAATGGCGTTACGTCCAGTACGAGCTGGTAGAATTTTTTGTTTTTCGCTTGCACCTCACGGTATTTGAGGATGCGGCATTCGCTTTCGCGCTGGTCGTAACCCACGAAATTACTTTCGGAATCATCGTGTACGTGAACCCAGTCATCTGCACTCAACTTTCCTGCTGCTCGGCTTCGCGCCTTGGTTGCTTCCATGGCCTTTTCGAAGCCTACTTCATCCACCGACACCCCTTTTTCACCGGCGATCAACGCGGTGAGATCTAAGGGGAAACCGAAGGTGTCATACAGTTCGAAGACAACATCCCCTGGAAGTTCCTTTTGTCCAGCGAATTCGTCCAGCCGAGCCTCCAATCGTTCGATTCCCTTTGCCAAAGTGCGCAGGAACGATTCTTCTTCTTCCAGAATAACGCGTTGAATGAGCGCTTGTTGGGCATTGAGTTCGGGAAAAGCGGTACCCATTTGTGCGGCCAACGTTTCCACCAGCGCGTGCATGAACGGCTCTTGAAGCTCCAGAAACGAATAGCCGTAACGGATGGCCCGACGCAAGATGCGGCGAATGACATAGCCCGCACCGGTGTTTGATGGCAATTGGCCGTCGGCGATGCTGAATGCAACTGCGCGAATGTGGTCGGCAATAACCCGGAACGCGATGTCGGCTTTGGAATCGGTTCGGCCATACGATTTTCCGCTCAGGGTTGCGATGCGATCGAGCAGCGGCTGGAAAACGTCGGTATCGTAATTCGATTTTTTGCCTTGCATGGCCATCGCCAGGCGTTCAAAACCCATTCCAGTGTCGATGTGCTTGTTGGGTAGCGAAACCAATGAACCATCGGCCATGCGGTTGAATTGCATGAAAACAAGGTTCCAAATTTCAACTACCTGGGGGTGGTCAGCATTGACCAAATCACGCCCGGGCATCGCGGCTTTTTCAGCTTCATCCCGCAAGTCGATGTGGATTTCTGAACAAGGCCCGCAAGGCCCGGTTTCGCCCATTTCCCAGAAATTGTCCTTTTTCGATGCCTGTAAGATGCGCTCTTCGGGCACCCATTTGGACCAAATTTCAGCAGCTTCGGAGTCCGCTGCCAATCCATCTTCTGCGTCTCCTTCAAATACCGTCACATACAAGTCCTCTTCATTGAGGCCGTAGACCTGGGTCAATAATTCCCATGCCCAATCAATGGCTTCTTGCTTGAAGTAATCACCGAAAGACCAATTGCCCAACATCTCGAACATCGTGTGGTGATACGTATCCACCCCCACCTCTTCCAGATCATTGTGTTTTCCACTTACCCGCAGACATTTCTGGGTGTCGGCGATTCTCGGATGCACAACGGGGCTGTTTCCGAGAAAGAGGTCTTTGAACGGATTCATCCCGGCATTGTTAAACATCAGCGTGGGATCGTCCTTGATGACCATCGGGGCTGAAGGGACGATTTCATGTCCTTTGGAGGCGAAAAACTCGAGAAAACGTTCGCGAATCAGTTTGGATTCCATAGCGTGAGGGCGCGTTTGAGGCCCGTATTTGGTGATTATGCACTGCAAAAATCCATAAAAGAGTTTCCTGTACAGCGGTCACCCCAAATTAAAATTGCACATTTGCATGGTTATGGCGAAGCGTTTTCACAAAATCCGATACAACGAGACGACGTTGCAAATGGAGGAGACTCCGTTTGGCTTGAAGGATTACGTGTTGTTGGTCGCCAAGCGATTGGCCTTTTTAGCTATTGTTTCTGGAGGGAGCGTGTACATTTTTGACACGTATTTCGAAAGTCCTACAGATCGGGCTCAACGCCGAGAAATAGCATTTTTAGAGGAACGCCTGTCGAAAATGGACGATGATATGCGGGACATGGCGGTCATTTTGAATGACCTCAGTGACCGCGATGATGCCATTTACCGTTCGATTTTTGGTGTTGAATCGTATCCAAATCATTTACGAAATCCAGGAATTGGTGGCCTCGATCGTTCCCGAAGGTTGCGCGGCTACGACCACTCACAGGCGGTGATCTCATCTGAGGAACGCTTGGCTGAATTGCAGCGAAGGTTGGTGGCGCAGAGCCGCTCGTTTGATGAGGTCTTGGAACTGGCGAAAAATCAATCGGAATTGCTCAAATCCATCCCCGCTATTCAGCCGGTGAGAAACGAGGATTTGAAGCGCATGGCCAGTGGTTATGGGTATCGCATTCACCCCATTTACAAAGTGCGGAAAATGCACTACGGAATGGACTTCTCTGCGCCGACGGGCACCGAAATCTTCGCCACAGGTGATGGGGAAGTCATCTTGGCCAAGCGCACTTGGAATGGTTTCGGCCGGCACGTCATCATCCGACACGGTTTTGGATACGAAACGTTGTATGCGCACATGAGCAAGGTCCTGGTGCGTCAAGGCCAAAAGGTAAAGCGGGGAGAAGTCATCGGATTGGTGGGGTCCACGGGTACTTCCGTAGCTCCGCACCTGCACTACGAAGTGCATAAAGACGGGCGGAAAGTCAATCCCGCGCAGTATTACTTCAACGATCTTACGCCCGAGCAGTATGAAGAAATGCTGCGCCAATCGGCCAATTCGAATCAGTCGTTTGATTGATGGAGTGATAGATTTGCAGCTAACCCACTCAATTCGTATTAGTTAACTAGGAGTTCCGCCAAATTTGCGTAATTTTCGTAGCGCATGCCTTTCAACAAATCCATCGAGAAACGCTATTTCACCATCACGGAAGTGTCGGAGCAATTGGGGTTGAATGCTTCACAATTGCGTTATTGGGAAAAGGAATTTACTCCGTTGAAGCCCCGGACGAATGCCCGCGGAAAGCGCTTCTACACCGCCAACGATGTGGAGATCATTCAGCAAATCGCTTGGCTTGTCAAAGACCAAGGGTACACCATCGACGGCGCACGTCGTGCCATGAAAAAGCGAAGTGAGGTTGCCGCAGCCATGGCCAGTGAACAGGCTGCAGTTCAAGCAGCGGATGCACTCGATAAACAGGCGCTTTTGAATCGGTTGCGTGCAGTGCGCGCTCAGCTCGCAGCGTGGGAAGAACGATTAGGCTGAAGCGTGCCAGCGCGTGCCGGGAATTAAGTAGTTTTTCACGTAGTCATGAATGGCGTCTTCGAGCGTCGCGAAGGGCCGATCAAAACCAATGCTGCGCAATTTGCTCATGTCGGCTTCGGTGAAGTATTGGTAGGTGTCCCGGATATCTTCCGGGGTGTCGATAAAGCCGATGTTCGGCTTTTTGCCCATGGCTACAAATGTGGCCTTCGCCAAATCCAAAAACGTGCGAGCGTGACCCGTGCCGAGGTTGTACAATCCGCTTGAAGAAGCTTTGCGGTGATGCATTAAAAACAGGCATACTTCCGTCAAATCTTTCACGTACACAAAATCCCGAGTCTGACCGCCGTCGGAATAATCTTCGCGATGCGAGCGAAACAGCTTCATGCTGCCCGTGGCATTGACCTGATTGAATGTGTGGAACACGACACTCGCCATGCGCCCTTTGTGGAACTCATTGGGCCCGAAAACATTGAAAAACTTCAATCCAGCCCAGAAATAGGGGGCTTGACCCTTTGCAACTTCGCCCAAGGCCCAGCGGTCGAAATCATTTTTTGACTCGCCATACGGGTTTAAGGGTTTGAGCTGTTCAACAATTTGATGATCATCAGCATACCCGTGTTCACCGCCACCGTAAGTGGCTGCTGAGGAAGCGTAGACCAAAGGAATCCCGAACCGGATGCAAGCATTCCATACGCGTTGGCTGTATGAATAGTTTAAGTCGTCAAAAATGCTGCGGTCTTGCTCGGTGGTGTCTGTGCGGGCGCCCAAGTGAAAAATGAATTGGACTTGGTTTTCGTTGATTTCCAACCAATCAAAAAACGCCGACCGATCGATTTTTGCAGCGCAAGTGAGCTCCTCATGGTTCGCCAGTTTATCCGACCGACTGAAGTCATCGACCAACACCAAATCAAAAAAGCGTTCCTCGTTGAGGCGAGCGGCAAGGGCGCTCCCAATGAAACCAGCAGCTCCTGTAATCACGATCATGGCGCAAAGGTAAGAAAGCACCTTCGCGTATCTTTGCCGCTGATTCCGATGAAAGAAGTCACCATCACCCGCCGCGCCCGGTTCAACGCCGCCCATAAACTCTGGAATGAGGACTGGGATGCCGAAAAGAACTTTGAAGTATTTGGTAAATGCGCCAATCCCAATTGGCATGGCCACAATTACGAAGTGTTTGTCACCGTCCGCGGAGCCATCGACGAGGCTACGGGATACTTTATCAATTTCACGGACTTGAAGGCGATCATCTGCGAATTTGTCGAAGAGCCACTGGATCACAAAAACCTCAACATGGATGTGCCCTGGTTGGCTGGAAAACAGACATCTGTCGAGAACTTGGTCATCGGTATTTGGGAACAGCTTGAACCAATCATGGTACAAAATGGTTGTAAGTTGGAGCGTGTGCGCTTGTATGAGACAGAAAATAACTACGCGGACTATTACGGCGAATCCTGATGGCGATTTACGAACGAAAAGATATTTGGGACGAGGAAGCAGTGGGAGACCTCACCGAACACTTCCATGGCATCCTTGAAAGAATTGGTGAAGATCCTCAACGGGAAGGTTTGCTGAAAACTCCCGAACGAGCGGCGAAGGCCATGGCCGTGTTGACTTCAGGAAATGGAGTGAATCCCGCTGACATCTTGAAGAGTGCGCTTTTTACAGAGCCGAGTGATGAGATGGTGTTGGTGCGCGATATTGAGGTCTACAGTTTGTGCGAACACCACATGCTGCCATTCTTTGGTAAGGCACATGTCGCCTACATCCCGGATGGGAAAATTGTTGGATTGAGCAAAATTCCGCGTGTAGTGGATGCTTTTTCACGGCGCTTGCAAGTGCAAGAACGTCTGACAGAACAGGTGCGCGATTGCATCCAAGATACGCTGGGAGCAAAAGGCGTGGCGATTGTTATTGAAGCTCGCCACCTGTGCATGCAGATGCGCGGAGTCGAAAAGCAAAACACCATCACGACGACAAGTGCATTTACTGGGTTGTTTTTGACGGATCCTAAAACGCGCGAGGAATTCATGCGATTGGCGGTGGGTTCATCCTACGGTCGCGGATAAGCGCTAGAGCTCTGTCGCATCGAAAGATTTTTTTGGCAAACTTGAGGAGGTGGATTTGATGAAATTCTGCCCAAATTTGTGTCATGAATGAATTTGAATCTCCTCGAATTTTTGATGACGCGCTTATCCAGGATGAGTCCGTTGTATCGCGGTTTATTGCGAACGTATTCAGTTGGATGGTCGCCGGATTGGCGGTTACGGCTGTTGCATCGTATTACACCGTCCAGTCGGGTTTCATCACCCAATTGTACAATATGGAAACAGGAGGAATGAGCGGCTTGGGTTGGGTGGTCATGTTGGCGCCACTCGGTTTTATTTTGGCGATGAATCTTGGTTTTCAGCGCTGGTCGTCCATGAGCATTACCTTACTTTTCTTGGCCTTCAGTGCGGTGATGGGCATTTCGTTGAGTAGTATTTTTCTGGTGTACGCAATGTCGAGTATCGCGCAAGTGTTTGTGATCACTGCGGCGACTTTTGGTGTCATGGCGGTAGTGGGTTACACGACACAAACGGATTTGACTCGGTTTGGGAGCATTTTGATGATGGCGTTGATCGGCATCATCATCGCGAGTTTCGTGAATTGGTTTATCGGCTCAGCATCGCTGGATTACATCATCAGCATTGGCGGAGTTCTGGTATTTACCGGATTGATCGCATACGACACACAAAAATTGAAGCGAATTGGAGCTGGAGTAGAATACGGGTCTGAGACAGGCGCGAAGTTGGCCATTCTCGGGGCGACGAGCCTCTACTTGGATTTTGTGAACTTATTCCTCTTCCTGCTGCGTTTATTGGGACGGCGAAATTGACGGCGAAATTGACGGCCGTTGAGCCCAAAAAAAAAAGCCCGCGATAAGCGGGCTTTTTTGTTTCACCAGAATCAAATCAATGGACCATGAGGTGCTGCGTCCACACGGTGCCATTTTCTCCTCTCAACGCGATGATGTAAGCGCCAGCGGCATGCCGATTGGCATGAAGGAAGTACTTGCTCGTACCGGCTGGAAACCATCCTTTGTGCACCCGTTCGACCACTCCTCCGAGTGCATTCATCACGAAAAGTTCGCCGTTCATGCCGCGAAGCAAGTCCACAGGAATGCATGTAATGGCTTGTGCAGGATTGGGGTAAGCGGCCTGCATGGGTGAGGCAGGAATCGAACCGATACCCACCGATGGGTCGATGACTTCAAAACTCCACCAACCATCCGGCGCAGGCATCGGTCGGGTTCCGTATTTGCCAGAATTTGCTGTGGCCGCGACATAATAGTGGACGGTAGTTCCTTGAGGCTGGGCGGGGATGTCGGCCGTCCAATTACCTGAAGCGTCGGCGGCCGTCATGCTCACTTCATTCCAGGCACCGGTCAAATCCACAGACCAAAACATGGACGCCGAAGCGATGTCGCTGCGGTGGCTCAGGTAGGCCTCGACGGGATAGTCATTTTCGTCATCATCCGTATCCGAGAGCGGCAGGTGACTGATGATGAGGGGGTCCTCCACGCCGACGGTGTGGGTGATGCAATGGATCGCTCCGCTAAGTGAGATGATGGCCGAACCGTTGTTGTCGCAGTCGATGCCAACGATTTCATATCCGGGAAGCGCCTCTTCATAAATGCGAATGGCGGTGGTGTCGTATTCGGTGTAGTAGGTAGGAAGCAAAACGGTGTTGTTGACGAAAACCGAATTGGTGTAGGTCAAATACCACCCATTCTCATCAGGGTACCCTCCACCAAAACCGGATTGCGGAGGACTTGGGATGCGCACGACCTCGAATGGCGTGCCCCAGCGGGTGGTGTAATTGGATAACACGTAATCAATGTTGGCATTGATTTGCGGTCCGTCCGCAACGCCTTCCGGGTATTCTGCTACGAGCAACGTGCTCTCATCCAGCAGCTTCATGTGCATGTCGATGTGGTGGATGCCGTCGAAGGGCAGGTTGGGCATTTTGATGTAGGTCTCTACTCCGTGAAAGGCCTCAATAATTTCATCAATTTCGGATTCCGAGTGATCCGGGAAATCGGTCCACCACGAACTGCCTCCGTTGTTTTCATCCAAAACCAATTCCGAGGCAAATGCGGTTCCAAATCCGTCAGACATCCAGTTGCCGCCCGTGTTCATTAAATCGTTCGGTGAAGCGGTCGTGCTGTAGAGGTCAATGCCCATGGTTTCACCCAACACATCCGGGATGACATCGTCGTCGGGGCGCGGTCGGTTGTACAACCAATCCACCAACACCCGGTCGTCGTTCCAGCTGCCATACACCGTGTTCGCTCCATAATCACGGATCCAAATGGAATTGTATTCCGCAGGCACGATTTGGACATT